>ERZ761607.5259-NODE-5259-length-10773-cov-4.229707_pt1 | contig 10773 bp, 6 predicted proteins | sample MGYA00511164_ERZ761607 | MGnify/ENA primary metagenome ERZ761607 (study PRJEB28899, sample SAMN02445080) | bioreactor sludge metagenome | biome: EBPR sludge | place: Australia: Brisbane, Thorneside Wastewater Treatment Plant | collected 2011-06-22 ...
TCGCAGTAGTAGTCGGCCTGGATCGCATCGGTCTTGAGCGAGGCGACGGTGACGATCAGCGGATACAGGAAATCACTGGTCAGGTTGAAGTGGAAACCAAGGGTGGCAAGGATGAAGGCGAACTCGCCGATCTGGGCCATGTTTGTGCCGAACTTCATCGCCGTCCGGGCATCGCTGCCGGTCAGGAAGGCTCCGAGTGAACAGGCCGCTATCTTGATGGCGAGATACACCATGGTAATCACCACGGCCGGAACCAGGGTGGGTATCAGGTAGCGGGGATCGATCTGCATGCCGATGGCGACGAAGAACACCGCGCAGAACATATCGCGCAGGGGTTCCATCAGCTTCGCTACCCGGCCGACTTCGCGCGCCTCCGCCACCACCGCGCCGATCAGGAAGGCTCCGAGGGCGGCGCTGAACTGAAGCCGCACAGCGAACAGGGCAAGGCCGAAACACAGGCCAAGCGAGACAATCAACAGGGTCTCGTCGGTGGCGTGACGGGAGATGTACTTGAGCAGGCGCGGCACAACGAGCAAGCCGATGACCACGGCCGCAACCAGAAAAACGAACAGGCCGGACAGCAGGAGAATCAGGTCGAGGGTCGGCAGGCTGCCGGTGCGGGCAAATCCGGGCAGGGCCACCATTAGCAGGATTACGAACATGTCGTCAAATAGGCTTACTCCCGACACCAGCTCGGCATGTCGGGTGCCCAGCTCCCCGCGGTCGCGCAAGCTCTTCACCACGATCATGGTCGAAGTCAGGGAGAGCATAATGCCCAGAAACAGGGCATCGGCCTTGCCCCAACCGAATGCCGAACCGAGCAGGTATCCCGCCAGGATCATGATCAGGATCTCGAAGGCCGCAATCAACAGGGCCACCAGACCGACCTGCCGCAACTTGCGCAGACTGAAGTCGAGGCCGAGGGAGAACATCAGGAAAACCACGCCGAGGTCGGCCATGGTCTGGATGGTCACCGTATCGCGGATAAACGAGAACGGCGGTGTGTTCGGGCCAATGATGAAGCCAGCCAGCAGGTAGCCAAGAATCACCGGCTGTTTCAGCCGGTGAAACAGCAGGGTGACCATACCGGAGACGATCATCACGATCGCGAGGTCTTGAAGAAAGGATACGCCGTTCATGACAATGCCCCTATAGCGTTCCTGCTTCGACCTGTCATTAGGAATGCACGCCTCGGCTACGAAATGAACGCCCAACGGGAATGCGGTGTCCATTTCCGCATGCGTCAGATTACGTGGTCACTGTTTGCCTTGGTCCTGGTTGTAACCTCCTGCTTCAGGATTGAACACCGCCAACTGGACCTTTCCGTGCAGGGCATGACCGGAAGCCAGGACGTCATCCTGGTCACCAATGCGGCGCAGCGCGAACTGATGGGCGAATGGGGCGATCTCCGGCACCAGTGCCGAATCGACCTCGCCAGTCAGACGGTGCTGTACAGTGAAGGGGGTCGACTGAGCGACCCGCGCTACCGGGAGTCCATCCTGAACGCCTTGAGACACGCCGGCTACCCTGCCACGGTGGTCGACCTGAAGGCTGATCCGTCCCGACCTGCGGACCTGCTGGGAAACAGGATCGATCTGGTCCAGTGGCCAGACCGCCACACCGTGCGCTTACAGGTTCCAGGCATGATGACGACGAGGGATGCCAACCGCATCGCGGACGCCTTGGCATGGGCCCGTTACGGTGGCCGACCACCCAGTCTTTCTGTGAATCCCGCCGACGGATCGGTAACCATTCAAGGTCAAAACCAACGGTTGGCCACCCGGATGAACTACATTCATGCCATCACCTCGGCCGGCTTCGCTTGCTCCGGCCACCCCGCTTGCCCCGCCCAGTCCCCGCCGCGCGGTTGGGTGCCGGTCGAAGGCTGATTCCCCTCGATTTTTCCATTCCCCCTTATCGGCATTCAACGGTATGGTTCCATGGACGTATGGACCCGAACCAAGCCCGCCAACGCATCGAAACCCTGCGCGCCGACCTGCACCGGCACAACCACCTCTACTATGCCGAGGCGGCGCCGGTGATCAGCGACCGGGAATTCGATGCGCTGCTGAAGGAGCTGGCGGATCTGGAGCGACAGTTCCCCGCGTTCGACGACCCGACGTCCCCCACCCACCGGGTCGGCGGCGCGCCCCGCAAGGAGTTCGCGAGCGTGACCCACCGCGAACCGATGATGTCGCTGGATAATACCTACGACGAAGCGGAGCTGCGCGAGTTCGATGCCCGCGTGCACAAGCTGCTCCCCGGCCGCACCGTGACCTATGTCCTCGAACCGAAGGTGGACGGGGTGTCCATCTCGCTGCACTACGAGCGCGGCTCGCTGGTCCTCGGCGCAACCCGCGGCGACGGCACGACCGGCGACGACATCACTGCGAACCTGAAAACCATCCGCACCATCCCGTTGAAGCTGACCGGCGACAACATCCCCGATTTCATCGAGGTGCGCGGCGAAGCCTACCTGCCCGTCGACGGTTTCACCCGGCTGAACGCCCAGCGCGAACAGGCCGGTGAACCCCTCTTCGCCAACCCGCGCAACGCCACCGCCGGCTCGCTCAAGCAACTCGATCCGTCCATCACCGCGACCCGCCCCCTCAGCGCCGTATGCTATGCCATCGGCGACCTGACCGGCGACCGTCCGGCCACCCACGCCGACGAACTGCACCTGCTGAAGCGCCTCGGCCTGCCGATCCCGTCGGACTGGTGGACGTCGCGCGACATCGACGAGGTCATCCGGCACGCGGCCGAACTGCAGGCCCGCGAGAAGGACCTGCCCTACCAGATCGACGGCTGCGTGATCAAGGTGAACGAACGCGACGCGTGGAAGCCGCTCGGCACGACCGCCAAGGCCCCGCGCTACGCCATCGCCTTCAAGTACGCCCACGAACAGGCCACCACCGTGCTGCGCGCCATCACCGTGCAGGTCGGCCGCACCGGCATCCTGACCCCGGTGGCGGAACTGGAACCGGTGTTCCTCGCCGGCTCGACCATCGCCCGCGCCACCCTGCACAACGAGGACGAGATCAAGCGCAAGGACATCCGGATCGGCGACACGGTCATCATCGAAAAGGCCGGCCAGGTCATTCCCGCCGTGGTGGCGGTGGACCTCGCCCGACGCCCCGCCGAAGCCGCCCCGTTCGATCTCCATGCGCACGTGGAAGGCCGCTGCCCCTCCTGCGGCGGACCGATCGAACGCGACCCGGAGTTCGTTGCCTGGCGCTGCGAAAACGCCTCCTGCCCCGCCCAACTGAAGCGCACCCTGCGCCACTTCGCCTCGAAGGCCGCCATGGACATCGAAGGCCTCGGCGAAGTCCTCGTGAACCAACTGGTCGATGCCGGGTTGGTGGCGACCGCGGCCGACCTGTTCGCGCTGACCGTGGACCAACTGGCCGGACTCGAACGGGTGGGCGCGAAATCGGCGGCCAACGTCGTGGCCGCGCTCGGCGAAAGCCGCCAACGCCCGCTGTGGCGCCTGCTCCACGGCATCGGCATCCCGCACGTCGGCGAAGGCGCGGCACGCCGCCTCGCCACCGCCTTCCGCTCGATGGCGGCCCTGCGCGCCGCCTCGCCTGAACAACTGGAGGCCGTTCCCGATGTCGGGGCCATCATGGCCACCGCCATCCATCACTTCTTCCAGCATCCGCGCAACCTCGCCCTGATCGATGCCCTGGCCGCGGCCGGCGTTGTGATGGAAGACTCCGAGGCCCCTGCCGCCGCCGTCGACCACCCGCTGCGTGGAAAAACCGTCGTGGTCACCGGAACCCTGTCGAACTACTCGCGCGACGGCATCAAGGATGCGCTCCGCGCCCTCGGCGCGGTCGTGACCGACAGCGTGAGCAAGAAGACCGACCTGCTGATCGCCGGCGAGGCCGCGGGCTCCAAGCTGGACAAGGCGCGCAAGCTGAACCTCCGCATCGTGACCGATGCGGAATTGGATGCCCTGTTGAAGCGGGATTGAACACATGGATAGCACCGATTCAACCAGCACGCCGCCACCGGAACCCGCCCCGGCAATCCCCGCACCGGAAACACCCCCGCCGGTCCCCGTCCACTGGGAGGCACTGAGCGACAGCGAACTGCTCCGCCGCCGCCTCTGCGATTTCAAACTGAAGCTCGAAGGATCGCCGGTGGAGGCGCGCGTGCAGCAACTGTATGCCGAGCTGGCCGCACGCGGACTTCAATTCCGACCGCCCTGCTACCTGAGCACGGAATGGCTGACCCCCGACCGGATCCCCGCCGTGGGCATCCCGTTCTACCTCGCCCATCCGCGGCTGATCAAACTCGAGCGCCTGATGATGCTCGAGGCGGAAGGCGAATCCGAGTCCGAGTGCATGCGGCTGCTGCGCCACGAGACCGGCCACGCGATCAATTACGCCTACAAGCTGTACACCCGCAGCCGCTGGCGCGAACTGTTCGGTCGCATGTCCCTCCCCTACGATCCGCACCGGTACGTCATGCGGCCCTACAGCAAACAGTATGTCGTGCACCTGAAGGGTAACTACGCGCAGGCCCATCCCGACGAGGACTTCACCGAGACCTTCGCGGTCTGGCTCACCCCCGGACTGGACTGGCGCAAGCGCTACCAGGGCTGGGGCGCGCTGAAGAAACTCGAATACGTCGATCACCTGATGACCCAGATCGCCCACAAGCCGCCACCGGTCACCGGCGGCCCGCGCTACTTCGCGGCGGCCAAGGCACGCGCGACGCTGGAAACCTACTACCGCAACAAACGACGCGTGTTCGGCGAAGGCTACATCGGCTTCTACGATCCGCTGCTGCTCAAGCTGTTCGCCCCGCAGGCCGGTACCACGCCGGCGGTGCGCGCCGACAAGTTCCTCGCCACCCACCGCAAGCACCTGGTCAACGCGATTTCCGATTCGGCCCGCCTGCCCAAGTACTCGGTGCAGGAACTGGTCGCCCGCCTGAGCCAGCGCGCGCGCGAGATGAACCTGTTCGTGAAGGAGGAACCGCATCACGCCCTCTTCACCATTGGCATCAGCCTCACGGCGCAGTTGCTGGCCGAACAAACCGATTACCGGTCCACCCGGGAGCATGAACCCGCATGAAACTTGTTGTACTGATCGACCAGGAAACCGTGTTCGCGGAGGACCCGGACTTCACCGGATCGCATCCGGACGTCACGGCCACCATGGAATTCCACATCATCCGCTCGATCCGCAGCCTCGGCCATGAAACCATCATCCTGCCCTTCGGCCCCGACCCGCTGGCCACCGCGCGCGCCCTGCTCGACCACCGGCCCGACCTCGTGTTCAACCTGACCGAACACTACAAGGGGAACCGGCGGCTGGACGCGCACATCGCCGGCCTGCTGGAGCTGCTGGACATCCCCTTCACCGGCTCCGGCGCGGAAGGCCTGCTGCTTTGCCGCGACAAGATCACCGCGAAACGCCTGCTCGGCTACCACCGCATCCGCCTGCCCCACTTCTTCTCCGTGCCGCAGAACAGCAGCAAGATCCCGGCCCGTCTGCATTTCCCGATGATGGTGAAGCCGGCGCTGGAGGACGGCTCCGACGGCATCAGCCTCGCCTCCATCGTGCGCGACGCCGACGAGCTGAAGGCGCGCATCGCGATGATCCACGAGCGCATGAACCAGCCCGCCCTGTGCGAGGAATACATCGAAGGCCGCGAGATCTATGTCGGCATCACCGGCAACGACCGGCTCACCGCCTACCCCGCCCGCGAAATCCGCTTCGGGAAAACCGAGGAAGGGGGCCCGCAGATCGCCACCCGCAAGGTGAAGTGGGACGAGGAGTACCGGAAGAAATGGGCGATCGAGTACGTGCATGCCGACCTGCCCGCGCCGCTCGAACGCCTGGTCGCCCGCGCCAGCAAACGCATCTACCGCATCCTGAACATCCGCGACTACGGGCGGATCGACCTCCGCCTGACCGCCTCCGGCGAGGTGGTGTTCATCGAGGCCAACCCGAACCCGAACCTTGCCGCCGACGAGGACCTGGCCGAGGCGGCGAAGAAGGCCGGCCTCGATCACGCCGCGTTGATCGACCGGATCATCAAGACCGCGCTGCAGCGGTCCCGCCGCTGACATGACCTCGCCCGCCTCTACGCGTCCTGCGTCCCGCCGTCTTCTCCATCTCCGCCGCCTTGCCCTGGCGCTGGGCGCGCCGGTCCTCGCGCTGGCCCTGCTCGAGGGCCTTTGCCATCTGGCCGGTTGGGGTACCCCGACCCGGTTCCTGCTCGCCGCGCACCACGGTGATCAGCCGGTGTGGATCGACAACCAGGTCTTCGGTTACCGGTTTTTCGATCCGGCGGTGTCGCGCGCCCCCGCGCCGATCCTCGTGCCGCGCACCAAATCCGCCGACGAGTTGCGCGTTGTCGTGCTCGGCGAATCCGCTGCGATGGGTGAACCGGAGCCCGCCTACGGCCCGGCCCGTCAGCTCGAACTGCTGCTCGCCGCCCGCCATCCCGGCCGGACGGTCCGGGTCATCAACGCCGCCATGACCGCGATCAACGCCCATGTCATCCGCGAGATCGCCCGCGAACTGCCCCGCCTGCAACCCGACATCGTCGTGCTCTACATCGGCAACAACGAAGTGGTCGGACCGTTCGGGCCCGGCACCGTGTTTTCCGACCATGCCGCCCCCTGGTGGAACCGAGCCCGCGTGCTGGCCTCGCGCCTGCGCCTGGCCGGAGCCCTGCGGGCAGCGGGCCATTCGATCCACGGCGGCGACCGCCAGGTCTGGCAGGGCATGGAAATGTTCCTGGAACACCGGGTGGCCGCGGACGACCCGCGCCTCGAGTCGGTCCGCACGGGCTTTGACCGAAATCTCGGCGCCATCCTCGACGCGGTGTTTCGTTCCGGTGCAATCCCGGTCCTCAGCACGGTCGCGGTGAACCTGACCGACCAGGCTCCGCTCGACGGCTCGCCCGCGCCTACCGAGTCATCAATCGAGGCCTGGCGGGCCGCGAACGAGGCCGATACGCTCCGCTTCCGGGCCGATGCCGCCATCAACGCCATCATCCGCCGCCACGCGGCAACGCGCCCCGGCGTCGTGCTGGTCGATGCCGAGGCCGACTTCGCCGCGCGCGGCCTCACCGGCAACGAGACCTTCATCGATCACGTCCATGTTTCGCTCGACGGCGGTTACCACCTGGCCGTCACTTGGGCGTCGGCCATCGATCGCGCCCTCCCGCCGGTCCGCGCCGGCACGCCCACCCTCGACGACATCAAGCAGCGCCTGCTCTGGAATCCCTACAACGCCCTCGATCTCGCCGAGATCATGCTTGAACGCGCGGCCCGCCCCCCCTTCTCCGGCACGGCCGATCACACCGCCCGCATGGTCCGCTGGACCCACCAGCGCGCGGAATGGATGGCCGCCACCCGCGCCCTTCCGCTCGACGACCTGATGGCCACTTACCGGGACACGGCGGAACGCTTCCCCGACGACCTGCACCTGCCCCAGCAAGCGGCCCGCGCCTTGCTCGCCGGCAACCGCCTCCACGAGGCCGAGACGTGGCTGCGTCGTTTGCATACCCTGATCCCGCACCGCGCCGATGTGCGGAGCTGGCTGGTCATCCTCGAAGCCATCCACGGGCGTACCGACAACGCATGGGACACGATGACCCGCGACGCCCCCGCGCTGGGTGAACTGCCCGCAGACCTGCTGATCAGCGCCTCGGAAACCCTGCTCGCCGCCGGCTACCGGGCCGAGTCACTCGACCTCCTGCAACGAACCGCCGCGCGTTATCCGGAGCGCACCCGCCTGCAGGTCCTGCTCGCGTCACGCCTCGCCCAGAACGGACAACGCGCCGAGGCCGCCGAACGCTTCGAACAGCTGGTGCGCAGCCATCCGGGCGAAACGTGGATCGCCGAGGAATACGGCATCCTGCTCGCCCTCGACGGCAACAGCGCGGAGGCGGACCGGTTGCTCGACCACCTGCGCTCCTCGCCGGACCCGGAGCAGCAACTCAAGTGGGTGAACCTGCTGATGTTCCAGCGCCGCTGGGATGAGGCGGGATCGACCCTGCGCGCGCTGGCCGACCGGCATCCGAACCACGGACCGGTCCTGCGCCAACTCGCCCAGCTCAGCCAGCGCAACGGCGACCTGGTCAGCGCCATCGCCTTCGCGGAACGCTGGCTCGCCGTTGAGCCGTGGCAGGGCGAAGGCTGGGGCCAGCTCGGGGACTGGTACGACGAGGTGAACCGCACACGCGACGCGGTCGCCGCCTACACCAGGGCCCTGCCGCTGCTCGCCGAGCCAGCAGCCACCCGGCGCGCGTTGGCCTGGCTGCTCGCGACGGCCTCCGAGGTGCTGGATACGGAGCGGGCGCTGGCCCTGCTGCAGGCCGTGCCCATGGATACGGGTGAGGCGCAGGGATACACCCATCTCGTGCGCGCAGCGGCATTGGCCGCGTCAGGACGCCATGGCGAGGCGGTGGCGGAAGTGACCCGGGCCTTGGCCGACCCGGCCAACCGGGCCGACCCGGCCTTGCTCGACCAACTGGAACAGGCGCGCGCCCTGTTCAAACAGGGCGGCGTGATCCGGCGCTAGGCCCGCGGGCGTTACAGATCCAGGTTCATGTCGGTCACCGCACCGAGCGACGCCGACGTCACATGGGAGGCATACTTCGCCAGCAAACCATCGGTGTAACGGGGGGCCGGGCGTTTCCATGCCTTCAGCCGCTTCTTGATTTCCGCAGCGGACACCTCGAGGTTCAGCTCGCGCTTCTCCGCATCGATGGTGATCGCATCGCCGTCCTTCACGATGGCCAGCGGACCACCGACGTAGGCTTCCGGTGTGATGTGGCCCACCACGAATCCATGGCTGCCGCCCGAGAACCGACCGTCGGTGATGAGCGCCACGTCCTTGCCGAGACCCTTGCCCATGACCGCCGAGGTGGGCGCGAGCATTTCGCGCATGCCCGGACCGCCGCGCGGACCCTCGTACCGGATCACGATCACGTCGCCCTTCACCACCGTGCCGTCGAGGATCGCCTTCAACGCCGTCTCCTCGGAGTGGAACACGCGGGCGCGGCCGGTGAAGCGAAGCCCTTCCTTGCCCGAGATCTTGGCCACCGCACCGGTCGTCGCAAGGTTGCCGTACAGGATGACCAGGTGGCCGTCCTTCTTGATCGGGTTGTTCATCGGGCGAATGATTTCCTGCTTCTTCGGATACGGCTTCGCGCCCTTCAGGTTTTCCTTCAAGGTCTTGCCGGTCACGGTCAGGCAGTCGCCGTGCATCAGCCCTTCCTCGACCAGGGTTTTCATCAGCGGAACCGTGCCGCCGATCTTCACCAGTTCGGCCATGACGAAACGGCCGCTCGGCTTCAGGTCGGCCAGCACCGGCACCTTGCGCCCGATGCGGGTGAAGTCATCGATGTGGAGCGGCACCTTCGCACTGTGCGCGATGGCCAGCAGGTGCATGACCGCGTTGGTCGAGCCGCCGAGCGCCATGATCAGGGCGATGGCATTCTCGAAGGCCTCGCGGCTCAGGATGTCGCGCGGGGTGATGCCGCGCTTGATCAGGTTCAGCACGGCCTGGCCGGCGTTGCGGCAATCGAGCCGCTTGGCCGGGGAAATCGCGGCCTGCGCGGAACTGTTCGGCAGGCTCATGCCCAGCGCCTCGATGGCCGAGGCCATCGTGTTCGCGGTGTACATGCCGCCGCAGGAACCGGCGCCCGGGATGGCCGTCGCCTCGATCTGTTTCAGTTCGCGGTCGTCGATGTCGCCGCGGGCATGCGCCCCCACCGCCTCGAAGACCGAGACGATGTCCACGTTCTTGCCCTTGTGCTTGCCGGGCAGGATGGTGCCGCCGTAGACAAACACCGAAGGGCGGTTCAGGCGGGCCATGGCCATCATGCAGCCCGGCATGTTCTTGTCGCAGCCGCCGATGGCCACGAATCCGTCAAAGCCCTCGCAACCGACCACCGCCTCGATCGAGTCGGCGATCACCTCGCGCGACACCAGCGAATACTTCATGCCTTCGGTGCCCATCGAGATGCCGTCGGAGATGGTGATGGTGTTGAAGATCACCGCCTTCCCGCCCGCGTTGTCGACGCCCTTGGCCGCTTCGCGGGCCAGTTTGTCGATATGCATGTTGCACGGGGTTACCATGCTCCAAGTAGAAGCAATACCCACCTGGTTCTTCTTAAAATCCTTGTCGGTGAATCCCACCGCGTGCAGCATGGCACGGCTGGGAGCGCGCTCGGCCCCCTCCACGAGCTGGCAGGAGTGGCAGCGGTCAAGGGAACAAGGACGGACAGATGTTTTTTTGGTTTTACTCACGCGACGTTCTCCGGATAATGAACCTATCAGTGTCAACGTTTGCGGGTAATCGTCAAGCCAGCAAAAATCCGCGCTAACGAGGTCTTCCATGGTCGTGTACCGAACGGTAAGGAAAAAAAAGAAGGACAACACCCCGATGATCGTCGGGGCGCTGGTGGTTGTCGCGGCCATCGGGTTCATCCTCCTCCAGCAGGGCGGCGGGAAAAAGACCGCGGAATCCACCCCGGAAACCGCACCGACCAACCAACCGGCCACCGTATCGACGGAAGCCGTCATCCCGAAAGCCCCGGCGATCCCCGAGGTCTTTGACGACCCGCGTGAGCAGGACCAGTTTGAGGCGGTCTATAAAACGGTGCAATCTGTCTTTGCAGCACCGACTCCCGGGTCACCGCTGCGCGTGATCAAGAAGCGCGGTGGCCGCGCCGAAGGCGAACTGCTCCGTTTTACCGCGACCGGGCTTGTGTTGTCCACGCCGGACGGACTGATCACCATTC
>ERZ761607.5260-NODE-5260-length-10772-cov-4.897546_pt1 | contig 10772 bp, 9 predicted proteins | sample MGYA00511164_ERZ761607 | MGnify/ENA primary metagenome ERZ761607 (study PRJEB28899, sample SAMN02445080) | bioreactor sludge metagenome | biome: EBPR sludge | place: Australia: Brisbane, Thorneside Wastewater Treatment Plant | collected 2011-06-22 ...
AGGTGAGGGGCCGCTGTCGTTCGAGCCGATCGATCGCTGCCACGGAGCCATGGGGCATGCCAGCGAGGCGCTCGGCCGTTTGGCAGGGGGCTCAGCCGAACTGCACGCAGGTGTTGTGCACGGCCATCACGAAGGCCTGCAGCGACGCATGGCCGGGGTCGCCCTGCGCCGCGCCGGCCATCACGTGCAGCGGCAGCAGGTGCTCCTCGCGCGGGTGGCAGGCCCGCGCACCTGGAGCGCTGGCCCAGTCGCGCAGCCGTTCGCTGCGCTCCTGCGCCGGCAGTGCCACCGTCTGCACCAGCCACTCGTCGAAGGCCTGGCTCGGCGCGGTGGAGCTTGCGTGGCCGAAGCCGCGCATGTTGTGGTAACTGTTGCCGCTGCCCAGCAGCAGTACGCCCTGCTCGCGCAGCGGTGCGAGCGCCTCGCCCATCGCCAGGTGGCGGGCCGGGTCCATGTCGTGCAGCAACGAGAGCTGCAGCACCGGGATGTCCGCCTGGGGCAGCATCAGCATCAGTGGCACGAAGGTGCCGTGGTCCCAGCCCCGTGCTGGGTCCACGCCGACGGAAAAGCCCGCATCGGCGAGCAGCGACTGCACCTGCGGCACCAGGTCGAGCGCTGTCGTCGCCGGCCACTGCAACTGGTAGGTGTGCGGCGGAAATCCCGTGTAGTCGAACAGCATCGGCGGCTGCGGGTGCGTCATCAGCTTGGGCTGCGGTGCCTCCCAGTGCGCGGACACCATCAGCACGGAACGCGGCCGCTGCGGCAGCCGGCCCACGAGGCTGCGCAGATGGTCGGCCAGAGGCTGCATGGCCCGGCCCATCTCGGGGCCCAGGTCCATGAACGGCCAGGGGCCACCGCCGTGCGAGAGATAGATCGCAGGCAACCGGGGTGTGGGCTGGCTCATCGCTTGGGTCCTTGGTGCTTCGGCGGGTCTTGAGCAGCCGTCGATCGACAGGGATGATCGCATCTCGCATCCGCCCGGTCTCCGGAGAAGACCCGCTGACCTACATCGCCGAGGTCTGCATCCGCCGCCTGCGCGCCCACATCGGCACCGCGGGGCTGCCGATGCTGATCCACGCCGCGCGGCAGCGCTCAGTGGGCGAGTTTCAGCGTGGCCACGCCGGCCACGATGAGGCCGACACCCAGCAGGCGCCCGAGGGTCGCCGCGTCGCCGAAGAACATCACGCCGACGGCGAAGGTGCCCGCTGCGCCGATGCCGGTCCACACGGCGTAGGCCGTGCCGATGGGGATGTCGCGCTGCGCCAGCCACAGCAGCGCGCCGCTGCCGGCCATGAAGGCCACGGCGATGGCGATGCCCAGCGTCCGCGAAGCCGGCTCCTGGGCCAGCTTCAGGCCCACGGGCCAGCCGATCTCCAGCAGACCGGCGGCAACGAGATAGATCCAGGCCATGGCGTCGTGTCCTCTTGGATGCGGGGTGGTGCACGGGGGTGGCCGCGTGCATGGCGCGGCGCGCCGCCATTGTCGGCGCGACCGCTCGCATCGAGGACTGGCCTGGGGTCCTTGACCACTCAGGTGGCGGTGATGCCCACCTTCTGCACCAGCTCGCGCCAGAACGGGATCTCGTCGCGCACGCGCTGCTGCATCTCGGCCGGGCTGCCCACCTGCACCAGGGCGCCGGCGGCTTCGCGCTTCTCGCGCAGGCCGGGCTGTGCCGCGGCGGCGCGCAGCGCCGCATTCAGGCGATCGATCAGCTCGGGTGGGGTTCCCTTGGGCGCCAGCAGGCCCGCCCAGACGCCGTACTCCACACCGAGGTGGCCCGACTCGGTGAGCGTAGGCACCTGTGGCAGCAAGGGCAACCGCCGGGGGCCGGTGACGGCCAGCGGCACCAGCTGGCCGTTGCGCACGAAGCCGGCCGAGTCCACCACGCCGGTGATCGCCACCGGCACGTCGCCCGACACCGCGGCCGTGACCGTCTCGCTGCCCTTGAAGGGCACGTGGTTCATCGCCAGGCCTGCGCGGTCCAGCAGCAGCGACATGAACACATGCCCCGGTGTGCCGTTGCCGTGGCTGGCCCAGTTGAGCGGCTGCCGGGCGGCCCTGGCACGGGCCACCAGGTCGGCCATGCTGCGGATGCCGCTGGCCGGGTTGGCCACCAGCAGCTGCGCACCGATCGACCAGATGCCCACGTGCGCAAAGTCCTCGGCCGGGTTGTAGTCGATCTGCCTGACCAGCACCGGCTGCACCGTCATCTGGTTCCAGAACACGCTGCCCAGGGTGTAGCCGTCGGGCGCCGCATCGCGCAGCGCACGCATCATCAGCGCGCCACCGCCGCCTGGCTTGTTCTCGACCACGATGGTCTGCCTGAGCTCGGCCGACAGCGCGTCGGCCAGCTGGCGGCTGGTGATGTCGGGCGAATAGCCGGCGGGCTGGCCCACCAGCAGGCGGATCGGCCTGGCGGCCGGCCAGGCGGCACCCTGTGCACGCAACAGGGCCGGCGCCAGGCCGGCGATGCAGAACAGGCGTCGTTTCATGGGGATCCCTGGCGGGTTGGACATGGGCGTGACCTTAGGGCCCGCCGCATCGCCGGGCAATCCGCGCCCGGTTCTCCAGGGCTGAAACCATGGGTTCATACTTGGCGCCATGGATCGCCTGCGCTGCCTTCAATACTTCGTCGAAACCGCCCGTGCCGGCAGCCTCTCGGGGGCGGCCCGGGCGCTGGCCGTCTCGGTGCCCGCGGTCACCAAGGGACTGAACCTGCTGGAGCGGGACCTCGGCGTGCGCCTGTTCGACCGGTCGCCGCGCGGGCTGACGCTGACGGGTGCGGGCACCGGCTACCTCGACGCCTGCCTGCCCGCGTTGCAGCAGCTCGCCGATGCCGAGGCCCAGCTGCGTGCCGCGCGCCAGGAGGTGGCCGGCCGCGTGACCGTGGGCGTGCACAACATCATCGCCCGCAACCTGCTGGCCCCGGCGCTGCCGCGCTTCCGCGCGCTGTACCCGCGCATCGAGCTGGACCTTCGCGACTTCGGCAGCCTGCGCAGCGAGCCCGCCAAGGGCCTGGACGTCTATCTCATCATGGGCTGGGGCGACGTGCCCGACCTGGTGCAACGCCGGGTCGGGGCCAGCGCGTTCTGGGTGGTGGCCACGGCCGACTACCTGGCCCGCCACGGCACGCCACGGCACCCTGACGACCTGCGCCGGCACCAGTGCCTGCTGCTGCGCAATGCCTCGGGCGGCAAGGTCATGGACCTGTGGCCCTTCCGAAAAGGTGACGAGACCGTGCAGGTGCCCGTGAGCGGCTGGCTGACCGCCTCGAACCATCATCGGGATACCTACTTCGACGCCGTGCTGGCCGGCCTGGGTGTGGCCCGCACCACCGACTGGACGCTGGGCGATGCGGTCCGCAGTGGCCGGCTGGTGCGCGTGCTGGCCGACTGGGAATCCCTGGAAGCGCCGGCCCTGACGGTGCTGCATGCGCCGGGTGCGACCCGGCTGCCGCGCGTGCGCGCGGTGGTCGACTTTGCGACCAGCCTGCTCGCGCAGGTCAACGAGCAGCGTGGCAGTGAAGTGCAGGCCAGCCCCACGCCGGCCTGGCTGCGCTCACCCCACACCCGGGCCTCGGCCTGGCTGACGCGCTGATGCCTGCGGCCCGGAGGGTGCCACGTCGTCGAACAGGGTCCGCACCCAGGGGATGACGCATGCCGGGCGGGCCGCTTCAGCTTGGGCATGAACCGCTGGCTGCAGCCCGCATGAACGGGCACGGGCTGGCGCGCCGGGGACTGCGCCGGTAGGCTGCCCCGTCATGCGCGTCCTCTTCCATGCCCCCCCGCTGCTGGGCCACACCCTGCCGATGATGCCCTTGGCCCAGGCGCTGCGGCGCGCCGGGCACGACGTGCGGTGGGCCGCCGGGGAAGACACGCAGCCGCACATCCGCGCTTGGGGGTTCGACGTGCAGCCGGCCGGCCCGGGGCGGGCCTGGGCAATGGCCGAGCTGGCCCGGCAGTGGCCCGAGAGAGCAGTGATGTCGCCCGCCCGGCAGGTGCCCGAACTGGGTCCGCGGCTGTTTGCCGACTGCTATGCGCCCGCCACGCTGGCCGACCTGCTGGCATTGCTGGACCAGTGGCGGCCCGACCTGCTGGTGCACGACGTGATGGCCCATGCCGCCCCGCTGGCCGCGGCGCTGCTCGGCGTGCGCTCGGTGTCGCACGGCTTCGGGCTGCCGCGTCCGCGCCGATCGATCGACGGGGCCCATGCCCGCATGGCGCCGCTGTGGCAGTCGCGGGGCCTGGAGATCCCGCCCGACAGCGGCAACCAGCGCCATGGCCAGGTGGACATCTGTCCGCCGGCCCTGCGGCTGGACGAGCCGGTTCCCGACGGACCGCGCTGGCTCCTGTCACCCGCTTCAGGCGTGCAGCGCCGGCACGGTGAGCGGCAGGGCGTGGTGGCCAGCTTCGGCACCGTGCATCACCAGCAGGCGGCCTTCGACGGGCTGCTGGGCGTGCTGGTGCAGGGGCCCTGGCCCGCACGCATCGCCTTCGGCCGGCCGCTGGACCGATCGCCGCCATGGCCCCCCCACGTGCATGCCGCACCCTGGCTGGACCTGGCCGCCGAGTGGGCGCATGCCCGGGTGGGCGCCTGCCATGGCGGAGCCGGCACCATGCTGGGCGCGCTGGCGCAGGGCGTGCCGCTGCTGCTGCTGCCGGTGGCGGCCGACCAGTTCCGCAATGCGCGTGCCTTGCGGGCGGTGGGTGCCGGCATCACGCTGGAAGCCGAGGAGCAGACGCCGCAGGCCATGCGTCAGGCCTTGCACCGCCTGTTCGACGAGCCGCACTTTGCCGAGGCGGCCGGCCGCATGGCCGACGAGATGGCCGCCATGCCGCAGGCCGACGCGGTGGCGCGCGCCATCGCGGCCTGAAGCGGTGGAATACGGCGCCATCTTCCAGCACCTGGCCCACGGCCTGGCGGTGGCGCTGACTTGGCAGAACCTGACCTCGGCGCTGGTCGGTGCCACGCTGGGCACGCTGATCGGCGTGCTGCCCGGCCTGGGGCCGGTGGCCACCATGGCCATGCTGCTGCCCACGGTCTACGCCATGGACGCGACCTCGGCGTTGATCATGCTGGCTGGCATCTACTACGGCGCGCAGTACGGTGGATCCACCACCTCGATCCTGATCAACGTGCCGGGCGAGGCCTCGGCGGTGATGACGGCGATGGATGGCCACGCCATGGCCCGCCAGGGCCGTGCCGGCACCGCGCTGGCGGTGGCGGCCCTGGGCTCGTTCTTTGCCGGCACCGTGGGCACGGCGGTGGTGGCCTTGCTGGCGGTGCCGCTGTCGTCCGTGGCGCTGTCCTTTGGCCCGCGCGAGAATTTCGCGCTGCTGGTGCTGGGCCTGGTGAGCTCGGTCGTGCTGGTGCGCGGCTCGCTGCTCAAGGGTCTGGCGGTGATGCTGCTGGGCATGCTGCTTGGGCAGGTCAATACCGACCGCATCTCGGGCGAGGCCCGCTACAGCCTGGGCCTGGTGGAGCTGACCGACGGCATCGGCGTGGTGGTGGTGGCCATGGGGGTGTTCGGCATCGCCGAGGTGGTGCTGTCGGCCAACGCCCCGGCCACGGCGGGTGGGGCTGCGCTGGCGCCGGTGCGTGCGGTGTGGCCCACCCGGGCCGACTGGGCCGCGGCCTGGCCGGCGGTGCTGCGCGGCACCCTGGTCGGTGCGCTGCTGGGCCTCAAGCCCGGCAGCGGGCCGGTGATGGCCACGTACATGGCCTATGCGCTGGAGAAGAAGTGCCGCGGGCCGGCCGGTGAGCCGGCCTTCGGCGATGGCAACGTGCGCGGCGTGGCCGCGCCGGAAGCGGCCAACAACGCCGCCGCGCAGGTGTCGTTCATCCCGATGCTGACGCTGGGCATCCCGCCCGGGCCGGTGATGGCCATGCTGGTGGCGGCCATGACGATCAAGGGCATCGCACCCGGCCCGCAGGTGATGACCGGCCAGCCCGGCCTGTTCTGGGGGCTGATCGCATCGATGTGGGTGGGCAACCTGATGCTGCTGGTGCTGAACCTGCCGCTGGTGGGCCTGTGGGTGCGCCTGCTTCACATCCCCTACCGGCTGCTGTACCCGGCCATCCTCGCCTTCTGCAGCATCGGCCTGTACACCCTGAACAACATGGGCTTCGAGGTGGTGCTGGGGGCGCTTTTCGGCCTGCTGGGTGTCGTGCTGCGCCGCCTGGGCAACGACCTGGCGCCGCTGGTGCTGGGCTTCGTGCTCGGCCCCGCGATCGAGAACAACCTGCGCCTGTCGCTGCTGCTGGGGCATGGCGAATGGAGCACGCTCTGGAGCCGTCCGCTGCCGGCGTCGCTGCTGGCCGCCACGGTGGCCTTGCTGCTGTGGATGGGCTGGGCGCGAAGCCGTCCTACGGCGTCGGCCATGCGGTGACGGCGGTGCCCGCGTGGCGGCATGCGGGCTGCTAACCACCCCGCCCCGACGCCGCCACCATCGACCGTGCATCGTCGATGCGCGGCCGCCGGGGCTGGGCGCCGTAGCTGGCGCAGCGCTGCTGCAGCTGCAGCGCCTGATCGAGCAGCTCTTCGGCATCGGGGATGGCACCGCCGTGACGCTGCAGCGTGTGCACCGCCAGGTCCATGAGCTTGGCGTTCAGCGTGCGGTCGGCCTGCGCGATCAGGGTGCAGGCGGCGTCCCGCGGCCGGCCTTCCAGCACCAGCGACACCGCGCCTTCGCCGATCTGGCCGATGCCGGCATACGCGCGCCGGATGAGGTCGATGACCGGCAGGTGGCCGCGCACCGCGCCGCACAGCATCTCGCAGGTGGTGCGCGACACCGCGAACCGCTCGGCCAGGCGCACCACCTGATCGTCGAGGTCGGCGAGATGCAGTTCCGCGCTCTCCACCCGCGAAAGCACCATCAGCAGGTTGCAGGCCGCCTCGAACTCGAAGTCGGGCGCCATGGCTTCGGCCAGCAGCGCCTTCAAGTCGGCGACGGCGGCAGGCACGCGCCGCTCGAGCAGGGCCAGCAGGATGCCCGTGGTGCTCTCGAAGCGCCGCAGCCGGGCACTCTGGGGCGCCTGGCTGCGCTGCCGGCTGGTGCTGTGTGCCGTGAGCGTCAGCCCGCGGCGGTCGCGGCGGTCGAACTGCAGCGCGGCCTGGAGCACGAGCCCCTGCAGGTCGAAGACCTTGGCATTCAGGCCCAGCCGGACGGCAACGTCGAGGTGGGCCAGCGCCTCCCGCGGATCGCCGTAGTAGAAGTGCAGCAGGCCCAGCTTCACCCGCCGGCTGACGCTGTGCGGCGTGAGCGAGACGGCGCGGCCGAGCACCTCGATGGCCTGGCCGGGCTGGCCGTCGGCCAGCAGCACGCGGCCCATGACGTCGTAGGCGTCGGCGTAGCCCGGGTGGTCCCCCAGCAGGCTCTCGAGCGTGCGCCGGGCCTGCAGGACGGCACCTGCCTCCACATGCGCCCTCGCCAGTCCCAGGCGGGCCCAGGGCAGGGCGCCGGTGTGCAGGATGGTCTCGAGCATCTGCACCGATTCGTGCGGACGGCCCAGCCGCAGGTGGAGCTCGGCCGCCAGTCGCGCGGCCTGCAGCCAGGCCGGGCCGCGCGCAGCGCTGCAGGCGCAGGCCATCTCGACGGCTTCCTCGAAGCGGTCGTCCTCGATCAACGCGATCACCGGTGCCAGCAGGCGCTTGCGGTGGCGGGCCTGGCCGAGCCGGTCGCGCAGGGCCTCTTCGGTATGGGGCTTGACGAGGTAGGCGTCGAGCGCCGCTTCGGCGGCCTCGGCCACGTGGCCATAGTCGGCCTCGCTCGAGATCATCACCACCACCGTGGACAGGGGCAGCAGGGCGGCCTGCCGCAGGTCGTCCATCAGCTCCTGGCCGTTCATGGTGTCGCGGTCGAAATGAAATTCGCACAGCACGATGTCGAACCTGCGGTTCTCCAGCAGCTTGCGGGCGTCGAGCGCACGGGTCGACTGCAGCACGGTGCCGACCCCGGCCTCGCGCAGCATCGCGCTCAGCACGCTGCGTGACGACGGGTTGCCGTCGATGACCAGCGCCACGGCCTGGCCGATGTCGGCATCTAGGGGGCGCACGGCAGTTCCACGGGGCGGGTGGTCGACCCTTGCGCCGCCGTCAGACCTTGCCCTTGTCGGCTGGCAGCAGGGCGCGGCGGATCTCCTGCAGCACCACGTGCAGGTCCAGCGGTCGCACCAGGTAGGCATTGGCGCCCAGTGCCAGCCCACGTGCGCGCGAGGCGTCGTCGCGGCAGGTCGACGTGAGGAAGAGGAAGGGCAGGCTGCGCCAGCGGGGTTCGGCGCGCACGCGGGACAGCAGCGCAAAGCCGCCGCCCGGCATGACGACGTCCGACAGCACCAGGTCGACCGGCACGCGCTGCAGCAGCGCCCAGGCGCTGTCGGCGTCGCCGCACCCGTGCACGGCATAACCCGCGGGTTCGAGCAGGTTGCGCTTGAGCTCGAGCTGCGGTTCGCGGTCGTCGACCATCAGCAGCGACAGCCCTGGGCGCGGCGCCGCCAGCTCGGGCGGCACGGCGGCCATGGCGCGCTGCGCCGGTGCCGGCCCGCTGCGCGGGGTGAGTGGCCCGGCGGGCAGATGGGGCTCGATCAGCGACAGGAAGACCGCCGGATCGATGGGCTTGGCGATGAGGGCGTCGAAGCCGGCGGCCAGGGCGCGGTCACGGTCACCGGCCATCGCCGCGGCCGTCACCGCCACCAGGGGCAGCGACGCCAGCAGAGGGTGGGCGCGCAGCGCGTTGGCCACGGCATGGCCGTCGGTGCCCGGCATCTGGATGTCGCACAGCACCAGGTCGGGCCGCTCGCGCAGGGCCATCGCCAGGCCGGCGTCGCCGTCGCTGGCGCACAGGGCCTCGTGACCCGCCGCCTGCAGCAGGTAGACCATGAGCTCCAGGTTGAGCGCGTGGTCCTCGATGACCAGGATGCGGGCCATGTTCAGCCTGCCCGGGGCAGCCACAGCGTGAAGGTGCTGCCGACGCCGGGCTCGCTCTGCAGCGTGAGGGTGCCGCCCATCTGCTCCATCAGCTTGAGCGACAGGTGCAGGCCCAGCCCCGTGCCCTGCTCGCGCAGGGTGCGGTCGCCGACCTGCACGAAGGCCTGGAACAGCCGCGCCTGGTCATCGGCACCGATGCCGACGCCGGTGTCGATCACCGCCACGGCCAGCATGGGCCGGCCCTCGCGCTCGGCCGTCTCGGCGCGTACGCGCACACCCCCCAGTGCGGTGAACTTGACGGCATTGCCCACCAGGTTGAGCGCCGCCTGCCGCAGCGCCCGCCGGTCGGCACGGGCCAGCGGCAGCTGCGCCGCCGGCTCCACCGCCAGCGACAGCCCGCGCGCCTCGGCCGTCGGCCGCAGCGTGGCGGCCACCTCGTCGAAGACCGCGATGACGTCCACGTCCTCGATCGCCAGGTCGGTGTGGCCGGATTCGATGCGCGCCAGGTCGAGCAGGTCGTTGATCAGCGCCAGCAGGTGGCGGCCGCTGTTCTGCACGTGCGTGAGCTGGCGCTCCTGCGTCTCGGTCAGCGGCCCGGGCAGGCGCATCAGCATCAGCCCGGTGAAGCCCAGGATGGCATTCAGCGGCGTGCGCAGCTCGTGGCTCATGGTGGCCAGGAAGCGGTCCTTGGCGCGGTTGGCGCGCTCGAGCTCGATGTTCTTGAGCTGCAGCGTGTGCTCGATGGCCTTGCGCTCGGAGATGTCCCGGATGGCGCTGATCACAAGGCGCCGCCCGTCGAGCTCGATCGGGCCCAGGCTGATCTCGACCGGAAACTCGCTGCCGTCGGCCCGCAGGCCGAAGAGCTCCAGCCCGCGGCCCATGGGCCGCAGCCCGGGCTGGAACAGGTAGCTGTTGCGCTGCGGCAGGTGCTGGGCCCGCAGTCGCGGCGGCAGCAGGCACTCGACGGGCTCGCCCACCAGGTCGGCGTCGACGCGGCCGAACAAGGCCTCGGCCTGCGCATTGGCATGCACGATGCGGCCGCTGTCGTTGACGACGACGATGGCATCGGGCAGCGATGCGAACAGCCCGCGGTAACGGGCATGCACCCGCTCGCGGTCCTGCGCCACCATCGCCGCGGTGGCATCGCGCAGCGCGCACACGTGGCCATCGACGCCACCGTGGCCATTGCGCTGCACGCGCAGGCTGAGGTTGAGGTGCATGCGCGTGCCGTCGGCACGGCGGCCGATGAAGACATGGTGCTCGAGGTCGCAGCCGTCGGCCAGCAGGGCGTGCGCCGATTCGCCGATCAGGTCGGCCAGGTGCTGGGTCGAGGGGGCGGCCGGCGGCAGGCCGAGCAGGCGATGGGCCGCCGCGTTCCAGTCACGGACGGCCCCTTGCGCGTCGAGCAGCAGGATGGCGTCCGGGGCTTGCTCGACGACCAGAAGGGCGGTGGCCGCATCCACGATGTACTGCTCCGCGGCATGGGGTGATCCATGCTGCGCCTGAGCTTGACCTTTGTCAATGTGATGGTGTCAACCGTTGTGCCGCGGGAACGGTGTGCCGCAACCGGCTGGTCCTTGCGGCCGATTGCCAGCCATTGCCAGTGGCCGCGCCGGCCCGCGCGACCCCGGTGTAACCGGGGGCAGGTGAGCGGCGACTACAGTGCCGTCGACCATCCGCCGACCCAAGCCCGCCACCCATGCACGACACCCTGCCTCTGCTTGCCGCGACCGACTTCCCGCCCGTCCGCCGCCGGGCCCTCGACACGCTCCAGGTCAACCTGGGCTACAAGTGCAACCAGAGCTGCCTGCACTGCCACGTGGCGGCCAGCCCGCAGCGCACCGAG
>ERZ761607.5261-NODE-5261-length-10772-cov-2.961836_pt1 | contig 10772 bp, 8 predicted proteins | sample MGYA00511164_ERZ761607 | MGnify/ENA primary metagenome ERZ761607 (study PRJEB28899, sample SAMN02445080) | bioreactor sludge metagenome | biome: EBPR sludge | place: Australia: Brisbane, Thorneside Wastewater Treatment Plant | collected 2011-06-22 ...
TATGAAGAGTGACCTGACCCCTTTCGCAACGGTGCAAGGGGTGGATTGGCGATTGGGTCCCCAGGCGCGCGAATCCGCAGTGTTCTATCACCTGCGCGAGGGTGAAGCCGCGTGGCAAGTATTACAGGAACGATTGGCCGCGCATCCACCTGCCGTTCTCGTTCTCAACCGTCCGCCGCCGGGTGAGACTGGCGTGCCGACGGTAGTGGACAGCGATTGGATGGCCCTCCAGCGCGATCTCTGCGACCGGTTCCATCCCCTGCCTGGAATCGCACTCTACGGCGTGACGGGCACAAATGGAAAAACCACGACGGTCGAGCTGGTGCTTCAGCTGGCCGGCATGGGTGGCCTGCGCGGGATATCCATCGGCACCCTCGGCGTGCGCGATGTGACCGGCGAGCTCGACAACTTCGGCATGACCACGCCCGGTTACATTCAGCTCCGCCAGATTTTGCATCGCTATGCGCCCGGCACCGACTTCTTTATCCTGGAGACGAGCTCCCATGCGCTGGCGCAGGATCGCGTACACGGACTCTTGCTCCAGGGCGCGGCCTGGACAAGCTTCACCCGCGACCACCTCGATTATCACGGCGACATGGAGGGTTATGCGCGAGCGAAGGAGCGAATCTTCGATGCGCTTGCGTCGGGGGCGGGCCTGTACGTTCCCGCCACTCAGACGGAGCTGCTGACACGCTTGGCGAAACGGATGGCCGTGCGCGCGGTGGCACTTCCCTCCGACGTGGAGGGTCGGCTTCCGCTGTATTTTCGCACGCGCTTTAACCGTGAGAACCTGGCCTGCGCCTGGGCGCTGGCCCGCGACATCGGAGATCGCATCGATACCGTGCGCTGGGAGGCACTTCGGCCCCCGCCGGGGCGTTTCCACGTGCGAGAGTGGGAGGGGAGGACGGCGGTGGTTGACTTCGCTCACACCGCAGATGCCCTGGAAAACATTTGCCGCGCGCTTCGAGAAAGCTTCCCGGGGCAGAGGTTAGTTGTCCTATTCGGCTGCGGCGGAGACCGGGACCGCGGCAAGCGACCGGAGATGGGGGCGGTGGCCGCGCGGTGGGCCGACCGCATCGTGCTCACGAGTGATAATCCTCGCTCGGAGGATCCGCTCGCGATCATCCAGGATATCCGAGGCGGATTGTCGGGCCACCCGAACGTGTTGATCGAGCCCGACCGCAAACGGGCCGTGCGAAGCGCCTTGGCTTCGCTGGGCCCTGGCGAGATCTTACTGATGGCCGGAAAAGGCCATGAAAATTACATTCAGATCGGCGACCAGAAAATTCCCTACAGCGACTTGGATGAGCTGGCTGCATTCCTAGGAAGTCACCATGGTTGATTTGAGCCTGATCTCCCAATGTCCCAGTGCCGCGGGCGCGCCCGCCACCCGGGGGACGTATCCCGTTTGCAGCGACACGCGCCAGTACAAAGAACCCTCATTGTTCCTGGCCTTTCCGGGGGCCCGGCACAACCCACTGGAGGCGATTGGCCCCCTGTTGCGCAACGGCTGCCCGGCGGTGGTCTTCGAGAGCGGTCCCGTGAACGAAGCAATCGTGGCACCGCTTCGTGCGGCCCATCCACAGACAACTTTCATTCCCGTCGCCGACGTCGTGACGTTTACCCAAGAACTCGGCACTGCACACGTGCGGGCCTGGCAGAGAGGTGAGCGCCGCGTGTTCGCTATCTCTGGCTCCAACGGCAAGACGACACATAAGGAAATGTTGGCGTTCTTGCTCGAGGCCGTCCTCGGCGACCGCGTGGTCGCGACGGAGAAAAACTACAACAACCACCTGGGGGTTCCGTTGACCCTGCTACGGATCACTCCCCAAACCGAAGTGTGTGTATTGGAACTGGGGAGCAATCATCCCGGTGAGATAAAGGTCCTCTGTGATATCGCACGGCCGAGCGCGGGGTTGGTCACCAACATCGGCGCCACCCATTTGGAGTTCTTCGGTGACGAAAGCAAAGTCTTCGAGGAGGAGGGGTATCTCTTTCATGCCATTAACCAGACGACCCAGGGCAAGGGCCTGTTCTTCCAAAACCTCGATGATCCCTACCTGGCGCGGCTCTCGCGTAGCGAGGGAACGGAGACCTTCTCGCGGGGCGAAGGTGCCGACTACCAGATCACACCAACCCCCGAGGGAGTGAAAGTTGCGGGTCTCGCGCATGTGGAATTGGTCAACCTGGCCCTGACCGGAGCGCACAATAAGCAGAACATGGCCGTGGCATGGATGATCGCCCGTCGCTTGTTTCCCGCACATGAAAAAGCCTTCACCCAGGCCGCTCAAAACTTCCGTCCCACGCGTAACCGCTCCGAGTGGATGGAGCATGAGGGAAAGAAGATTTTCCTAGACGCATACAACGCCAATCCCTCCTCGATGCAAACGGCCCTTGAGGGGTTCTTCGACTGGATGAGTGTGCGTGGTCATAAAGATAGCGATGCCGCGGTCGTGTTAGGAGATATGAACGAACTGGGAGACGGTGCGCCGGATTATCATCGCCAAGTCGGCCAATACCTTCGGAGGTGGCCCGCCGCGCGTGTCGCTTTTGTTGGCCGCTACGCAGCTTTCTACCAAGAGGGTTTGGGGGGCGGTGAAGCCTTTGCAGATGCTCAAGCTTTGAAGGGAAGTGAGTGGGTCCGATTCACCGAGGGCCGTGGCCACATCTTCGTGAAGGGGAGTCGCTCTTTACAACTAGAGTCGCTTGTCGCTATAACTTAGGTTTACCTAAATTTGAGGCGCAGGCATGCTATTTCACTGGCTTTACCCGCTGAGTCAGGATCATCAGTTATTGAACGTTTTCCGTTATATCACGGTGCGTTCTTTCATCGCCTTCGTCATCGGAATTGTGGTGTCCATTGTTTGGGGCAAACGCTTCATCGCGCTCATGAAGCTGCGCCAGTTTGGTCAGAGCATTCGTGACGACGGCCCGGAGTCTCATAAGAAAAAACAGGGAACACCTACCTTTGGCGGTGTCTTCATCATCGGCTCCGCTCTGATCGCTTGTCTCATATGCGGCAACTTCACCAGTCTGCCCTTCTTGCTCGCGGGCGGAGTGACGATGAGCTATTTCTTCCTCGGTGGCCTCGACGATTACCTCAAGGTGTTGAAGAAAAACTCCAAGGGCGTCTCTGCCCGCCAGAAACTGATGTGGCAGTTCGCCACCGCGGCTCTAGCCGGATGGATTATGATCAAGACCGGCACGACGGACGACCAGCTCTATATCCCTTTCCTCAAGGACCCTGTCTGGGCATTGGGTTGGGGGTACGTGGCCTTCGCGGCCCTGGTGATCGTCGGCTCCTCCAATGCCGTTAACCTCACCGATGGCCTGGATGGCTTGGCCATTGGCCCCGTCATCATTTCCGCTGCCACGCTCGGGGTCCTCGCCTACGTGGCGGGTCACGTTGAGATCGCCCAGTATCTGCTCATTCCGCACGTCCCCGACGTCGGCGAGCTGCTGGTGCTCGTCGCGGCCCTGGTAGGGGCGGGGGCCGGGTTCCTCTGGTACAATGCCTATCCCGCCGAGATCTTCATGGGCGACGTCGGATCCCTTGCCCTCGGTGGCGCACTGGGGACGATGGCCGTTCTTACCAAAAACGAGTTCCTGTTCGTCATCGTGGGCGGCGTCTTCGTCATCGAGGCCGTCTCGGTGATCCTGCAAGTCGTCTCCTATAAAACCCGCAAGAAGCGCATCTTCCGCATGGCCCCCATCCACCACCACTTCGAACTGAGCGGGTGGGCGGAGACCAAAGTAATCGTGCGCTTCTGGATCGTGAGCCTGGTGCTCGCGATTCTCGCCCTGGCTTCCCTGAAGCTGCGCTAACCCAAGGACCCATATGGAAAAGTACAAAGGTAAGAAAGTCCTCGTCGTCGGCCTCGGCAAAACGGGGTTCGCACTCATCAACCTGTTCAACCAAATGGGCTGCGACATCAAGGTCACCGACATCAAGCCGATCTTCGACCTCAACAAACAGGTCAAGCGGCTCAAGAAGATCAACCCCAATCCCGGGATGACCCTGGGCGAGCACCGGGAAGAGGACTTCATCGAAGCCGACGTCATCGTCTATTCCTCCTCGGTCGACCCCAACCTGCCCCAGCTGCGGGCCGCACGCGAGCACGGCCGCGACGTGTTCAGCGACTTCGCCTTCGCCTACGCCAACTGCGGCAAGCCCGTGATCGCGGTGTGCGGCAGCTACGGCCGCACCACCATCGCGCACATGATCGCCTACACCCTACGCGTTGATAAAAAGAACGTCTTCGTCGGTGGCACGAGCGACGAGCCGTTCATCAATTTCCTGGTGCAACCCAACCGCGAGGAAACCGACTACGTGGTGGTCGAGGTCTCCCCGCTGCAGCTGCAGACCGTGCCCCACTTTAAGCCGGTCATGGCCGTCTACCCGAACCTCGAGGAGAAGGCGATCCCGGGACGCTTCCGTGGCCCCGGCGAGTACCTGGACACGGCCCTCAAGGTCGCGCGCGAGTTGGGTCCCGAGGACTTCCTCGTGGTTAACTTCGACAAGCTCGCGGGTAATTCGATCCTGCGCAACTGCCAGGCCCAAACCTTCTGGTACTCGCGCAAGAGCTTCGTCACCATGGGCGTGCTCAACGAGATCCAGGGCACGCATTTCCACGACAAGCGCATCCACTCGAACATCCATTACCACTCCGACTTCAAGGTCACGACCATGCGGATCGTGGGGCAAAACAACCGCGAAAACGCGCTCGCCGCCATCACCGCCTGCAAGGCGCTCAAGTGCTCCGACGAGGCCATTCAGAATTGCCTGGAAAACTTCCCCGGCATTCCGCACCGGCTCGAGTTCGTGGTGGAGAAGAACGGCGTGAAGTTCTACAACGACTCCAAGTCGGAGACGATGGAGGAGCTGCGCGCTTCCCTGGAGGCCTTCAAGGAGCCCGTCATCTTGATCGCCGGCGGCAAGGAGATCGAGGGCATCCCCTTCGACAAGTACTTCAACACCATGCAGACCCACGTCCGTTGCCTTGTCCTCGTGGGCGAGGTGAAGGAAAGCATGAACCGAGTGCTCGGCGAGGCGACCCAGACCTTCCTGGTGGGTTCGTTCGACGAGTCGGTGCTGCTGGCCTACCAGAAGAGCCGAACGGGTGACACGATCCTCATGTGCCCAGGCAACGACTCCAGCGATGTCTTCCGCGACTTCGAGGAGAAGGGCAACTATTTCAAAAAGCTGATCTTCCAGCTGTAAGAACGGTTGTGCGCGACGTCTAACGGATTTAAACTGGAAGCATCCAGGAAGGATGCATCCATGCAACGAGACGACAAACCCGAGCGACTCAGTAGTCTTTTCCTCCTCATCACAGTCCTCATCGTGTTCTTCGGCGTGGTGATGGTCTTCTCCTCCAGCTACATGTGGGCGAAGGATCAGCACGGTAGCTCCACCCATTTCGTGGTGAAGCAGTTGATGTTCGTCGCCTTGGGCTTCGGCGTGGCCGTCTTGCTCGCTCGCACGCGGCTCACTTTCTGGTACAAGCATGCGTACAAGGTGCATGCCGTCTTCACGGGCATTCTGATGCTGACCCTCGTCCCCGGCATCGGCGTGATGATCAAGGGGTCACAGCGCTGGCTCAACGCGGGAATCATGAACGTCCAGCCCGGCGAGTTCGTGAAATACTCGCTGGTGCTCGCCGCCATCCGCTACTTCGAGAACTTCAGCGCCTATGACCCCCGCGCCCGCGCCTTCTACGGTTTGGGCCTGATGTTGCCCCTGATGATTTTCCTGGTGCAGCCCGACTTCGGGACCTTCGCCATCGCGGCGATGATCGTGACGTTTGTGGCCTTCCTTAGCCACTTCCCACGCAAGTGGTTCTGGAGCGGAGCTGCGCTCGGTGCGGTCGCGGCCCTGGGCATCCTCTTCGCGGCTCCCTATCGGGTCCGGCGGATCATGGTGTTCCTGGATCCGTGGCAGGATCCGCGCAACGCCGGCTTCCAGATCATCCAATCCTTCCTCGCCTTCGCCAACGGCGGCTTCTCCGGTCAGGGACTGGGAAACTCGAACGAAAAATTGTTCTATCTTCCTGAGGCCTACAACGACTTTATTTTCAGTGTGGTCGGTGAGGAACTTGGTTTCCTCGGTGTCGCGGGGATCATGCTGCTCTATCTCGGATTCATCTTCATCGGACTGCGCATCGCCCTGAGTCTGCGATCCCGGCTAGGGGCCCTACTGGTTTCCACCGTCACATTCACCATCGGCTTCCAGGCCTTTCTCAACATGGGAGTGGTGCTCGGGGTGCTTCCCACCAAGGGTCTGAATCTGCCCTTCATCAGCTACGGTGGCTCGAGCATGGTCGCCAACCTCGCGGCCGTGGGTCTGTTATTTGCGGCCCTGCGCATGAAGGGCACCGAACGGACGAGCGGTGAGGGCGCGGCCCTTCGTCGATGAATAATGAGGTGGTCATCGTCGCGGGCGGGACGGGGGGCCACATTAATGCGGCCCTGGCGCTGGGCGAACGACTGGCGGCCCGGGGCCACGCCATCGCCTACCTCTCCGGCCAGCGTCCCCTAGACCTCAAGCTCTTTCAAGGTCAGCCGGTGACGCACCTGGGAAGCTGGCCTCTCCGAACGAAGAATCCGCTAAAACTTCTGATGAGCTCTCTGCGGAACTTCGTCGTTTTCGTGGGAATCCTGATCCGCTTCACCCGTCAGAGGCCACGGTTCATCGTGGGGTGTGGGGGATACGTGTGCGGACCCACGTTGCTCGCGGGTAAGTTGCTCCTAGTGCCCATCTTCATCTTCGAGCAGAACGCGGTCCTGGGCTTAACGAATAAGATTCTGGCTCGCCTCAGCGACCTCATCTTCACCCACTTCCGATTGACCCGCGGGTTGCCTGAGGGACTGCGCCCTAAGGTCCGAGTGGTGGGCAACCCCACGCGCCAGGCCATCGTCGCACCGGCGCCCCGGATCTCCGATGGCACTCTACGGGTGCTCGTGTTCGGTGGTTCACTGGGGGCCCAGCAGATTAACGAGCTGGTGCGCGCCTGGGCCTCACGTGACCAGGGCTTTCCCGTGTCGATCATTCACCAAACTGGCCCGGGCGATCAGCCGGTGGTGTCGGTCGGAAGGAACGTCGAATATCGGGCGCTGCCCTACTTGGATCGCATCCAGGATCAGTACGCGTGGTGCGATGTCATCGTCTCCCGCGCCGGAGCGAGCACGATCTCCGAACTGCGGATCGTGCGCCGGCCGGCATTCCTCATCCCCTTCCCGAAGGCCACCGACAACCATCAGTGGTGGAACGCGCTGGAGCTGCAGGGTGAGGAAGTTTGCCCCGTGGAGGTGTTGGACCCGTCCCTGCCAAGCGACAAACTCCTCGAGCGCCTCGCCGCCTTCATGGAGACGCACTCGCGGGCGCACGCCGTGCCTTCCCATCCGGGCGGGCCCGCCGTAGACTCGGCGGAGGCAGCCATCCAGGAGATTTACCGCCATGTGGGAATTGTCCAAAACCCGTAGCACGCACTTTGTAGGAATCGGCGGAATCGGCATGAGCGGCATCGCCGAAGTGTTGCTGGACATGGGCTACCCGGTGAGCGGATCGGATCTCACTACCGGTCCAATCGTGGATAACTTGCGCGCCAAGGGTGCGCAGATCAATCTCGGCCACGCGGCCGCGCAGGTAGATGCCGCCGGTCTGGTGGTCTGCTCCACGGCCATCAACGCGGCCAATCCGGAGGTCGAGCGCGCCCGTGAGCTGGGCTTACCTGTGTGGCGCCGGGCGGACATGTTGGCGGCGCTCATGCGTCTTAAGCGCGGAATAGCCGTGGCCGGCTCCCACGGCAAAACGACCACCACCAGCATGCTTGCCACGATCTTCCACGAAGCCGCTCTCGACCCCACGCACATCATCGGCGGCGTAGTGGCCAACCTGGGTGGCAACGCCCGTTACGGAAATGGCCCGGCGCTGATTGCCGAGGCCGACGAGTCGGACGGATCTTTCCTGCTGCTGGACCCGATGGTGGCCATCGTCACGAATATCGACAACGATCACCTCGACCATCATGGTACCGAAGAAAACATTCGCCGCGCCTTTGCCGCCTTCGTGGCCCGCGTGCCCGCCACTGGTACGGTCGTGGTCAACGGACAAGACGAGGGCTGTCGGCTCGCGTTTGCGGATGTGCGCCGTCCCCTGCTTCGCTTTGGAATTGGGGATAAATCCCTCGATTACAACGCGGAAGACATCGAATATGGATCCGAGGCCACATCCTTCGTGCTGTGGCGACGGGGAGAAAGAATCGGGTCTCTGACCATGCGGTTAAGCGGCTCACACAACGTCATGAACGCGCTGGCCGCTCTGGCCGTTGCTGATGCGGAGGGTGTACCCTTCGGCGCCTCACAGGCGGGGCTGGCGCGCTTTGCGGGAGTAGGCCGTCGCTTGGAGCGCCTGTGGCGATCCGGGGAGTTTGAGGTGGTCGATGACTACGGTCACCACCCCACGGAGATACGCGCAACTCTCGCTACCCTCCGGCGGCATTGGGGAAAGCCTGTTTGCGTTGTTTTTGACCCCCCCCGCTACACTCGTACCCAGCAGCTGTGGCAGGATTTTGCCACCAGCTTTGGCGACGCCGACGAGGTCTTCATTGGCCCCATCTACGCCGCCAGCGAGACGCCCCTGGAGGGAGTGACGGGTGAGGCCCTGGCCCAGGCGGTGCCCGGGGCCAAGTATCTTTCCCGGCTCCAGGACATGGAGGCGCTCGTCCGGGAACGCCGCGATCGACCGATGGTTTTCCTCACTTTGGGGGCCGGTGCCGTCAGCCGGATCGCCCGCGAGATGGTCGCATATCTATGAGCTGGCGGGCGCAGGCGGAGGGCATTCCGGGATTGAAATGTCAGTGGGACGCGGACCTGACAAACCTCTCAACATTTCGCATGGTTTCTCGCGGCGATCATATCGGAGTCGCGGACGAGACTTCTCTGGCCGAGCTCCTGCGACTCCTCAACTCCAACGGTGTGCCGTATCGGGTGTTGGGCTGGGGTGCCAACCAGGTGCTGCGGACGCGCGAGACGGATGTTTTGCTTCATCTCGAGTTTCCCGTGCCGCCGCAGGCACTGTCGACGCTTCGGGACGAGTATGAGTTGCCGGCCTCGGTGGGCTTAAACGTGCTTACTTCCCACGCGGTCCAACACGGTCTGAAGGGGTGGGAGAACTTAACGGGCATCCCGGCTTCACTAGGAGGGGCGCTCTACATGAACGCCGGCACCTCCCTCGGTGAGATTGCCGCCGTCACGCGACGGGTGCGAGTGATGGAGAAAAGCGGAGCTATCCGCACGGAGTCCATCGGGCCCGGGAGCTTTAGCTACCGCCGTAACCATTTCGTCGGCCCAGGCGAAGTGATCGTCGGGGCGGCCCTCTTTCACCATGGGCAGGATCCAGCCTTGGGCGGGAAAATTCGCGACTACCTGGAGATCCGCCGGCGCACGCAGCCCCTCGCAACCCGCAACTGCGGCTGCGTTTTTAAAAACGCATCACCCATCAGGCAGGCGGGGCGTTTGATCGATCTGACGGGCCTCAAGGGGCTTTCCGTAGGGGCACTCCGGATCAGTCCGCGCCACGCGAACTTCATGGAGAACGCCGGCGGCGCCACGTGGGAAGACTTCCACCGGCTCACCGACCTCATCAACCAACAAATGCGTCTCCACTGGGGCGTCTCGTTTGAATTGGAAGTTAAAGCGTTGTAGCCTGTTAGCATGTGGATTTCCCTCTTCGTTGCCCTCACCGCTTCCGCGTCCGCACCGATGGAATTTAGCCAACGGGACCTGCGCTACCAAACGACGTTCGGTGAATGCCCGGCTCGCCCTGCGGGAATCCTCTCCATCCTGGTGATGAAGGAGTTCGAGCGCACGCGCTCGCTCAAGGCCGTGAAAGAGAAGTTTCTCTCGGAGAAATGGGAGGAGAAGTTTTACCTCTCCCACTATCACGTGGGCTACAATCCGGTCGCTCGGACCGTGCGGCTGCGCTTCGACTGTCCGCGGCCCCTGGCACGCGTGCAGGTTTACAAAAACGACGGGAAGGAACACTACTCCGCCATTCTCGGGGAAAACGGGAAACTGCTGGATCCTTCCTACGAGGGTGTCCTGAAGGCGGAGAAACGCCTCAAGGCTGACCTGCCCAGTCTGGCAATCCCGGTGAAGCTCCTCGAGGGGGAGGCCCATGAAAGCTTTACACGGCTGGCCCTCCAAATCGCTCCCGAGGTCCGCGAAAAGATCTCTGAGATCATCATCAACGATAACGGAGAGTTGACCATGATCTTCTCTCTGGGGGGGCGGGCCACCAGCGTGTTCATGGGGACGGAACTGTGGGAAGACAAATTGGTGAAGCTTGTGAAAGTCGTTTCTTACGTCGAGAAAACGGGGAAATTTCCTTCGGTGATCAACATCACCAACGCCAAGAAAGTGGTTGTCAAATTTTGAGTGCGCCGCTTAACATTAACAGGGGGACTATTTTAGTCTCCTGGGTCGTCGGAATGATTCTGACCCCCGCCTCGCCGGGCAACTGAGAAGGGAATCTCATGGAAACCAAAAGCATCATCGTCGCCCTCGACGTCGGCAGCACCAAAGTTTGCACGGTCATCGCCTCCAAATCCCAAACCGGTTTGGAGATTCTCGGCGTAGGGTCCCATCCGGGCCACGGCATGAAGAAGGGCGCCGTGGTGAACATCGATAAGACGGTTCAGTCGATCCGCGCCTCCATCGAGGAGGCGAAGCTCATGGCGGGGATCGAGGAACTCGAAAGCGCCACCGTCGGC
>ERZ761607.5262-NODE-5262-length-10764-cov-7.583154_pt1 | contig 10764 bp, 4 predicted proteins | sample MGYA00511164_ERZ761607 | MGnify/ENA primary metagenome ERZ761607 (study PRJEB28899, sample SAMN02445080) | bioreactor sludge metagenome | biome: EBPR sludge | place: Australia: Brisbane, Thorneside Wastewater Treatment Plant | collected 2011-06-22 ...
CGCGGCGAACAAGGCCGAGACGCTGACGAGCCCCGCGAGCCCGACGAGCAGCCCCACCACGATCCGCACCCCCCCACCCGGCGATTCCGCGTCCACCCCGGTCCCCGTCTCCGTCTCGGTCGGCGTCTGGGTCTCCGTCTGCGTCTGCGTCTCCGTCTCCGTCTCCGTCACCCGCGGCAGCTCCACCTCCACCTCGCTGCCATCCGCGTAGCGCGCGAACAGCCGCACGTCCTTCCGCCCGATCATCGCGTTCGGGATCAGATCCGCGACGCAGCTCGGATGACCGAGGAAGGCGCGCAGCGCCGCCGGATCACGCTCCCCACCCATCAGCTTCCAGAAGTAGCCGTCGTTCGGCGGCACGATCGCGCTCACACCGTCCCCGCCCCCGTCCCCCCCCCCGCCCCACGCGGCGCGGAACGCGACGACGTCCGTGCCGCGCGCGTCGATCACGAGCCCGAGCGAGTGGCTGCACGTCCACGCGTCCTCGACCCAGCGCACGCCGTCGACCAGTGGCGCCCGCGCCGGGCGTGTCCAGCCTGGCTCGATCCGGTACGTCGTCGGCGTCTCGTACGCACCGCCGTGCACGGTGAACGACCCGCGCGCCGCCGCGACGCGGAGCTCCTGCACGCGCACCGCGTCGGTCGCGCTCACGTCCGTCACCGTGAACGCGACCGCTCCGTCCTCACCCTCGACACGCAGCACCGCCGGCTCCGCCCACGCCAGCTCGAACCGGTAGAGCACGGGGTTCGGCGGGACCGTCGCCGCATCCGGGAACAGCGCCGGCCCCGCCATCGCGCACTCGGCCCCCGCCGAGCGCGCCACGAGGCCCAGGACGAACGGCAGGAGGAGGAGCGTGCCGGTGCGCATGCCCACTGAGACACCGGCAATTCGCCCCGGCTTTGCGCATCGATCGAGTTAACGTCCCGTCGCGCGCATGACGCCACCCGCACGCTCCCACAGGTTCCACCGCTCGCGCCGGCCGTCGCCGCGCCCCACCGGTGCGTTCGCGTCGCACATGCTCCCTGGCGACGGGCGGGCCTGAGCGTGCGCGCACCGCTCCAGCTCGGCGCCGACGAGGTGCACGTCTGGCTGGCCTGGACCGACGCCGTCGATCCCGTGGCCGACGCCCGCTGCGCGACACTGCTGTCCGCCGAGGAGCGTGCGCGGCACGATCGCTTCCACTTCGAGCGCGACCGACAGCTCTACCGGGTCGCGCACGCGCTGGTGCGCACCAGCCTGTCGCGCTACGCGCCCGTGGCGCCCGCCGCGTGGCGGTTCGTCGCGACGCCGCATGGTCGGCCCGAGTTGCTGCCCGGTAACGGTGGCGTGCCGCTGCGCTTCAACCTCTCGCACACGCGCGGCCTGGTGGCGTGCGTGGTCAGCCTGGCGCGCGAGGTCGGCGTCGACGTCGAGGCCGAGGAGCGCCCGGGCAACCCGCTGGACCGCGTGAGCGACCACTTCGCGCCCGCCGAGGTCGCGGCGCTGCGCGCCCTGCCCGCGGCGGCGCAGCCCACGCGCTTCTTCACGCTGTGGACCCTCAAGGAGGCCTACATCAAGGCCCGCGGCCTCGGGCTCGCCATCCCGCTCGATCGGTTCTCGTTCGAGGTGCCGGCGTCGTCGTCGACGCCGATCACGATCGCCTTCACGCCGCCGATCGACGACGATCCTGCGAGCTGGCACTTCGAGAGCATGCAGCCCGGCCCGCGCCACTTCCTGGCGTGCGCGGCGCGCCGTCGCGCTGGCGAGACGCTCCGGCTCCGCGTCCGCACCACCACCCCGCTCGGCGACTGATCACGCCCGCCGCTTCCGCCCGTCACCGGCGCGCGCGTCAGCGGCCGCCCAGGCGCGCGTCGAGCTGCTCGAGGAGCTCGATGATCTGCACCATCTTGAGCGCCAGGGCCTGATCGCCGGCGCGCTGCTCGACGGCGGCGCCGACCACGGGCACGAGCGTCTCCTCGAGGCGGCGGACCTGGGCGAGGAGATCGGCAGCCGATGCGGAGGACGCGGCCGGCGCAGTGTGGCCGCCGTTGCCGCCGTTGCTGCCGTTGGCGGCGCTCGTGGCGTGCGTGCGCAGGGTCTCGGCGAGCGCGTCGAGCCGCGGGGCGAGCCAGTCCTCGGGGTCGCGGGTCGCCGCGTCGGCCGACGCCTGCTTGGCGGCGAGCGTGAGCGCGCTCTTGATCGCGCCGAGCTCGGCGCCGAGGCCCGACAGCGTGCCGACCAGCCGCGTCACCGGATCATCGGCGGCGCCGCCCATGCGGCGCTGGCGCACGAACTCGGCCTTGATCTCGGTCCACCGGGTCTGCTGCGCCCCGGTGAGTCGGCCACGCAGCTCGGCGAGCTTGAGGAGGTTCTGCTCCGCGGCGGTCGTGAGCGTCTGCGACTCGCCCTGGTAGTGATCGGTGACGAGGTTCTGGAGCTCGTCGGCCGTCATCGCCGAGACCACCTTCTCGGCGATCTTGTTCATGTTGCGGTAGCTGCCCTGGAGCTTGAACGGCGGCTCGGTGCGGAAGGCGTCGGCCTGGGCCGCCGAGCGGATGTACTCCTGGTTGACCTTGAGCAGCGTCTCCTGCGCCGCGAACAGGTGGCGCACCACGGCGAGGATCTCCTCGAGCTCGATCGCCGAATAGCCGTGTGATAGCTCGGTCGTCGGCACCGGCTCCCCGCGGGCCATGCGGATGATCTTGTAGACGTCGCCGAGATCGCGGGTCGCGAGCGGCGCGAGCGTCGGGTTCGAGGTGAGCGCGTTCTCGAGGAACGAGAGCGCGAACGCGTCCTGCTTGCCGCTGAGCACGTCGCCGAGGTTGTAGACGTCGGCGCGGTTGGCCAGCATGTCGGGGATGCGGAACTGCTCGCCGCTCTCGGTGTACGGGTTGCCGGCCATGACCACGCAGAACTTCTTGCCGCGCAGGTCGTAGGTCCGCGTCCGCCCCCGCCACACGCCCTCGATCTTGCGCTGGCCGTCGCACAGCGAGATGAACTTCTGCAGGAGCTCGGGTGAGGTGTGCTGGATGTCGTCGAGGTAGAGCATCACGTTGGTGCCCATCTCGAGCGCGAGCGAGACCTTCTCGATCTCCTGGCGCGCGGTCGCGTTGGGCGCGTCCGCCGGATCGAGCGACGTCACCTCGTGGCCGAGCGCGGGCCCGTTGACCTTGACGAAGGCCAGGCCCAGGCGCGCGGCCACGTACTCCATGAGGGTGGTCTTGCCGTAGCCCGGCGGCGAGACGAGCAGGAGCATGCCCATCTGATCGGTGCGCTTGGCCGCGCCGGCGGCGCCCAGCTGCTTGGCGAAGTTGGCGCCGACCAGCGGCAGGTACACCTCGTCGATGAGCCGGTTGCGCACGAACGACGACATCACGCGCGGGACCAGCTCGTCGATGCGCAGGCGCCTGCGCTCGCGCTCGGCGATCTCGGCGCGCAGCGTGCGGTAGGCGCGGAACGCCGGCACGTGCACGGTGCGGAAGTGATCGAGGCGCGCGGTCAGCTCGTCGAGCCGGGCCCGCAGGGTGCCACCCTCGACGCGCGGGTGGCGGCCGAGCAGGCCGGTGACGGTCGCGTCGACCACGGCGCTGGAGGTGTCGCGCGTGAGCCCGGGGGTGGCGAGGAGCGCGGCAGCCTCGACCGCGGCGGGCGCCAGCTCCGGCTTGCGGGCGACGACGCCGTCGACCCAGGCGCGGGCGAGCGCCAGCGCGGCGCCGGGCGCGCCGGCGAGCGCGCGCAGGTCGTCGTCGAAGCTGACCCGCGCGTTGCGCGCGTCGAGCTCGGCGTGGAGCGCGTCGCGGACGGCGACGGCGGCGCCGCTCACGACGAAGCGCGGCGCCGGCGCCGCCAGCTCGCGCACCAGGTACGCGGCGGCGAGGCCGGCGTCGGCGGCGGCCAGGCCGCCGGCCGCGAGCGACGGATCGCGCTCGACGAACCCGGCGATCGACCTGGCCAGCTCGCCCGCGAGCTGCGCGCGGCCACCGAGATCGCCGAGCACATCGGCGAGCCGGGCCAGGCTCTGCGCCGCACGGCTCCAGCGCGTGCGCGCCGCGGTCTCCTCTGGGGTCGCCTCGCTGGCCCAGTAGACGACGGCGAGCGCGCGCGCCGCCGCCGGGAACGAGAGCAGGCCGGCGCCGTCGCGCATCGCGAGCAGGCGCTCGAGGATCCTGGCGGCGTCGTGATCGTGCACGCCGCGCTCGTAGCCCTCGTCGTAACGATCCTGCGCGACCTGGCGGAGCGCGCCCTCGAGCGTGCCGTCGCGCACGTGATCGTGGAGCGCCGCCAGGGACAGCGGCCCGCGGCCGGCCTCGGCCTCCGCGAGCACCGACGCCGCCAGGTACTCGCCGCGGTACACCTCGGCCGACTCGCTGGGCAGGTCCTGGTCCCAGTAGGCCCGCGCCGCCAGCAGCCGGTCGTCCTCCAGCGGCTCGTAGAAGTCGCTGCCGGCGAGGTGCACGGCGAGCCCGTCCTCGTGGGGCACGATCATCAGCTCGAGCGGCTGCTTGTTGATCGGGAAGCGGTGGGCGCCGAAGCGCAGGAGCTCGCCCTCGCCCTCGAACAGGTCGGCCTTGTCGCGCTGCCCGCGCAGCGCGTCCTGGCGCGCGGCCTTGAGCCGGGCCTCGAGCTCGTCGGCCTTGACCGCGTCGCCGAGCGTCGTCATCTCGCCGGCGATGTCGCGGAGCTTCTGCACCATCGCGTCGGACGCGAAGTACGCGTTGACCTCGTCGGCGGTCGCCAGCTGCGCCGCGCGGCGGGCGACGCCCTCCAGGATGCGCTGGGCCGCCTTCTGCAGGTTGCTCGTGCGCCGCTGGCGCTCCGCCGCCAGGAGCTGCTTGCGCGCGCCGACCGCGTCGACGATCTCCTCGCGCTTGGTCGCCAGCTCGGTGGTCAGCTCGTCGACGTCGGCGAACCGGCCCTCGAGCTCCTCGAGCTGCACCAGCAGCCGCGTCAGCTCCTGGTCGCACCGCTCCGGCGTATCGCACTGGGCCAGCGCCGACGCCACGCTCTGGGTGAGCAGCTTGACCTGGGCGCCGAACTCGGCGCGGCCTTCCTTGCCGGCGAGCTCGCGGTGCCGCCCCTCGATCGTCGCCCGCGCCCGGTTCACGTGGCCGAACGCGTCGGTGATGTTCTCGAGGATCGCCGTGCGCCTGGTCGCGTCGTCGATCTTGAGCGAGCCGATCACGTTGCCGAGCAGATCGAGGCCGCCCGCGACCTGATCGATCTGCTCGCGGATCGGCTTCACCTCGACCGCCGTCTCCAGCTCGCCGACGCGTTCGGCCAGGCTGGTGGCCCGGCCGACGAGCTCGCCGAAGGCGTCGCCGCGGGCGAGGAACGCCACGCAGTCGGTGGTCACGCGCTCGAACGCGGTGGCGACCTCCCGCTCGAGCACGTCGAGGGCGGCGACGTCGATGAAGCGGACCTCCTTCTTCGAGATGAGCTGACCGCGCAGGCCGCGGAGCGCGGTGAGCGCCTCGAGGAACGGGTCGATCCGGTCCCAGCCCTCCGACCGCGTCGCCCGCAGGCGCTCGGCGACCAGGGTCCTGGCCTCGGCGAGCTGCTGCTTCGCCTCCGCCTCGAGCGCGACGACCTTCTCGTACTCGTCGAGGATGAGCTTGGCCGCGTTGCGGACGTCGGCGATCGCGCCCTTCAGGTCGCCGGCGTCGGCGTGGCCGAGCCAGTAGTACGCGTCGCCGGCGCGGGTCGCGAGCGTGAGGATGTCCTCGAAGGTCGAGCGCGACGGCTTGTCGGCGCCGGCGAGGCGCGCGATCGACAGCGCGTCGGAGAGGCCGCGCACCAGGTCGGCGTTGCCGACCTTGGCCAGGTAGCTGCCGTCGGTCGGCGCGCTGGCCGCGTGCTCGGCGCTGGTGAACGGCGTCTTCCACACCTGCATCGGGTGGACGCGCGTCGGCTCGCCCGTGACCTGGCGCATCACGACCATGCGGCCATCGGCGAAGAGCGAGTACCCGGCGCACGCGATCGGCGAGGCGACCTGCTTCTCGATCAGGTTGTACGGGTAGAGCAGGTAGGTCCCGTCGGCGCCGCGGTGGTAGACGTAGAGCACGTCCTCGCCGTTGGGCGAGCGGAGCTCGCGCTTGAGCACGTAGTCGCTGGCGTCGCCGTCGAACTGCTTGTGCTCGCCGCCGACGAGCACGTAGCCGCCGGGGAAGATGACGCCGTGATCCTCGGGCAGGCTGCGGCAGCCCTGGCCGATGCCGTCGGCGCGCACGACCTTCTTCGAGCGCCCGTCGAAGACCATGTACCGCCACGCCGTCTCGCGGAAGGGCAGGACCTTGAGCAGCACGAGCCCGCCGGGCTTGCCGATCGGCGCGAAGAAGATCCGGGCGTCGTCGAGCGACTGGTTGGCGTCGTCGACCGGCTCCTCGTAGATGCCCTGACCGCTCTCGGTGTTGTCCTCGACCTTGATGGTCAGGTTGCCGCCGACGCACTCGATGAACAGGGTGTCGAGGAGGTTGTAGTGCGGGTGCTTGCCCGCGACCTGGTGGTCGCGCGTGACCTCGCGCCACTCGAAGTCGTAGGGCGGGGGGTACACCGCCGCCAGATCGCGATCGCCGCGGTCGTCGACGTAGACCACGCGGCCGTCGGGCTCGATGCGCCAGCGCAGGACCTTGTGGTCCTTCCACGTCGCGCCGGCCTGGAAGACGGCGAGGAGCTGGGTGTCGAGCTTGACCAGCTGGATGAGGCGCGCGTCGCGGTAGTAACGATAGAGGTTGGCGAAGTCGCGCTCGAGATCGGCGGCGGCGAGGAAGTCCTGCTGCTCGGCGGGGAGCGCCGCGGTGTCGAAGGAGCCGTCGCCCTGTTGATCGGGGAGCGCCTCGAAGCGGTGCAGCGCGAGGACGTCGGCGACCTTGGTCTCGTGCTTCAGGCCGAGGAAGACGTTGAACCCCAGGAGCAGGTGCTTGCCGACGGCGACGATGTCGACCGGCGCGCAGTTGTGCTCGCTGCGCAGCCGCTCGGTCGCCACGAGCTGCGGCTCGGTCGTGCCGAACACCGCCTTGCGGCGGAGGTTCAGCGCCTCGGCGCGCTTCGCCAGCTCCTGACCACCGGCGGCGAGCCGCTGGCGCAGGACCTCGTAGTTGCCGCCGGTCAGCGCGGCGTCGACGTCGGCCATCTCATGCTCCTGGGGGAACGCCGGGGCGGGATGGTCAGCTCACCTTGTCGTCGTCGAAGCCGAGCTTGCGCGCCTGCTCGAGCAGCGCCTGCAGCTTGACGCGCGTGCTGTCGTCGGCCTTGACCATGAGGTTGGCCAGGACCGCCGACACCGTCAGGTTCTTGAGCGCCTCCGACGAGCCGGCGGCGGCGCCGACCACGTCCTTGAGGTCCTGCACGAGCTGGCCGTTGCCGTTCTTCAGCCGGTCGCCGAGCGCGTGGCGCACGACCTCGGAGTGATCGACCACGCCGTCGATCGAGTTGCCGAGCGCCACCGCCTTGACGAAGCGGTCGAAGAACTGGCCGTCGCCGCCGACGATCTTGATGTCGGCCTTGCTCATCGCCTCGGCCATGACCTTGGCCTGCTGCTCGGTCATCTGCACGCGGGCCTTGATCTGCTCGAGCGCGATGGCGCGGTCGTTCTCCAGCCTGAGGCGGAACTCCTCGTGGTCCTTGGCGGCCCCGTCGAGGACCTTCATGGCCGCGGCCTTCTCGGCCAGGCCCTTGGCCTCGGCGAGCATCCGCTTCTCGATCGCCACGGCCTCGGCCTCCTTGGCCGCGACCTCGGCGAGCAGCGCCTCGCGCTTGCCGACCGCCTCGGCGAGCCCGGTCTTCTCGATCGCGGCGGCCTCGGCCTCGCGACCGGCCGCCTCGGCGAGCGCCTTGCGGCGCACGTTCTCGGCGATGACCGTGCCTTCCTTGTCGGTGACGGCGACCTGGGTCTCCCGCACGCGGGCCTCGGCGAGCCCGAGCTTCTCGACCGCGACGGCGTCGGCCTCCTTCACGCGCACGAGGGCGAGGCCCTCGGCGGCGTGCTCGGCCTGCTGGCCCTCGGAGCGACGGATCGCCGCGCGCGCCTCCTTGTCGGAGGCCTCCATCGCCGCCTCGGCGAGGATGAGCTGCTTCTTGGCGTGGGCCTGGGCGACCTGCTGCTCGGCCTCGGCCTTCTTGATGTCCTTGATGAAGACCTCCTGCGCGGCGGCCTCGGCGTGCACGATCGTCACGTGCTTGTGGCGCTTGGCCTCGGAGTCGGTGCGCAGGTCCTTGATCGACTCCTCCTCGACGGCGACGGTCTTGTCGACGGCGACGCGGGCCCGGATGATGTCCGCGATCGAGCGCTTCTCGGTCTCGACGGCCTTGTTCATGTCGATCTGGCCGAGCTCGACCTCGCGCTTGCGCAGCACCTCCTCGAGGTCGTGGGCCTTGGTGACGCGCACCTTCTCGACCTCGACCTCGCGGATGCGGCCCTGCTCGGAGACCTGGACCGAGCGCAGCTTGGCCTGCTCCGCCATCTGGATCGCCTCCTCGGCGCGCTGGCGCTCGACGTGCGTCCGCTTCTCCTCCTCGAGGCGGAAGCGGTTGGCCTCGTTCTCCTCGCGCGCGTTGGCGATCGCGATCTCCTTGTTCTTCTTGGCCTCGGCCTCGGCGCGCTGCTGCTCGAAGCGGAACACGGCCTCGTCCGAGGTGAGGTTCTGCTTGCCCAGCTCCATGCGCTCCTTCTGCTTGAGCTGGTTGGTGTCGATCGCCGCGCCGGTGGTGATCGCGGTGATCTTCTTGATGCCCAGCGAGTCGAGGACGTTGTTGGGGTCGAGGACCTCGATCGGTGTCTGCTCGAGGTAGTCGATCGCGGCGTCGTCGAGCACGTACCCGTTCAGGTCCTTGCCGATGACGGAGATGATCTGGTCCTTGAACACGTCGCGCTGGGTGTAGAGCTGCTCGAACTCCATCTTCTTGCCGACGGTCTTGAGCGCCTCGGAGAACTTGGCGGCGAAGAGCTCCTCGAGCGTCTGCTGCTGCGACGCGCGGGCGCAGCCGATCGACTGCGCGACCCGCAACACGTCATCGGTGGTCTTGTTGACCCGCACGAAGAACGTGACCTTGATGTCGGCGCGGATGTTGTCGGCGCAGATGAGGCCTTCCTTGCCCCGGCGCGCCACGTCGATGGTCTTGACCGACAGGTCCATGACCTCGGCCTTGTTGATGATGGGCAGGACGATCGCCCCGGTGAAGGCGACCTTGGGCTCGCTCCCCATCTTGTTGACGATGAGCGCACGTCCCTGCTCGACCTGCCGCCAGGTGCGTGCGATGAGCACGAGGATGCCGAGGAGGAGGACGCCTCCGACTCCGATCAACGCGAACAGCAGCTGCTTTTCCATGTGAGTGCTCCTCTCTCTCGGTCAGCTCGTGGGAGACGCCATGAGCGCCTCGGCCGTGGGCTCGACGACGTACGCGGCGCGCGCGTCGTCGAAGTCGATGATGAGCGCCTTGCTCCCGCGGGCGAGCACGCCCTTCCGGTCGCAGCGCACCGGGATGACCAGCACGGTGCCGCCGTCCTCGACGGTGGCCTGGCCGAAGTCGTCGTCGACGTGGCCGGTGGTGATGGTGCAGGTGTGGCCGACGTAGTCGCGGTTGGTCTTGCCGGTCTTGATCTGGAACACCGGGCCGAGCGGGCGCACCAGCAGGCCGGCGAGTGGGACGCCGACGACGATGACGACGAGGAGGACGACGGCCGGGAGCCAGCCGGCGAGGTTGCCGAGCGCGGCGCCGCCGTGCTGCATCGCGAGGAGCGACCCGACCCAGGCGACGAGCATGATCATCGAGACCGAGATCGTGATCGGTACGGCGGTGAGGCCGAGCGCATGCCAGAAGCCGCCACCGTCGGCGTTGGCGTCGACGTCGTGCTCGACGGAGATGCCCTTCAGGCCTTCCGCGCCGCCCTTCGCGCCCGCCGCGTCACCGAACAGATCGATGTCGAGCGCGCCGAGGAGCACGAAGAGCCAGTAGACGAGGCAGATGCCGAGACCGATCGTGAAGATGACGGTCGGGAACTGCACCGATGCATCGAGCAACTGGTTCACGAGCGCCTCCCCGCGCGAATGGGACGACCAGCAGGACGAAGCTCTGATGGTCGATCCAGGTACGTCGTCTGTAACAAGACGTTCATTCCGTAGGTCCCCCCCGGGCTCCCGGAAAGGGACGATCGGTCACGCGGGTGCAGGATTGCAACCCCGTCGTACGGGAAGCAGCGGTGAGTGCAACCTGCCGGAATCTACCAGGTTATCCGCGCCGCTCACGGCCCATCCTTGACATGTGCATATGAGTGCACATATGCATGTGTCATGATCCTCGCCTCGACCGTGCTGCTCCTCGGCTTCGCCGTGCTCTCGATGATCGACGGCGTCTACCTCCACCTCTGGCGCTACCGCCTGTGGGCGCGCGCCGACTCGCGCGCCGAGCACTGGCTGCACACCGGGCGGGCGGTGCTGTTCGCGCCGATCGTCCTGCTCGTGTTCGCGGCGCCGACCGCGGGCGCGGCGCTGTGGGCCGGTGTCGCGCTGCTCGCCGTCGATCAGGTGCTCGAGGTGCTGGACGTGCTCGAGGAGCGAGGCAGCCGCGAGACGATCGGCGGGCTCGGCTCCGGTGAGTACCTGGTGCACGCGATCCTCGTGACCTTGCGCGCCGGCGCCGTGGCGCTCGCGCTGGCGTCGCGACCGGCGGCGGCGTGGAGCCTCGACGCGCCGCTCACGATCGGCGCGCACTCGTCGACGCTGGCCTTCCTCGTCCTGCAGCTCGTGCCCGGCGCGATCGCGGTCGCCGGGCTGCACGTGTGGCTCGGTG
>ERZ761607.5265-NODE-5265-length-10758-cov-4.289171_pt1 | contig 10758 bp, 5 predicted proteins | sample MGYA00511164_ERZ761607 | MGnify/ENA primary metagenome ERZ761607 (study PRJEB28899, sample SAMN02445080) | bioreactor sludge metagenome | biome: EBPR sludge | place: Australia: Brisbane, Thorneside Wastewater Treatment Plant | collected 2011-06-22 ...
ACTGCGCGCTCGATCTCGTGAAGGTCGACCAGGATGGCACCGTGCTCGACGTCGGCCGGAGGACACGCACGATCCCGCCCGCGCTCGCGCGTGCGCTCGACGTTCGCGATGCGGGCCGATGCCGCTTCCCTGGGTGCACGCATCGGCGCTTCCTCGATCGACACCACGTGAGGCACTGGTCCGACGACGGAGAGACCAAGCTCGACAACCTGCTGACCCTATGCACGGCGCATCACCAGCTCGTGCACGAAGGCGGATGGTCGGTGGACTTCGACGGCGAGGAAGCGCGCTTCTTCCGGCCCGATGGGACGCAACTGACGTGGCCGCGACCGTTACCAGTCGACGACGCGGTGGCCGAGCTCGAGCACGCGCACGCAGAGCTGAAGATAGGGGCGACCACGGGGCTGACGTCGTGGAACGGGAAGACGCCGGAGTACGCGTGGTGTGTGGCGGCCGTCACGAGCGAAGCGAAGCCGAGGGACGGGAAGTCGACGGTCGTCCCGGGCCGGGGGCGCTCCGCGGCCCGACGGTCCGAACCCGTCACCGCGTGACGTCGTCGATCATCCACCGCAGCACCCCCGCCGAGACTGGGTCGGGCGCGAATCGCCACGGGGTCTCGAAGGTCACGCTCGGAGCCCAGGTGCACTCCGCCGCGCGGGTCCACGAGTCCGCGGCGTCGAGGCGCCAGGCCGTTCGGTCTTCTTCGTCGACGACGAGGATGGGGAGCAGGACGAACGCGCACTCGGGGCAGCGTGACCACGCCGCGGGTGGGGTGAGAATCGACGGTTCGGAGGAGCGAGCGGCGCGGGAGACACGCTCGTAGGGTGTTCCCCAGGCTTCGAGGGGTCCCCGTGCGGCGACCCAGCGGCGCAAGAGCGGCCACGAACCGTGAAGGGCGGTCGCCGGAAGACGGGTCGCGGTGCCGCAGGCGGGGCATTCGACGTCCGAACGGAGGACCGAGGCCCTCTCGACGAACGCCCGCTCGAGCGAGCCACGCTTCGGCGCGCTCTCGACGCTCGCACCGCGCTCCGCGACGACGAGACCGCGAACCCATGCGGGCTCCGGGACGGGAAGTCCGAACGCGAGCTTCGACGCTGCGACGATCCCTCGTTCGTGGGCCGCGGCAAGGAGCCCCGACCCGATGAAGTCGATCGCGACCCGCACGTCGAGCTCGAACCCCGGCTGAGCGAAGACCTGCCGCCAGGCGACGTCGGTTTGGTCGATGGCGTGGTCCATGCCGAGCGCGTTCCGCTGCGCCACGGCGGCGAGGAGCGTGGTGTGTGCATCGAGCAGCGCAAAGGCGGGCCGTTCGACGAACACCGCCAGGGCCTGACGTGTGCGCTTCGCGAGCTCGATCGCGTCGTCGTCGTGACCGGCGGCGAGCATCCGCAGCGCGGCTCGAAACCCTGCCCAACCACGGTGTCGCACCGTGAGTCGCTCGTCGTCGGCGCCGAACGTCGTGGCCCACACGACGTCCGCGTCGCGCTCGCCGAGGCGCTCCAGCCAGGTCGCCGCTCGGGTCGACTCGCCGAGCGCCATCATCGCTCCGGCGACCACCACCGCCTCGCGATACACTCCGCTCGGCGCGGGCCTCAGTGGGCCCCGATCGGCGAAGGTGAGCGCGCGCCGAACCCTCTCGCGGACCCGCGCGGGTCGGGCCCCGAGCAGGCGCTCGATGCACGCGAGCTCGAGCGCGTTGCTGGGCACGAACGCGTACCAATGCGCGCACGACGAGCGTTCCGGACGACGCTTCGTCTCGGCCTTCGAGCCGACCAAATGGAGGTCCCCGTCGACGTCGTGTTCGAAGCTCGCCAGCCGCGCGTGGTCGAACGGTGCGGACTCTTCGCGCATCGCGAGCAACTCCACGAGCTCGAGGCGTGGGAGCCCGAGCCCGAGCGGATCGAAACCGCGGAGCCACGCGGGTCGTTCGTGGTCGTGCTGGTCGAGGCGCATGTGGGTCTCCAGCGGTCGTCCGCGGGATCTCACCCTATGCCTCGGAAGTCGTCATTCGTCGAACGGCGGTATCGGTCGAGAACGGCCCGCCTTCGTCCTTTGACGCGAGGCTCCATCCGTCGGAGAGTCGGCCACCTCCGATGTCTCGCTGGCTGCACGTCGTCGTCGTCCTCGCCCCCTTGCTGGTGTCCGTCTTCGAGTCGTCGTGGGTGACGCGCGCGGCCGCGCAGCCGTCGGGCGTCCTCGTCGTCGCGACCCACGAGGGAAGCCCACCGGTGCCTCGGGCACTGTTGACGGAGATCGCGGGCCTGCGCTTCGATGGGGCGCCGTTGCTCCTCGGCGGCGAGGCGGTTGCGTCGTATCGCGACACCGTCTCTCGGGAGCCCTCGCGTCTCGGTGCGGACGCGTTCGACGAGCTCTCGCAGTCGACCCGTCGCGCGATTCGTCACGTCGCGCTGCGCCAAACCGAAGAGGCGCGGACGCTGATCGCGAACCTGCTCACCTCCGCGGAGCGCGCGCTCGACGCGCTCAATCGCGAAGAGCAGGGCGCACGCGCGGTGCTCGACGCGTGTCTGTCGCTCGCGCGCTCCTACCTCGAGAACGGCTCACCGGAGCAGGCAGAAGAGCATGCGCTCGCCTGCCGGCGCCTCGTACCCGACCTCGCGCCGACCCAGACGCACCCGCCCGAGATCCACGAGCTCGTTCGACAGGTCGACGCGCGGCTTTCGCGCATGCGGGCCTCGATTCGCGTCGAATCCGAGCCTTCCGGGTGCGCGGTGTTCGTGAACGGTCGCGAGCTTGGCATCTCGCCCTTCGAGATCCGCGCTCCGCAAGGATCGTATCGCCTGCAAGTGCGCTGCGATGACGAAGAGAGTCGTGTGCACTCGTTGTTGCTGGGCTCCGAGCCCGCGGTGGTGCGAATCGACGTCGCGCTGGATCGGGTGCTCCGCACCGATCAGCAGCTCGCGCTCGTCTACCCCGATGCTCCTGCCCTCGAGCGCCAGGGACACGAGCACGCGCGGGCGATCGCGCGATCCCTGCAGGTCCCGAGCGTGCTGACGATCGTACGTGTGCCCGAAGGCTGGCGCGTGGACCGGGTCGCCGTGACCGGCCAGGTCGAGGTATCGACGTGGGTCGCGGTCTCGCCGACGGTGCAGAGCGCCACCCTCGCGATCGCGGCATTGCGCGAGCGTCGCTCGCTCGACGTCAGTGGTTCGGAGCCGCGCGAACGCGCGCCGTACCGTGGTGCAGTTGACGAGAGCGCTCCGACGGTCGAGGTGACACCCCCTGCAGAGATGCCCGCCGAACCGGAGCGTGCGCGTCGCACGACCCCGACCCGCATCGCGCTCGGCATCACCTCGACCGCCATCGGCTTCGGCGCACTCGCGGCGGGAATCGCGTTTCACGTGAGGACCGACGACGCGGCCGACGCGCTCGACGGTGCCAGCCGACTGACGCCCGGATTCGTTGGCCTGGTCGACGATTTCGATCAAGCGCGTCGCCGGTCCCTCGTGTTCACGAGCGTGTCGGGCGTCGCGCTCACCCTCGGCCTGTCCTGGCTCGCGCTCGACCGCGAGAAGACGCCGTGGTGGTCGTGGGTCCTCGGCGCGGCGGGGCTCGGTTCGACCGTGGTCGGGGTGATCAGCGTGCTCGGCGATCGGGCCTGCCTCGATCAGGACTGCTCACGACGCGAGGCGCCGGAGACGGCGGGGGTCGCGTGGATCGCGGGTGGGCTGCCGCTGTTGGCGCTGCCGTTCGTGCAGTTGGTGCGTGGGTCGCGGTCGCCGAGCTCGCGTCAGCCCGAAACGACCTTGTCGTGGTTGATTCAGCACGACCGCATCACGCTCGTGGGGAACTTCTGAGGGACGTCATGATTCGTTCGATTCCGTGTGTTCTGGTCTCGATGCTGACGTTGGTCGGCTGCCCGAAGGCCGACCCTTGTGGCGAACTCGTGCGTGACCGCGCGACCGAGAGCTGCGTGTGCCCGGATGGATTCACGCCACGCCCCGAACTCGGAATCTGTGAAGGACCGGACGGGGACGTGATTCGTTACGATGCGGGTCCGATCTCGGACGCGGGGTTGGATGCACCGGAGCGGCCCGACACTGGGCTCGACTCGGACATCGACTCTTGCGTCGAGCGTACGTTCTACCGTGATGCTGACGAGGACGGTTTCGGAGATCCCGCGTCTGCGGAGTCGGCGTGCGTCGCCCCAGACGGTTTCGTCGAAGACAACACCGACTGCGACGACGCGTGCGAAGCCTGCTTTCCAGGCGGAACCGAAGTCTGCGATGAGCGCGACAACGACTGTGACGGAGCAGAGGACGAGGGCGTACTATCGACGTTCTACCGCGACATGGATGGGGACACGTTTGGGGACCCGACGATGGCCCGCCAGGCGTGCGGCGCCCCGGCGGGCCACGTTGCCAACGACGACGATTGCAACGACGGATGCGCCGCCTGCCGACCCGGCGGCACGGAGGTCTGTGAAGGCTCGTTGGACGAGAACTGTTCGATGGGCGTCGACGAGGGATGCGGTTGCACGAACGGAGCGGTGCGCGCCTGTCCAGGAGGCAGCGACGTTGGCGCTTGCGTCGCCGGTTCGCAAACGTGTGCGGGTGGGATGTGGGGTCCGTGTTTGGGCGCAGTGGGCCCCGCAGCCGAAACCTGCGACGCCATCGACAACGATTGCGACACCATTCCGGACAACGGCACGGCGGCCGCATCGTGTGGGGCGGTCAGTCGTGCAACTGGCGTGAGTTGCTCCGCCGGAAGTTGTTACGTGTCCTCATGCGTCGCGGGATATCGCGACTGCGATGGCATGTTTGGTAACGGATGCGAAGCGCAACTCGGTACCGTTGCAGCTTGCCTCTCCTGCGGTGACGTATGCGGTTGGGACTGCGAGGCGACTGGCTGCAACGACGCAACCGCCGTCGGCGCGGGTGACGATCACACGTGCGTCGTTCGCTCCGGCGACCTCGTCTGTTGGGGACAGGGCACCTCGGGACAGCTGGGTGGAGGAACGAGCACTTCGAGCGCGTCTCCGAGATCGATCGCCGTCGTGGCAACGAGCATGGACGGCGGTGATGCCCACACCTGTGTGGTTCGAACGGGAGGGGGTGTGTCCTGTTGGGGCGACAACAACTACGGGCAGGTCGGCACGGGTTCCTCTCCGCCGTTGACCTACAACACACCGCAGAACGTCGTCGGGTTGACCGGAGTAGCTGCTCAGGTCGCCGCAGGAAACGACAACACGTGTGTGCGAATGGGCAACGGCGGAGTCTGGTGCTGGGGCTACAACGTGAATGGGGAGCTGGGCATCGGCTCCTCCGGTCCGAGTTCTTCCAGCCCTCGGTTGGTGTCGAGCTTACCGCCAGCGTCGGACGTCTCCGTGGGCCAAGGCACCGTCTGTGTGGCACTTGCGGATCGGACTGCGCGATGTTGGGGGGCGAACGGGAACGGCAAGCTCGGCAACGGGAGCTTTGCTGCGTCTTCATCGAGCCCGGTAGTCGTGACAGGGTTGAGCGACGTTCAGAAGGTCTCCGTGGGCGGAGGCTTCGTGTGTGCGTTGCGCATGGGTGGGTCGGTATCTTGCTGGGGAGCCAACGGTGCAGGTCAGCTCGGCAACGGAACGACGTCGGGGAGCCGAACCCCTGTAGCGGTATCGACCTTGACCGACGCCGTCGTCGTCAGTGCTGGTGAAACCCACGCCTGCGCGGTTCGCGCGTCGGGCTCGGTCGTCTGTTGGGGCGCGGGTGCGGATGGCAGATTGGGCAATGGGGGAACGAGTAACTCCTCCACGCCCGTGCCGGTGATGGGCATTCGAACCGCCGTCGATGTCGCGGCAGGACGTCGTCACACCTGTGCGCTGCTGGATGATGGCGGCTTGCGATGCTGGGGCCTGAACGCGGACGGACAACTCGGTGACGACACGGCGATGACGAGGCCGACCCCCGTGAGTCCAACCCCTCCGTGAGCTTCATATCCAACCACCAGGCAGAGAACGCGCGTGCCGCACGGCGCCTGAGGCTCCAGAATCCTCCAGCATGCACCGCTCTCTTGGCTTCACGTTCTCGGCTGCACTTATTCTGCTCGTCGCTTGTGGTGACGACGACGGTCCCGCCACCGACGGAGGCACGTCGGACGCGGAGGTCCCGTCGACGTTCCGCGCGCGGTTCGAACCGGTTACGGACCCGATGCCGTGGGGCGTCGCTCCGTTCCCCGACGACCTCTACCTCGCCGACGATGGAACGATCGCGCTCGGCACGTACCCGAGCGAGGCGCTGTCCGGTTTTCCTCGGTACGTCGAATCGCTACGTGACACGCTCGGGGAGCTCGACGGCTTCGGCATCACTTCGCCGGTCTACTTCCCCGTCGACGGTGATGTCGATCCGGCGTCGCTACCCGACGACGGAGACTCTTTGCTCCCGGAGGCGAGCGTGTTCCTGCTCGACGCGGATCCGGCGTCGCCGACCGCCTTCCAGCGCGTACCGATCCAAGCGCGATGGGTTCCGGACCACCGTGCGATCGCGCTCCGGCCGGCGGACGGACACGCGCTCCGCGAGGGGGGGCGGTACGCAGCCGTAGCAACCTCCTCGGTGCGCTCGGTCACGGGCGAGCCGCTTACCGCAGCAGCGTCGTTCGCCGCGCTGCGCGACGCAACCGCACGCCCGACGGACGCGCTCCTCGGCGAGGCTTGGGATCGCTACGAGCCGGTGCTCGCGAGCCTCGCCACTGAAGGCACCCCACGCGAGACGATTGCGGCGCTCGCCGTCTTCCGCACCCAGAGCGTCACGGACGAGCTCGCCCTCGTGCGCACCGCGCTCTGGGACGGTGCAGCCCCCGCGATCGGTGAACTGCGGGTGATCTCTGGGGAAGAGCTCGACGCGCTGCTCGGTATGCCCGCCGAAGAAGGCGTCGGCTTTGGGATCCGGGGCGGCCTCCCCCACGAGTCGATCGGCTGGCTCGTACAGGGGAGCTTCGAGGCGCCGTGGTACCTCGACGAGCGTGAAGGCGTGCACGGTCCCTTCGAGCGCGACGGAGACACGATCCGCGTGAAGGGGACGGACTCGGTGCCCTTCACGATCGCCATCCCGCGTGGCGCGTCGGGCCCACTGCGAGTGGTGATCTTCCAGCACGGTCTCACGGCAGACCGCAGCGACGGGCTCGGCCTCGCGGAGACCGTGTGCGGCGCGGGTTGGGCCCTCGCGATGATCGACGCGCCCTTCCACGGGCTGCGTGCGATCGGGCCCGATCCGGACACCCGGAACCGCTTCACCGGCGAGGCCACTCCCGATGGCTTCGGCGACAAGCGCGGCGCGGCAGTCATCGTCGACTTCGCGGGCTTGCAGGACATCTCGGGTGACCTCGTCGACTTCCACCCGGTGTACTTTCGCGACGCGATGCGGCAGTCGGCGGCCGACCTCCTGGCCTTCACGCACGCGCTGCGCACCAGCGAATGGTCGGGCCTCGCGGCCGAGGACGACGCGCTCGCAGGCGTCTCGTTCGCGGACGAGCGCCTCGGGTTCGTCGGCTACTCGCTCGGCGGGATCATCGGCACCCTCTTCACGGCGAGCGAGCCCGAGGTCGGGGCGGTGGTACTCGCGTTCACGGGCGGCGCGATCGTGCACGCGGTCGCGGAGAGCCCTGCGTTCAACGGCGCGTACCTCCCGCAGCTCTTCCCGCTCATGGGGCTCGAGATCTCCGAGCTCGACTACGACACCCTGCACCCGAGCTTCTATCCGGAGATCGCGCTCTGGGCGACGCTCTTCGACCGTGGCGATTCGCTCGGCTACGCCCGCGCGCTGCGACGAACCGACACCCACGTGCTCGTCACGATGGCGCGCCACGACGAGACGCTGCCGAACGTGAACACCGAGTCGCTCGCGCGTGTGCTCGGCGCGCCGATGCTGGGCGGCGATCCGCTCTACGTGGACATCGAGCGCGCCGAGGCGCCGCTGCGCGGCAACGTGACGAGCGAAGGCGCGCCGCGCACGCGAGGTCTTCAGGTCTTCGAGCCCGCGAACCACGGCGCGCTGCTCTACCGCGACGACCTCCGCCGCTACGTGACCCCGCCGCGCCCGCCCTTCGAGGCACTCGGCGAGCCGATGCCAGTGCGCAATCCGGTCGAGGATGTGCAGGGCCAGGTGCTGCGCTTCTTCGAGTCCTGGCGCGCAGGCGCGGCGGAGATCGCCGCGATCGAGTGACGGGCAGACTGGTTGCTGCCCGTACGCGCCGCATTCCGCTGGCGCCGCGGCTCCGGGTGAGGGAGAGGGGCGTGACGCGGCGAAGTTGCCGCGAGCTTTGAAGATCCCAAGGGTACCGCTAGACTCGCGGTCGGAAAATCCATGGCCCGCGCTTGCCAACGTTGCTCGTACTCGAACCAGGACGAGGCGAAGTTCTGTCTCCAATGCGGCGCCATGCTGGAGGTGGAGGTCGTCGATGCCGGCGATCCCCTCATCGGCAAGATCCTGCTCGGCCGGTATCGCGTGGTGCGCGTGCTCGGCGAAGGCGGGATGGGAAAGGTCTACCTCGCCGAGCAGAAGATGGGCACGGCGACCCGCAAGGTGGCCATCAAGACCTTGCACCAGGAGCTCATCGCGGACCCGCAGCTCGTCGCGCGTTTCCACCGCGAGTGTGAGACCGTGATCGAGCTGCACCACCCGAACACGGTGCAGTTCTACGACTTCGGTGAGCTCGAGGACAAAACCCTCTTCATCGTGATGGAGTTCATCGAGGGCGAGGATCTCGCGCATCGACTCCAGCGCGGGCCCGTCGATCCGCAGACGGCGGACAAGCTGCTCATCCAGGTGTGCGGCTCGCTCCACGAGGCGCATCAGCGCGGCATCGTCCACCGCGATCTCAAGCCCGAGAACGTCCTGCTCACCTCGCGCGGCGGTCAGTCCGACTTCGTGAAGGTGCTCGACTTCGGCATCGCGAAGCGCAGCGAGGCGGAGGACGAGTCGAAGGCGAAGCTGACCAAGCAGGGCATGGTGCTCGGCACGCCGCCCTACATGTCCCCCGAGCAGTTCAGCGGTCAGACCCTCGATCTGCGCAGCGACATCTACTCGCTCGGGATCATGACCTACGAGATGATCACGGGGCACCTGCCGTTCGAGGCGAAGACCCCGTGGGAGTGGGCGACCAAACACCTCACGCAGGCGCCGACCCCCATCGACGCGTTCCCGCAGGGCGCGGCGCTGCCGCAGAACAAGAAGAACGCGATCATGCGCGCGCTCCAGAAGAGCCGCGACGATCGTCACCCCGACGTGCTCTCGTTCATGCACGAGTTCACGGGGATCGGGGACGCCCAGGCCGCGTGGACGATGGCGACGAGCCTCAGCAGCGGCGGTGGATCGGGCGGGCACGGCTCGCAGCCGAACTTCCTCCCGCCGGTCGTCTCTTCGCAGGGCACGCCGGTGCCGTCGCACGCTCCGTCGAGCCACGGCAGCACGCCGGTGCCGATGACGCAGCAAGCGACGCCGAGCCTCTTCGGCGCGCCGATTCACCCACAGCCGACCCCGACCCCCGGCCCGACCGACTTCTCGTCGGTGTCGATGTCGCAGATCCCGGGCGTGAGCGGTGGCGGCGGCACCGGCAAGTGGGTCGCGCTCCTGCTCGTGGTCTTCGTGCTCCTCGGCGGCGCGGTCGGCGGCGGGCTCAGGTGGGGGACCAGCAAGAAGGCGATCGCGGCCGGGCCCGGGCCGGGTCCCGTGGTCACCGACCCGAACGTGGGCAACGTCGGCAATCCAAACGTCGGCAACCCCAACGTGGGCACGACGATCGGTACACCCGTGGGCGTCGACCCGAACAGCACCATGGAACCGGTCGGGGTCGAGCCGAACATGCTCCCCGTCGGCGTCGAGCCCCCGACGATGGTCGAGGTCCCGTCGATGGTCGAGACCACGATGGACCCCGTCGAGGTCGCCATGGTCGAGACTCCGCCGCGCATGACGGGCGCAGACGAAGAGAGCAACCCGGCCGCCGATCGCGCCATCGCGCGGGGCCGCGCCGCGATCGGCAACGGCAACCTCGCCGGCGCCATCGACGCGCTGCGTGAGGCTCAGCGTTTGGTCGGCCGCACGCACTCGAGCCTGCGTCCGCTGCGCAACGCGATCGCGGAGCGGGGCGCGCGTGAGGTCGGCTTCAAGGTCGTCAATCAATGCAGCCAGGCCCAGGCGCTCTTCCGCGATCTGCGCAGCGTCGGCGCCGACGGTCCCTCGCGCGATCAGTTCTTCGGCGGCTGCACGCGCCCCTGAGTGGACGGGCCGCGGCGGGCCGACGTCGTGCTCGCAGGAGGCACGCCGAGGCCGATGTGGCAGGGGCGCAGAGATCCGTTTCTCGCGCGTTTTCGGCCACAACGAGCATTGACAACGACCGTCGACGGTGGCATCTCACGCGTCCTCGGCGCCGTAGCCAAGTGGTTAGGCAAAGGTTTGCAAAACCTTCACACACCGGTTCGAATCCGGTCGGCGCCTCCGAGCTGAGCTCCAAGCTGAAACGCGGCCGTCCTTCGGGGCGGCCGACGTGTTTTCGGCGGCGAGAGTCCAGGTCGCGTCACCGGTCTCGCGCGTCGATGACGTTGACGTGGACGTACGTGGACGTGGTCGTGGTCGTGGTCGGCGACGTGAACGGCGACGGCCTCGGAGACGGAGTCCGAGACGGAGTCCGGGACGGAGACGGAGTCCGGGACGGAGACGGAGTCCGAGACGGAGACGGAGTCCGGGACGGAGACGGAGTCCGAGACGGACACGGAGTCCGAGACGGAGACGGAGTCCGAGACGGAGACGGAGTCCGAGACGGAGA
>ERZ761607.5266-NODE-5266-length-10758-cov-4.144165_pt1 | contig 10758 bp, 9 predicted proteins | sample MGYA00511164_ERZ761607 | MGnify/ENA primary metagenome ERZ761607 (study PRJEB28899, sample SAMN02445080) | bioreactor sludge metagenome | biome: EBPR sludge | place: Australia: Brisbane, Thorneside Wastewater Treatment Plant | collected 2011-06-22 ...
CAGCAGGGCCAGTACGACCGGCATGTTCCGCGCGGCGGGAGCGGTGAGGAAATGCTGGTCCATGGCATGCGCGCCGTCGAGCAGCGCATCAAAGTGCTCCGGCCCGATCGCGATCATTACGGGCAGGCCGATCGCCGAACACAGCGAATAGCGGCCACCCACCCAGTCCCAGAATTCAAACATGTTCGCCGTATCGATGCCGAAGGCCGAGACCTTGGCGGCGTTGGTGGACAGCGCGACAAAGTGGCTGGCGACTGCGGCGGGCTGCTTGATCGTGCTCAGCAGCCACGACTTGGCCGACTCGGCATTGGTCATCGTCTCCTGCGTGGTGAACGTCTTCGAGGCGACGATGAACAGGGTTTCCTCGGCATTCAGATCCCGCACCGTCTCGGCCAGGTGGGTACCGTCCACATTGGACACGAAGCGCACCTGCAGGTTGCGGTCGCTGTAGGCCTTCAGGGCTTCGCAGGCCATGACCGGCCCGAGATCCGAGCCGCCGATGCCGATGTTCACGATCGTGCGGATGCGGCGACCGGTATAGCCTTTCCATGCCCCGGAACGGACATTCCGGGCGAAGGTCCGCATCTTCTCCAACACCGCATTCACCTCGGGCATGACATCCTTGCCGTCGACAAGGATTGGCCGGTTCGATCGGTTGCGCAGGGCGACATGCAGGACCGAACGATCCTCGGTGAAATTGATCTTGCTGCCGTTGAACATCTCCGCCCGCTTGGCCGCCACCGGGGCCTCGGCGTACAAGGCAAACAGGGCATTCATCACCGCATCGGTCACCAGGTTCTTGGAGTAGTCGAGGTAGAGATCGCAGGCGTTCATGCTGAACCGGCCCACCCGGCCAGGATCGGCGGCAAAGGCCTCCCGCAGGGAAAAGGACAGCAGGGAACGGCGGTGGGTTTCGAGCTCGGACCAGGCTTTGGCGGACTGCGGCTTGTAGGGTGCGCTCACGTTGGAACTCCTGTGAAAGTTGGTCGCTATTCCTAGCCGTACCTGCCCGCAAAGGCAAGCACTTGCCAAAGAAAGTTCCGCATGGAAAGGCGTGGTCGGACGGGTATGCCGGGTTTGACATCACCGTGACCAATCGGTACGGTTGCGACCCATGAATCAAACGTCTTACCACATTCTGGTGACCGGCGGGGCGGGCTACATCGGATCGGTGCTGGTCCCCGAGTTACTTGCGCTGGGCCATCGGGTTACCGTTGTCGACAATTTCTCCTTCGGCCAGTCCTCCCTGCTTGACTGCTGCCGCCACGAAGGCTTTCAGGCGGTGCGCGGCGATGTACGCGATGAATCGCTCATGAAGAAACTGCTGGCCAAAGCCGATGTGATCGTGCCACTGGCCTGCCTGGTCGGGGCACCGATCTGCGCGCAGCGTCCCCTCGAGGCTCGCTCGATCAACCTCGAAGCCATCAAGATGCTGATCGACCACTCAAGCCGCGAACAACGTTTCCTCTCCCCGACCACGAACAGCGGATACGGTGTTGGCGAGGATGGCATCTACTGCACCGAGGAGACCCCGCTGCGCCCGGTATCCCTCTACGGCGTGCTGAAGGTCGAGCTGGAAAAACACCTGCTCGACTCCGGTCGCGCCATCTCGTTCCGGCTGGCCACCGCGTTCGGCGTGAGCCCGCGCATGCGCGTGGACCTGCTGGTCAATGACTTCACCTACCGAGCGGTGAACGACCGTTTTGTCGTGCTCTTCGAGTCGCACTTCAAGCGCAACTACATCCATGTCCGCGATGTCGGTCGCGCCTTCATCCACGGCCTCGCCCGCTGGGACACCATGAAGGCCCAGGCCTACAATGTCGGCCTGAGCGATGCGAACCTCTCGAAGATGGAGCTGTGCCTGGAGATCAAGAAACAGATTCCCTCGTTTACCATCATGGAGTCCGAGATCGGCAAGGACCCCGACCAGCGCAACTACATTGTCAACAACGAGAAGATCGAGAAGACCGGCTTCCAGCCTGCCGTCAGCCTGACCGCCGGCATCGCCGAGTTGATCAAGGCCTACCAGATCATCCGCCGGAACCAGTACGCAAACATCTAGTCCGCATGACCATGAAAAGCACCACCTTCAAGAGGATCCTGGTCACCGGGGCCCATGGATTCGTCGGTCATCACCTGATGCCGCACCTCCATGCGACCTTCGCCGCGGAAATCGTTCCCGTGAGCCGCGCCGACTACGACCTGCTCCAGCCGGGTGCGGCCGACCGGATGATCCGCGAGGTCCAACCCGACGCGGTGATCCATTTGGCCGCCAAATCCGGCGGGATCGTGGACAACAAGAAGCGCCCCGCCGACTACTATTACGAGAACATGGCCATGAACACCCAGGTGTTCCATGCCGCCTTCACCGCCGGGGTTGCGAAGTTCCTGACCCTGATGGGCGGCTGCTCCTACCCAGCAAAGGCGACTTCGCCCATCGGCGAAGACCAGATGTGGAACGGCTTCCCGCAGATCGAGAGCGCCGGTTATTCCGCCGCCAAGAAAATGAACCTCGTCCAGTCCTGGGCCTACCGCGCGCAGCACGGCTTCAACTCCGTGGTACTGATCCCCGGCAACCTCTACGGCGAGTGGGACAACTTCAACCAGGAACAGTCCCACGTGATCCCGGCCCTGATTCGCAAGTACATCGAGGCCCGTGATGCCGGCCAACCGGACGTCATCGCGCTAGGCACCGGCAAACCGACCCGCGATTTCGTCTATGCCGGTGATGTCGCCGCAACCCTGCCGTGGTTCCTCGAGCACTACCACCAGAGCGAACCGGTGAACATCTCCTCGGGAACGCGCACCTCGATCCGCGAACTGGCCGAATCGATCAAGGATGCCACCGGTTACCAGGGCAACATCGTCTGGGATACCAGCAAGCCGGACGGCCAGATGGACAAGATTTTCGACGTGACCCGTCTCCATGCTCTGGGCCTCCGCTGCGACACCCCGCTCCGCGAGGGATTGCGCCGGACGGCCCTCTGGTTCGAGGAGGCCCGCAAGAACCGTACCGTGAGGCTGTAATCCGATGATCATTTCCCAGACGCCTTTCCGCATCAGCTTTTTCGGTGGCGGAACCGACTTCCCCGACTATTACCGCGAACACGGCGGCGCGGTCATCCTGACCACCATCGACAAGTATTGCTACATCTCGATCCACAGCCTCGGCCCGTTCTTCAAGTACCGCATCAAGGCCAACTACTCGCGCACCGAAGCCGTGGACCACGCCCGCGACATCCAGCACCCCCTGATCCGCGAAAGCCTGATGATGCTCGATTGCACGAAAAGCCTGGAAATCGGCCACATCGCCGACCTCCCCGGCCGCACCGGCATCGGTTCCTCGTCGTCGTTCACCGTGGGCCTGCTCCACGCCCTGCACCACCTGCACGGCGATCCGGTCAGTCCGGAGGATCTCGCCCGCGAAGCGATCACCGTGGAACGCGAACGTGTGAAGGACACCGGTGGCCATCAGGACCAGTACGCTGCCGCGTATGGCGGTTTCATCCGCGTGGACTTCCGTACCGACGGACGTATCACCGTGCGCCAGCTTCCCCTGCCCGCCCACCGACTGACCGAATTGCAGGACCGGCTGATGATCTTCTACACCGGCGTGGAACAGTCCGCCGAAACCATCCTCACCGAACAGAAAAGCAAGATCGGCCAGAACATCGCCCAGCTCCAGGAGATGTATTCCATGGTCGACCAGGCGGAAAACATCCTGTCCGGGGAAACCCCGCTCTCCGCCTTCGGCGATCTGCTGCACCAGTCCTGGATGCGCAAGAAGTCCCTGGCCAGTGGCATCTCCAATACGACCATTGACGATGCTTACGCGAAGGCTCGCGACGCTGGAGCCCGCGGCGGCAAACTGCTCGGGGCCGGGGGCCGTGGCTTCCTTCTCGTGTATGCCGAACCGGATTGCCATTCCGGTATCCGCTCAAAGCTGGGAGACCTCGTGGAAGTCGATTTCAAGTTCAGCCCCGAAGGCAGCAAGATCATCTTCGCCCGCGACGAGTGAAATCTTCGATGAACGCACCCACCTCCATCCCGTGGTTTGAACCATGGCTCGACGCGGACGATGTCGAGGCTGTTCGTCGCGTCGTCGCCTCCGGCTTTGTCAACGAAGGTCCGGAAAACCGCGCTTTTGAAAAGGATCTTTGCGCGTACTTCGGTGTTCCTTTCGCGGTGACCACCCCGAGTTGCACCATGGCCCTCGCGCTGTCCGTGATGGCCCTCGGCATCGGCCCCGGCCACGCCGTGCTGGTTCCCGCTGTGACCTTTATCGGCACCGCCAGCGCCGTCCGCCTCGCCGGGGCCGAAGTGATCCTCGTCGACGTCGACACCGAGAGCTTCACCATCGATGTCGCCGACGCACGCCGAAAGATGAAACCTCACGTCAAGGCCATCATTCCCGTGCACCTGACCGGCCGCTCCGCCGATATGGCCGCCATTCGTGCCCTGGCTAGGGAATACAACCTCGCGGTAATCGAGGATGCCGCCGAAGCGACCGGGTCTTGCAACTCCGACGGCTGGCTGGGAGCACAATCCGATGCCGGGTGCTTTTCGCTCGCGCCCACCAAGATCATCACCTCCGGCCAGGGCGGGTTCGTCCTGACCCGCCGCGAGGACGTGCGCGACAACCTGATCCGGCTGCGCGACCACGGCCGCCTTTCCCGCTCGAGCGATGTCCACCCGGTCACCGGGTTCAACTTCAAGGTCACCGACATGCAGGCCGGCCTCGCGCGGTCGCAGTGGCGCAAGCTCGATACCCGCATTCGACGCGCGAAGGACATCGATGCCCTATACCGGGCTGAACTCGCCGGCCACCCCGCGATCCGCTTTACCGCGCGCCCCGAACAAGGTTACCTGATGTGGCCGGACTTCGTCTCCGAACACCGCGACGCCCTTGTTGATGCCGCCAAAGTCGCCGGCATCCACCTCCGTCCGTACTGGCCCCCCATCCACCAGCAACCGGCCTACGCGACCGGAACCTCTCTGCCCGGCGCGGAAACGGTGTGCCGCACCGCAAGCTGGCTGCCCTGCTCCCCGGCCATCACCGATGACGAGATCCGCCGCGTCTGCCGCACCATGATTGACGCCCTCGGATGACCGGCGCATGACCCGGACACCCGCCAAGAAACGAATCGCCATCTTCTCCCGCTACCAACTGGGCGAGCAGTTCGATCTGGCGGCTGAGTTCCGCCCGATGCTCGAAACACTCGTCCGCGAGCACGAGGTCATCCACGTCAGCTTCCGTAACGACCGACCTCCCGCCTCCATTCCCACCGGCCTTGTCCTCGAGGAGATTCCGCTGCGCGTCGACCGAAACCGCCCGCGCGACGTGATCATCAAATCCCTCCTGATGTACGCGATGCTGCCCCTCGCCGCGTGGAAAATCCGCCGTCACAAGGTGGATATGATCTTCGTGTCGGAAATCCTTCCGCTGGTCGGCCTGTTCCTGAAATGGACCTGCCGGTGCCACGTCGGCACCGCCTATGGAGACTGGCACGTCCACAACTTCCTCGGCCGCAAGTGGTGGATCAAACCTTTCCTCGCCTTCGCGGAATTCCTCGAACGCTTCGAGGCCCGCCGCCTCGAGGGCATGTTCTGCCGCGCCACCGCCGCCAGGGATCGGCTGGCCGCGTGGGGCGTCCATCCATCCAACATCCGCGTGGTCTTCGATGCACCCGACCTCGCCGCTTTTTTCCCGCAGGATCAACGCGAACTACGCGCATACTGTGGATTCTCACCCGATGACGTCGTGTTGCTGTACCACGGGGTGATGCACCAGGGCAAAGGGCTCGACGACCTTCTGCGTTGGACCGCCGAGCTGCACCGCGAGAATCCCTCCATCGGGCTCATCCTCGTCGGTTCAGGGCCCGAGCTGCCATACCTCCGCGATCTGGCCGCCTCGTGCGGCATCGCCGACCGCGTCCACTTCACCGGCTGGCTGAAGACCATCCACGAAGTTGGCCACTACTGCAACGCCGCCGATATTTGCATCGCCATGCGCACCGGCGCCGAATCCAATGTCCACATCATCCCCGGCGCCCTGCTCCACTCGATGGCCTGCCGCAAGGTCGTGCTCGGTCCGGACCTCGCCGGCATTCGCGAAGTCATCCGCCACGGCGAGAATGGATACGTCTTCACCGCCGACGACCAGGCTTCGTTCTGCACCCTGATCCGTGAGCTCGCCGCGCACCGGAACGACTGGTCCCGCGTGGCTGCCAACGCCGAGGCCGATATCCATGCCCGTTTCAGTGTGGAAGGCGCCGCCCGCCAGTATGCTGATGCGATCCTGCACTTTGCCACTGTGGAGGTCGGTCGATGAAAAGTCCCCCCAACCTGTTTATTGACCTCGAAAAGGTCGCCTTCCTGCATCCCTCCGCCATCGTTGGCCGTACCGTCCGCCTGCGCAAACCCGAACGCGTACACATCGGCGCAGGTAGCATCATCGATGATTTCACTTACGTGTCCTGCGCCCTCAAGGTCGGCCGGTACACCCACATCGGCGCCAACGGAGTGATCATCGGGGGCGATGCCCGCGTGACCATCGGCGACTTCGTGAACATCGCCCCCGGTTGCCGCCTGATTGCCGCCTCGAACGACTTTGCATGCGATGGACTCGTCGGACCGACCATCCCCCCCGAGTACGCCGGCGCGTCCATCACCTCGGAAATCCACATTGCCGATCATGTCCTGCTCGGCACCAACGTGGTCATCCTGCCCGGCGTGTCCCTGCCCGAGGGCGTGGCCATCGGCGCCTGTTCCCTGGTCCATGCCAAGATGTCCCTGGCGCCATGGACCCTCTATGCCGGTGTTCCCGCCAAGCCGCTCCGGTCCCGCACCGGCGAGGCCATGCGTGCCGCAGCGGAGCGCCTCAAGAAGGAGCGTTCCGATGAATGGACTTGATCAGGTCATCCTGCTGAGCGGCGGACTCGGCACCCGCCTGCAGGGCCTGTTCCCCGAGCTGCCGAAAGCCCTCGCACCCATCGCCGCCAAACCCTTTATCGAGTGGCAGATCGCCTGGCTTCACTCCCTCGGCGTCACCGCCGTGCACATCGCCGCCGGCTTCCGCGCTGAACAAATCGAGGCTTGGTACCGATCAGCGCCTTCGCTTCCCGTGTCAGTGACCTTCAGCCGTGAACCCGCCCCACTCGGGACCGGCGGCGCCATCCGATTCGCCGCCGATGCCTTGCCGCCCCGGGTTCACTACCTCGTCATGAACGGTGACACGCTCTTGCCGAATCTCAACCTTGGCGCGATCATCAAAGCCCACCTTGCCGGAACCCACACCTTGACCATGGCCGTCACCTCCATTCCGGACGCCTCGCGGTACGGCATGGTGGAGGTTGACCGCGACGGGTGCGCCCTGGCTTTCCGCGAGAAGTCGCCAGAGATCCGTCCCGGCGTGGTCAATGGCGGGGTGTACGCCATCCGGCGCGCGCTAATCGATCGCATTCCGGCCGGCGAATCCTGCTCGCTCGAGAAGACCTGGTTTCCCACCCTCGTCGCCGAGCGAGGCATCCGCTGCACCGTGACCGAACCACCGCTGCTCGACATGGGAACCCCCGACGGCCATGCCGCCATGACCGACTTCATGACCCGACGCGAACACCCCTGAAACCAGGAACCGCCATGTCCACTTTTCCGAGCCACGTACTCTACCGGCTGCCCATACTTCTTGTTGTCGTGTTGATCCCCTCCTGCGGGCAACGCGAGCCACAACGCCCGCCCGATATCACCTGGCAGCAATGCCTCGAGGAACTCACCGACCTTGCTCGCCTGCCCGCCCTTGATCCCGTCAACCTGACCATGATCACCTCGTTTGACCGGCGTGGCGGGAACAACGACTTCAATAATTTCACCGGTCAGGGTACCGAACCTGGCTGGTTTGTCATGGCCGACGTGAAAGGCCCTGGTTGCATCCGGCGGTTCTGGATGACCGGAACCGACCCTGGTCATCCCATCCGCATCTACATCGATGGTGAGCGCAAACCCCGTTTTGACACCACCGTGGATGCCCTGTTTTCCGGTGCCGGACCCTGGATACCTCCCCTCTCCCAGTACGTAAATATGTGTTACTACTCGTATGTTCCGCTTACCTACCAGTCTTCGATCCGTATCGAGATCAAGGAACCGAACACCCATCCACTGTGGGGCCCTCGCCGCATATTCTACCAGATTGCGGCCGAACGTTTCCCTGAGGGTAAATCCGTCGAATCGTTCCCTGCAACCTTCTCCGCCGGGCAATCTGAAGCGATTGAGCACGTTGCGGCCCGGCTGACTGGATGGATCGAAAACCGTGCCACGTTTACCGAACCACCCGCCGTTACCTCCACCATCGAACCCGGAACAACCGGTATCGTCTGGGAACACACCGGATCCGGTACCCTTGCTTCCTTCTCCCTCCAGGTTGAACCGGCTGAACGCGCCGCCTGGACCCGTGAGCAGGAAGGCGATCTCATCAATGCCCTCCTGCTGCGCATCCGCTACGACGATGCAACCACGGACAGCATCGATGTTCCCCTCGGTGCATTCTTCGCCAACGCCTGGGACCGGCGGGCCTTCGGCGCGGCGTGGATGACGAGTGGTCCCGCTGGCTATGCTTGCCGACTACCCATGCCCTTCGCCCGTAGTATCCGGATTTCCCTCCACAACCGCGCTGCCGCCCCGGTCACCGTCCACTTCTCCCCTGTGCATCACGACCAACGCCGCGTACAGGATGGCTATCTCCACGCCGAATACCGTCGCTCCGGACCGGATAAGGGCAACCATCTGATCACCCGGGTCGAAGGTCGCGGCAAGTACCTCGGTTGTTTCCTCGGCGTTACCGGTCTAGGCAAGTCGTGGTGGATTCTGGAAGGCGATGAGCGGATCTGGGTCGATACGGCAACCGCCCCGGCCTGGCATGGCACCGGCCTGGAAGACTATTTCAATGGCGGTTGGTACTACCGCGGTTCCGTTTTCGGTGCCTTTAGCGGGAACTTTGATCGAGCTCCGTTCCGTGTCGGACAGTTCCGTCACCACATGAGCGATCCGGTGACCTTCTCCTCGCTCTTCCACATGGAATTCGAACGCATGAACGACGAACAGACCGGTGCGCCCGTATCCGGATTCTTCGAGAGTGTTGCCTACTGGTACCAGGATCGCCCGTCCACGGCGACTCCCCAACCGCTCCTGTTCGCCGATCGGCCTCGCATCGCCTTTCCCAACGATCAGGCGACTTTCATGCTACAACTAACTGAACTGGAACGAGCCAACGACATCGAAGCCGCCCTCGCCGCCACGGAACGTTACCCCGAGCGGTATCCCGAGGCCGATGACATCGCCCTCTACCGCCTGCGCGCCCTGGAATACCGACGCCTGCTCGGCGAGTCGATCGCCGCCGACGCCCTCGCCCCGTTTCTCGCCGGTGAGTACGGCCCGCAGGCACAGGAGCAGGCCAAGCTGCTGGACTGGTTCTACTCCGGCGAGCACCGCGCCCTGGTGGGACTCTATGCCAACGGCCGAGCCCGCCTGGCCATCAACGGCAATCCGGTATTGGGTGGCGACCATCCCTTCAACCTGTTTGTCGCCGGGATCGAAACGCAACCCTCCGATACCTTGAAATTGTCCGCGCAGGTTGAGTGGATGCGCAGTGATCCGTGGCTGCAAGCCGGCGTGCGCACGCGCGACGGTGTAGGCGGCACCGGTCCCGGCACTGCGGCCACGCTTCAGCCGCACTCCGATTGGGCCACGGCCGATTTGAATACGCTCACGGACTGGCATCGTGTCGGAATCCGGGAAATTCCGCGCGGTGTGCCTGATGCCCCGTACATCGGGGGCGTGGCCAATGCGTTTGTATTGCTGCAATCGAAGTCGTATCCCGTGACTGCACTGAACTGGAGTTACTACCGCGGCAATGCCTATTTTCGCGAGGATGTGGCCCTGCCCATCTCGAACAAACCCGACTTCCACCGGACCATGACCGGGCTGACCCGATAACCGATTAATCGGTCGGCTTGCCCAGCTGGTCACTCAAGTCCTTGTCCGGCCGGAATAACTCGGTCCAGATCCCGACCCCGTAGCTGAGGTGCATGAATGGCTGCATGAACACCAGTAAAAGGTCGATCGCCCGCCGCGTTTGCCGCACTACCTCCAGGGTAAACCAGACAATCACCATGGCGTACAAGGCAAGTTCGAGCACCAGCAAGCGCCAAGCCCAATCAGACACCACCGACGCTGTCCCCAGCACGACCAACGACAGCAGCCAGACGCCTGGAACCAGTGGCCCCCACTCCACTTCGACGCCAGCTCGAATCAAGCGGATGCGCGTGGCCCCATAACGGTAGATCTGCCGCCAGAAACCGCGGAAGGTCTGTTTGGGATAGTGGTAAACCGGTGCTTTGGGATTGAAGAGCAATTGGTAGCCCATGCGAGAGGTCAGGTAGGATGCCTTCATCTCCTCGCCGGGATAAAACTCCGGGTCGAACCCGCCCAGTTGTTCAAAAACACACCGCCTGAACAACATGTTGCACCCGATGATACCCGACCATTTGATTGCCCGTGGCTCATCCCCGCCGTACCGCCGAGCGCGTGGCCGATCGCATGGCTGCCGCCCAGATCGCCCCCGGCGCAGAAGCCCTGGATGGACAGCCAGGCGCCCAGTTGCGCATCCAGCCGGGCGCCGAGGTCGTCCGGCGCCTCGGCCAGCCGGGGCAAGGCGGCGAACAGCAGGCGCAGGGCATGCAGGCTGGTCGCCTCGGCCATGGGGGT
>ERZ761607.5270-NODE-5270-length-10744-cov-5.547666_pt1 | contig 10744 bp, 7 predicted proteins | sample MGYA00511164_ERZ761607 | MGnify/ENA primary metagenome ERZ761607 (study PRJEB28899, sample SAMN02445080) | bioreactor sludge metagenome | biome: EBPR sludge | place: Australia: Brisbane, Thorneside Wastewater Treatment Plant | collected 2011-06-22 ...
CTCCTCGTCATCGTGCCATTCTGGACCAACTTCCTCGTCCGTGTCTTCGCCTGGAAGGAACTGCTGCACCCGGAGGGGCCGATCAAGAAACTCCTGCTCGCCCTGAACCTGGTCGGGCCCGATACCCAATTGCTCTACAACGAATACGCCGTGCTGCTGGTGCTGGTCTACACCCACCTGCCGTTCGCGGTGCTGCCGATCTACGCCGCCGCCGAGAAGTTCGACTTCCGGTTGATGGAGGCGGCACGGGACCTCGGGGCCGGCGCGCTCAAGGCCTTCACCAGCATCTTCATCCCCGGCATCCGGCGGGGCCTGCTCACCGCGGTGCTGGTGGTGTTCATCCCGGCGCTGGGCTCCTATGTGATTCCCGACATCATGGGCGGTGCCTCCAGCGAGATGATCGGCAACAAGATTGCCCAGCGCGCCTTGTCCGACCGGAACCTGCCCCACGCCAGCGGCCTCTCCGCACTGCTGACCCTCGTCGTGCTCGGTCCGATGATGCTGGCCCTGCTGCTCCAGGGCCGCCGTACCCCGGCTCGGAAGGAGGCGCCATGAACCGCAGCCATATTCCGCTGTTCACGACGCTGCTCGTGCTGCTCTTCTTCTACCTGCCGATCCTGATCCTCGTGATCAACTCGTTCAACGCGGCTCGGTTCGGCGGTGGATGGGAGGGCTTCACCCTCGACTGGTACGCGAAGCTCTTCAACGACCGCCCGATCTGGCTCGCCCTGCGCAACACCCTGCTGATCGCCGTGGCCTCCACGCTGTCCGCGATGGTGCTGGGTACGCTCGCCGCGTTTGCCCTGCACCGCTACACGTCGCGCCTGCAGCGGTTCCACTACACGCTGGTGTACACGCCGCTGGTCGTGCCGGACATCCTGATGGGCATGAGCCTCTTGCTGTTCTTCGCGGCGATCGGGTTCAAACTCGGTCTGCTCACCATCTACCTCGCCCACGTCACCTTCTGCATCAGTTATGTGGCCATGGTCGTGCTGGCGCGGCTGCAGGATTTCGACTTCGCGGTCATCGAGGCCTCGCAAGACCTCGGGGCCGGCTGGTGGGACACCACCTGGCGCGTGCTATTGCCGATGCTCGCCCCCGGCATCCTCGCCGGCGGCCTGCTCGCCTTCACCCTGTCGATCGACGACTTCGTCATCTCCTTCTTCGTCGCCGGCCCCGGCTCGACCACCCTGCCGATCCGCATCTACAGCATGATCAAGCACAGCAAGAACATGCCGATCATAAATGCTTTGTCGACCCTGCTACTCGTGGTAACCTTCCTCGCGGTATGGACCAGTCAACGACTCACCACGGAGAAAAAAGCATGAAGAAGACCCTGACCATCGGATTGGCCGCCCTCGGGTTGGCCGTGGCGCTGACCGGCTGCGGGAAGAAGCAGCCCACCCTGCACGTCTATACGTGGGCCGATTACATCAAGCCCGAGTTGCTCACCCGCTTCGAGCAGGAGAACAACGTCCGGGTCATCATCGATACCTTCGACTCCAACGAGGCGATGTATGCCAAGCTCAAGGCCGGTGCCAGCGGCTACGACATCATCATGCCGAGCAGCTACATGGTGCGCACGATGTACAACCAGGGCATGCTCCAGCCGATCGACCGCAGCAAGGTCCCGAACATCGCAAACGTCGATCCCGACTACCTGAAGATCGCCATCGACAAGGCCATGGACCACAGCGTCCCGTACATGCTGACCAGCAGCGGCATCGCCTACCTCGGCAGCAAGCTGGGCGAGGTCGAGCCGTCGTGGTCGCTGATGGACCTCGAGGCCATCAAGGGCCGTGCCACCATGCTCAACGACATGCGCGAAACCCTCGGTGCCGCGCTGAAGTTCCTCGGCTACAGCCTGAATTCGACGAACGAGCAGGAACTGGCCGAGGCCCGCGACATCGTCATCCGCTGGAAGAAGAACCTCGCCAAGTTCGAGAACGAGCAGTACAAGACCGGTCTCGCCTCCGGCGAGTTCTTCCTCGTGCATGGCTATAACGGCGATATCCTGCAGGTCATGGAGGACAACGAGGACATCGTCTTCGTCATCCCCCAGGAAGGCACCTCGATCGCCTGCGACGACTTCGTCATCCCGAAGGATGCCAAGGAGGTTGACCTCGCCCATGCGTTCATCAACTTCTTCCTCGACGCAGAGGTCGCGGCCGAGAACACCGACTTCGTCTATTACCTCGCTCCCAACGCCGCCGCGTACCCGTTGATGAGCGAGGAGATCCGTAACGATCCCTCGATCTTCCTGGAAGAGGAAGTCAAGGCTAAGTGCGAAGTCATCGATGAAGTCGGTGATGCCCTGGCCCTCTACACGAAGATGTGGGACCAGGTGAAAGCCGCCGAGTAACCGGCGCCCGCGCGCCGTGCACGAACCGGGGACTTTCCTGTCCCCGGTTTTTCGTTTTTCGGGTATGGTATCCCCATGCACTGGTTGTTGGCCGCGGTTTTTGCCATGCTTGCGGTGCCGGTCTGGGCCGGCGGGAGCCCTTTGCGCACCGCCGTCGTGGTCAACCGGAACAGCGAACGTTCGCTGGAACTCGGCCGCTACTACGCGGAACAACGCGGGATCCCGGATCACCTGATCATCCCGGTCCAGGTGGTGACGTCGAACAGTATTTCAATCGCGGTTTATTCCAATGACATCGAGGGGCCGGTGAGGGCATACATCGGTCGTGCACCCTGGTCGAACCAGGTTGATGCCGTTGTATTTTCGATCGATATCCCTTACCGCGTATTCCAGCCGCCATTCTTTGACTACCGGTACGCCGGCCTGACCGCAACGTTCTACTATGGGTTCTATACCTCGCCGGATGCATGGACGTTCGGCTGCCAGATTGCCGCCGGAAGCGCCAATGCTTATTACGCCCGCGAACGCGCCTTTTCCCATACCGCATCATTCAGCAGCAACCGGCTGCGGCTTGCATCCATGCTGACCGCGTCAAACATGCTTGTCGCCAAGCGCCAGGTTGATCGCGCAACGGAGGCTGATTATCAACAGCCGGTTTCGCGGGTGTTGTTGATGCGGACAACGGATACGTTTCGCAACGTACAGTGGGAGGAGTTCGAGCGGGTGCTCACCCTGTCCCGGTACCACGGCGCTCCGCAGACCCAGCAATGGCTGAATGCCGATTCCGTGATCGGCACCTCCAACATCATCGGAGTCGTCGCGGGTCGAACCGCGCATTCCTGGATCGGGGCCAATCCACCGCTGCCGGGGTCGTTTGGCGAGCACCTGACGTCCTATGGCGGATACCTGTATGAGCCATCCGGCGGACAAATGACCATCCTGTCATGGATCACCAACGGCTATGCCGGCACCCACGGCACGGTGGTGGAACCCTGCGCCTACACGAACAAGTTCGCTTCGCCGTTGCTCCATTACTGGTATGCCCGGGGGTTCAGCCTCGGAGAGAGTTTCTGGATGTCGGTGCGGAATCCCTATCAGGGCCTGTTCCTCGGCGATCCGTTGTGTGCGCCGTATGCGGTACCGTCATCGGTGTCGTGGCCCGGCCTGACCAACCGCACCACCGTGAGCGGAACAACCAACCTCGCCGGCCTGGTGGTCGCCGCCATCGACCGCCCGGTCGCGCAGGCCGGTTGGTATGTCGATGGTTTCTGGCGGACCAACACCTCCATCGGGGCCCCCGCGCCGGGCAATGTGGTCACCGCCCGCATCAACGGCGTTGCCCGCACCTACACGGTCGCACCGGGCGACACCCTATACGACGTGGCGGCGGGACTTGCCAATGCGATCAAGGCCGCGCCGCCGCTGCCGGTGACCGCCCTGGCCTTCGGCGACCGCATCGAGATTGTGCACAAGGCACCCGGCTCGGCGACCAATACGATCGCGGTGGTCGTTGCGGCCGGTACTGCTGCCGTGACCACGGTCCGGGCATCGATCCCGTCGAACAGCTTCCTCGCCTCCACGCACGCCGCCCGCGAGGCCGTCTCGTTGTCCGGAAACGCCGTTTCGGGTGATGTCGTCCGGGCTGTCATCACCACCCTGGATGCCCGTGTGATCACCAACGAGTGGCTGGTCACGACCAACCTCGCCTCGCCGCTGGGCATCCTCAACGGCCTGGCCTCGGTCATCAACAACAACACCAACCTGCAGGATGCGGCCGGGTGCCTCGCCACCTACAGCCGCCCCCTCGATTTTTCCGCGACCCCACCATCCGAAATGTGGCTGTTTGCCCGGACGAATTCCTGGGAAGGCGTGAACCTGCACGTCGCGTATTCGGTCAGCACCGTGGGCGGAAGCACCCTGACCGGGCCGGACTTTTCGGACACCTTCAACGACAACGACGACAACTTAAAGCCGCGTGCGATGATCTTCCTCTCCGCCGGCGTGACCCAGGCGATGCCGGGGTGGACGGTGGACACCACGGGGTGGCCGGACGGGCCGCATGAGCTGACCCTGGCGGTGCGCGACGGGACCGGCGTGGAAACGGAAGGCCGCGCCTCGGTCACCGTCGTGGTGACCAACCACGACCTCGCGTGTACGATCATCGCACCGGCCGACCGCGTGTACCGGTTGCGCACCGGCGTGGTCACTGCCGAGGTCGCCACCGCCGCCGCGATGGGCAGTGTCACCCAGGTTGTCGTCTTCGCCGAGGGCAAGCCCGTGGCCACCGGCGTCACCGCGATCGTGGCACTGACCAACTACGGGGCCGGGCCGCTCCGGTTGCAGGCGCAGGCGTGGGATGACCTCGGCCGCTCGACCCGCAGCGAAATCGTCACCGTGTTGTCCTATACCGATAACGATTCCGACGGTATGAGCGACCAGTGGGAATACGCCTACTTCGGGGCCCTGACCAACGCCGCCGGCGATGCGGATGCCGACGGCGACGGCGTGTCCAACCGCGATGAATTCCTTGCCGGCACGTCGCCGATCAACGCGCTCAGTTTCCTGCGGGTGTCACTCCTTGAAGACCACAACGTGCAGGTTACCACCGCCACCGACCGCGTGTTCCGCGTGCGCCTCAACGATGGGGATCTGGTCAACGACCTGTCCTGGTGCGCCACCGGCACCTTCTTCCGCGGTTCCGGTCTGGTCACCCTCGATCCCGGACCCGCCACCGGCGACGTGCGGTTCCTGGCCATCGAGGCCGGTCTGACCGAGTAGGGATCTGGTTGCGCTGACACAACGATGCGCCACGTGCCTTCCTGTCGTTCCGGCGTTATGCGCCTGAAGAAGATGAACGATGGAGATGGCGGGAAGATGTAACCGCGGATCACGCGAATGACGCGGATGGAGACCGGAGTGTTTTAACCGCAGAGGACGCTGAGGTGGACTTCGTTGGGGTGCGGCCACCTGTAGTTCCGGCGTTATACGCCGGAAGAAGATGAATGGTGGAGAGGGCGGGAAGATGTAACTGCGGAGCACGCGGATGGGGGCCGGAGTATTTTTAACCGCAGAGGACGCTGAGGTGGACTTCGTTGGGGCGCGGCCACCTGTCGTTCCGGCGTTATACGCCGGAAGAAGGTGAACGATGAAGAGGGTGGGAAGATTTTAACCGCGGATCACGCGGATCTCGCGGATGGGGATCGGAGTGTTTTAACCGCAGAGGGCGCAGAGGACGCTGAGGTGGACTTCGTTGGGGTGCGGCCACCTGTAGTTCCGGCGTTATACGCCGGAAGGTGATGAACGATGGAGAAGGCGGGAAGATTTTAACTGCGGATCACGCGGATGGGGACCGGAGTATTTAACCGCAGAGGGCACGGAGGACGCCGAGAAGGACGTTGTTGGGGGCAGGAAGACGCGTTGTGGACCACGTGACGCACCCTTGTGAGGGAGCGGCTTGCCCCAAACCGGATGGGAATGGATCCGGGGCGGTCGATTCAGTCCTCGCCGCGGCGGATCACCGCGTCGTAGGGATGCAACGCCGACGATGCGCCGCGCCCGCAGAATTCCGCGCGCAGCACGCGGAAGCCGTCGCGCTGTTCCCATGCAGTGGCCGCGAGGTCGTCCTTGTGCAGGACCAGGCCTTCCGGCGTCTCGGCATTCTTGCGGAACGCGCGCGGCACGGTCATATGGACGGGGCCTTCGGCGCGGCGGTCGAGCCCGTGGACCTGCCGTGCGGTTTCATGGCTGATCACCCCTTGCGGGATACCTTCGCGGTCGCGCGACCACAGGGAGAAAACGACCAGCTCGGGCCAGACGGGCAGGGGGGCACCGGCCAGGCGGTAGATGCCGCGTTGGACCTTGATCCATTCCCCCTTGTCCACGTGGTACCCATGCACGCTGTCGGCGTAGCCGGCGGCGCGGGCCTGTGCGGCGGTGAAGAAGCCCGCGTTGCGTCCGGCCTCGGTCTTCAAGGCCTCGGCGTATTTCCTGAACAGGCCCGGCGACGACGGCATGGGATCAATACCGGAAACTGCTCTTGCCGATGAACTCGCGCAGCAGCGAAGTCGGCGGGACGAGGTCGTGCGGGATGCCGAGGAAGCTGCCGAGGAATTCCTGCAGACGCCGCGCCTCGGCATATTGCGGATCGTGTGGCTTCACCTCGGCGAGCAGCGGCTCGACGAACGGCTTCAGCACGGCGAGTTCGTAATCCAGCGCGGAGTTGAAGGCGAGGTCGGCTTCCTCCTGGAACGGGAAGATCCAGGTCTTCTCGCCGCGCCGCACCGAGGGCCACATCTTCATCGTGGTCAGGGCCGAATGGCCGCGGAACTGGTTGTCGCGCACCAGGCGGCGGACCAGCCGGTTGTCGGTGGTGGCCACGCGGTTGTGGGAGTCGAGGCCGAGCTGGGTCAGCGCGCTGATGTAGATCTTGAACTTGTTCTCGGCGGGGATCGACGCGGTCAGCCGCGGGTTCAGGCAGTGGATGCCCTCGAGGATCACCACCTGGTCGCCCTTGAGCTGGAGGAACTCGCCGGGGTATTCCTTGAGCCCCTGCTCGAAGTTGAAGCGGGGGAGGCTGATCTTCTCGCCGGCCACCAGCTCGGACAGGTGCTGGTTGAACAGCGCGAGGTCGATCGCCTCGATGTGTTCGAAATCGTATTCGCCCTTCTCGTCGCGCGGCGTCTTGTCGCGGTCCACGAAATAGTTGTCCACCGAGATCGCCACCGGGTTCAACCCGTTCACGCGCAGTTGCACACTCAGGCGTTTCGCGAAGGTCGTCTTGCCGGAGGAGGAGGGCCCGGCAATCAGGATGAACTTGATGCGTTCGCGCTCCTCCTTGATCTTGTCGGCTACCTTGGCGATCTTCTTCTCGTGCAGCGCCTCGGCGATGCGGATGAAGTCGGCGCTTTCCTTCGCGGCGATGATCCCGTTCAGGCGGCCTACCGTGTTGACGCCGAGGATGCGGCCCCATTTCTTGTGTTCCTGGAAGACTGCGAACAGTTGCGGCTGTGGGCGCAGGGTCGGGATCTTCGGGGGCACTCCACGGTCGGGGAACTGGATCACGAAGCCGGGGCCGACGTGGATCAGGTCCACATGGGTGATGGCGCCGCTGGAATGGGCGAGCGGACCGTGCGCGAGGTCGGTATAGCCGTCGCAGGTGTACACCACGACCTTCGGCGGGTTGCGGAACTTCAGCAGGTTCGCCTTGTCCGGCTGGCCCTGTTCCTCGAAGTGGCGCACCGCGTCGGCGTACAGGACCTTGCGGCGCTCAATCGGGGCATTGGCGGCGATGATGTCCTTCAGACGCGCCCGGACCTGGTCGAGCTGCTCCTGGTGCATGCCTTCCTGGCCACCCTGCTCGAACGAGCAGTAGAACCCCGTCCCCATCGAGTGCTCCACGATCAGTTTTGCGTCGGGAAACAAGTCCTTCACCGCCTTGGCGAGCAGGAAGCAGGCGGTCGAGCGGTAGATGCGCCAACCATTCGAATCGGCAAAGGTCAGGAACTGTACGTCGCTGTCCACCTCCAGCAGGAACTCCAGGGTTACCACCAGGTTGTTTACCATCGCCCCGAGGTAATGCCGCCCGGCCTCGTCGGTATCCTTTTCCAGCAATGCCTCTACCGGCGTCCCGAACGCACACGTCACGCTCCGGCCGTCGTTCAGACGGGCGGTTATCTGCCCTTTTTGATGCATGGTCTTCCCCTGTGATGCTTTCCAATGATTGGACCGTGACTCTGCACCATTTTCCAGGCGTTGGAAAGTCCCACCTTGGTTCCACCCCTGTTTCTTTCCCAACCCATGATCCATTCCCCCCCCATGCTATGTCCCTTTCGCTACCCATGAACCATCGCCCATTCTTCCCGTTCCCTTCTAGGTTGACATGCCGGGTAAACCTGCTAGTTTCCCCCCCTCTTTTTGATGGGAGATTGTGGTTATGAAAAGAACGTTCCAGCCTTCGAATGTATCGCGCAAACGCACCCACGGGTTCCGTGCCCGGATGGCCACCAAGGATGGCCGTCAGGTCTTGCGCCGCCGCCGCCAGAAGGGCCGCAAGACGCTGATCGTCGCGTAAGTGTTTTGCCATGAATGGTTTACCTGCCAGCCCGCAGGGCGATTCGTCGCCGGGCAGGGCCGGCCGGCAAACCCGTGGACCCGATCAACGGTTGGGTCGATCGCAACGGTTGATCCGGTCCACGGATTTCGCGGAGACCTTTTCCCAGCAACGCAAGTGGGTGGGGCGTACCATGGTCCTGTGGTTGCGATCCGCCGATGACGCTGCGTGGCGTCTGGGGGTGGTTTCCAGCCGCAAGGTCGGCGGGGCGGTGCAGCGGGTGAAGGCCCGCCGTCGCTTGCGCGAGGTGTTCCGCCGCCACCGCGCGGGGTTGGCCGGGCGGTATGATGTGGTCCTGGTGGCCCGGGCCGCGATAGTGGCCGCGCCGTGGACCGCGGTGGTGGACGATTTTATGACGCTGGCCCGCAAGGCGGGCCTGGTGACTTCCCCATGACACTCAAACGGGCAGGAATTTTTATCGGGGTGGCCGCAGTGCGGCTTTACCAGGTTACACTGGGCTACTGGCTCGGTGGCCGCTGCCGTTTCTATCCGACCTGTTCCTCGTACGCCATCGAGGCGATTACCGCCCACGGCCTGTTCCGTGGTATGTGGCTGGCCGTGAAGCGCATCGGCCGGTGCCATCCCTTTCACCCCGGCGGGATCGATCTGGTTCCCGCTGCCCGTCCCGCCTGCTGCCCAACCCACGCACGGAGTTTACCGTCACCATGAAACGCCAGGATTACGTCATTTTTTTCCTTCTTATCGTCCTGCTGGTCTTCTGGCCGAATATCTACCAGGCCTTTTTTGCTGATAAACAGGCGGCCCGCCCGCCTGCGGAGCAACCGGTGGACGAGGCCGCCGCGGATGATGCCGTGGACGGGATCGCTACCACCGCGCCGGCCGCGAAAATCCCGGTTGCCGTCGAATCCGCCACCGCTAGCGCGGAGGCCCCGGTCGCCGCAGTTGCCTTCGACGAGGAGCCCGCCGGCGAAGAGGTGCTTACCGTCCTGACCAACGGCCAGCTTCGCCTCGTCTTTTCCTCGCGGGGCGCCTCGCTGGTCGGTGCCACCCTGGTCGATTACCGCGAGACCCTACCGCTCGACAGCAACCTGATCACCTTCGACTTCACCGAACGCCCGTCGCTGGTGTACAGCGGCATTCCCGGCTGGGGCGAACAATCCGACTTCACCCTCGCCGAGGTCGGCAGCGATCGCCTGACCTACACCCGCACCGCCGGGGGCCTCCGCTTCACCCGCGAGATCGTGCTCGCCACGAACTACCAGGTCCAGGTCACCGACTCGTTCAGCAACATCGGTGCCGAACAGGCCGACCTCGGCCAACACCGGATCCGCACCGGCCCGATCCCCGAGGAGGCCGCCCACAACGACATCGCCGGCATGATCGACATGGGCGTCGATGCCCTTCCGCCCGCCGGTGGCGTGGAAAACTGGGGCAAGGTCATCCTCAAGCAATTCAAGGTCGAGCGCGACGAACGCGACCTCGCCACCCTGCCCGAGGAAATCACCTTCCAGCCCTCCCCGAAGCCCGCCGACTGGGTCGCCGCCAAGAACAAGTACTTCGTGCAGATCCTGATGCCCGACCCCGCGACCGGTGGCGCCGACTGGATCGAGGTGTATGCCCGCCGCCACGTTACCGATGCCGAACGCGCCGGTGCCCGCGTCAAGGAGGCGCGCATCGCCTCCGTCGCCGCCACCCTCGGCTTCCAGAACCAGTCGCTCGTTCCCGGTGAAACCTACACCCGCAGCTACGAGTATTTCGTCGGTCCGAAGGACTACCGCATCCTCTCCACCCTCAGCCACAGCCGCGACGGCGCGATGGGTTTCGAGGAAAACGCCTACCTCGACGTCATCGTCGTACCGACGGCGAAACTCCTGCTGCGGCTGTTGAACTTCCTCCACGACCACGTGTACGCGAACTACGGCGTGGCCATCATCCTGCTCACCATCATCGTGAAGATCGTCTTCTGGCCGATCACCCACAAGGGCACCGAAAGCATGCGCCGCATGGCCTCGGTCCAGCCGTTGATGGCCGAGATCCGCGAGAAGTACAAGGACAACCCCCAGAAGATGCAGCAGGCCATGATGGCCCTGTACAAGGAACACAAGATCAACCCGATCGGCGGTTGCCTGCCCATGCTCGTCCAGATCCCGGTGTTCTTTGCGCTGTTCGTCGTGCTGCGCACCGCAATCGAATTGCGCTTTGCCAGCTTCCTCTGGATTTCCGACCTGAGCGCGCCGGAACGCCTGATCGAGTTTGGCTTCGCCCTGCCGTTGCTCGGCTGGGATGCCCTGAACATCCTGCCGCTGCTGATG
>ERZ761607.5271-NODE-5271-length-10744-cov-2.840864_pt1 | contig 10744 bp, 7 predicted proteins | sample MGYA00511164_ERZ761607 | MGnify/ENA primary metagenome ERZ761607 (study PRJEB28899, sample SAMN02445080) | bioreactor sludge metagenome | biome: EBPR sludge | place: Australia: Brisbane, Thorneside Wastewater Treatment Plant | collected 2011-06-22 ...
GCAGATCGTCCGCGCCGGGATCACGCAACACGCCGAACGGCCCGGACGCGCCGTAGCCGGCCGTGGAAGTCGGGCACTTGAGCACCTGGCATTGGCCGTCGGCGGTGGGGAAGGCGGGGTTGCCGAACGGGTCGGTGCCGCAGGCCGTGACCGTGACCTTGACGCGGAAGGTGAGCAGGCTGAGAGCGTTGACGGCCTGGGACTCGTCGCCGCCCGACTCGGGCGCGTGGATGATCGGCGGCGGGATGGGCGTGGTGATGGCCGGACCCGTGTACGCCAAAGCGAGCGCCGCCGCGGTCGCGTCCACCGGGAACGGCCCGCTGCTCAACCGGAACTGGCCCAGGCCGGTGTCGTTGTTGGCGTTGAGACGCACGCCGCCAGCCGCCAGCCCGGCGGCCTCGGTGTACAGCCGGCCGAGGAAGCCGGCGGCCTGGGCGGAGTGGCGGCTGGCGTTCTCGACATCGAGGGCCTCGACCACGGCCACGTCCACGCGGGCCCGCGTCCCGGCCGGCAGGTCCAGGCCGATGAGCGTCAGCGGCGTATCGCTGTGGATCAGGTACTCGCGGGTCTCGCTCGTGTCCGCGGCCACCGCGATGGCCTGGGCGTCCTGACCCACCAGGCGGGCGTCGTAGCCGCTGGGCACAGCGGCCATGGCGCTGACACGCGCGCTGTAGGTCTGGGCCGCAGGCGCGCGGAAAACGCCGTAGGCCAGGCCGCGCTCGGCGGCGAGATCGGCCAGGCGGGCGCCGTCGGCGGCGCGCACGCCGACGTTGAAGGCGCCCTGCACTGGCACGAGGCGGTTGTCGGCGTCGAGGGGGTCAACGGCTTCGCGGCCGCGGCCGCGCACGGCCAGCGCCTGCCAGCGGTCCGGCGTCGTCGTCAGGCGGAACTCGTGCTCGGCCTGGTAGTCGTTCGGATCATCGCTGGGCGTCCCCGCGACCACGGCCACGTTCTCGCCGGCGGCAGATGTCTCCAGCAGAGTCGGGCCAGCGGAGTAGACCATCAGGCGCAAGCCGCTGCCGTCGGTGAGCACGTAGGGGCTGGCGGCGTCCTGGAAGGATTGCGCGCTGGCGAGGTCGCCCGTGGGCCAGCGCGACGGCGCCGGGAAGCGCAGGCCGGCGCGTACGCCGTCACAACCGGGCAGACAGCGCACCGGGCCGAGTTCCAGAAGCAGGCCGGTGTTGAGCAACGCCAGCGCCGGGTCGGTCGGGTTATCCCAGACGCGCGCCCAGTCCTGGGCCAGGGCCGTGATATCCCAATGCGCCGCCACGACGCTGAGGTGATCCTGGGCCAACAGCAGGCCGCTGTTGGGTGAAGGCAGCGGGCGCGCGGCGGCCAGGTCCGGCGGGAGGCCGGCGCGCCAATCGCCGCTGGCGGGCTCGAAGGCGCGCAGGTCCACGGTCATCACGGCATAGCCGCCGGGCAGCACGCGCTCCGGCCGGGCCAGCAGGTAGGCGCGCTCCACGCGTGTCCCGGCCGGCATCGACGGCAGCTCGAAGCGCGCCAGCAGACGCTGGAAGACCACGCTGTTGTCCGTGTCGCTGAGCCAGCCGAGCACGCCGCCGGCCGCGCCGGGGTCCAGGCGTTTGAAGCTGCCGTCCTCGGCGTAGACGGCCCGGCGCAACTCGGTCCCAGACTTCACTTCAAAGAGCGGATCCAGAAGCACGGGATAACGCCGTTCCGGCGCGGCCAGCCAGACCCACGGGAAGCGCACGCGCAGTTCCACCACGCCGGGCTCAGCCGTGGCCGTCACACGGTAGCGGCCCGGCGTGCGCGCCTGGGCGGCGTCGACGGCGGCCGGCGGGTACAGCGTGACCGCGCCGCCAGCGGCGCCGGTGAACTCAAGGGCCCGATCTGTGTCCAGCGGCAGGGCGGCCGGCTGTCCATCCACGCGCACAGTCGTACCGGGCCGCAGCGTCACGCGGACGGCCAGGTCGAGCGCGGCCGGCGCGCCGGCGGCGGCGGGCGGAGTGTCCAAGCGCAGGCGGTATTCAGCTGCGCCGGCGCTGGTCTGCCAGGTCTCTTGCAGACCGGCCAGACTCCACGCGCCCGGAAAGGCGAGCGTGCGTCCGTCGGCGCTGCGGACGCCGGGCAGGGCGCGGCTGGCGGCCAGCGGTTCCGCCACGGTCTGCTCACGGTCGAATTGATCGACGGCCAGCACGGCGCGCGGCTCCCAACCCAGGCCCACGGCCGCGCTCGTCAGGCGGGCCTGGCCGTTAGCGGCGGCGACGCTCAACTGCAGGGTGTTCGTGGCGTTGACGAAACCGCCCGCCACCGCCGCGAAGGCCGCGTTAATCGGCTGCCAGCTGCCATCAGGGGTCTGGTAGTGCAGGGGCGTGGTGTCCAGCACGCTCACTAACCGGCCGCCGTCGAGCAGGTACGTGGCCGTGTGGGCGGTGCGCAGAGCGACCACTTCGGGCCGGCCGGCCAGTTCGGCGGGCCAATGGGCGCGCGGCGCCACCGGTGCGGCGCCCGGCGCCGGGATCTGGGGCGCCGCGGCGGTTGAGTCCGGCAGAGCCGGGGCCGGCTGGACGGGTGCGGATTGAGTGAGGCTGGCGGTGATAGTGGCCGGGGAGGTGACGAGGCGGGGCCAGGCCAGGATCAGGGCCAAACCCGCCAGCACAATCCGGCGCGCAGACAACGCTGGCGCCGTCCCGGGCGTGACCGACGCGGCCAGCCGGAGTCGCGCGAGAGCCAACATGGGGGCCTCCATGCCGCAACGGATCGCTTCAATTAGAAGAGTCTTGTGGACTGCGCGCATTATAGATCAAGGCGGAGCGCGCGGGACCAGCAATTTCCGAGCGCGCGCCGGAGAGCGGATTGCGGCTATACTGGGCGCGCTGCAGGAGGCCGTATGAGCAACTTCACCGACTATCGGCGGCACGTGGGCGCGCGGCCGGACAAGTTTTTCAAAGCCACCTTGTTTGAGAGCGCGCGTTTGCTGCTGGGCCTAAACTGCCTGGAGCCCGGCCAGGCGCAGGCCCTCCACGCGCACGCGGACCAGGATAAGTTTTATCTGGTGCAGGCCGGGGAGGGCGTCTTCACCGTCGGCGACGAGGTCCAGAACGTGGGGGCCGGGGGGGTGGTCGGTGTCGTGGCGGCCGCGGAAGGCGTGACGGGTGGTGTCGGGCTCGCGTCGGGCGGTGGTGTCGGCTGGTTGGGGCGTGCGGCCTGTTCCTGAGCCTTGGCGCGAGCCGCCTGGGACTTGGACTGTTCCTGGGCGGCTTGGGCGGCTGCATTGCGCTGCGCGAATCGCGAGGTGCCGACCCATGCCAGCGCGGCGCAGGCGAGGAAGACGACGGCGAGCCAGAAGAACTTCATGATCCACTTCCTCCGCGGTTCAGCCGAGGGGCTTGAGATTGTTCGCGACCGGGGTGCGATAGGCCATCACGGCGGGGAGCAGGCCCGCGAGGGCGGCAAGCACGATCACGCCGACCATGGTGAGCAGGGTGAGATCGGGCGGGAGAACGGGATCGATGAAGAGCCCAAGCTGCCGCCGCATGACAAGGGCGATCAGCGGGCCCGCTGCGAAGGCGAGCACGATCCCCACAACCGACCCGATGACGCCGATGATCGCGGCCTCGGTGAGCACGAGCGAGAAGATGCGACCTTTGGAACATCCGAGCACGCGAAGAATGGCGACCTGCCGACGGCGGAGGTCCATCGAGCCGTACATCGCGAGCAGGATCGACACGGCCGACCCGGCCAGGACGACCGAGGCCATGGCGATCAGGATCTTGTCGACCGCGCCGACGATCGCGAAGAGGCGGTTGATCTCCTGCGAGGGCTGGGCGACGGTGAGCGAGGTGTCCGAGCGGAGCGCGGTAAAGACGGTCGCCATCGCGGCCGAGGCGTCGCGCCCTTCGCGCGTCGGGGTGCGGAGGAGCACGCCCGTGATGAGCCGATCGGCGTCGGTGAGGTCGGCCTCGCTGATTTCCGGGCCGTGGAGGCATTCGCCGTCGGGCCCGTGCTCGTGTCCTTCGTGCCCGTGGTCGTGCCCGTGCTCGCGTTCGAGGCGGTCGAGAGCGTGGAGGAGCCAGGAGGAGGTGAGGTTGGTGAAGATGGCCCGGTCGTGAGCTGAGCCTGTGTCCTTGAGCACGCCGACGACGGTGAACTCGAACTCGTCGTGGACGTGCCCGTTCATGCCCGAGCCGTGGGTGACGTTGAACTTGTCGCCGACGCGGAGGCCGGTGTCTCGTGCGGCGCGCGAGCCAAGCACAGCCTGGAAGTTCTCCTTGAACTTCTCGCCGGCGGCGAACTCGAAAGGCCGGCCGGCGACGGGCTCGAAGCGCGTGAAGAAAGCCTCGGTGGTGGCGACGACGGGGAGCCCCTGGAAGGAATCGCCGAGCTGGATGGGAACGGCGAAGCCGGGCTGAATGCCGGGGGGCATGGGGACTTCGGGGGCGTGGGCGTCGCGGATCTTCTCGAACTCGGCCCAACGGATGGGGTTTCGCGGGATCCCGGCGTAGTAGACGGAGTTGAGGAGGGATTGGAGGGGTGTGCCGTCGCGCCCCACGATCATGTGAACGTTGCCGCTCCCGCGTTCGAAGGCGGCGCGGCCGGCGTCCTTCATCATGAGCAGGGTGAGGAGCAGCGCGACCGCGACCGAGACCGACAGCGCGGTCAAGAGGGTCGAGAAGCGTCGGGCCCGCATGCTCCGCGTGATGATCACAAAGTCGGTCATCGCCATGGTCGTGTCCTCAGTGGTCAGCGAGCGAGGAGATGGATCGGCGGAGGGCGAAACGATCGGCCATCGCCGGGTCGTGACTGACGCAAAGCAGGGCGGCCCCGCGGGCCTTGCACGACTGCTGGATCAGCGTCATCGCGGCGGCCGCGTTCTCCGGATCGAGCGAGGCCGTGGGTTCGTCCGCAAGAACCAGGGCGGGGTTGGTGACCACGGCCCTGGCGACGGCGACACGCTGCTGCTGCCCGACGGACATCGCCTCCACCGGGCGGTTGATGTCGCTCAGGCCGAGTGATGCGAGCGCCTCGGCGGCGCGCGGGCGCTGGTCCTTGGGCGGCGTGCCCGCAAAGGCGAGCGAGGCCATCACGTTCTCCAGAGCGGTGAACCCCTGCAGCAGGTTAAAGGTCTGGAAGATCATCCCGAGGCGCCGCCCGCGGAGCTTGTCGCGCGATGCTCCGGCGGCATCAAAGACCGATTCCCCCGCGACAAGGACCCGCCCGCGCGTGGGTTCGAGCAGACCCGCGATGAGTTGGAGCAGGGTGCTCTTGCCCGAGCCCGAGCCGCCGGTGAGGAGCATCTGCTCGCCCGCGGCGATGGTCAGGGAGCTCACGTTGACCGTCCAGGCCTGGCCCGGCTGGTACGAGAACTTCAGGTCGGTGATCTCGAGGGCGGGAGGTGTGGAGGGCGTCGTCACGCCATGAGAATACGCTCTCAACTGCGGGCACGGCGGCGCCGGACGGGGGCGTTCGTGTTGTGGTCGGTCGAGAGCCCGTGCTCGCGGCAATAGTCCGCGATGGCGGCGGCGAAGGGCTCGCCCAGGTCCGCCAGCTTGCGTTCGCCCACGCCTTTGATCTTGGCAAAGGTGTCGCGACGCGTCGGCCTGGAGGTGGCGAGTTCGGTGAGGACCGCGAGGGAGAAGATGAACTCGGGGGGGACGCCACGCTCGCTGGCCATGGCCCGGCGGAGCCTTCGGAGGGACTCAAGGAGCCCGGGATCCGCGCGTTCTGCTTGACGGTCGTCGGGGCTGGCGCCCTTCGCGAGAATCACTCTGGGGCGTCCAAGTCGGACATCTCGCTCGCCTTTGAGCACGGCGACGGCGTCCGCGGTACACCGGATGGTGGGGTACTGGGCGCCCTCGCGTGCGACAAAGCCGTGATCGATCAGTTGATTGAGGTACGAGGCGATCTCTTCCTTGGGGAGCTTGGCGAGAATGCCAAACGTCGGCAACTGGTCGTGTCCCCAGTCGCGAATCGCCTTGTCGGCCGAGCCGCGCAGGATCTTGATGATGTGCACGGCGCCGAACGTGGCCAGTGTGCCGTCGTGACGGCGGGTCAGGGACGCTCGGGCGATCGCCGAGAGGATTTTGCGGGCGATCGTGGTGGAATCGGGGACGAGCTCGACTTCGCCCAGGCAGACGTCGCAGGCGCCGCACCCGGCGTCTGAGGGGGGCTGGTACTGCTGCCCGAAGTACTCAGAGAGCAGCCGATGTCGGCACGAGCCGGACGCGCAGTACCGCTGCATGCGCTCGAGGTGGTCGCGCTGCTGGGTGGACCAGTTCTCGGAGGCGTCGTCGCTCGAACGCTCAAAGAGCATCGACCAGCGCGTGGCGTCGGAGGCGGAGTAGAGCAGGAGACACTCGGAGGGCATCCCGTCCCGGCCGGCCCGCCCGGTTTCCTGCTGGTAATGCTCGATGGACTGGGGCATGGCGGCGTGAACGACGCAGCGGACGTCCGAGCGGTCGATGCCCATCCCGAAGGCCACGGTGGCGACCACCACGTCCAGACGCTCGTTCGCGAAATCCTCCTGGATCTCGTGCCGATCTTCGGTGGAGAGGCCGGCGTGGTATGGCTTGGCCTCGATCCCCATCCTGGTCAGTGCGGCGGCGAGAGACTCGGTGTCCTTGCGGGAGATGCAGTAGACGATCGAGGCCTGCCCGGCGTGACGCCGAATCGCCTCCGCGGTCTGCGCGACCAGATCGATCCGCGGGAGCACGCGGTAGGTGAGGTTGGGGCGGTCGAAGCAGCCCACAAGCACCGCGGGATCTCGCAGCCCGAGCTGCGCCACGATGTCCTCACGCACAGCGGGGGTCGCGGTCGCGGTGTACGCGTTGATCTGGATCCCGGGGAGCACCTCGTGCAGCTCGCGCAGGCGGCGGTACTCCGGGCGGAAATCGTGCCCCCACTGGCTGATGCAGTGGGCCTCGTCGATCGCGACGGTCGTGATGCGGGCCTTGACAAGCCGTGCGAGGAACGACGGCGTAAACAGGCGCTCCGGGGAGACGAACAGCAGCTTCAGCCGGCCCGCGGCGAGATCATCCCAGATCTGTCGCGCGTCGTCGGCATCGACGGTGCTGTTCAGGGCGGCGGCCGGATAGCCCAGCAGCCGCAGCGAGTCGACCTGATCCTTCATGAGCGAGATCAGGGGGCTGACGACCAGCGTGGGAGACTTGCGGAGCAGCGGCGGAAGCTGGTAGCAGAGCGACTTGCCCCCGCCCGTGGGCATCACGACCAGCGAGTCCCGCCCTTCGAGCGTGACGGCGATCGCGTCGTGCTGGTTGGGCCGCAGCGAGCCGTACCCCCAGACACGACGCAGTTCGCGCAGCACGGCGTCCTGCATGTCGGGCGAGATCCGGGAGGGCATGCGGAGTTGTAGGATGGGATCAACCTGCTGGCGGGTTGTTCATCGAGGAGCGAGGGCGCTCCGGAAGAACGCCGACAGGCGCATCTGCTCCGGTGGATGGTCCAGAATGTCGTTGTGCCCGGCCGGCGAGCGGGCGACCTCGACATGGACGCCGGCCCGGCGGGCGGCGTCGGCGATGCGGTTGGCGTGCCGCGGGCCGACGATCGTGTCCGACTCCCCGTGCATCAGGAGCAGCGGCTTGAGGCCCAGTCCCGCGACCGACTCGGCGGGCGCCAGACCCGAACCGATCAGCAATGGGCCCAGAATCGGGAAGTGGTCGTGCGCGATCGCGGGGAAGGATGAAAACGCGGCGACGAGCGCACACGCGCGGACTTCGGGGCGCTCCATCGCGAGCCGAGCGGCAAAGACCCCGCCGAGGCTGACGCCCAGCACGCCGATCCGGGAGTGGTCGATGTCGGGACGGGCCAGCAGCGCGTCGAGGGCGGCGTGGGTGTCGAGCATCAGGCGGTGCCTGGTGGGCCTGCCCGGTTGCGATCGTCCGTAGCCTCGGTAATCGAACAGGAAAACCGCGAACCCGTCGCGAACGAGAAACTCGGAGAAGGCAAGGTGATCGATCACCGACCCCGCGTTCCCGTGGCAGTGCAGGACGACAGGCAGCCGTTCGCCCGGCACGGCCGAGGGCGGGCGCAGGAGCCATCCGTGCAGCGACAGCCCGTCGGGGGTGGTGAAAAAGACGTCCTCGATGCCGTGCGGGGCGGTGCTGCTCTCGCGGGAAGGCAGATAGAAGAGCTGTTCGGGGCAGCCCGAGACCCGCAGGAGCGACAGGGCGACGACGAGCACCACGACCCGCGCGAGGGCACGCCGAAGGAGCGAGCTGGAGGGTCGGGCCATCCCGGGAGAATACGAAGCGAGGGGGAGTCGGATCGCCGATAATCCGGGCGTGAGGAACGGCCCGGGCGAATCCGCCCCCCCAACACGACGGAAGGTGCTCCGCACGATCGCGATGATCTGCTTCGCGGCGGCGCTCCTGTTCGCGTTCGTGCGCGGGCCCGTGCGGAGCATGGCCCCGGGGGGCAGCAGCGATTTCTCGCTCATCTGGCTTTCGACCCGCGCGTGGCTCGTCGGCGAAAGCCCCTATAGCGTGGAAGCAACAGATCGGGTCTGGGCGAAGCACTCGGGCGAGACCAAGCCCCCGGAGAACGAGCGGATCGCCGCGATTCTGGTCTATCCCCCGTCGACCTTCGCCGTGCTCGCGCCCTGGTGCTGGATGGACTGGCACCCCTCGAAGGTCATCTGGGCGGCGACGGGCTATCTGCTGCTGGTGGGCTCGGTCGTCGTGCTGCTCGGGTTGGCCGGGCTCTCGCCGAGGGGGCTGGCGTGGTGGTTCGCGGGTGCGGCGATGCTCGCGATGTTCCCCGGGCACACCGGGATCTCGGTCGGTCAGCCCGTCGCGCTCGTGATGTTCCTGATCGTCTGGGCGCAGGCGATGCGCGTGCTCGGGCGTTGGAACGCGTCAGGCGTCGCGCTCGGCCTCGCGTCGGCGATCAAGCCCCAGATCGGGCTTCTCTTCCTCGCGTCCGAAGCGGGGCGGGGGCGCTGGCGGACGGTGATCGCCGGCGTGCTGATGCTCGCGGCCGCCGCGGCCGTGGGGGTGCTGGTCCTCCGCCTCTACGGCATCGATTGGCTTCCCGCCTGGCGTGACAACATGCGGGCGTTCGTACTGACGGACAACGCCGACCCGAGCCTCGCTAACCCGCTGCGCTACCACCTCGTAAACCTGCACGTGTGGCTCCACGCGTTTCTCGCCGACCCGACCATGGTGAACCGGATGGTCTGGGGCGTGACGGTGTCGCTCTGTCTGGGATTCCTGGCCTTTGACCGCTTCCGCGCCGAGAGCAGGTCCGAGATGGTGTCTCTGTCGATGGTGGCCTGCGTGTCTCTGATGCTCGTCTACCACCGTGGGTACGACGCCGTGGTGCTCCTGATCCCCGCCGCGATGTTTGCGGCCAAGTGGTCCCGCGGACGGTTCGGCTGGCGCGATCTGCTGGCGGCAGGGTGCCTCGCGGTCTACCTCGTGCCCGGCGCGACGACGATGGTCGAACTCGCCAAGCGGGGCACGATCCCCGCGTGGGTCGTGGAGGGATGGTGGTGGAACGGCGTGCTGATCCCCCACGCGGCGATCGCCGTGCTCGTGCTCTCGGTGCTGCTGGTGCTCGACAGGCGTGATGCCGCCCGGTCGGTATCAGCCTCCGCGTGACGCGTTGAGTCGCTCGACCCAGTCCCGCGGGAGGCTGGCTTTGGCGGCCTTGGCGTAGTCGTACGCGACGATGACGCCCGAACCGATCGCCACCACCTCGCCGCGAGACTCGCTGAACAGTTCGTGCCCGAGCGTGAAGCGGTCGGTCTCGACGGACTCTACTCGCGACGAGATGCGCAGCGTGTCGGGATAGACAACCGGCCTGCGGAATCGGCACTGCGCGGATTGCAGAATGACACCGATCGAGCCGACGTGGTTGAGGCGATCGATCCCCACAGCGAGCAGGAACGCCACGCGGGCCGACTCCATGTAGCGGAAATAGACCGTGTTGTTGACGTGCCCCAGAGCGTCCATGTCGCCCCAGGCAACCGGTTGGAGGAAGGGTTCGGGAGTCGTCATCGGATCCTCTTGAAATGAAGCCCACGGGTTGAAATGAAGCCCACGGGTTCGAACCCGTGGGCTTCTCTGTTCAGCAAAGAGCCACTTCCAATCTCAGACCTTGGCGGGCTGGCGAGACTCGTTGAGGAGACGACGCAGGACCGTGTGCAGCACGCCGCCGTTGCGGTAGTACTCCGCCTCGACAGGCGTGTCGATGCGGCAGCGGGTCGTGAAGTTCACGGTCGTGCCGTCGGCTCGCTTCGCCGTGACCTTGATCTCGCAGCGAGGCTCGATCAGGCCTTCGCCGCTGACCGGGACGTGAATATCGAACGTCTCTTCGCCCGTCAGCCCGAGGCTCGCGGCGTTCTGACCATCAACGAAGTTCAGAGGCAGCACTCCCATCCCGACAAGGTTGCTGCGGTGGATGCGTTCGAACGACTCGGAGATGACCGCCTTGACGCCCAGCAGCAACGTGCCCTTGGCCGCCCAGTCGCGGGACGAGCCCATCCCGTAGTCCTTCCCCGCCAGCACCACCAGAGGCGTCCCTTCCTTCTGATAGTTCATCGCGGCGTTGTAGATGAAGTCCACCTTGCCGCCGCCGGCCTTGGACATGTCCTTCGTCCACCCGCCTTCCTTGATCTTGCCCGTGGTGGGGTCCTTGGCCAAAGCGTTCTTGATGCGCGTGTTGGCGTAGGTCCCGCGGGTCATGATCCGGTCGTTGCCGCGGCGCGAGCCGTAGGAGTTGAAGTCGGCCTTGCGCACGCCGAGGCCCTTCAGGTAGTCGC
>ERZ761607.5272-NODE-5272-length-10742-cov-7.016375_pt1 | contig 10742 bp, 9 predicted proteins | sample MGYA00511164_ERZ761607 | MGnify/ENA primary metagenome ERZ761607 (study PRJEB28899, sample SAMN02445080) | bioreactor sludge metagenome | biome: EBPR sludge | place: Australia: Brisbane, Thorneside Wastewater Treatment Plant | collected 2011-06-22 ...
GTCGACGAGGTCGGCGGCCCGACGATCCTCGCCACGCTGACGGTGATCGCCGCGCTGCTGCCGATGGCTTTCGTCAGCGGTCTGATGGGCCCGTACATGAGCCCGATCCCGATCAACTCGTCGCTCGGCATGTTCATCTCGCTCGCCGTCGCCTTCGTCGTCACGCCCTGGCTGGCCGCCCGCCTGCTGGCGCATGCCGCGCCGCGCTCAGCGCCCAGCGCGCCGCCGCCGGTCAGCCGTCTGGAAGCCCTCTTCCGGCGGCTGCTGGCGCCCTTTCTCGAGGTGCGCACGGGGCGTCGCGCGCGACATGCATTGCTTGTCGCCGTCGTCCTGCTGATCGCCGGGTCGCTCTCGCTCGCCGCCTTCAAGCTGGTCGTCCTGAAAATGCTGCCGTTCGACAACAAGAGTGAATTCCAGGTCGTCCTCGACATGCCGGCCGGGACGCCGCTCGAAGAAACCGCCCGCGTCCTGCGCGAGATCGGCAGCGAGGTTCTCAAGCTGCCCGAAGTCAGCGACTATCAGGCCTACGCCGGTAGCGCCGGCCCGATCAACTTCAACGGCCTCGTCCGCCAGTACTATCTGCGCGCGGCGCCCGAACTGGGCGACCTGCAGGTGAATCTGGTCGACCGTCGGCAACGCGCCCGGCAAAGCCACGCCATTGCCAGCGAGTTGCGCCCGATCGTCGAAGAGATCGGCCGCCGTGCGGGCGGTAACGCCAAAGTGGTCGAAGTCCCGCCCGGTCCGCCGGTGCTCTCGCCGATCGTCGCCGAGGTGTACGGGCCGGATTACACCGGACAGATCGCCGTCGCCCGGGAGGTGCGCCGGGTTCTCGCCGCGACGCCCGACCTGGTCGGGGTCGACGACTCGATCACCGCCGATGGCGAAAAGATCGTCCTGCACGTGCTGCAGAACAAGGCGGCACTGCTCGACGTGGCACCCGCCGACGTGGTCGAGGTCGTCCGCCTGGCGCTCGCCGGCGAGGACATCACGCCGCTGCACAACAGCACTGCGAAGTTCGAGATCCCGGTGCGCATTTCGCTTCCGGCGGAAGAAAAGGGCAGCCTCGACAACCTGCTCGACCTGCGCGTGCGTGCGCGCAGCGGACGCCTGGTCGCCGTTTCCGAACTCGTCGAAGTGCGCTCGGTAGCACGCGAGAAGACCGTCTATCACAAGGACCTGCTGCCGGTCGTCTATGTCGTCGCCGACATGGGCGGCAAGCTCGACTCGCCGCTCTACGGCATGTTTGCCGCGCGCAGCGAACTCGCCGGACGCTCGCTCGACGGCGTCGCTGGCGCCGCCGGAACGCTTGGCGAGTGGTTCATCCGCCAACCGGCAGCGCCCGACGCCGGCTTCGCGATCAAGTGGGACGGCGAGTGGCAGGTCACCTACGAGACCTTCCGCGATATGGGAATCGCCTACGCCGTCGGGCTGATCCTGATCTACCTGCTGGTCGTCGCGCACTTTCACAGCTACCTCGTGCCGCTGATCATCATGGCGCCGATCCCGCTGACGATCATCGGCGTCATGCCCGGACACGCGCTGCTCGGCAGCCAGTTCACCGCCACCTCGATGATCGGCATGATCGCGCTCGCCGGCATCATCGTGCGCAACTCGATCCTGCTGGTGGATTTCGTCAATCAGCAGGTCGCCGAGGGCATGGAGTTCGGCGAGGCCTTGATCCGCGCCGCCGCGGTGCGCGCCAAGCCGATCGGGCTCACCGCGCTGGCGGCGATGATCGGCGCGGTGTTCATCCTCGACGACCCGATCTTCAACGGCCTGGCGATCAGCCTGATCTTCGGCATCCTGGTTTCCACGCTGCTCACGCTGATCGTCATCCCGGTTCTCTACTACGCCGCTTTCCGCAAGGAGCACAGCACATGACCACCGATCGCGCCATACGCATCATGGCAGGCAGTTTCGTCCTCATTTCGCTCGCCCTCGGCATCGTCGAGAGCCCACTCTTCGTCTCGCGCCATTTCCTCTGGTTCACCGCCTTCGTCGGCGCCAACCTGCTGCAGAGCGGCTTCACCGGATTTTGTCCGGCAGAAAGCATCATGCTCAAGCTGGGAATGAAGCGCCTCGGCTGATACCGCTGGCGCTTCGTCCCGAGCCGGTGCGGGAGCGTTTGCCGACCGCGGCTCGCTGTGCGTCTTATCCTGCACGCTAGCATCCTAGCCTGGCGTCCAGTTTCTGGCTGAGAAAGGCGCGAGCAAGCGGCCGGCAGGGAGGCCGCGCGAGCGCACGAGCCGCCTTCAGCGCGCCCTTCTGCCGCACCTTTTCCCGCCCTTCCCCCTTTCTACGCCTTCCTTCTCCCTTCTCTGCTCGCTTCGGCCGTAGCCAGCAGGGCGCTGGCACAGCTTTCGCTAAGCTTTGCTGGCTCGCACCCTCGCTGCACTGCCCACGGGCCGGGGATCACCCTCCCGCCGGTGCGCCGGGGCCGGACTTCGGTCTGTTGTCCCGCCGCATGCCGCAGTAGCGCAAGCGCGAGCAACGGCGAGCCCGTCGGGGGCTTGCCGGGTTCGATTCCCGGATCGCCACGATTGGATAGCTCAATCGGGTAGAGCAACCGCGCAAGCGGCGTGTCGCGGGTTCGAATCCCGCTCCAGAAGCAACAAAAGGCAGTACCCGCCGGTTGCGGCCAGCGCAAGCAGCCGCCGTCGGTCTGGCCAGCTTCGTCGTCCGCCTCGGCGGCAGCGCACTGCGGCCGGTAGCCAGGAGAACGACGCCGTCGGCGCACCAGCGCTGGCGGCCGGCGAGTTCCGCGCGGCCGGGCGAGTGCTGCCCCGTCGGGGCCGACCACGCTGCCCGCCAGACCGGCGCTCGCCGGCAAACGAACAAGCCGCACCACCCGGAGTCACTCGGAGGAACAAGACCATGTTGAAAAGATTCGTCGTCAAGAAAAGCGAGCAAGGCGCCCTGTTCCGGGACGCCGATTTCGAGCGCCTGCTGCCGGCCGGCCGGCACCACTTCTTCGATCCGCTGGACCGCCTGTCGCTCACCACCTGGCCGCTTGGCGCGCCGATGACCGACACAGCGCTCGCCGACTACCTCTTGCAGCAGCAGCCGGCGAGCGCGACGGCGCATCTTGAAGTGATGGAACTGAACGAGGACGAGGCCGGCCTGCGCTACGAAAACGACGTTCTGGTCGAAGTGCTGCCGCCCGGAAGTCGGCGCTTCTTCTGGAAAGGGCGCGTCCGGCACCGCCTGCAGCGCGTCGACCTGAAGGACGCGTACGTCGTTGCGCCCGCTCTCGCCACGCACCTGGCGCAACCGGCCTTGCGCGAGCGCGCGATCGTCGGCTTGACCGGTCTCTTGCTCGTTCAGGTGCCGGCGTATCACTGCGCCGTGCTGCGCGTAGACGGCAAGGTCGCGCGCCTGTTGCCGCCCGACAGACACGCCTTCTGGCGCTTCAACCGCGAAATTCAGGTCGAGCTGGTCGACGCGCGCTGGCAGACGATGGAGGTCAGCGGGCAGGAGATCCTGTCGCGCGACAAAGTCGGCCTGCGCGTGAACCTGGCCGCCACCTGGCGTTTCAGCGACGTGTTGCTGGCTTTCGAGAAGCTCGCCAAACCAGCCGAACACCTCTACCGCGAGCTACAGTTCGGGCTGCGCGCGGCGGTCGGAACGCGCCTGCTCGATGAATTGCTGGACAACCGGCAACTCATCGACGAGCTGGTCGGCGCGCACGTGCGCCGCAAGTTCGACGGCTTCGGCGTCGAAATCGGCAGCGTCGGCGTCAAGGACATCGTTCTGCCCGGCGAAATGAAAGCGATTCTCGCCAAGGTCGTCGAGGCGGCCAAGGCAGCCGAAGCCAACGTCATCCGCCGGCGCGAGGAAACGGCGGCGACGCGTTCGCTGCTCAATACCGCCAAGGTGATGGAAGACAACCCGACGGCGCTGCGCCTGAAGGAGCTGGAAACGCTCGAACGGGTGGCCGAGAGGATCGACCGCATCTCGGTCTTCGGCGGGCTCGAACAGGTGCTGCACGGCCTGGTCAGCCTGCGCAGCGCTTGAGCAAAGGTTGCCGTCCCGACGGGCCGAGCCGACGTGCGCCAGGTTCGGTCCGCCGCCGAGGTTTCGTTCCTCGGCGGCCGATTCGGTGGATAATCGCCGTTGCCGGCAAGACTTGCCGAGCTCGCACAGCCTCAGAGGGACACTCAATTGGCAGCTCATAGTGCAGATGGGTACGATGTCTTCCTCTCGCATCGTTCGCCCGACAAACCGATCGTCGAACGCCTGGCGGAAAAGCTCGTCGAGGAGGCGCAGATCAGTCCGTTTCTCGACCGCTGGCACCTGATCCCGGGGGAACCCTGGCAGGAGAGCCTCGAGCAGGCGCTCAACCGGAGCCGCTGCGTCGCCGTCTTCGTCGGCCCGAGCGGGGTCAACTCCTGGGAAAACGAGGAGATGCGAGCGGCGCTGAGCAAGCGCGTGCAGGAGAACAGAAACAGCTTCCGGGTCATTCCGGTCCTCCTGCCGGGCGCCGACCAGGAGGCGAAGGACAAGTTGCCCGCGTTCCTGCTGCGCTTCACCTGGGTCGATTTCAGCGCCGGAATCGACGACCCGGTCGCCTTTTCGCGGCTGGTCGCCGGCATTCGCGGACAGGCGCCCGGCCGTACCGGCGCGTCGAAGCTGTCGGCCGCATCGCCGTATTTGCGCAAGAGCGTGCGCCAGATCATGGCCGATGTCCTGCGCCGGGACGGGATCGAACTGGCCACAGTCCCGCTCGGCGCCGGCGCGACGATCAGAACGCTCATCCGCCGCTGCCAGCTTCAGTACCCAGAGCTGGCAGCGGACGAAGTGGCGCGCAAGCTGATGGCCGCACGCGCGATCGCCTACGAAGAAAAGTACGCGCAGCGCAGCCCGCAGGAAGACGAGCGCTACCGCGCCGCCGACGAGTGGGAGGCCGAGCTGAACACGCTCCTGCGGCACGTCGGCATGCGCGACCCGGCCCGCTGCCGGACAATCAACGTGGGTATCGGCAACGGCCTGGAGAATCCGTTCTTCTACAAGGACTTCAAGCAATTGGTCGGGGTCGACCTGGCGGCCGGAGCGCTCGCCAAGGCGGCGCAAGCCATCCCTACGCTCGACCCGCGCTGCAGCGAAGCCGAAAACCTGCACGGTGTGAGCAGCCATGCCTTCGACCTCTATCTCTCGCTGCGCACGTATCAGTCGAGCTTCTTCGATATCGGCGAGTCGCTTTTCCAGGCCTGCCGCGTTCTCGCCGGCGGCGGCCGGGCGGTGATCTCGATCCCCTACGTCTACGTCGACCAGGGACGCCTGCTCAACGGCCTCCTGCGCCCGGGCGGACACGACCTCGATCCGGATCTGCCCTACGAGATCGCCGATACCGTCCGGCGCGGTCTGCAGACCCTCGGTTTCGAACAGATCGGCCTGCACACCGGGCTGTTCGAAATCTACGTCCATGGCACGAAGACAAGCTGAGCGACCGGCTTGCTGCTGACTCGTGCGCGTCTGGCCGACCGCGCTCGGGCACCCGTGGCCCGGTTTTCGTCGGCCAGTTCGCCGCCTGCAGACGGACCTGAAGGGCACCGGCAAGCGTTGCCCGGCCTTGCCGGCGAGCGAGCGACACGACGACGATCCCGGACGCTACGGCAATGAACGCTGACGCCGCCGGCGCCCCGGTGCGCCTGCTCAGTCTCGGCGATGCCGCCTGGACCGTCGAGTTCGGCGCCACGATCGCTCCCGCCATCCATGGCCGCGTGCTCGGTTTCCGCGCCCTGCTCGAGGCGCTGTCGAGCGCTGGGCGTCTGGCCGGCGTCGTCGAATGGCTTCCCACCTTCCGCTCGGTAACGGTTCATTTCGACCCGGAAGCGACCGACGCGCTGGCTTTGCGCGATCAACTCGGTGCGCTCGCCGGGCAGAGCGGCATCGCTCCGGCGACGGGCCGCCGCTGGCACATTCCGGTCTGCTTCGACGCCGACTGCGCGCCCGACCTGGACGATGTGGCCGTCGCCGCGCGAATGACACCGCAGGCCGTGGTGCAGTTGATGACCGACTGCGTGTTCACCGTCTATATGCTCGGATTCCTGCCCGGCTTTCCCTATCTGGGCGGTCTGCCCGAGGTCTTGGCAGTGCCGCGCCTGGCGAGTCCGCGCAAGCGCGTGCCGGCGCGCTCGATCGCCATCGCCGCCGGCCTGTGCGGCGCCTATCCGTGCGCCAGCCCCGGCGGGTGGCGCCTGCTCGGGCGGACGCCGATACGCCTGTTCGACGCGACCCGAGCCCACCGGCCGGCCTTGCTCGCCGCCGGCGACCAGGTCGTCTGGGAGCCCACTGTGCGGGCGACCTACGACCGGATCGAGCGCGAGTGCGCCGCCGGCCAGTTCGATCCGGAACCACTGCAGCGCGCCGGAAACCGCTGATGCACGCCCTGATCGAAGTCCTCGCTGCAGGCCAGGCCGTCACCCTGCAGGACCGCGGCCGCTTCGGGTATCGCCACATCGGCGTGCCCGTCTCGGGTGCGCTCGACCCCTATCTGATGAGCGCCGCGAATGCCCTGCTCGCCAACGATGCGAACGCCGCAGTCCTCGAAGTCTGCCTGGGCGGACCGACGCTGCTGGCGCTGTCGGGCCCCGTGCGCATCGCCCTCGCCGGCGAACTCAGCGGCAAGCTGCTCAAAGCGCAGGGCGGCACGCGCCAGCTGCAGCCGTGGCAGACGGCGACGCTGTTTCCCGGCGATATCGCGCATCTTGGCAATGTCGCTCACGGTATCGCCTACGTCGGCATCGCCGGCGGATTCCAGGTCGCGCCGCAACTGGGCAGTCGCTCGACCTGTCTGTCGGCCAGCCTGGGCGGCGTCGACGGGCGCGCGCTGATGCGCGGCGACCGCCTGCCGTGCGCTCGCCTGCACGGCGATCCGTCGCTGGAGTCCGCCGCCACGCTTCCCTGGCCGCAAGACTCCGGACCGATCCGGGTCTTGCCAGGACCGCAGGACGACCATTTCACCGCGCAGGCGAGGCAAAGCTTTTTCGCCCAACCGTATCGCGTCACGCCAGACCTGGACCGCATGGGTATCCGTCTCGACGGCGCAAGCCTGACCCATGCCGAGCGCCGGGCCGAAATCGTTTCCGATGGCGTCGCGCCTGGCGCCGTGCAGGTACCGGCGAACGGTCAGCCGATCGTCCTGATGGCCGATTGCCAGACCACGGGCGGCTATGCCAAGATCGCCACGGTGATCCGCGCCGATCTGGCGCGCCTGGCGCACGTCCGACCCGGCGATGAGCTGCGCTTCGTCGCCGTCGATCATGCGCAGGCCGCGGCGGCCCTGCTTCAGCGAAAAATGCGAGTCGGGCGCTGGTACGCGAGTCTGGCGTCGTTCCGGCCACCCGGAACGGTCGACGCGCTGGCACTGCAGACCGGAAACCTGATCAGCGGCGCGATTCGCGGCGACGAAGCGGGCGGTTGGACGAACTGAACCGGGAAGAAGGCATGTCGATCAAGATCAATCTCAACGCCGATCTCGGCGAAAGCTACGGCGCCTGGGTCATCGGCGACGACACGGAAATGTTGCGCCTGGTCGGCTCGGCCAACCTCGCGTGCGGCTTTCATGGCGGCGATCCGCTGGTCATCCGGCAGACGCTGCGGTTGGCCAGGGAAAACGGAGTGAGTGTCGGCGCGCATCCCTCGTATCCCGATCTGCAGGGCTTCGGACGGCGCCGAATGGCGATGGCGCCCGAAGAGCTCGAAGCGGCCATCCTCTACCAGATCGCCGCACTCGACGGCATGGCGCGCGTCGAAGGCTTGCGCGTCCGGCACGTCAAGCCGCACGGCGCGCTGAACAACGCGGCCAGCGCCGATCGGACGCTGGCCACGACCGTCGTTCGCGCGATCGCCGCCTACGACCCGGCGCTCATCCTGCTCGCCCCGGCGCTGTCCGAACTCGCCCATGCCGGACGCGCCGTCGGCTTGCCGGTGGTCGAAGAAATCTTCGCCGACCGGGCTTACCTCGACGACGGGCAACTGGTCCCGCGCAGCCACCCGGCAGCGATGATCCACGGTGCCGCAGCCAGCTACGCGCATGTCCGTCGCATGCTCGACGAGGGCGCCATCGTCAGCCTCAGCGGCAAGCGCCTGACCTGCCGCATCGGCAGCATCTGCGTCCATGGCGATGGACCCGAAGCGGTGGCAACCGCGCGTCTTCTCCGCGACCGCCTGCTGGCCGAGGCGTGCACGCTGGTCGCTGTGAGCGAAATGTCTGGCTGAGCGTGCAGTCTGTTCGTAAGCGTCCAGCCGCCCCACCTTGCCGCCGGTGAAGCGGCCCTGCAAGCTGCGGCTTTTCAATCGCAGACTGGGAGAGCGGGATGAACGACAGAGCGCAGCGGGAGGCGTATTGGCGTGGGCACGTCAGCGCTTGGCGAGGGAGCGGCCTGAGCCGGAAAGCGTACTGCGCTGCGCACAGCTTGAGCATCCACTCGCTAAAGTATTGGCAATAACGGCGGAACAGTGCGCAGCCGACGGTCCGGGCCAGCGGAAGCGAAGCGCAACTGACGCTCGTGGCGGGGATGATCCAAAGCCCGCCGGAGGCCCCGACGCCGAGTTTGTCGATCACCGGGCCGAACGGGTGGCGGCTTGAGTTTTCCGAATTGCCGCCGGCAAGTTGGCTGTCGGCGTTGTGGAACGGCGCCCGATGAGCGTCCTTTGCGAAGTGGCGCCGGAGCGCCTCTGGCTCGCGCTGGAGCCGGTGGACATGCGCCTGGGCATCGACCACCTGTCGGTGCGTATTCAGGCCAGCCTCGGCCGCTCGCCGTGTGACGGCAGCGTCTATGTCTTTACCAATCGGCGGCGCAGCCGCCTCAAGCTGGTGGTCTGGGACGGCAATGGCGTACGGCTGGCGCAACGCCGACTGCACCGCGGAAGCTTCACTTGGCCGCAGGCCGGCGGTGTCGTTTTTCCCTCACCGCGGCCCAGTGGCGCTGGCTGATCGCCGGCGTCGATTGGCAACGCTGCGCTCCTCCGGCACCCGCCCACTGGCACGTCCAGAACCCTCGCGATAGAAATACACTCACACAAAATCCGTAAGTTACGTACATTTCGCCAGATGTCTCTGGTATAATGCGCAGCGTGGACCTCGCCACGGAACTGACGCATTTCCGCCCCTCTGCCGACATCCTGGCGTGGATCCAACGTCGGGTCGGCGAGCTTCAGTCGCAGGCGAGCCAGGAGATTCGCTGGCGTGACGCCAAGATCGAAAAGCTCAGGCTGGAACTCGCGCACCTGCGACGGATCCGGTTTGGCGTCAAGAGCGAAGCGCTGGGCAGCGTGCAGTCGGACCTTTTCGACGAAACCCTGGCCGCCGACATCGCTGCGTGTGAAGCCCATCTTGCTGAACAGGACGCCGGCGGGCGAAGGAATCCGCCCACCGGCGGCGAAAGCCGCGCGCCGGTCGCCAGGCCTTGCCCGAGCACCTGCCGCGCGTCGAGCATCGGCATGAGCCCGAGTCCTGCACCTGCGATCAGTGCGGCGCTGCCCTGGAACAGATCGGCGAAGACGTCAGCGAGAAGCTCAGCGTTGTCCCCGCCGAGTTCTTCGTCGAGCGACATGTGTATCCCAAGTATGCCTGCCGCCCTTGCCAGACGATCACGGCCGCTCCTGCCGTCCCATCGGTCATCGACGGCGGTCTGGCAACGCCTGCGCTTCTTGCCTGGGTCGTGGTCAGCAAGTACGTCGATCACCTGCCGCTCTACCGTCTCGAAGGCAAGCCGAGCGCTCGGGCGTGCCGCTTTCCCGCTCGACGCTGGCCGAATGGGTGGGCCGCATCGGTGTCGCCCTGGAACCGCTGACCCTGCGTCTGGGCGAGCTCCTGCGCCAGTGCAGCGTGCTGCACGGCGACGAGACGCCGGTGGCGCAACTCGATCCGGGTCGCGGCAAGACCAAACGGGCGTATCTCTGGGTTTATCGCAGCAACGCCTTGGGCGGCGACCCGCAGATCGTCTATTTCGACTATCAACCGGGCCGCAGTGGCAAGCACGTGGTCGAGTTTCTGGCCGGCTGGGAAGGCGCGTTGATGGTCGATGACTATGCCGGCTATCAGGTCCTCTTCCGCGGCCAGGTGGTCGAACTGGCGTGCATGGCGCACGCCCGACGCAAGTTCTTCGACCTGCATCAGGCCAACGGCAGCCCGCTGGCTGCCGAAGCGATGCGCAGAATCGGCGAACTCTACGCCATTGAAGCCGAGATGCAGGGGAAAAGCGGCGCGGAACGCGCTCGACGGCGAAAGGAAGCCAGTCAGCCGCGCCTCGAAGCGCTGAAACTCTGGCTCCAACAGAACCGCAAATCGACGGCCGATGGCAGTGCCTTGGCCAGGGCGATCGACTATCTCCTCCGCCGCTGGGCAGCTTTTGCCCGTTACGCCACCAACGGTTTCTACCCGATCGACAACAACGCCGTCGAAAACGCCATTCGGCCTATCGCCGTGGGGAAGAAGAACTGGCTCTTTGCCGGCTCGGAAGCCGCCGGCCAGCGCGCTGCCGCGATACAGTCGCTACTCGAAACCGCCCGCCTGAACGGCATCGAGCCGATGGCCTGGCTGACCGACACCCTGGAGAAACTGCCCACCTGGCCGAGCAGCCGTCTCGACGAGTTGCTGCCGCTCAGGAACGCTCCGGCAGTCTGAGCGGTTTGCCCTCGCGCGAGGGTGGGGGCGCTGGACGCTTACGAAACGGCCCCTCGGGGGGCCGGCGCAGGTGCTCGAATACTTGGCGCGCTACACGCATCGGGTGGCCATT
>ERZ761607.5273-NODE-5273-length-10742-cov-5.377468_pt1 | contig 10742 bp, 8 predicted proteins | sample MGYA00511164_ERZ761607 | MGnify/ENA primary metagenome ERZ761607 (study PRJEB28899, sample SAMN02445080) | bioreactor sludge metagenome | biome: EBPR sludge | place: Australia: Brisbane, Thorneside Wastewater Treatment Plant | collected 2011-06-22 ...
GGTCGGGCGCACCGTGCTCAGCGCCGGCTGCGTGGGGACCGCGCGGCGCGCACTCGACGCGACGCTGACGCACGTCACGCACCGACGGCAGTTTCGTCGCGCGATCGGCGAATTCGGGGCGAGCCGCGCGCACGTCTCCGCGATGGCCGCGCGGCTCTTCGCGATGGAGGCGCTCGTCGATCACGTGGCGGGGCGCGATCACGGCGCGCTCGGCTCGCCTTCGGTGGTCGCGAAGATCTTCTGCAGCGAAGCCGCGAACGAGATCACGGATCGTGCGCTCCAGCTCCACGGCGCGATGGGCGTGCTGGAGGACGCAGGCGTCGCGCTGCTCGCACGCGACTGCCGGGTGACGCGCATCTTCGAAGGCGCGAACGACGTCTTGCTCGTGCACCTCGGCAGCGAGGTGCTCGCGCGCGGAGAGGTCCCGCGTTGGCACACGACCAGGCATCGTTCGGGCGACGCGCTGGCGGAGCGCTGGGAGGTGGCGGCGGGGGTGCTCGTCACGGTTCGCCAGCGCGTGAAGGAGTCTCTCGGGGTGCGCGCGGTGGAGCGGCAGGACTGCCTGCAAGCGCTCGCCCGCGCGTACGTGGGTCTCGCAGCCGCTTCATGCGCGATCGCGCGTGCGCACGTCGACGCGGACCTCGCCGAGCACGCGGCCAAGACCGCGATCGACGAGGCGCTGACCCAGCTCGCGAAGCTGCAACGCGGCGACGCGCACGTGGAGCTCGAGCGCGCGATCACCGACGACCTCTACGCGCGGGGCCGCCACTGGGTTTGGCCGACTACCCCTCGCACCGCGCGAAAGATCCCCCTCGCATGAAGATCCGATTCATCTACGCCTCGTTCCATCGGCACGCCGAAGATCACCCCGAGCTTCGCGAGCACGTCCCCTGCGACGAGTACTTCGGGCCGCCCTCGCTCGGGATCGCGTCGATCGCGGCCTTCACGCCGGACGAGCACGAGATCGATTTCCGCGACGATCGTTTCGAAGAACTCGGGCTCGACGACGACGTCGATCTCTTCGCGATCTCGTGCTTCACGCCGTCTTCGGTGCGTGCGATGGCGATCGCGGACGCAGTGCGGTCGCGCGGCAAGCCGGTCGTGATCGGCGGCATCTTCCCGAGCGTGCGGCCGCAGGAGGCGCTGCAGCACGCAACGGCGGTGATCGTCGGCGAAGGAGAGCTCTCGTGGCTGCGCGTGCTCGACGATCTGAAGCGCGGACGGCTCGGCGCGATCTTCGTCGGCTGCCGCTGCCGCGGGGGGACCTCTACCTCGACAAGGAGTGCGACGCGTACCGACCGGACGACTACCCGGTGCAGCTCACGCGCGGGTGTCCGCTCAAGTGCAGCGCGTGCGCGGTGCCGCTGAGCCTCGGGCGCACGTTGCGCTACCTCCCGGTGGAGCACGTGGTGGGTCAGATCGATCAACTCGCCGCGCGCGGCAAGCTCGCGTCGCTCACGGAGGACACGAGCTTCTTCCCGGGCGCGCCGCGCAAACACTTCGAGCGCATCCTCGACGTGTACGTGGAGCGCGGAGAGGAGGCGCCCATCAGCTACGTGGGCATCAGCATGCCGCTCGTGCTCGCGACGGACGACGCGTTCCTGACGAAGATGCGGCGCGCGGGCGTGCGGATGTTCTATCTGGTCGGAGGTTTCGATCCGATCACGAAGGGCGCGTTCACGGGGACGAACCCACGCGCGCGCGAGAAGGCCGAGCTCGCGATCCGGCGCTGCCAAGAGCACGACATCGATCCCTACACGTCGTTCTTGGTCGGCAACGAGGAGGACGACGAGGGGGTCTTCGATCGCATGCTCGACTTCTGCGAGACGGTGTCGCTCGAGAAGGCGGAGTTCGCGATCCGCACGCCCTACCCCGGCACGCCGACCTGGCACGAGATGAACGACGCGGGGCGAATCCTCCACCGCGATTGGTCGAAGTACAACGACGCCAACGTGGTGTTCCGACCCGCGCAGATGTCGCCGGAGCGGCTCGAGCGTGGGTACCTCGAGCTCTGGCGCGACTTCTACGCGTCGCGGCGCGCGCTCTCGAAGCGCGATCACCGCGAAGCGACGATCCAGTTCTGAGCAGGTCGTTCGAGCGGGTCGTGGGGAACGCGTGGAGCTCGTGAAGGACGAGGTACGGATCGCTCGCGACGCGGGGGACGAAGCGGACGTCGCCGAACGTTCGGAGCTCGAGCCCCGATTCTCCGAGTACGACGTCGCGCGCGAGCGCCGCTTCGCGCGGCGTTGGCTCCTCGTGATCTACGCAATGATCCTCGGCATGGTCGCGCTCGGCGGGGTGACGCGGCTGACGGGATCGGGGCTCTCGATGGTCGCGTGGGAGCCGACGCGGGTGTTGCCGCCCCTGAGCGAGGCCGAATGGGCGGACGAGCTCGCGCGCTACCGCGCGTCGCCGCAAGGGCGCGAGACGAACGCGTGGATGGAGCTGGACGACTTCCAGCGCATCTTCGGGTGGGAGTACGCGCATCGCCTCGCGGGGCGGCTGCTCGGGGTGATCGCGTTCGTTCCGCTCCTCGCGTTCACGTGGCGACGGAGGCTGCCGCGCCGGAAGCTCGTCGCGGGCTGGGCCCTCCTCGCGCTCGGGGGACTGCAAGGCGCGCTCGGCTGGTGGATGGTGAAGAGCGGGCTCGTCGATCGGCCGGAGGTCGATCACTTCCGGCTCGCCGCGCACCTCACGCTCGCGTTCTTCGTGGCGCACGTGGCGCTCTTCCTCGCGATCCGTTGGGGTTCGAACACCGAGGCGGCGCCGAGCCCCTCCCCCGGTCTTCGCGTCACGACGTGGTTCGCGCTCGCTTCGGTGAGCGCACAGGTCGCGTGGGGTGCCTTCGTCGCGGGCAAACGCGCGGGGCTCGCGGCGCCGACCTTTCCGGGCTTCTTCGGTCGCTACGCGCCGACCGCGGTGCTCGGCGACGCGCCGCGCTGGCTCGAGGATCCGCTCGCGCTCCACTACGTGCATCGCGTGATCGCGCTCGCGCTCGTGGCGATCGCGATCGCGTTGGTGGCGCAGACGTGGTCCACGCCGCGGCTTCGGCGCAGCGCGCTCGGGGTGCTCACGGCGATGCTCGTGCAGATCGGGATCGGCGCGTGGGTGGTGCTGGCCTACGTGCCGACCGGCGCGGCGGTGCTGCATCAGGTGGTCGGCTTCGGCGTGGTCTCGCACCTCGTGGCCTTCGCGACCCGCGCGCGGGTGCTCGGGGGTCCGGCCGCCCGCGGTGCGAGCCCCTCGACGAGCCCAGCACCTGCGTGAGCTTTCGCCCGATCGGTTCGATCGACCTCGGTTCGCTTGATCGAGCGCAACCGATCCGACTTGCGACTGCTGGACGCTGAAGGGGCTTCGCCGACCCCACCTCGTCTCACTCGACCCACGACGGAGGACGCGCATGACGCTCCCGATCGATCTTCGGCTCGCTGCACGCGCTCTCCTCGATCGGCCTCCGCGGCGACCTCCGGCCCCAAGCTCGTTCCAGGCATCCAGGGCCCTCGACGTGGAGCTCCCTCGCCGACTTCCGCCGCTCCCGATCCGCCTCGCGCTCTGGGCGCTCGCGCTCACATCGCTCGCGCTCGGTTGCGAGCAGCCGCTTCCGGGCGAGGAGACCTACTACGATCGCGAGATCGCCCCCTCGCTCGTGGTGGGCTGTCAGATGACGACCTCGGGCTGTCATCTCGCGAACGAGCGCGGCAGCGCGCCGGGCAACCTCGATCTCGCGAGCTACGACTCGCTGCGGCGTCGCTACGACCTGCTCGTGCCCTACGGCCCCTACGCGCGGCCGATGCTCTTGCTGAAGACCGGCGAACCGGAGGCGATCACCGTCGACGTCCACGATCCGCCCGATCCCTCGCGACCCGACGTGCGCACGCTCGCGATCGAGACGGACATCCGGCACGCGGGTGGGCTCGGGCTCCCGCAAGGCTCGCTCGCGCGCGCGTCGATCCAACGCTGGCTCGCGGAGGGCTTCGATCGCCACGGCGCGATCCGCGAGCCTCCGCGCGCGGAGAACTCGGGCGAGTGCGCGCCGGGTGCGGGACACGCGCCGGGGTTCTCGGCCGACGACGTGCCCGACGCGACGCTCTTCGAGGCCTTCACGCGCGACGTGCAGCCGATCTTGAGCCAGCGCTGCGCGGGCGACGCCTGCCACGGCGCGGTGCTCGCGGACTTCCACCTCGCGTGCGACGAGACGGAAGAAGAGCGGCGCTGGAACTTCTGGATCGCGACGCGTTTCTTGGGCGATCCGATCGAACGTTCGGAGCTGCTCGCGAAGCCGCTCGCGGTCGCCGACGGCGGCGCGTTCCACGGCGGCGGCGACACCTTCGTGAACCGCGACGACCCGGAGTACCGTGCGATCGCCGGCTTCGCGACCGAGGTCGCCGAGCGCGCGCCCGCGTTGGTGCGCGACGACGACGTCTCCGACGGCTACCGCTACTTCGTCAACCGCGTGCAGCCGACGCTGGTGCGCAAGGGCTGCATGGCCCTCGCGTGTCACTCGCCGCTCTCGGTCGCGTTCCACCTGCGCGGCGGATCCAACGGCGCGTTCTCGCGCTTCTCGCGGCGGCTGAACTACGAGACGACCCTCTCGTTCCTCGCGCTCGAGTCGACCGATCCGAACCAGAGCCGCTTGATCGGCAAGAACCTGCACCCCGCGCACCTCGCGCCCGACGCGCACGGGATGCTCCACCGCGGCGGCGCGCTCCTCGAAGACTTCGGCGGGACGGCGGACGCCTCGGATTGCGAGGGCATCGACGCGCAGAACGATCCCTTCGACGAGGTGCCCGCGTACTGCGTGCTCCGTCATTGGCACGCGCTCGAGCGCGCGGCGCGGGTCGCCGCGGGGGAGCTCGACGAGGACGTGCACGCGATCGCCTTCGTCGCGCGGCCCCCGGGGATCGGCGATCCGACCGACTTCGACACCTACCGGCCGGGCGCGGATCTTCGTCTGGCGCCCGCGTCGACGGGAGCGGATGGCGCGCTGAGCGTGGAGGCCTCGCGCAGCGTGCTCGTTGCGTGTGGGCTCGAGGCGAGCAGCGCCGACGTGCGCCGGCCGCGCGTGCGTTGGGACGGTGGCGCGATCGCGTTCGCTGCGCGCACCTCCGCCGACACGCCGCTCCGGCTCTACGAGCTCGACCTCGCGACCGATCGTTGCGCGCCGATCGACACGCAGCGCGCGACCGATCGTGACGGCGACGTGCTCGTGCACGACCTCGATCCTGCCTACGCAGCGGACGGCTCGATCGTCTTCGCGTCCACCCGCGGCGACGCGCAGGGGCGCGCGACCCGAACGCCCGCGCGGCTGCAGCCGAACGCAGATCTCTACGTGCTCTCGCCCGATCGCGCCTCGGTTCGGCAATTGACCTTCCTGCTGAATCAAGAGCTCGCCCCGGGCTTCCTCGCGAACGGCCAGGTGATCTACACGGTGGAGAAGCGTGAGCTCGACTTCCACGTGCTCGCGCTACGGCGCCAGAACCTCGACGGCGGCGACTACCACCCGCTCTACGCGTCACGCACCTCGCTCGGCTTCGACGTCGCGCACGACGTGAGCGTGCTGCCGAACGGCAACGGGCTGTTTCTCGCGAGCGCGCTCGGCGCTCCGGACGGCGCAGGCTCGGTGCTCTCCTTCAACCGAAGCCTCGGGCCCGATCAAGAGGAGCGCGGGCTCTCGGAGCGCGGCTATTTCCCCTCGTCCCTCCGGCACTTGGCGAGCGCGCTGCACGGCGGACGTGGGCTCTACCGCTCGCCCTCGCCGCTGCCGAGTGGGCGCGTGCTGCTGGCGTGTGCACCCGACGCGAGCGCCGACGCGAGCGCGATCGACTTCGATCTCTGCGAGCTGGAGCCCCGCTCGGGCGCGCTGCGCCCGCTGCTCGGCGAAGCTGGCGTCGCGGAGCTCGACGCGGTCGCCGTCTACGCGCGGCCGAACCGCGGCGTGCTGGCGTCGGACGGCGGAGACGTGGAGCGGCCGATCGTGGACCCGGACGCGGACGACGCGTTGGTTCAGTTCAACGACTTCCCGATGATTCAATCGCTGATGTTCTCGAACACCCGCGAAGGTCGGCCGATCGATCACCGCATCGGGGGCTTCGAGGTGTGGGCCCATCGCCCTCCGCCGGCGGGGCTGTCGGCGCTCGAAGGCGCGAACGTGATCGCGGACTCGCGCGGCGCGTTCTACTCGGCGCCCTACCTGCTCGGCTTCGTGCCGCTCTACGCGGACGGCTCCACCTCGATGCGGATGCCGGGCGGGTTGCCGATCTCGTTCGCGATGACCGATCGCGACGGCGTGCCGCTGCCGATGATGGAGGGCGCACCCTTCGAAGGCATGGCGGTGCAGCGCGAGCACGAGCAGTACTACCCGGGCGAGCGGATCAAACGCTCCATCCCGCGCCGCTTCTTCAACACCGCGTGCGGGGGATGCCACGGCTCGATCACCGGCCGCGAGCTCGACGTCGCGATCGACGTCGACATCGTGACCGGCGCGTCGTCGACCGAAGCGCGCGGAGCGGAGCCACACGATCTGCGGCCGTGAGCGCCGCGTGAGCACACACCGCGCTTCCGTTGCGGAAGCCGCGACGAGTACGGGCGTGCGTTCTCGAGGCGCGCGCTCGTGTGGACCCCAGCGCGCACACGTGCGTTCTCGCGTTCCGTTGCGGAACCCACGATGGATGGCGACGCGTCCATTCGAAGGCGCGCTTCCTCACGTGTCCCCAGCGCGGATGATCCAGATCATCGATGCGGCGCAACCGCGGGTGCACCGTCGAGGGCATGGCGTTCCAAGCGCGCACCATCATCGAGCCCTTCAAGGTCCGTTGCGTCGAGCCGCTCCCGATGACCTCACGAGAGCACCGCGAGGCGAAGCTCCGCGAGGCACGCTTCAACCTCTTCGCGCTTCGCGCGGAGGACGTGACGATCGATCTCATGACCGACTCGGGCACGGGCGCGATGAGCCAGGCCCAGTGGTCGGCCTTGATGTCGGGCGACGAGTCCTACGCCGGGAGCCGCTCGTTCTTCGAGCTCGAGACGGTGGTGCGTGAGCTGACGGGGAAGAAGCACGTCATCCCGACCCATCAGGGGCGCGCGGCGGAGCGCATCCTCTTCGGCGCGATCGGTCGGCCGGGGTTGGTGATCCCCGCCAATGCGCACTTCGACACCACGCGCGCGAACGTGACGGCGTCGGGCTGCGAGGCGCTCGATCTGGTGATCGCGGAGGGCAACGATCCGCGCTCGCTGCACCCCTTCAAGGGCGACGTGGATCTGGCGCGCCTCGACGCGTTGCTCCGCGAGCGCGGCGCCTCGGTGCCGCTCGTGCTCGTCACGGTGACGAACAACACCGGCGGAGGTCAGCCCGTGTCGATGGGGAACCTCCGCGCGGTGCGTGAGCTCTGCACCCGTCACGCAGTACCGCTCTTCCTCGACTGCGCGCGCTTCGCGGAGAACGCGTACTTCATCAAGACGCGCGAGGCGGGCTTCGCGGATCGCAGCGTGGAGTCGATCGCGCAGGAGATGTTCCGCCTCGCCGACGGCGCGCTGATGAGCGCGAAGAAGGACGGGCTCGTGAACATCGGCGGGTTCCTCGCGCTCGACGACGACGCGTGGGCGCGCACCTGCCGCAGCGCGCTGATCCTCACGGAGGGCTTCCCGACCTACGGCGGCCTCGCGGGCCGTGACCTCGCCGCCCTCGCGGTCGGCCTGCGCGAGGTGCTCGACGAGCGCTACCTCGACTACCGCATCGCCTCCGTGCGCTACCTGCACGACCACCTCGCGCGCCTCGGGGTGCCGCTCTTGAGCCCGCCCGGTGGGCACGCGGTCTACCTCGACGGGCGCGCGTTCCTTCCGCACGTCGCGCCCGAAGATCTCCCGGGGCAGGCGCTCTCGATCGCGCTCTACCGCGAGGCCGGGATTCGCGCGGTCGAGATCGGCACCGTGATGTTCGGGCGCACCGGCGAGGACGGACGGCAGATCCCTTCGCCGATGGATCTCGTGCGCCTCGCGCTGCCACGGCGCGTCTACACGCAGAGCCACGTCGACTACGTGATCGAAGCGGTCGGCTACGTCTTCGAGCGCCGCGCGGAGCTCGGCGGCTATCGCATCGTCGACGAGCCACCCACGCTGCGGCACTTCGATTGTGGCTTCGAGCCGGCGAGCGCAGCGTCGAGCACGGCTTCGATCGGCGCCGTTTCGACGCGGGATTGGCAGGCCATCTCGGACGCACGGAGGGGGACATGAACGACGACCGGCGATACCTGCGGCTCTTGGTCTCCGACGATCCGATCGCAGCCGAGCCGGTAGAGCGCTGCACGCAATACGCGGCGGCGTGTCCCGACTGTCCGGGCTCGCGGCTCGGCGTGTTGGAGCCGCTCGTCGGCACCACGAAAGAGGCGTGCGCGTTCTCGACCGCGCACCTCGCGTCGCGCCAACCGATCCCGCTCGCGTGGGGCTCGTTCGGGGTGGCGCTCGTACGGCGCGGCGTCGTGGTCCGGCAGCGCATCGACTCCGACGGACACGCGACCTCGATCGACGCAGCGGGACCGGGCTGCTTGCTGCCCTTCGAGGGAGACGCGCACGGCTACGCGGTCGGCGACGTGATCGTGTGTCTCTGCCCGCGCGACACGCTCGATCGGGCGCTGCGCGGCGCGACGGTCGGGCAGGATCTCGTCACGCTCCACCGCACGGCCCTCGCGCGCGTCGAGCGCATGACCGAAGCGCGCGGAGCGAGCTCCGGTCTGCGCAAGGTCGCGCGCTGTCTGGTCGCGCTCGCGGAGACGCTCTCGCCGCCACGCGTCCGCGACGACCTCCCCGCGGGCTTCCAGCAGCGTGATCTCGGCGCGCTCATCGGCATGCGGCACGAGAGCGTGTGCCGCGCGCTCGGCGTGTTGGAGCGCGAGGGGCTGCTCGGACGCAGCGGCGCAGGCTCGATCGAGCGACTCTCGCTGGACGGGTTGCGAGCGGTCTGAGCGGTCGGCGGTCGGCGGTCGGCGGTCGGCGGTCGGAGCGGTCTCGTCGGAGCGTGCGCGTCGCGCCGCGATCGCGACGTCGACGATCACGACCACGCAGAGTGACGTGCGAGCGCCTCGACGACGACGCTCACTCCTGCGTGCCGCCGAAGGTTCGACGGACGTAGGAGAGCGCGTCGCGGATCTGGACCTCGGTCAGGATGTCTTTGTGGGGCGGCATCGCGGGCGAGGTCGTGAGGATGCCTTCGCGGATCGAGTGCAGCAGGGTGTCGTTGTTCTTCGCGAGGCGGCGGCGATCGTCGACGAGGTTTGCACCGGTGATGCCGCCGTTGCCTTTGCCGTCGGCCGCGTGACACGCGAGGCAGCTCGCACGGTAGACCTCTTCGCCCGCGACGGGGTCGCCGGGCAAGGAGTGATCGCCCTGGTACTCGGGCGCGTTCGGATCGAAGTCGGCGCCTCCCATCGCGCTGGCCCCACCCATCGCGCTCGCACCGCCCATCGCGCTGGCGGTCGTGGTCGCGGCGGTGTCGGTCGTCGGGGCGACCTCGCTCGACGCTTCCTCTCCTCCACACGCGGCGAAGAGTGCGAGCACGGCGCTCACGCTCGCGATCACGACGCGACGGCGGGTCGCGCGAAGAACCAGCATCGGACGACCGATGGGGCGACGAAGCAACGGGCGGGACATCTTTCTCTCCTTCGTCTCGAGACCGCGGGCTCGACGACGCTCCTGGGTGACGACTCTCGGGCGCACGCTCGTTCGGCGCGCTCTCAGGGGTGGCGCGCGAGCGCGCGCATCGCTTCGTTCCAACGCATCGCGCGACCGCTCACGCGCGTCGCGACCGCGCTCGCGTCGGCTTCGCGCTCGTACGCGAGGGCCGGCGTGCCCATCACGCGGCGCTCGAGGCCGAGCACGTAGTGCGCGTCGGCCGCCGGTGACCAGGGCCGAAGTCCGACGTCGTGCAGCGCCGGATCGAGATCCGCCGGCAGCGTCTCGACCCACGTGTGCACCAACGCGCCGTGGCGCGAAGGCACTTCCTGGTAGGCGACGAGATCCGCGAGCGAGCAGAAGAACGCGCGGGTCCCGTCCGCGTGCACGACCTGCGCACGCGGCGAGGGCTCGTCGCGCACGATCATCCCGCAGGCCGCGCACTCCTGGCCGTCGAGCGGCTCGGGCGTGGTGGGGATCGCACGCGCCTCGTCGGCTCCACAGGCGGCGGCGAGCCCGAGCATCGCGCTCCAGAGCAGCGAGCGCGCGTGCGTGCGCTCGCGAGCCATCGAGTCGAACGAGCGCTTCATCGCAGGGCCCTCCGCGACAAGGCCGCCGCGCTGAGCGCGATCGGGCCGAAGATCCACGCGCACCAGATCGCGCCTCGCGCGGACGCGCTCGGCAACGAGACGTCGAGCCCGAGATCGGTGAGCGCGTTTTCGCCGCCGAGGCTCGCGAGGAGCGAGACGCGGTAGAGACCGGTCGGGTTGCCGACCACGAGCGAGCTCACGAGCTCGTCGCCGATCGCGCCTTCGGTCGCCACGAGGATCGCGAGCAAGCCGAGGTCGTAGAAGAAGACGAACAAGAACCAGATCGCGACCACCACGCTGGCCGCGGTCGATTGGCGCGAGACGAGGGTCGAGACGAGCAGGCCGACCGAGACGAACGCGAGCCCGAGGGCCATGGTGGGTCCGAGCAGCGCGGCGAGGGTGCGGGCCTCGCCGGGAGCGGCGGCGAGCATCGCGGCGCCGAGGCCGAGGCCGACCGCGAGGCAGAGCGCGAGCGCGCGACCCACGAAG
>ERZ761607.5274-NODE-5274-length-10740-cov-3.362096_pt1 | contig 10740 bp, 11 predicted proteins | sample MGYA00511164_ERZ761607 | MGnify/ENA primary metagenome ERZ761607 (study PRJEB28899, sample SAMN02445080) | bioreactor sludge metagenome | biome: EBPR sludge | place: Australia: Brisbane, Thorneside Wastewater Treatment Plant | collected 2011-06-22 ...
ACGGCGCCGAGCTGCGCATCGCGTCGGATCGCGCGGTCTACAAGGTCTGGGCGCTGGAGCAGATGGGCAAGCGGCGCGATTTCGAGTGGCTCGCGCGCCGCGCCGACGATTGGCGCGTCCGGCCCGCCGACTGGCCCGAGACGCGCTACGAGCACAAGGCCAAGGGCGAGGGGCGCACGAGCCTCTATCTGCGCTATCGCCGCCGGCCGCGCGATTGACCGCGCGGACGCCGCCGCTAGGATCGCGCGCGTTCGGCCACCGGGGAGTATCGGATGAGACGTTTCGCCATCATCGCCGCAATGCTGGCCGCCGCGCCGGCCGGACACGCGGCGGCCCAGGGCGTGGACTGGAAACTCTGCGGGCCGGAAGCGGCCGGCGACGCCGAGCGCGCCATCGAGGCCTGTTCGCGCATCGTCGCCGCGCCGGCGCTCAAGGCCGGCGATCGCGCCTCCGCCTACATCCATCGCGGCACGATCTTCCTGCGCCGCGGCGACACCGAGCGCGCGATCAGCGATTACGACGCGGCGTTGCAGCTCCGTCCGGGCGACGTGGTCGCCCTCAACCGCCGCGGCGAGGCGCGCAGCAACCGCGCCGAGTTCGTGAGGGCGCTGGCCGACTACGACCAGGCCGTGCGCCTCAACCCGCGCTATCCGCTGGCCTTCCGCAATCGCGCGCGCATCCATTTCTATCGCGGCGATTTCGTCGCCGCCGCCGAGGATTTCCGCACCGCCGAGAGCATCGATCGCGGCAACGGCTATTCGCTGCTGTGGCGCTACGTCTCCGACGCGCGCAGCGGCGTCGTCGACAGCGCCGGCCTCGCCTTCGGCTGGCCGCGCCTGCGCGACGGCTGGCCGAAGCCGCTCGTCGCGTTCTTCCTCGACCGCATCGACCGGGCCGCGATGCTCGCCGCCGCCGCGGCCGGGCCCAATCGCGCGGAGCAGGAGTGCGAGGCGCGGTTCTTCCTCGGCCAGAAGCACATCGTCGCCGGCGAGAAGGACGCCGCGATCGCCGCGCTGCGCGAGGCCCATGCGTCGTGCCCGCGGCACCTGGTCGAATACCACGCCGCCGGCGTGGAGCTGCAGCGCCTCGGCGCCGCCCCTTAAGGCGTCAGTGGCGGTAGTTGGGCTCTTCCTCGTCGAGGAGGCGCTTCAGCGCCTCGAAATGCGCGGTCGCGCGCTCGCTGTCCACGCCCAGCATCTGCTCGGCCGTCTTGCGCACGACCTCGGCGTCGATGAGCTTGACGGCCTGCCCGGTCGACATCGCCAGCACCTGCATCATGCACACGCGCTCGAGGTAGTAGAGGCGGTCGTAGGCCTCGTGCACGGTCGGGCCGGCGACGATCACGCCGTGATTGGCGAGGAACAGGATGCTGCGCTTGCCGATCAGCCGCGCGATGCGGTCGCCCTCGCTCTCGTCGAAGGCGAGGCCGTTGTAGTGCGGGTCGTAGGCGATCTGATCGTGGAACATCAGCGCGTTCTGCGAGGCCGGCAGCAGAAACGGCTTCTCGAGCATCGACAGCGCGGTGGCATAGGGCGCGTGGCAGTGCAGGATGCAGCGCGCCTGCGGCACCGCGCGGTGCACGCGCCAATGGATGTAATAGGCCGTCGCTTCGGGCGGCGAATCCCCCTCGATGAGCCGCCCGTCGGCGCCGACCAGCAGCAGCATCGAGGCCTTGAGCTCGCGCCAATGCCGCTTCTGCGGGTTGATGAGGAAGCGGTCGCTCGTACCCGGCACCATGAAGCTGAAATGATTGCCGATCGCCTCGCCGAAGCCGTGGCGGTCGCCCCAGCGCAGGGCCGCGGCGAGATCGATGCGCGCCTGGCGCAGGACGGCAGGATCGGTCATATCGGGTCTCCGGCACGGCCGCTCATTGCATGAATTTCGGAAGCCACGTCGCGAGCGGCGGATAGAGGATCATCATCGTGATCAGGATGAAGTGGCAGGCGATGTAGGGCAGCGCCGCCTTGCTCGCCTGCCAGAGCGTCGTGCCCGGCACCACGCCCATCATCACGAACAGCAACAGGCCGAACGGCGGCGTCGTGAACCCGATCTCGAGCGCCAGCAGGATGATGACACCCCACAGCACGAGATCGAATCCGAGCGCCTTGGCCAGCGGCACGAAGATCGGCAGCGTCAGCAGCATCATCGAAAGCTGGTCCATGAAGCAGCCGAGCACCAGCAGGATGGCGATCATCATGACCAGCATCGCGGTGGGGCCGAGATCGAAGCCGGTCGCCCATTTCACCATGCCGGCCGAGGCGCCCGACTGCGCGAGCAGCTGGCTGAAGGTGGAGGAGGCCATGATCAGCAGAAAGCTCATCGCGCTGACGCGGAACGCGTCCATCAGCGCTTCCCTGATCGCCTCCCAGCTCAGCGCGCGGTAGGCGAGCGCGAGCAGCAGCGTCGCGAGCGCGCCGAATGCCGCCGACTCGGTCGGCGTCGCGATGCCGAGGATCATGAAGCCCACGACGAAGAAGACGATGAAGCCCATCGGCAGGATGTTGACCGACACCATCCCGACCTTCGCCCAGAACCGCATTTCCGGCACTTCGTATTGCGGAGCGGCCAGGGGGTCGATGCGCGTCTGGGCGTAGATGAGGCTCATGTAGAGCAGGCCCAGCACGATGCCCGGAACCACGCCGGCGAGCAGCAGCGCGCCGATGTCGATCTGCGCGAGCGAGCCGAGCAGGACGGCGAGGCCCGAGGGCGGAATGATCACCGCGAGCCCGCCGGCGCCGAGCACCGGCCCCAGCGCCATATGCGGCTTGTAGCCGCGCTTCAGCATCTCGGGCACCATCAGCGTGCCCATCATGCCGGTGTTCGCCATCGACGAGCCCGACAGCGCGGCGAAGATCACGCCCGCCGTCACGGTCACGTAGGACAGCCGCCCCGGCAGCCGGCCGAAGCACACGTCGATCGCGTCGAGCACGCGCTTCGCGAGCCCGGAGCGGAAGAACAGCGTGCCCATGATGAGGAACAGCGGCACGGGCGCGAGCGAGAAGTTCGTGATCGAGGCGATGCCGTTGCGCAGCATCTGTTCGATGCCGGCTTCGGTGCGTCCGACGAACACCGCGATGCCGGCGATGTTGACGAGGAAGAACGAGAAGGCGACCGGAATGCCGAGCGCCATCAGCAGGCAGATGCCGCCCAGGAACAGCGCCGCGGCCCAATACCATTCCATCGGCGCTAGAAACCGTCTTTCTCTTGCGCCTTCACCTTGTAGAGCGTGTCGACGCCCACGAGGTAGCGCAGGAATTCGATCGCCGAGAAGCCGAAGCCCAGCGGCAGCGTGACGTCGAGGATCCAGCGCGGCATGTCGAAGGAGCGGTATTCCATGTCGCCGGTGGCGATGCCCTGGGCCAGCAGCTTCGCGCCGTAATAGGCGAGCGCCGCCGAGAGCAGCGTGCAGACGAGATAGACCATCCACGCCATCGCGCGGTGCAGCGAAGGCGGCACGCTCTCGATCAGCGCCTCAACCAGGATGTGGCCCTTCCTGCGCACCATGTAGGGGGCGCCGAGCATCGTGGTGTAGAGCAGAACGTATTCGGTGAAGGAAACGGTGAAGTTCGGCGGCTGCAGCTTCAGCGTGCGCACCGTCACGTCGTAGACGATCGCGGCGGCGACGAGCGCCAGCAGCGCGCAGCACAGCGCGGCCAACGCCTGCGAGGCGCGCAGCGAGAGCGCGAACAGCGGCGCCAGGGCCCGCCCGATCGCGCTCTCGCCGCCGGCCATGCTAGTCGGCCTTGTAGAACTTCGCGCGCAACGCATCGTAGTGCGTGGCGTCGCGCTCCTTGAGGCGCTTCCACGGAATTTCGTAGGCGGCGGCCAGGAATTTCTTGCGGCCGTCGCCCTTGAGTTCGACCACCTTCATCCCGTCGGCCTTGAGCTTCTCGTCCTCGGCCTTCGTCACCGCGGCCTCGGCCTCGAACGAGCTTTTCTCGTATTCGAGCCCGGCCTTGAGCAGATAGGCTTTCTGCGCGGCGGTGAGGCCGTTCAGCTTGTCGTTGTTGACGATCAGCATCACGTCGGTCTGCATGAACTGCGGATCGACGCGGAACTTCACGAACTTGTTCCAGCCGAAGTCGCGCAGGCCGTTGATCGGCCAGCCGGTGCCGTCGACCGTGCCGCGCTCGAGCGCGGTGTAGACCTCGGGCGCCGGCAGCACGATGCTGGTGCCGCCGAGGCCGGTGACGAAGTCGCGCCACGCCGGCGACACGCGGATCTTGAGGCCCTTGAGGTCGAGATTGCCGTCCGCCGCGAGCTTCGGCTCCTTCGTCAGGTAGATGTGGAAGCCGAAGCCGCCCGCCGCGTGCCCGAGGATCGTGGCGTTCAGCTTCTTGGCGAACACGGTGTTGAGCAGGTCCATGCCGCCATTGGCGCGGCGCTCGGCCGGCGTCAGGTTGCTGCCGAACACGGCGTCGCCCTCGGGGACGAGGTTGAGCCACAGGCCCGGCGGGCCGAGCTGCATGTCGATCACGCCCGATTTCACGGCGTTGCCGAGCTGCGCGGGCGGCGTCACTTCGGGGCCGCCGGCGAAGTCGATCCTGATCGGCGACTGCGCGTCGCCGTTGACCTTCTCGACGAACAGTTTCTGGAAGGTCAGCGAATAGCCGACCGTCTTCGGCACGAACGACACGACCTTGAGCGTGGCCTGCTGCGCGTGCGCGGCAAACGGCACCGCCGCCAGCGCCGCTGCGAGCGCCAGCATACGAGACTTGGCAATCATGGCTTCTCCCTCTCCATCGGCCGCGCCCCGAGGCTGGCGCGCGGCATCCAACCGCAAACAAGACTAGACAGGCGGTTCCGCAAAAACAATGCTGGCGCCTCGCGGGGCATGCGGAACGGACAAGGGGCACGATGCGATGACGGATGGCGAAATCGCCGCGCTGGTGCAGGGAGACCGCGTGCACAGCCGCGTCTACACCGATCCCGCGATCTTCGCCCGCGAGCAGGAGCGGATCTTCCGCCGCGTCTGGCTCTATCTCTGCCACGACAGCCAGATCGCCGCGCCCGGCGATTTCCTGCGCACCCGGCTCGCCGGCGTGCCGGTGATCGCCGTGCGCCAGGCCGACGGCGGCATCAAGGCGCTGGTGAACCGCTGCACCCATCGCGGCGCCGAAGTGTGCCAGCACGAGAGCGGCCGCGCGCAGCGCTTCCGCTGCCCGTATCACGGCTGGACGTTCGCGGCCGACGGCCGGCTGGTGGGCCTGCCGCTGCGTGCCGGCTACGCGCCCGGTTTCCAGATGGCCGATCACGGCCTTGCCGCCGTGCCGCGCGTCGCCGCCTATCGCGGCTTCGTGTTCGCCTCGCTGGCGCCCGACGGGCCGGGCCTCGCGGATTACCTCGGCCCGATGGCCTCGGCGATCGACGACATGGTCGATCGCGCGCCCGACAGCGCGGTCGAAGCGGTCGGCGGCCTGCACCGCCATGCGTTTCCGGGCAATTGGAAGCTGCAGATGGAGAACCTGCAGGACTACGCGCACCCCGCCTTCGCGCACGAATCGTCGAACGCGGCGGCGCGGCCCGACGAGCGCGAGCGCGTCGAGCTCGACGAAGAGGACATCATGGCCGCGAACCGCGGCGCGGACATCGCGTGGATCGAGCGCGCGGGCGTCGCGGCCTTTCCGGGCGGCCACAGCTATATCGGCGCGCTGCCGCTGCAGCAGCCGATGCCGCCCGAGGCCGAGCGCGCCTATCTCGCGGCGCTCCGGGCGCGGCACGGCGAGGCGCGCACCAACGAGATTCTCGCCGTGCAGCGCCACGTGGCGATCGTCTATCCGACGCTCGCGCTCCAGTCGGCGCTGCAGCAGATCAAGGTGATCGTGCCGGTGCGCGTCGATTACACGGAGGTTTACGTCCATTGCTTCCGGCTGAAGGGCGCGCCGCCGGAGTATCACCGCGCGGCCGTGACGTTCGTGAACGCCGCCAATTCGCCGGCCTCGCTGATCCTCACCGACGACCTCGAAATCTACGGGCGTGCGCAGCAGGCGATGACCGAGGCGCCGGGCTGGCTGCGGTTCGCCTGCGGAACCGGCCGCGACGTGGCCGACAATCGCGGCGGCGCGAAGGGCCCCGGCTACAGCGAGCTCGCCATGCGCAACCAGTTCGCCACGTGGAGCGAATACATGACCGGCCGGATGCCGCGGGCCGCATGAGCGAGGGATCGAACGCGGCCTCCGCCGCAACTGCGGTCGCGGCTTTCCTCCATCGCGAGGCGCGCCTGCTCGACGAGCGCCGCTTCGAAGACTGGCAGGCGCTGTTCGCGCCCGACGGCGTCTATTGGGTCCCGGCGCGCGAGGGCCAGGCCGATCCGCTGCACGAGGTGTCGATCTTCTACGACGACCGGGTGATGATGGCGGCGCGCATCCGGCGCCTGCGCCATCCGCGGATTCATGCCGAGATTCCGCCCAGCCGCGCGGTGCGCAGCGTGAGCAACATCGAGGTGCTGGAGCCCGGCGCCGGGGGCGTCGTGGAGGTGCGCTCGGTGCTGCTGATGACCGAGTTCCGCGGCGGCGCGCAGACCGCCTATCACGGCCGCGTCGCCTGGCGCCTCGTGCCCGCGGCCAAGGGCGATTTTCTCATTCGTTTGAAGCGGGTAGACCTGGTCAACGCCGAGGGCATGCACCGCGGGATGACGGTTCCGTTCTAGCCCGGCCCGGGGGTCCGATCCGCCCTGTCGCAGGCCCCGTTTCGCCTTGCGAATCCCCTTCCAAGAGCTATATTTTCCCCAAACAACAACATCCCGCTGATCGCCGGGGAAAGCCTGGCGCGGAAGGGTGGGCCGGAGGCCCATCCTTTTTTGTTTGCCGAAACGGTTCGCCGAAACGGCCCGGCCGGGTGTTTTTCGCACGCACGGAGCTTGATGAACGCACTCGCGGACCGCATTGCCGCCCTGATCGAGCCCAGCCTCACGGCCATGGGCTACGATCTCGTGCGCGTGCAGATCGACGGCAGGCGCCAGCTCCGCCTGCAGATCATGGCCGAGCGCAGCGACGGCTCGGGCATGGGCGTCGAGGATTGCGCGGCGGTCAGCCGGCACGTCTCGGCGCTGCTCGAGGTGGAAGACCCGATCGAGGGCTCCTACACGCTCGAGGTCAGCTCGCCCGGCATCGACCGGCCGCTGACGAGGCCCGCCGATTATTCGCGCTTCGCCGGCCACGTCGCCAAGGTCGAGCTGAAGACCGCGCGCGACAATCGCCGCCGCTTCACCGGCACGATCAAGGGCCTCGAAGGAGAGGCCGTCGTCCTCGACACCGAGGAAGGTTCCGTTTCGCTCCCGCTGGCCGAGATCGAACGCGCCAAGCTGGTGCTCACCGACGCGCTCCTGAAAAGCGCGAAACCGCTCAACGCCTAACGACGAAAAGCCAGGATCATGCCCGCAGTCGCCGCCCATCCCCGTCCCGAACTCCTGCAAGTCGCCGACGCCGTCGCCCGCGAGAAGGGCATCAGCCGCGACGAAGTCCTGGAGGCCATGGAGCAGGCCATCCAGAAGGCCGGCCGCTCCAAATACGGGCCGCTGCTCGACATCCGCGCGAAGATCAACCGCTCGAACGGCGAGGTGATGCTCGCTCGCTACCAGACGGTCGTCGAGGCGGTCGAAGACGAGCACAACCAGCTCACGCTGGCGCAGGCGCAGAAGCGCGATCCGGCGAAGAAGGTGGGCGACGCGTTCGTCGACGTGCTGCCGCCGATCGATTTCGGGCGCATCGCGGCGCAAACCGCCAAGCAGGTGATCGTGCAGAAGGTGCGCGAGGCCGAGCGCGAGCACCAGTTCGAGGAATTCAAGGACCGCGTCGGCCAGATCGTCCACGGCGTCGTGAAGCGCGTCGAATGGAGCGGCACGGTCGTCGATCTCGGCCGCGGCGAAGGCATCATCCGCCGCGAAGACCTCATCCCGCGCGAGATGTTCAAGCAGGGCGACCGCGTGCGCGCCTACATCTTCGACGTGCGCAAGGAGACGCGCGGCCCGCAGATCTTCCTCTCGCGCACCCACCCGCAGTTCATGGCCAAGCTGTTCGCGCAGGAGGTGCCGGAGATCTACGACGGCATCATCGAGGTGAAGGCGGTGGCCCGCGACCCCGGCTCGCGCGCCAAGATCGCCGTCGTCTCGCGCGACAGCTCGATCGATCCGGTCGGCGCCTGCGTCGGCATGCGCGGCAGCCGCGTGCAGGCGGTCGTCGCCGAATTGCAGGGCGAGAAGATCGACATCATCCCGTGGTCGCAGGATACCGCCACGTTCGTCGTCAACGCGCTGGCGCCCGCCGAGGTGACGAAGGTCGTCCTCGACGAGGAAACCGGCACGATCGAGGTGATCGTGCCCGACGACCAGCAGAGCCTCGCGATCGGGCGGCGCGGCCAGAACGTGCGCCTCGCCTCGCAGCTCACCGGCTGGCACATCGAGATCCTGACCGAAGCCGCCGAATCCGAGCGGCGCCAGGAAGAGTTCAAGACGCGCTCGGCCCTGTTCATCGAGGCGCTCGACGTCGACGAGGTCATCGCCCACCTGCTGGTGACGGAGGGCTTCCGCAACATCGAGGACGTCGCGTTCGTCCCGCTCGAGGAGCTGTCGGCGATCGAAGGCTTCGAGGAGATCGCCGAGGGGCTGCGCGAGCGCGCGCAGGGCTATCTCGAGAAGCGCGACGCCGAGTTCACCGAGAAGCGCCGCTCGCTCGGCGTCGAAGACGCCGTGGCCGAGATCGACGAGCTCAATCCGCAGCGCCTGGTGAAGCTCGGCGAGGCGGGCGTGAAGTCGATGGACGATCTCGCCGATCTCTCCACCGAGGAACTGCGCTTCTACATGATGGACGCGCCGCCCCGGATCTCGCCCGACGAGTTCGGCCACTTGAAGGACGAACGCCGCGCCAAGCTGCTGGCGAAATCCGTGCCCGAAGACGGCAAGATCGCGCTCACGGCCGAAATGCTCAACTACATGAAGCCGCACCGGCTCAACAACGCGCTCGGCTCGAGCCCGATGAAGCACGAGGAGGCGGAGAAGATCCTGCTCGCCGCGCGCAAGCGCGTCTACGGCGACGATTTCGAGTGGAAGAAGCCCGAAGCCGAAGCGGCGAAAGAAGGAGCGGCGGCCTGAGCGCCATGATCGGGGCCATGACCGAGACGGCGAAGCCGGCGCGGCGTTCGGAGAAGGTCTCCGAGCGGCGCTGCATCGCGACGCGCGAGAGCGCGCCGCGGGCCGGGCTCGTGCGCTTCGTGCTGGGCCCCGGCGGCGACGTGGTGCCCGATCTCGCCGAAAGCCTGCCCGGCCGCGGCGTCTGGGTCGGCGCCACGCGGACGGCGGTGGAAACCGCGCGCGCGAAGAACCTGTTCGCGCATGCGTTCCGCGCGCCGGCCAAGGCGCCCGCCGATCTCGCCGACCGCCTCGCGCGCATGCTCGCCGGCCGCTGCATCGACCTCATCGGCTTTGCGCGGCGCGCGGACCAGCTCTTCGTCGGGCGCGACCAGGTGAAGGCCGCGATCGGCCAGGGCGCCGTGGCGCTGCTGCTGGCCGCCTCCGACAGCGAAGGCCGCGATGCGGCCGATCTCGCCGCCCGCTTCGCCGGAGAACGCTCGGCCGCGCTGACCGCGGCGGAGCTCGGTGCGGCGCTCAAGCGCGAAGCCATCGTCCACATGGGAGTGAAGCCCGGCCGTCTCGCAGAAACACTCGCCCGCGAACTCCGGCGCCTCGAAGGCCTCCGGGCCGGAGAGGCACAACCCGCGCAGACGTCGCGCGGCCATCGCCATTGAGGAACCAGCACCCTTATGCCCGAAACCAAAGAAACCGACAGCAAGAAGCCTCTGAGCCTCGCGCGGCCCGGCCGCCTCGAGCTCAAGAAGACCGTCGATGCCGGCATGGTGAAGCAGAGCTTCTCCCACGGCCGCACCAAGCAGGTCTCGGTCGAGGTCAAGAAGAAGCGCACCTTCACGCGCGGCGAGAAGACCGGCGAGATGACCGAGGCCGAGAGCGCCGAGGCCAGCCCGTTCAAGCCGACGCCCGGCCCCGATCTCGGCCGCGAGGCGCATCACGCGCTGTCCGATGCCGAGAAGCAGGCGCGCCTGCGCGCGCTCGAAGACGCGAAAGCGCGCCAGGAGCACACCCCCGCCGAGATACGCGCGCTCGAGGCGCACGCCGCCGAAGCCCTGGCCGAAGCGCCGCCGCCGCCCGTCGTCGAGGCGCCGGTCGTCGAAGCGCCGCCGCCCGCGCCGGCCGAACCGCCGGTCGAGGCGACGGCGCCGGTCGTCGAAGAGGCGCCGGCCCCGGTCGAGGAGAAGGCCCGCCGCAAGCCGCCGGAGCCGGACCCGGAGCAGCAGCTTCGTCAGCTCGCGCTCGACGCCGAGCGCCAGCGGCAGGACGAGTTCGCGCGCCAGCTCGCCGCCCAGCAGGTGGGCGGCCGCCTGATCGTCAAGGCGCAGGCCCCGGTCGGCGCCGAAGAGGCGCCGGCGGCGGCCGAAGCGCCCGGCGCCGCGCCGCCGGCCGCGCCGGTCGAGGACGAGGAAGAGGAAGAGAGCCTGGTCAGCGTCGCGGCCGAGCCGGTCGCCATCGGCACGGAGGAACAATGACGCCGCAACGACGACATCGATACCGTGGAGAACCCGCAAAAATGAATCCCCTGCTGATCCTCGCCACGGCACTGTGGGCGGCGCCCGCCCTGGCGCAAACCCCAGTGCTGCCGCCCGCAGCGGATCCCGGCGCGCTGCAGCAGCGCCGGATCGACGAGGAGGAGCGCCGCCGCCAGCTCGAGCAGC
>ERZ761607.5276-NODE-5276-length-10739-cov-7.832460_pt1 | contig 10739 bp, 8 predicted proteins | sample MGYA00511164_ERZ761607 | MGnify/ENA primary metagenome ERZ761607 (study PRJEB28899, sample SAMN02445080) | bioreactor sludge metagenome | biome: EBPR sludge | place: Australia: Brisbane, Thorneside Wastewater Treatment Plant | collected 2011-06-22 ...
TGCTGGTTGTAATCGAGGTGCAGACTGCCGAGCGCGCCGCCTTCGAAGCGCAGACCGATCTTGGAAGTATCGTCCGCAGTCACCTCGAGGTCGCTGAGTTTGGCGGCAAATCCCCAAACGGATTCAACTTTCTGACCCACCAGCCAAGGCAAATAATCGAGCGAGTGGCATTGGGTTGCCACCACGCCCCCACCCATGTCGGCTCGGGCCGCGTAGCCCTGGCGGTAATCCTCCCACGGATGCCATGCCGGTAGGTATTCGCCAAAATGAACCGAGGCAGATACAACGCGTCCGATCTCTCCGTTTTGGATCAGTTCCCTGGTCTTTACCATGCCGGGATGGAATCGGAATTGAAACGCCACCAACACTTTCGAGCCGCTTTTCTGAACTGTTTTCTGAAGGATATCAACCCTTTCCATTGAGCCTGCGATCGGCTTCTCGAGCAAAATGGCGCAACCCATTTCCGCGGCGGGAATGGCAACATCCAGATGCAATGAGGTCGGATTCGAGACGATGACCGCATCAGGTTTGTGTTTTTTCAACGCCTGCGCCAAATCTGTTTCGACTGGATAACCCGCGAGTTCATCATCGGGCAGGGTTGCCTTGTGCGTGCGATAGAGAACAATATCGGTTTCGCCAAGCGCGACCAGATTACGCATGTGGCGTCGTCCTACAGAGCCGAGACCAGCGATTAAGTATTTCATGTTTCCAACCTTTTATTAGCGGAGTGCAAAGTCTCCTGACTTTGCACCGATGACGGGAGTCATCGGACTCCTTTACCAATTACCATCCTTCTCATATCCCCATCTGACCAGCATCTCGCCTGCGATCTCTTTGAACTGGGTCTTATCGCGCGCTGTGAACAATCGCTGCCAATTTCCTGCCTGACCTTTTGGAAGGAATGAGGCGATCCCTTCATTGCGCTGCGCCTGCCATTCGCCGTCGGGGTTGGAGGACATTTCGGCTTTCACGCCTGCTTCAAGTGAATTGGAGATTTCTTTTACGCCCAGAAACGCCCATAGCTTTTTCATCTCTTCGAAGGGATTTGTAAGCAGGTCTTCGTAACGCAGGGTGTGATAGTTTCCATCGTAAAGCTTTGTCGCTTCGGCGTCGGTTTCTGTCAAGTCATTGACCCAGCGGGAAGCGATGCTGCGGATGAAGGTCTCGGTGAAGATCGAGCGGCGTCCATCGCTGAATGGAGCAGGATCAACTTTCAGGTCCGCGATGATGCGTTTATCTTCGGCTGTCAGGAATTTAGATTCTTCGACAAAGTTACGGAAGCGCTCCGAGATCAGAACATCCCGCCCGTCGCGGACGATGTTGACGATCTTCGCATCGGGATACAAAGAATGCATGTCTCTTACGACCTGACCATGGATAACGCTCGAGGGACTTTTATCGCCGACGATCCTCTTGCCTTCGCGGACGGCATCCCGTTCCATGATGAAATCGGCAGCGGCGCGCAGGACCAGCGGGGACAGGTCGCGCCCATGATTCCAACGGTTGGATTTACGCGTGAGCCATTCCTCGATCTCGGCTGAGTCGACCAGAGATTTTAAAAGCGGTTTACGTGTGAAGAAGTGGGCTTGATAATTGCAATGCACATCGGGGTGCAGCCTCGCCAGACGCATGAGCAGGGTCGTCCCCGACCGGGCATGCCCGAGGATGAAGAATTTCTCGCGTGGGAAGAATTGTTTGATCTCAACCAGTTCTTCCTGCGTAATGGGCGGAATTGGACTGCGAGACTTCTTTTTGGGTTCACCCTTGATGAGGATGCGGGCGGCGGTTTTGAAACGGGAGAACATGTTCTATCTTTTCCAGTTCAGCATCAACAAGCCGATCAGGCAGACGAGGATCCCGGCAATGTTGACCCACGAGATTTTATCTTTGAACACAAAGACCGCCACAGGGACGAGGATCAGGGATGCTATGACTGTGACCAAAACAGCGGCAATGCCAAGGTTCCAGCCTGCGCGGTACATCAATAAATAACCGAATTCGATCCCGAGCACGGCGAACGACAGACCGATGCTTGCCCAATTCAATTTTTTGAGTTCGGCAATGACGCCATTCTCGACGGGAAAGAAGAAGAAGGTGAGCAGGGTCAATGCGAAAGCGGCAGCGTAGGTCACCAGAAGCGAAACTGTAAAGTTTACGTTCGCGGGCGTGCTCTTGGCGACGAAGTGATACAACGCGCTGGAGGCGGTGGCGAGCGTGATCGAGAAATAGAAGAGGAACATCGAACCGGTTTTACTCATCGAACCTTATTTGAAATCGACCCGTTCTGCGGTAATCAATATCTTGTAAATGGCGGCTGTATCGGTTACGCACAGAACCTTGTCGCCCGATTTTGCGACCGAGGTGTCGGAACCGTTGATCCACGCCCAGCCCCAATAACAACCGGAAAGCACTTTGGCTGGGGTTACATCCCCGCTGTTCAGGGTAAAGGAATATGTATAACATTCTCCCTTGTCGTTGGGCGATAACATGCCGAATGCCAGGTTGACGCTCCCGCCCGATTGATTATAGAACTCGACGCTGGTCAGTGCTCCCTTCGGCTCGGGCTGGGGGATCTGGTTGCACTCCGGTGTGGGAGATACGGCAACCGCAATCGTCGCGGGTGGAAGGGTGGGCAGGACTCCCAGCGTGGGGATCGACGCTGCGGGAAGCGTGTTGATGGGCTGCGGAGTTGCAGTCGGCGGTTCGGGTGTCGCTGTGGGCGCCGCGGCTGCGGTTTGAGTCATCACAAGCCATGCCTGAGCCACCGCCGTTGCTGCAATGTCCTCGGCGCTGACCTCAGGCGTCGCTTCTCCGCCTCCGCAGGCAGACAAGGCGAGAATCGCCAGAATGGATATGGTGATTAGGAATTTCTGTTTCATTTGTTTCTCCAGCCCTCATTTTTACCATGAAATGGAAACCCGCTTCTTACTCCGCCGATACCTGATTCAACACCCGAAGAATGAACTCCCCTGTGCGTTTTCCCGCTGCCGCGTCGGTAAAGGTGATTTCGTTTTCGATGAACTTGCGCCGTTCGGCAGAGTCGATGGCTTTGTCCTTCAAATAAAGATTCAACGCATCGCGCAACTCATCCTCGTTACTTGTCACCCGTCCCGCTTTTGCCTCCCTAAACCTTTTGTGGGTGGGCCAGTCACCGATCTCTTTCAAAGACAGCGAGAACTTGTTTGGCTTGTTCCACCCGCCGGGGATGTCAATCGTCGCAGCGATCATCGGCGTATCGTGGACGGCGGTCTCGACCAGCATCGTCGAATAGACCGTTACCAGTACGTCCGAATACGCCATCATGGACGATTTCTCGTCCATATCTTCGCCGCCGTAGTAGCCGAGTGAGCCGCCGAGTGCGACGGGTTGAACCACATGCACATGCGGATACTTCTTTTCCAAATCAAACACACGCTGGCGTTCTTCGGCAAATATCTTTGGCTTGTCCTGAAAATGACTCGGGTGCAGGCGGATCAGCAACTGCGAAGGCTCTGCCAATGCATCCGACGAAACCAATTTCGCAAGTGATTCGATATTCGGGAAGTTCGGTGCAAAGTGGACGAAACTACTGGCGTATGAGATCAACTTGCGCTTGGGGTCAAGATTGTGCAGTTTGAAATACTCATCCCGCGGCATAAGCCATTGTTTGCGGAAGTAACCGTCATACGAAGGGATGCCGCCGATGTTGACCCGTTCCGGGTTCCAGTCGGAGCCGTAGACCATTTCATCCTTTTGCAATTGAGACCAACACGTCGCCCACTGCACATCCGCGCCGCTGACGTTATACGACGATGAATTGTCCCAACCGACGATGACGGTCATGTTCGGGATTCCGCGGCGGGCGGATTCGCGCAAGAGGTAACGGTCCATGCGCCAGCCGGGGGTGGAGGCGATGACCATGTCGGGTTGGTATTTTTCGAAAAGGTCAGTATACAAGCCCGGGGTAGGCGTGAAGCGGTTTTGCATCTTCACTAAAAGTTTGCGGGCCCAGGAAAAATTCCGCAGAAAGAAAAGCATCAGATAGGAAGGAAGCCAAACCCCGAGGCGGAACTTCCAGCCGTTCTCGCCCCACACTTCCCAAACGTGACTGTCCATCGCTTCGGTATTGATACGGCGCGAGCCGCCCACGCGGCGCAGATAAATTAGCAAAGATTGCAGTCGCGGGCTGACCTTTTTGGCGTAGTCATTTGCCTGCTTGAGGCGCAGTCCTTCGAAGGTGAGACCTGGACGCGCAAAACGGGCTGCAATTTTGTCCTTTGTATCGTCATCAGTGAGGACAACGACTTCGACGCCTGCATCCAGCAGGGTGGAAACGACATCGCTTTGCAGGAAGTAAATAATTGCCATGCCGTGGTCGGCGGATATGAAGATTCGTTTGGTCATGTGGTTAGGTAGTTTTCCGATTGATTCTGTTGCTAGAGATTTTATCTCACCTTCGCCCCCGCCCGACAAATCAACCTGCCCCAGTTCGTAAAAGACGATAGTGCAGCGCAGGTGGAGCCGTAATTTTTGAATCAAAAGGATGAGCTTTTCAGCCCATCCTTTCTACTTGCGCACATCGGAGAAGAGATGCTTATTGAGGCGGGAGGAGAACCGCGTCAATCACATGGATTACACCGTTCGAGGCTTCGATGTCTGTGATGATGACCTCAACTGTGTCATTCAAGAAGACCTTGCCATCCTTGACGGTAATGGTAATGTCCTTGCCAAGCACGGTGGTGGCGCTGGTCAGGCCGGTCACATCCGCAGCCATGACCTTGCCGGGGACGACGTGGTAAAGCAGGATGTCGGTAAGGGCTTGCTTGTTCTCAGGCAGGAGCAGGCTTTCGAGTGTTCCGGCAGGGAGGGCGGCAAAAGCATCGTCAGTGGGGGCAAAGACCGTGAAGGGTCCTTCCCCGCTCAAAGTCTCAACCAGATCCGCGGCTTCCACAGCGGCGACCAGGGTGGTGAAGCGTCCGTCTGCGACGGCAATATCAACGATTGTGTTGGCGGCTTCTTCGGCGGGCGGCAGGATGACCGCGTCAATGACATGGATCACGCCGTTGGAGGTTTCGATGTCCGTGATGATGACTTTGGCTTCGTTGATGTACACATTGCCCATGTCAACCTTGATGGCGATATCCTTGCCAAGCACGGTGGTGGCGCTGGTCAGGCCGGTCACATCCGCAGCCATGACCTTGCCGGGGACGACGTGGTAAAGCAGGATGTCGGTCAATTGCTGCTTGTTCTCAGGCAGGAGCAGGCTTTCGAGCGTTCCGGCGGGGAGGGCGGCAAAGGCGTCATCGGTGGGGGCGAAGACGGTGAATGGACCTTCACCCTTCAAGGTCTCGACCAAACCGGCGGCTTCCACAGCGGTGACCAGGGTGGTGAAGCGACCATCCGCGACAGCGGTATCCACAATGTCAGAAAGCATGGGTTCGGGCGTTGCTGTGGGTTCCGGTAATGAGGTCGGCTCAGGGGCCGGGGTGGGGGTGGCGGCGGGCGCACAAGCCGCCATGACGAGGGAGACCGCGAGAAGCAATCCGGCGAACAGGGAAATTCTTTTCATTATTCACTCCATTTCTAAACTATTGGTTTATATTTTGCAAAGGTTTTGCAAATATCTTGTCCGTATTTTATGTATTTCATTATCAAAGTCAATGTTATTTCTGGCATTCTTAGGTATTTATCATTCTTAACTTTATTATCCTGCACTTAATTTGCAAAGGTTTTATCTAATACTTGCCATTTGTAGTCATTAATAGGACTTACACAAAACCAGATCGAACCACTAATCTGCGCTAATCCACGCGAATTTTTAAACCAGATTTTGCTACTGTACAAATCCCTCGTAAAAACCCTAGTGGTCTTTTTGGCGAATCGGGATTCTTCGAAGGCGCAGGAGACCTTTAGGGTTTCCATGTACGGTAGAGAAAACCAGATTAGCGAAAACCTGCAGGGAGTAGCGGCAAATAATTATTCTGCGTAAATCCTGTCAACATTAGTCTCATTTATTACTCCCACTTTTCGTAACCATTAACGCACCGTTTGACCCCGCACCCAAATCCCCTTACAATCCTGACCTATGGAATTTCTCAGTACCCCCTCTCAAAAATTCGACCTGCCCAAGCGCATCTCGCGGTTGGGCGAACTTGCCACCAATTTGTGGTGGAGTTGGAACCCGGATGCGGCGCGGCTTTTTGCCCAGCTCGACCACGACCTGTGGGAGCGCCTCGGTCACAACCCTATCCGCTTGTTGAACGAAGTGGACCGCGACCGTTTGAAGCAAGCCGCCAAAGACAAGGACTATCTCGGAAACTATGACTGGTTGTTCGGGATATTCGACGACTACTTTAAGAAAGATCCCTGGTTTCAAAGAACGCATCCTGACTTTGTAAACCCCATCGCCTATTTTTCGATGGAATACGGTTTGCACGAGACCCTGCCCATCTACTCCGGTGGCTTGGGCGTTCTCTCCGGCGACCATCTTAAGGAAGCCTCCGACCTCGGGTTGCCCTTTGTCGCTGTCGGCTTCATGTATGCCCAGGGCTACTTCACCCAGCGCATCAGCGAAGACGGCTGGCAGGAAGCGGTCAACAATCCGCTCACTTTCGAACACCTGCCTGTTTCTCTCGTTCAACGTGATGGCAAGCCCGTTACCATATCGTTCGATTTCCCCGATAGAAAACTCACCGCCCAGATCTGGGAAGTGCGTGTCGGACGCGTGCCGCTGTATTTGCTCGACTCCAATGTTGAATCCAATACCGAATACGACCGCCTGCTGACAGCGCGTCTCTATTGGTCCGATCTCGACCGTCGCATTATGCAGGAGATTCTTCTGGGGATTGGCGGAGTCCGCGCGTTGAGGACTCTGGGATACAACCCAGCCGCCTGGCACATGAATGAAGGTCACGCTGCTTTCCTGACCCTCGAACGGATTCGTGAACAAGTGGCTGGGGGCGCTGCCTTTGCCGATGCCTCCCAAAAGACCCGATTCCAAAACGTTTTCACCACCCACACACCCGTCCCGGCTGGGAACGATGAATTCCCGCTCTGGCTCATCGAAAAATATCTCGGCAACTACTGGAGCGATCTCGGTCTCACCCGCGAAGCGTTCATGGATGTTGCCAAACACCACACTGCGCACGGCGACATGTATTCCATGCCTGTGCTGGCGCTCAAGCTCTCCGGCGGCTCGAACGGAGTCTCCGAACTGCACGGCGAAGTTTCGCGCGATATGTGGAAGTTCCTCTGGTCCGACCGCGATGTGAAGGATGTGCCCATCCAGCATGTCACCAACGGCGTCCATACCCGCAACTGGATGGGCCGCCGCATGAACAACCTGCTCGAATCCTATCTCGGGAAAAACTGGTACGACAACCTCGACGATCACGATTTGATGAACCGCATCGATGAGATTCCCGATTTCGAGTTGTGGGGCGTCCACTTGCACCTCAAACGCAAGATGGCGTTCTATCTCACCGAGCGCGTACGTGAGCGTTGGACTCACGGCGGCTTCCATCCTGTCCAGGTTGTCGCATCCGGCGTGTTGATCAACCCCTATGCGTTGACCATCGGCTTCGCCCGCCGCTTTGCCACCTACAAACGCGCCAGCCTGATCCTCTCAGATGTGGAACGCCTGCTCGAACTTATCAACCGCCCCAACATGCCGGTGCAGATCATCTTTGCGGGCAAGGCGCATCCCGCCGACGACCCCGGCAAGAAGTTGATCCAGCAGGTCTATCGCACCGTCAAGAAAGCCGAGACCGGCGGACGCATCATCTTTGTCGAAGACTACGACATGAACCTTGCCCGTTATCTCGTTCAAGGCGTCGATGTATGGATGAATACCCCGCGCCGTCCTTACGAAGCAAGCGGAACGTCTGGCATGAAAGCTGCCATCAACGGCGTTCCCAATTTCTCCATCCTGGATGGCTGGTGGCGCGAAGCCTACAACGGCAGGAATGGCTGGTCCATCGGCGAGGACAAGCCCGCAGAATCCTATGAAGCACAGGATGCCGCCGATGCTGAGAGTCTTTACAGCACACTCGAACATGGCATCATCTCGAAATTCTACGAGCGTGACCCGAAGGAAATGTCGGGCGCGTGGGTTTCCATCATGAAGGAATCGATGAAAACCGTCATCCCGCAATTCTCGACACGCCGCATGGTCAAGGAATATGTGGAGAAGTTCTACATCCCGGCGATGGCAAAATAATATGGCAGGGACCGGGCTACCCCGCCCCTGCAAGGATTAAGAGATGCTCCCCGAAATCACAGTCATCCAACTTGCTGAAAAACTGAAATCTGACGAAAAATTCATCCTGCTCGATGTGCGCGAGCTTCCAGAGTTGGCTCAAGCCAAAGTCGATGACCCCAGGCTCGAGGTTGTACCGACGAGCCGCCTTGCGGGGGAGGGTCCGGCTGCGCTATCCGAGTCGGCTCGAGGGCAGGAAATTCCAGTCTACATTATGTGTCATCATGGCAACCGCAGTATGCAGGTGACAGCATGGCTGGCAAAGCAGGGATATAAAAATGTCTTCAATGTGCGCGGGGGGATCGATGCGTACGCAAGCCAGGTCGATCAATCGGTCGGCTTTTACTAAAAAGAACAGGTCACGTATTTACGTAACCTGTTCTTTTAACCAGACTGCCGCCCTTTCGGGCGGCAATCGTGGGGCGCTGTGGCTTCCTTTGACTTACTTGAGGAGGGATGCCACAGCGCTGGGTTTAATGCTACTATCCATGTTAGACATCACCTCCTCCTTTCATAAGGATGGCGAATTCAATTTGTGTGCCCCCACCTGCGATGTTGGGAGTATGCCCTAAATTAAATCGGATGTCAATAGCCTGATTTGGGATTCTCACCTTTTTGTAATTATGCATTCAGAATTGCAACGTTTTGTCCTGAGCCTGTCGAAGGGCTTCCAACGTTCGACTGTGAATCTGATACCTTTTGAGAGTCTCCGCAAGCCGGGCGGGTCTATCCTAGCGAAGACTTTTGCGCGTCTGCACCTCATAAACCATTGTGAAGCTGGAGCAATTCATGAAAACAAACCCCAATAAACTTTGGATCCTCGTCCTCATCCTTGGCTGGTTGTTCGACTTCCTTTTTTGGGAGAATCCCCCTGGCGTCAACTTCGCCATCTTTTGGACGACATGCCTCATCGGCGGGTTCTATCTTCTCCTCAGCGAGGGACTGCGCCCGCATCGTTCCACCCTGTTACTGATCCCCCTCTTCGGCTTTTTCGCCGCTGTTACCTTCATCCGTGCCGAGCCGATGACGACCTTCCTCGCCTATACCTTCACCATGTTCACGCTGACGATCTTCACTGTCACCTATCTCGGCGGACGGTGGATGCAATATACCTTTGCCGACTTTATCTCCAAAGCCTTCTCGCTTATGGGAAGTATCCTTGTGCGTCCGATTGGGTTTGCCGCCGAATCACGCAAAGCCCAGGCAGAGGCGGGGATCCAACCCTCCAAATATAACTTCATGCCCATCGTGCGCGGACTGGTCATCGCCGTGCCTGTGGTGATGATCTTCGCATCCCTGCTCGCTTCGGCGGATGTGGTCTTCAACCAGCGGCTAGAGGATCTGGTCAATGTCTTCAAACTTGAGAACCTGCCTGAATACATCTTCCGCATGATCTATATTCTGGTCATCGGGTACGCGCTGGGAGGCATCTTTCTGCACGCCTCCTCCGCTTCGACTGATGAAAAATTGGTGGGCGAGGAAAAGCCGCTTGTCCCGGCATTCCTCGGCTTTATCGAATCGTCCATTGTGCTTGGGAGCGTTGTCGCGCTCTTTGCGGTATTCGTCGTCATTCAGTTCCAATACTTCTTCGGTGGTACGAACAATATCAACATCGAAGGCTATACCTATGCCGAGTACGCCCGCCGCGGATTTGGCGAACTTGTGGCTGTAGCCTTCTTTGCCTTGATGATGCTCCTGACCTTGAGCGGGGTCACCCGCCGCGAGACTGAACTGCAAAGAAAATTTTATTCCGGTCTCGGCATTACGCTTGTCGCACTTCTGCTTGTCATGCTGTTTTCGGCGTATCAGCGTTTGAATCTGTACGAAGCGGCATATGGATTTTCACGCCTGCGCACCTACACCCATGTCTTCCTGGTTTGGATCGGTCTGCTGCTTATTGCCACCATTGTCCTTGAGATCCTTCATAAGGAACGCAATTTTGCATTCGCCATGCTGATTGCCTCTTTTGGATTCGCCGCTTCGCTGCCCATCCTCAATGTCGACGCCTTCATTGTTAATCAAAACATTCGGCGTGAATTAGACGGAGAAGTTGCCGTAAAACTGGACTCGGTCTATTTTGTTGAGCTTTCAGACGATGCCATTCCGCCTCTCGTGGATGCGCTTCGCTCCCCGTCCCTGCCTGATTCTGTCCATGAAAAAGTGACCGCCGCCCTAGCTTGTATCGATTACCAGCGCGAACTCCAGCGAAACGGACGGGAATATTCCTGGCAATCCTTCCACTTCTCCCGCGTCAACGCGGATAAAGCCCTCGCTTCAGTCAGGTCTGAGATCGACGCTGTCGTTATCGATCAATCGGAATACCCCGTCAAAGCCATCGTGCCGAGCGGTGTGACATATGATTGTTCGTCGTATTATTACGATTAAGGTCTGGTCAGCAAGTAAGAACGCCTGTCCATTGGCTGTCTTTCACTCATCACTCATCACTCATCACTCATCACTCATCAAAGGATACCAACATGGACTTCAAACTGACCATCTTCTC
>ERZ761607.5286-NODE-5286-length-10721-cov-4.343803_pt1 | contig 10721 bp, 8 predicted proteins | sample MGYA00511164_ERZ761607 | MGnify/ENA primary metagenome ERZ761607 (study PRJEB28899, sample SAMN02445080) | bioreactor sludge metagenome | biome: EBPR sludge | place: Australia: Brisbane, Thorneside Wastewater Treatment Plant | collected 2011-06-22 ...
TGGCAGATGCCGGTGGCCTTGACCTCGACCAGCACCTCGCCGGCGCGCGGGCCTTGCAGGTCCACGGTCTCGATCGTCAGCGGCGAGCCGGCCTTCCAGGCCACGGCGGCGCGGGTCTTCATCGGTGCGGTCTCCTGCGCTGGAAGACCCGACCATAACGCGCGACCCGGCGTCGCGCCACGGCGCCGTTGCCGCTAGCCGGCGCCGCGCAGCAGCCGCGCCGGCGACAGCTTCAGCTGCGCCAGCAGCACCTGCGCGCCCACGCCCAGGCTGACCAGGCTGACGCCCAGCGCGGTGACTGTGCCGGTCCAGTACAGCCCGCTCGCGTCCAGCTCCAGCCGCCAGCGCAGCAGCGCCGCGGCGAGCACGCTGCCCAGCAGCACCGCGAACAGCGCCGTCACCAGCGCCAGCAGCAGGTATTCCCAGCGCAGCACGCGGCGCAGGCTGGACAGCCGCGCGCCCAGCGCGTGCATCACGCTGGCCTCGTAGACCTGCCGGGCACGGCTCGCCGCCACCACGCTGGCCAGCACCAGCAGGCTGGCGGCCAGGCAGGCCAGCGCGATGACCGCCAGCCCGGCGCTGGCGCGCGCCATCAGGCCCCGCGTGGCGTCCAGCAGCGCCTGCGTGCGCACGCTGGCGATATTGGGCGCCAGCGCCGCCAGCCGGTCCTGCACGGCGATGGCATCGTCGGCGGACAGCCAGGCCGCGCCGACATGGCGCGTCACGAAGGGGTCCAGCACGCCGTCGCTGAAGATGGCCTCCAACCACAGCCGCGACTGCATGCGGCGCTGCGCATAGATGGCCGCCAGCTCGGCTTCCACCGGCTGACCGAGGATCTCGAAGCGCAGGCGATCGCCGACCTGCAGCCCGAGCTGGTCGGCCTCGCGATCCTCCATCGCGACCCGCGGCGCGCCGCGGTGCCCGGCCGGCCACCAGGCGCCGCGCGTGACGATGACGTCGTCGACGTTGCCTTCGCGGTGACTGAGCTTGTGCTCGTCGCGCGCCTCGTCGCGCCGGCGCGGGTCGGTGCTGTCGCGCAGCTCCTCGCCGTTGACGGCGACCAGCCGGCCCTGCACCAGCGGCGCGGTCTGCAGGCGCTGCAGGCTGGGGGCTTCGGCCAGCGCCTGCGCGAGCAGCTCGCGCTGCTCGTTCTGCACGTCGTAGAAGACCAGCGCCGGCGCCTGCTGCGGCACCGTCTCGTTGACCGTGCGCAGCAGCGTCGCGACGACCAGCGTGCAGGCGACCAGCAGCGTCAGCGCCGAGCCCAGCGACAGCAGCGACGCGCGCAGCGGCGAGCCCGGCCGCTGCAGCGCCGACAGCGCCACGCGCAGCTCGAAGCCCGGCTGCCAGCGCGGCAGCGCGAGCAGCCGCGCCGCGGCCAGGCGCAGCAGCCGCAGCACGCCTTCCAGCAGCACCAGCAACGCGAGCGCGACGGCGGCGAAGGCGAGGCCAAAGCGCGCGTCGGGCAGCGCCAGCAGCAGGCCGCCGACGACGCCCGCGCCGGCCAGCGCCGTCAGCCCCCAGGCCACGCGCGGCGTGCGCAGCGCCTGGCCGTCGATGCCGCGGAACAGCGCCGCCGGGCTGACGGTGAGCGCGCGGCCCAGGGCCGGTAGCGCGAAGGCGAGCGCGGTCAGCACGCCGAACAGCACCGCGACGATCGCCGGCGCGACCAGTGCCGAATGAGCCAGCGCCAGCGGCAGCCGCGCGGCCGCCAGCTGCACGCCGCCGAGCGCGAGCGCGACGCCGGCCAGCGCGCCGGCGATGCTGGCCGCCAGCGCCAGCATCAGCACCTGCAGCAGCACCAGCGCCGCCAGCCGCGCGTCGCGCAGCCCCAGCGCACGCAGCGTCGCCAGCGTGCCGAGCCGGCCGTTCAGCCAGGCCTGCACGCTGTTGAAGACGCCCAGGCCGCCGATGAACAGCGCCGAGAAACCGACCAGCAGCAGCCCGGAGCCGATCTGCCCCAGCATCTCGGCGACGCGGTCGCTGCGCGCGTCGACGGTGCGCAGTTCGGCCTCGCTGTCCGGGAAGGCGGCGCTGAAGGCCTGGCGCCAGGCCATCGGTGGCTGCTCGGTGCGCACGCGCCAGCGGTAGTCGACGCGGCTCAGCGGCTGCACCAGCCCGGTGGCCTGCAGCGCGCCCGCGGCGACCAGCACGGGCGCGCCGGCCCAGTCGGCGCGCAGGCTGCGGTCGGGCTGGTGCAGGATGGTCGCGCGCACGACCAGCGTCGCGTCGCCGACCTCGACGCGGTCGCCGGGTGCCAGGCCCATGCGCCGCGCCAGCACGGCGTCGAGCGCGATGCCCCAGGCGCCGTCCTGCTGCGCCAGCAGTCCGGCCAGCGGCTGCGGCGGGTCCAGCTGCAGCGTGCCGACCAGCGGGTAGGCGTCGTCCACGCTCTGCAGTTCGACCAGCTGGGCGCGGCCGTCCGCGCCGCGCAGCATGGTGCGCAGCTGCACCATCAGCGAGACGCTGCCGCGCTCGCGCATCCAGGCCAGCGTGGCCTCGTCCAGCGGCTTCGTCGCGCGCACCTCGACGTCGCCGCCGAACAGCGCCCGCATGTCGTTCTGCAGCGAGCCGGCGACCTGGCGGTACAGCCCGCCGCCGGCGGCGACCAGCGCCACGCCCAGCAGCAGGCAGGCCGCGAAGACGACCAGCGGCCGGCCGCCGGCGCGCAGGTCGCGCCAGGCCAGTTCAAGCAGGAAGCGCATGGGCCGGGCCGCTGGCGGAAGTGGCCGGAGCCGTCGAAGCGGGCGTTGCCGGCACCCGCTCGTGCAGGCGCCCGTCGTGCAGGTGCAGCACGCGGTCGCAGCGCGCCGCGAAGTCCAGGTCGTGCGTCACCAGCACCATCGTCGAGCCGCTGTCGGCATGCAGCTCGAACAGCAGGTCCCGCACCAGCGCGCCGGTGTGGTCGTCCAGGTTGCCGGTCGGCTCGTCGGCCAGCAGCACGCGCGGGCGGTGCACCAGCGCGCGCGCGATCGCCACGCGCTGCTGCTCGCCGCCGGAGAGCTGGCTCGGGTAGTGGTCCAGCCGCTGACCCAGGCCGACCCGCTGCAGCAGCGAGCGCGCACGCGGCAGCGCGTCGCGCGCGCCGGCGATCTGCAGCGGCAGCGCCACGTTGTCCAGCGCGCTCAGGCTGGGCAGCAGGTGGAAGGACTGGAAGACGATGCCGATGCGGTCGCGCCGCAGGTCGGCCAGTGCGTCGCGGTCCAGCGTCGCGAGGTCGGTGCCGTCGACCGCCACGCGACCGGCGCCGGGGCGCTCCAGCCCGGCCAGCAGCAGCAGCAGCGAGCTCTTGCCGGACCCGGACGGGCCGGCCACCGCCACGCGCTGGCCGGCCGGGATCTCGAGGTCCACGTCGCGCAGCACGTCGATGCGCGCGGCGCCCAGCGTGTAGTGCATGGCCACGCCGTGCAGCGCGATCATGGGTGTCGGTTTCGTCGCCATGGGCCGAGTGTCGCCGCGCATGCGGTGGGCTTGCCGGCGCGGGGGCTTGGCCGGCGCGTCAAGGCGCGCGCGGTACGCCCATCGCGGCCAGCCGCTCGGCGACCTCGGTCTGCCCGTGCTTCAGCGCCGCCTGCATCGGCGTCAGGCCGTCGAATTCCGAGCCCAGCCGCGGGTTGGCGCCCTGCTCCAGCAGGTACAGCGCCACCTCGCGCTGGCCGGCGATGATGCTGGCCACCAGCGGCGTGGACAGGAACTCCGGGTGCGCATAGTTGACGTCGACGCCGGCCTTGACGTGGTACTGGACCAGCGCCAGGTCGCCCTCGCAGGCCGCGTTGAACATCTCCTTCCAGTCGCCGCCGGACATCGGCTCTCCCCGTGATGACGAAGCGGCGATCTTGCCGCATCGCGCCGGCGCCCGGGGCAGCGGCGTTACAGCCGCACGACGGCCTCCAGCCCCGGCGACGCGTTGTGGAGCTCCAGCGTGCCGCCATGCGCCTGCGCGACCAGCCGGCACAGGTGCAGGCCCAGGCCGACACCGCCGGCGGCGCGCGTGCGTGCGCTGTCCGGGCGCCAGAAGGCCTCGCCCAGCTGCGCCAGGTGTTCGGGTGCGATGCCGGGGCCGTGGTCGCGCACGCTCAGGCGCACCTGGCCCGGGCCGTCGGCACGCAGCGTGATGCGCGGCGGCTCGGCGGCGCCGGCACCGTGTCGCAGTGCGTTGTCGACCAGGTTGCGCAGCAGCAGGCGCAGGCGTGCCGGGTCCACCGCCTTCGGCGCGAGGTCCGGCGCCAGGTCCAGCGTCAGCGGCTGGCCGGCAAAGTGGCTGGCGGCGAGCTCGCGCACCAGCGCCGCCAGGTCGGTCGGCTCGGCGTGCAGCGCGGCGTGGCCGGCCTGCAGGCGCTCGCTCTCCAGCAGGTCGGCCACCAGGTCGCGCATCAGCGCCAGGTCGCGCACCAGCGCCGCCTGCTGCGGTCCCTCGGGCAGCAGCTCGGCGTTGACGCGGGCGCGCGTCAGCGGGCTGCGCAGTTCGTGGCTGATGGCCAGCAGCAGCGCGCGCTTGGCCTCCAGCATGCCGTGCAGGCCGTCGGCCATGCGGTTGATGCGGCCGGCGAGCTGGCCGAGCTCGTCGTCGCGGCGCACCGGGATCGCGGGCGCGAATTCGCCGCGACCATAGCGTTCGGCGCCGGCGGCAATGTCGGCCAGCGGCGCGAACATGCGGCGCACGACACCATAGGCCAGCCCGGTCAGCGCCAGCAGCGCCAGCAGCGTCAGCCAGCCGGCCCAGCGCGGGCGCGCGCCGGGCGGCGGCGGCGCGAGGCCGAAGCGGATCACGTGGCCGTCGGCGGTGCGGCGCACGAGGCCGAAACGCTCGCCGTCGTGCTCGTCCTCGTCGTAGCGGTCGAAACGGCCGAAGCGGTCGCTCCAGCGCCGCGGCGGCCGCGAATCCCACTGCAGCAGCGGGCCGTCGATGCGCACGCTGACCGGCAGCCGCGCGACGATGGCCTGCGCGCGCGACAGGTCCGGCGGGCTGCCGATCTCCGCCGCCAGGCGGTCGGCATAGTCGGCCAGCAGCGGCTGCGCATAGGCCTGCCAGCCGCCCTGCAGCACACGCTGCATGCCGACCAGGAAGACCACCGCGGTGGCCGCGGCGAGCAGCAGGAACAGCGTGACGAGCCGCCAGCGCAGCGAGCGCCGCCAGCGCCGCAGCCAGCCGTCGCGGTTCATCGCGTGGCGCTCACGGCAGCCGCGGCAGCGCGAAGGCGTAGCCGGCGTTGCGCAGCGTGCGGATGCAGTCCAGCGGCTCCAGCTTGCGGCGCAGCCGGCTGACCAGGATGTCCACCGCGCGCGAGAACAGTTCGGCGTCCTGGCCGCGCAGGCGGTTGAGGATCTCGTCGCGACCGAACACCTTCTGCGGCTCGCGCGCCAGCAGCAGCAGCAGCTCGAATTCGGTGCCGGTCAGCGGCAGCGCGGCCGCGGCGCCGCCGCCTTCCGCGACGTGGCGCGCCTCGCGCCGCACCGGATCCACCTCCAGCCCCGGGAAGCGCAGCACGCCGTCGCCCGGCGCAGCGCGCGCGCGGCGCAGGATGGTCTGCAGCCGCGCCGCCAGCTCGCGCGGCTCGAAGGGCTTGGGCAGGTAGTCGTCGGCGCCCAGCTCCAGCCCGACGACGCGGTCGCTGAGCTCGCCGCGCGCGGTCAGCATCAGCACCGGCACGCTGCTGGTGGCGCGGATGCGGCGGCAGACCTCGAAGCCGTCCATCTCCGGCAGCATCACGTCCAGGATCACGGCGTCGATGCCGCCCCCGGCGCCGCCTCCGCCTGCGGCCAGGCGCGCCAGCCCCGCCGACGGCGTGGTCGCGCATTCGAGCCTGAAGTCGAAGCGCTGCAGGTAGGCCGCCAGCGGCGGCCCGAGCTGCTCGTCGTCGTCGATCAACAGCACGGTGGGCATGGTGCGCTCGGGGTGTGCAGGGGCGCCGCCGGCGCGGGCCGGCGGCGCGTCGCGGGTGCGCCGACTGTAGCAACGACGTTCAGTCGTCGCGGCCGCTGCGCTGGTGTTCGCGCCCGCGCGCCAGGCGTTCGCGCAGTTGCTGCTGCTGCTCCGGCCGCAGGCCGTCGTAGAAGTCGCCGAAGGCATTGATTACCGCCGGCGCGCCCTGGCGCAGCGCATCGGTCTTCGCGATCAGCAGCGCCTCGGCGGCGGCGCGGTCGAAGCTGGCGCCGGCCACCAGGCCCTGCACCGCGGCGCGCGGGTCGCCGCCGGCCAGCAGCACGGCGCGCTGCTCGAGCAGCCGGTCGCCGAGCACGGCCAGGCGCGCCTTCTGCGCCGCGTCGAGGTCCATGCGCGACGCGACGCGCTCGACGACGCGGGTCTTGGCCTGGGTCAGCTGGGCCGCGTCCATCGTGCGCCAGCCATGGTGCGCGCGGTGCGCGAAGGCGGCGAAGCCGCCGAGCAGCACGGCACCGACGGTGCCGACGATCAGCGTGCGCTTGATCCAGGTCTTCATGAGGGGCTCCTCGTGGGGGGTGACAGGAGCCTCCATGGTCGCGACGGCAGGCGCCGGCGTCCTTTCGCGCCGGTCGCGCTGCGTAACGTTTCTTGTCGGACAACCTCAAAGCCCGGCCGCGGCTCGGCGTGCGAGAGGTCATCCCATGCGCGGGCGCATGGGAGCGCCTCTCGCACGCTCAGCCCCCCGGCAGGTCCACGCGCAGCCGCACCGCCGCGCCTTCGGCCGCCGCCGGCGCCGCGATGCGCGACGCCAGCACGCCGCGCGTCATCAGGTGCCGGCGCACCGCGGCGGCGCGCTGCAGCGCCAGCGGCGACGCCGCGTCGCCGTCGGGCGGCGCGGCGACCAGCACCAGCTTGGCCTGCGCGACGCGGCGCAGGCTCTCGGCGACCTTGTCCAGCACCGCGGCCAGCGCCGGCTTGACCGCGCTGCGGCCGGCGTCGAAGCAGAACTCGCGCGGCACGGCCACCGTCAGCGCGCCGTCGGCGTCCTGCTCGATGCGCACCGGCGTGCCGTCGAACCACTGCTGCAGCCAGCGGCGCTCGATGGCCAGCGGCGTGGCGGCGGCCGGCGGCGCATCGGCCGGCGCCGGGGGCGGGCTGCCCGGCGGCGGCGCGGACGGGGTGGCCACCGAGGCGCAGCCGGCGATGCAGGCCGCGGCGGCGCACAGCAGCCAGGCGAGTTCGCGCCGGCGTGCGAAGGCGGTGGGCGGCGGGTTCATCGGGCGCGCATCGTAGGCGCAACGGCCGCGCCGGACGAAGCCTGTGCGGGTATCCAAGCGTATCGGCGCTCGCTGCCGCCGGCTGCGCTCACAGCAGCCACTCGATCGGCAGCCAGGACAGCAGCCGCACCAGCGCACGCCGCCACAGCGCACTGCGCGGTTCGCTGGCGTGGACGCGCGGCGGGCCGTCGGCCGCGGCCTCGACCCACTCGGGGTCGCCGTCGGCCCCCAGGCGCAGCGCATAGGCGCGCGCCGGCGCGGCGTCGAAGACCTCGGCCAGCAGCGACGCCAGCCGCGGGCTGTCGATCACGAAGCCGGACTCGGTATTCAGCGACGCGGAGCGCGGGTCGAGGTTGAAGGAGCCGATGAAGATGCGCTCGCGGTCGATCGCGAAGGTCTTGGCGTGCAGGCTGGCGCCCGAACTGCCGGGCAGGCCGCGGTCGCCGGGGGCCCGCGGGCCGGTGTCCTCGGGTTCCGGCTTCAGTTCGAGCAGCCGCACGCCGGCGGCGAGCAGTTCGCGCCGGTGCTTGGCATAGCCGGCGTGCACGGCCGGCACGTCGGTCGCCGCCAGCGAGTTGGTGAGCACGCCGACCGCCACGCCGCGCCGCGCCAGGCCGGCCAGCGCCGCGGTGCCGGCATCGGTGGGCACGAAATACGGCGAGACCAGCAGCAGCTCGCGCCGCGCCTCGCCCATCGCCTCGGCGAGCCGTTGCGCGACGGAGCCCTGATCCTGCGGCGCGCCGCCGTCCAGCGCCTTGGCCGGGTCGTCGCTGACCAGGCGCACGGTCGTCCATTCCAGCGGCAGCGCGCCGTCCTGCAGGCGCTGCACCTGGTCGCGCCGGCGCAGCGCCTCCAGGAAGGGCGCCGCGGCGGCCACGCGTTCGCTGCGCATCGCCTGCTCGGCGAGCGGCGCCAGCGCCTGCGCACCGGCCGCCGGCAGCAGCGCCGCGGCCGGGTAGGCCGATGCGCTGGCCCAGTAGCGGTCGAAGTCGGCCGAGACGCGCGACACCACCTCGCCGACGGCCAGCGCGTCGAGGTCGATGAACGACAGGTCCTGCCCGGCGCCGAAATATTCGTCGCCGATGTTGCGCCCGCCGACCACCGTGACCTGGTTGTCGGCGGTGAAGGACTTGTTGTGCATGCGCCGGTTGAGCCGCGCGAAGTCGCCCAGGTAGCCCAGCCAGCGCCAGCCGCGCTGCACGAAGGGGTTGAACAGGCGCACCTCGATGTGCGGGTGGCTGTCCAGCGCGGCCAGCCAGGGGTCCAGGCCGGCGGTGTTGTTGTCGTCCAGCAGCAGCCGCACGCGCACGCCGCGGTCGGCGGCGCGGCGCAGCGCGTCCAGCAGCAGTGTGCCGGTGAGGTCGGTGCGCCAGATGTAGTACTGCAGGTCCAGGCTGCGTTCGGCGGCCTCGGCCAGCCGCATGCGCACCGCGAAGGCCTGGCGGCCCTCGGGCAGCGGCAGCACGCCGCTGCGGCCCGGGTGCGCGGCCGCCTGCGCGGCCACCGCGCGGCCCAGGCGCGTGCCGGCGGTGTCGGTGTAGGCGCTCGACTCGACCCGCTCGCCGAGCGGCGGCAGCTGCCCGCAGCCGCCGAGCACAAGCAGCAACGCGACCCACCCGGCCAGCTCGACCGGCACCCACCAGCGGGGCCACCGGCGGTGATTGTCGTGAGGGTTTGGGGGACTGCTGGCCAAGTGGGGACACGGATTCACGACCCCGTCGGAGGTCCGTCGGGGCGCAGCATAGTCGCACTTCGACAGGCTGGCCGGCGCCCGGGCTCCACCGGCCGCGCCCGGCTTCACCGCAGGTCGAAGCGGTCCAGCTCCATCACCTTGGTCCACGCAGCGACGAAGTCGCGCACGAACTTGCCGCCGTTGTCGCGCTGGGCATAGACCTCGGCCAGCGCGCGCAGCTGCGAGTTGGAGCCGAAGGCCAGGTCCACGCGCGTGGCCGTCCACTTCGGCGCGCCGGTCCTGCGGTCGCGGCCCTCGTAGGCGTTGTCGCCGGTGGGTGTCCACACCGTGCCCATGTCGACCAGGTGGACGAAGAAGTCGTTCGTCAACTGGCCCGGCCGCTGCGTCAGGACGCCGTCCTTCGAGCCGCCGACATTGGCGCCCAGCACACGCAGGCCGCCGACCAGCACCGTCATCTCCGGCGCCGACAGCGTGAGCAGCTGCGCGCGGTCGACCAGCATCTCCTCGGGCGACACGCTCAGGGCCTTGCCGCGCCAGTTGCGGAAGCCGTCGGCCTGCGGCTCGAGCGCCGCGAAGGACTCGACGTCGGTCTGCTCGGCGCTCGCGTCGGTGCGGCCGGGGCGGAACGGCACCACGATGTCGTGCCCCGCGGCCCGCGCCGCGGCTTCGACGCCGGCGTTGCCGGCGAGCACGATCAGGTCGGCCAGCGAGACCTTCCTGCCGCCGCCGGCACCGGCGTTGAAGCGGGCCTGGATGCCGCCCAGCACCTCCAGCACGCGGGCCAGCTGCGCCGGCTGGTTGACGGCCCAGTCCTTCTGCGGCGCCAGGCGGATGCGCGCACCATTGGCGCCGCCGCGCTTGTCGCTGCCGCGGAAGGTGCTGGCCGAGGCCCAGGCCGTGGTCACGAACTCGGCCACCGTCAGGCCGCTGGCCAGCACCTCGGCCTTCAGCCGCGCGGCGTCCTGCTCGTCGATCAGCGCATGGTCGACCGCGGGCAGCGGGTCCTGCCAGATCAGGTCCTCGGCCGGCACCTCGGGGCCCAGGTAGCGGCTCTTCGGGCCTATGTCGCGGTGGGTCAGCTTGAACCAGGCGCGGGCATAGGCATCGGCAAATTCGTCGGGGTGGGCCAGGAAGTGGCGCGCGATCTTCTCGTAGGCCGGGTCGAACTTCAGCGACAGGTCGGCCGTGGTCATCATCGGCGCGTGCCTGACGCCGGGCCGGTGCGCGTCGGGGATCATGTCCTCCTCGGCCACGTCCTTGGCCCGCCACTGGTGGGCACCGGCCGGGCTCTTGACCAGTTCCCAGTCGTACTTGAACAGCACCTTGAGATAGCCCATGTCCCAGGTCGTCGGGTTGGGCTTCCAGGCGCCCTCGATGCCGCTGGTGGTGGTATCGGCGCCCTTGCCGCTGCCGTGCGCGTTGATCCAGCCGAAGCCCATCGCTTCCATCGGCGCGGCCTCGGGCTCGGGGCCGACCAGCTTGGGGTCGCCGGCGCCATGCGCCTTGCCGAAGGTGTGGCCGCCGGCCACCAGCGCCACGGTCTCGTAGTCGTTCATCGCCATGCGGGCGAAGGTCTCGCGCACGTCGCGCCCGCTGGCCACCGGGTCGGGGTGGCCGTCCGGGCCTTCCGGGTTGACGTAGATGAGGCCCATCTGCACCGCGGCCAGCGGGTTCTCGAGCTGGCGCTGGCCCCGGGGGTCGCTGTAGCGGCTGTTCGGCTTGTCGCTGGTGGCCAGCCATTCCTTCTCGGCGCCCCAGTAGACGTCCTCCTCCGGGGCCCAGATGTCCTCTCGGCCGCCGCCGAAGCCGAAGGTCTTGAAGCCCATCGTCTCCATGGCCACGTTGCCGGCCAGGATCATCAGGTCGG
>ERZ761607.5289-NODE-5289-length-10707-cov-5.301446_pt1 | contig 10707 bp, 7 predicted proteins | sample MGYA00511164_ERZ761607 | MGnify/ENA primary metagenome ERZ761607 (study PRJEB28899, sample SAMN02445080) | bioreactor sludge metagenome | biome: EBPR sludge | place: Australia: Brisbane, Thorneside Wastewater Treatment Plant | collected 2011-06-22 ...
GCAAGCCTGCATTCGTTGCCAAAGCTGAAGTGGACGATTCCCTCGAATGAAAAGGCCCGGCCGGAGTCTAAACTCCGGCAGCAAAAAGGCGTCAGGTTCCTTTTGGTTCAGCGCGCGCGTCAATTGACGCAACTGCTGAACCAAAAGGAACCTGACGCCTTTTCCTCAGCGTTTGACCGATTTGGGATCGAGGGCGTGCTGAAGGCCGTCGCCGATGAAGTTGAACGCGACGACGACGACGAGGATGCAGAAGCCCGGCAGGAAGACGAGCATCGGCGCCGCGCTCAGCGTCTCGAGGCCGTTGTTGAGCATGTTGCCCCAACTCGCGAGCGGGGGCTGGATGCCCAGGCCGAGGAAACTCAGCGCCGACTCGAAGAGGATCGTCTGGCCCACAGCGAGGCTCACGGCCACGATGACGGCCGGCAACACCGAAGGAAGGACGTGGCGCAGGATGATGCGCGCGTCGCGCATGCCGAGCGAGCGCGCGGCCGTCACGAACTCCATCTCCTTGAGCTGAAGAATTTGGCCACGAACCAGACGCGCAACCGTCATCCACGAAAAGAGCACGAAAATAAGCACCATCTTCGTGAGACTCGCGTCACCGTCCGCAAAGAAAAGCCCGAGCCCCGGAAGCTTCGCGAAGTCCATCGCGGCCAGCAGGATGAGCACGGGCAGCAGCGGGAGCGACAAAAGCGCGTCGGTAAAGCGCATCAGGAATGCATCCCAGAGCCCGCCGTAGTAACCCGCGATCGCGCCGATGATGACGCCGACGATCATGGAAGCGACGGTCGAGAGCACCGCGACGCCGACCGAGACCTGGGCGCCGTAGATCAAGCGGATCAGGAAGTCGCGCCCGGCCTCGTCCGTGCCGAGCGGGTGACCGTTGCCAGGCGGGGCGTAGCGCAGCAGGATGTCCTGCGCGTAAGGGTCCAAGCCCAGCGCCGCCCCGATGGCGGGCGCGAAGATCGCGATGAGCGCGATCGCGAGGACCGCCCAGAGCCCCCAAAGGCCGGCTTTGTGTTCACGAAAACGTTCCCAGATGAGTCGCCATTCCATGTCGCGCTTCCTTCAAATCACTTCAGCTTGATGCGGGGATCGAGCATCGCGTAGCAGAGGTCCGCCACGAGGCTCGCGATCAGAACGCCCGCGCAGCTCACGACGAAGGCGCACATCGCGACGTTGTAGTCGTTGCCCAGGATCGAGTCGTAGAGCAGCTTGCCGACGCCGTTGTAGGCGAAGACGGTTTCGGTAATGACGGCGCCCGAGAAAACGCCCGAGAGCCCGAGCGCGACGACCGTCACGACCGGCAGCATGGCGTTGCGCACGCCGTGCTTGAGGATGACCTGCACGGGGGCGAGGCCCTTGGCGCGCGCGGTGCGGATGTAGTCCATCGACATGACCTCGATCATGGCCGAACGCGTCTGCCGCACCCAACCCGCGATCGTGAGGAGCGTGAGCGTGAGCACGGGCAGGATCATGTACTTGAGCCGATCCAGCACGGCCGCCCAGCCCGACAGGTCTTCCATCCCGTCGACCGTCTGCACGCCGCCCGCGGGTAACCAGCCGAGCTGCACGCTGAAGAGGTAGATGAACATGAGGCCCAGCCAAAACGACGGGGAGGAAACCCCGACGAAGCAGAACATGTTCACGATGTAGTCGATCTTCTTGCGCGGCATGACGCCGACGAGGATCCCGAGCGGGATCGCCACGACGAGGGCCACGAAACTCGAGAGCAAGCCCAACCACATGCTGTTCAAGAGACGCGGCCAGAGGATTTCCGTCACGGGACGCTGGTACGTGCGCGAGTAGCCCAGGTCACCTTGCACGGCCGCGGCGGCCCACTTCACGAAACGCTCCGGGATCGGGCGGTCGAGACCGAGCTGGCGCTTCATCTCGAGGATGTTTTCGGGGTTGCAGCGCGGGTTCGCGGCGCAGGCGATGTCGAGGGGATCGCCCGGCATGAGCGCCATCATCGCGTAGGAGACGAAGCTCATCAGGACGAGCACGAAGAGGGTCTGGGCGACCCGCCGGACGATAAAATTCATAGGGGGCCGACCCTACACTGGCCGGCCCCGAAAAGTCACTAGAACTCGTTTCAAATCCTCGTCTGCAGCGTACTCGGTCGACTCATGTACAGGCGTACATTTCGCTCCCTCGGGCCTTGCATCCGAGGCCCTGAAACGAGTTCTTGTTTCGTCGAACTAGCGGCCGGCCACGGCGCCGCCGCCGAGCTTCCAGTACTCGATCGATTGGGTCGAGTAGAACTGGTGGCCGTTGAGCTGGTAGCCCGTGATGTTCGCCGGCGAGACCGAGATCTCGGCGCGCAGGTAAAGCGGCATGGCCGGCAGTTCCTCGGCGTAGATCTGCTGCAGGCGTTCCATCAGCTGCTTACGCTTGGCGAAGTTGAACTCGTTCGGGATCTCGTTCAGGAGCTTGTCGGCCTCGGCGTTCTTGAAGGAACCGCCGTTCTGGCCGCCGTAGGAGTTCTTGGCGGTCGGGATCTCGCCCGAGTGCATCGTCGAACGGGGCGGGTTATCCGGGCTCGAGACCCACGCGAACATCGCGAGGTCGGGCCAGATACCCTTCTTGACGGTTTCGCCGAAGAACACGCGCGCGGGTTCGTTCTTGATCTTGGCTTCGATGCCGAGCTTCTTCCACTCCGACTGCAAGAAAACCTGCACGAGCTCGCGCGTCTTGTTCTGCGCGGTCGTCATGAGCGTCAGGCTGAGCGGCTTGCCGTCTTTCTCGCGAATACCCTTGGCGTTCAGCTTCCAGCCGGCTTCGTCGAGGAGCTTGGCGGCGCCCGCGGCGTCGTAGGCGTTCTTCGCGACCTTATCCGTGTAGTACGGATCCAGGGGGTGGATGTTGTGGAGGGCCACCGGCTGGCGGCCTTCGAAGAGCGCCTGCACGAGCTTCGCGCGGTCGACGCCCTGGACGAGGGCGCGGCGGACGCGCAGATCCGAGACGATCGGGCTCTTGTAGTTGAACGTGACGTGTTCGTAGGTCGGTCCCTGGCGGAAGTTCACCTTGAACTTCTTCTTGAGCGCGGGGTTCGCGTTGATCCGCTTCTCGAGGGCGAGGGCCTGGTCGAAAGCGACGCCCAGCTCCGAAATCATGTCGATCGTGCCCGAAAGGAGGTTCGCCTCGAGGGTCTGCGTGTTCGGGATGAGCTTGAACACGACGCGCTCGAAGGCGGGCGCTTGGCCGAAGAAGTTCGGGTTGCGCTCGAGCGTCACGTGGCTACCGAGCTTAAGATCGGCCACGCGGTAGGGGCCGTTGTAGAGTCCCGGCGTGAGCGGGTTCGAGTTGAACATCGTCTGCTTCTCGTAAGCGCCGGCCGTTCCCTTCGTCTTCTCGAAGACGGGGCCTTCGATGTGCTTCGGGATGATGTAGAAAGTGCCGAGCTGGTAGAAGTCGTAACGCGGCTCCTTGAAGGTCATCGTGAACTTCTTGGGATTCTTCGCGTCGACCTGGATGTCGACGATCCGATCGTAGATGTCCTTCTCGCCGACCGAGACGTTCGGGTTCTTGCCGACCGTCCAGGCGAACTTGACGTCCTCGCCGGTGACCGGCGTGCCGTCGCCCCACTTGGCGTCGTTGAGCTCCCAGCTCACGACGAGGCGCTTGTCTTTACCTTGGGTGACGATCTTCGCGAGCTTGTTCTCGAGGCTCGGGAGCTCCTTGCAAAGCACGCAAACCCATTTCCAGTTGGAGTCGATCGTGACGAGGCTGCGAAGCACCGTCTTCGCGATGAGGCTCGAAGCCGCCATCTGCGAGATCACGGGGTTCAGGGCTTCGAACTCCTGCGAGATCCCGATCGTGAGGACTTTCTTGTCCTGCGCCGAAGCCGGGCTTACCGCGACGGCCGCCGCGAGAACGGCTCCGCTCAAAACGAACGCGAAACGTTGGAACATAGGTTTTCGCTCCTTATCTTTGCGAAAGGGGTCCGAGAATCGCTCGAGATGACTCCAGGCCCCGGAGTCCGTCAAAAGCGTCCCACGCGAAGATATCAGAGGCCCACCCCTTATGCACGTTGCGCCTAAAGCTTCGGGGGCCTCCCGACCACCCATGCGATGCGCGCATCCGAAGATCGCGCTAAGATGCCCGCCATGGCCGCCCAGACCCAGCAAATCGAAACGATCGCGAAGCAGATCCGGGATCTCAAGGAACTCGAGACCCAAGACCTTTCGAAGCCCCGGCGCTTTTGGCTTAAGACTCGGCGCTGGGCCCTCATGCTCCAGCACGAGTTCGTGCGCGACGAGATCGGCGTCCGCGCGGAATCGCTCAGTTACCTCATGCTCTTCTCGATGCTGCCGCTGCTCGCCGGACTCTTCTTCATCTTCTCGATCTTCACGCGTTTCGGCTTCGTCTCCGAGGCCCTCGGCGGGCTCGTGGACCGCTTCCTGGCCACGATCCCCGAGGAACACCGTGGCTTCGTCATGGATTACGCCGTCCAGTTCAAGGACACCTACCTGGCGAACCTCACGCAGAAGAGCGGCAGCCTGGGAATCTTCGCGATCCTGATTTTGGCCTGGGTCGGCCTTTCGGCTTTCCTCAACATCGACCGCACGCTCAACCTCATCTGGAAGGCCGAGAGCCAACGCCCTTGGCTCGAGCAGGTCCGCAATTTCCTCTTCGTTTCGGTCGCGGCCCCGCTAGTGCTCGTCGCGGCGGTCTCGATTCCCTTCGTGCTCCGTCAGATTCCCGCGACGGCCTACGTCCTCGACCACGTGCCGGGCATGGCGACGCTGCTCAACGGCGCGATCCCGATCGCCCTCCTCCTGCTGACCTTCTTCTTGCTCTATCGCTACGTTCCCGTGCGGAAGGTTCGTTGGGCCGCGGCGCTCGGAGGAGCCTGCTTCACGGCCGTCTTGCTGCAGCTCGTGAACCTCGGCATGAACCTCTACTTCCGCATCGGCACCCAAACGGCTTACGGCAAGGCCGCCGTCGTTCCGCTGCTCGCGTTCTGGATCTACGTCACGTGGCTCGTCATCATCCTCGGCGGCGAGATCTCCTACCTCATCCAGCAAGGAGACGAACTCACGGAGACCTCGGGCGACGCGCCCACGCTGCCGGAAGTCGAAGGAACGCTCGTCGTGCTCGCGCGACTTCAGGCGGCCTTCGCGCAGGGGCATCCGCCGCTGCGCTTCGAAACGCTGCGCGAAAGCGGCCGTTTGAGCTCGGACTCCTTGCGCCGCGCGCTTCGTTTTCTCGTCGCGCGCGGGCTCATCGTCGAATCGGCCCGCGGCGCGCGCGGCGGCGATCCGCGTTACGTCCTCGCCCGCGATCTCGCGGGCGTTCCCGCCGACGAATGGCTGCGCGAATACCTCGGCGCCGCGCGCGGACTCGACGCGGGCGGCGCGTGGAACCGGAACCTCGAAGCTTGGTTCGCCTCTTTCAAAGAAACGTCGCTCGCCGAGCTCGCACGCCCGTCAAAGGGCTGACGCCGTTTAAGGCTTATTAGGCGATTCTCCGCTCCGCTTAGCCCGACCGCCCCTTACCCTCGGGGCCCGAACCCGTTAACGTGTTTCTGACACCAAAGGGGGAGGGTTCAATATGAAACGTTTCGTGGTCGCCTGCGCGGCACTCGCCGGCGCGCTCAATGCGCAAGCCGGGGAATTCATCGTCAAGTACAAGGACACGGGTTTTCTCTCGGTCCAGAAAACGAACGTCGGCGTCATGCTCGTCGACACGCACGACGCGGCGAATCTCGCGAAGGTGCGCATCGACGACAAGAACGAGATCCAGGCGCTCGCCAAGCTCGCGGCGCGCCCGGACGTCGAGTACGTCGTCCCCAACTTCCGCCTCCAACGCTTCGAGGCGCCCTTCGACCCGACCGCGCTCAAAGAGCAGTGGGCGATCAAGAAGGTCAACGCCGAGCGCGCGTGGGAAATCGCCGGCAACAAAGGTAACCGCCGCGTGCTCGTCGCCGTCATCGACACGGGCGTCGACTACCGCCACGAGTCGCTCAAGGACAACGCGGTCGCGGGCTACGACTTCAAAGACAAGGACAACGACCCGATGGACGTCACCGGGCGCCAGAACCCCGGTCACGGCACGCACTGCGCCGGCATCGTGGGCGCGACGGGCGTCGTGGACGGCGGCATCGTCGGCCTCTCGCCCGAAGTCTCGATGATGCCCCTGCGCTTCCTCGGCGCGGACGGCGGCGGCGACCTCATGGACGGCATCAAGGCCATCGACTACGCCATCGAAAAGGGCGCACACATCATCTCGGCGAGCTGGGGCGCGGCGGTCAGCCGTAGCCAAGCCCAGCCCCTCGTCGACGCGGTCGAACGCGCCGACAAGGCCGGCGTGATCTTCATCGCCGCGGCCGCCAACGACGGCAAGAACAACGACACCGTCGAGATGTACCCGGCCAACGCCGGCTTCCCGAACACGATCACCGTCGCCGCGTCGGGTCCGAACGACGAGAAACCGAGCTGGTCGAACTTCGGCAAGGCGCGCGTCCACGTTGCGGCCCCCGGCCTCAACATCATGAGCACGATCCCGTCGAACAAGTACCAGAACCTGTCGGGTACCTCGATGGCGACGCCGCTCGTGTCCGGTCTCGTCGCGCTCCTCAAGGCGCAGGACGACAAGCTCACGGGCGCCCAGGCCCGCGCGCTCCTGCAGGTCACCGGCGCGCAAGTCGCGATCGAAACGGCCTGCAACTGCCGGGTCGACGCAGCCGCCGCGGTCGAGACGCTGCTCGCCAAGAAGCCCTTCCTCGTGCCGTCGGCCGGCAGCCTGAAGGTCAACGACTCGATGCAACTCGACGTCCACAACGGCAAGGCGCCCTTCACCTTCGTTTCGTCGAACGCGAACGTCGCGACGGTCTCGGCCACGGGCCAGCTCAAAGCGACGGCGGAAGGCGACACGGTCGTCACCGCGACCGACGCGAACGGCCAGACGATCCGCTCGCTCAAGTTCTACGTGGGCAAAGCGGGCGGCGGCTCGAACCCCGGCAACCCGGGTAACCCGGGCAACCCCGGTGGCGACAAGTGCCCCTTCGAGGGCACGCCGCAGGAACCGCTCTGCGCGATCCTCTGCCAGATCAACCCGAGCCTGCCCTACTGCAAGCAGGCCGCGGAAAACGTTTTCGCCCGCTGATCCGGCGAACAGAGACCTCCGAAGGGCCGGCTCCCGAAAGGGGGCCGGCCCTTTTTCTTTGGCTTGACGCGAAAGCCGCGAGACCGCCGCCCGGCCTTGGGGCATGATGGCCCTTCTCCCCCGGGAGAGCGCCATGGAAAACACGACGACGACCCCCACCCCGCATCCCGTCAGCCGCCTCACCGCCGAAGAGTGGCTTATCGTTTCGATCCTCGCCGCGGTGAACTTCACGCACATCATGGACTTCGTCATCATGATGCCGCTCGGCCCGCAGCTCATCCGCGTCTTCGGCATCGACGCCCAACGCTTCGGGCTCGTCGTGTCGAGCTACACCTTCTCGGCCGCGATCTCGGGGCTGCTAGGCGCTTTCTTCATCGACCGTTTCGACCGCAAGAAGGCCCTCGTCACGACATACCTAGGCTTCTCGATCGGCACCCTGCTTTGCGCTTTCGCCCCCAACTACAGCACGCTCGTCGGCGCGCGGATCTTCGCGGGCGCCTTCGGCGGGCTCGTGGGCTCGCTCGTCTTCTCGATCCTCGGCGACGCCGTCGACGTGAGCCGGCGCGGCCGCGCGACGGGTATCGTCATGAGCGCCTTCTCGCTCGCTTCCGTCATCGGCATCCCCGTGGGACTCGAGCTTGCGGTGCGCTTCGATTGGCACGCCCCTTTCGTTCTGCTCGGCGTGGGCAGCCTCCTGGCCTGCGCGCTCGCGGCGTGGCGCCTCCCTTCGCTGCGCGGGCACCTCGAGATCCGCCCGAGCGAGAAGCGCGACCCGATGCGCGAGATGGGCAGTATCCTCACGGACCGCAACCACCAACGCGCCTTCCTGCTCACGATCGCGATGATGTTCGCGGGCTTCAGCGTGATCCCTTTCATGAGTCCCTACATGGTCTCGAACGTCGGGCTCCAAGAAAAGCAGCTCTCGTGGATCTACCTCTGCGGCGGCCTCTTCACCTTCTTCAGCTCGCAGATCATCGGTTTCCTTTGCGATCGCTACGGCAAGCACCGCATGTTCGCGGTCATGGCGCTCACCTCGATCCCGGCCATTCTCCTCGTCACGCACCTGCCGCCGCTGCCGCTCCCCCTCGCGCTCGCCTGCACGACGCTCTTCATGGTGACGGTTTCCGGCCGTTTCGTGCCGACGATGGCGCTCGTGACCTCGGCCGCGGCCCAGGGGCGGCGCGGCGGCTTCATGAGCGTGAACTCCTGCATCCAGCAAGGTTCCTCGGGGCTCGCCTCGCTCGCGGGCGGCCTCATCCTGACGACGTCGGCCAGCGGCGCGCTCTTGCACTACAACGTCGTGGGCTACATGGCCGTCGCGGCGACGCTGCTTTGCCTCTTCCTGGCCCGTAACATCGTGACGCGCTAGAGCTTCATCCCGAGGAAGGCGAAGATGCCCTCCACCAGCTTGGTTTGGTGGCGGCGCTCGTGGGGCTCGACGCCCGACTCGCGAAGCCGGACGAGGACGTCCTTCAGGCTCAAGGGTTGCCCGTTGAGCTCGGCCGATTTCAGCTGCTCGTAGAAGTCCACGGCGAGGGCGAGGACGCGCGCGAGCGGTAGAATCTGCGCGGTCCGGATGCCCCGGTGGTAGCCGCGGCCGTTGTGCAACTCGTGGTGATTCAGGATGAGCTGGCTGAGCGCGTCCGTGTGGATCGGCAGGTAGGCGACCATCTGCTGCGACTTCACAGGATGCGCCTGGATCCGCTCGAGGACGTGCGAGGGAAGTTCCCGGCGGTTACGGTAGTAGGTTTCGAGGTAAGCTTCCTCGAGATCCGCGAGCGAAGCGTCCATGAGAAGGGTCGCGTTCAGGAGCGTCTGGAAGACGGTCTTGGAGCGGAAGTCGTTCGCCACGGCGCAAAGCACGGCGATCGTCGAGAGCGCCGCGGAGTGGCTCATGAAGCGCACGTTCGAGAGATTCTTGATGACGGTGGAACGGATGTCCTTCGCCTCGGGGGCGAGGGCCTGGATGAGCTGATCCGACATCTTCGAGACGACTTCGGAGACCGGGATCGCGGCCTGTTCGGGCGGCAGCTCCAGCAGGCTCCGGTAACACTCCTTCAGCTTGGTCTCGGCCTGGGGACCGAGCACCTCGCCCTCGAAGGCCTGCTTCGGGTCGAGCTCCACGGCGATGGCGTCCACGCGCTTGGGCGCGGGGGCCGCGACCGCGGCCGCTTCCCGCACGAAAAGATTCTGCACGCCGAGGCGCTTGAGGCTCTCGAGTTTCGCCTCGGAGAGGGCGACGCCCGCCTCGACGAACACGAGGTGCTTCTTCGAGGTACTCAGGTAGACGTAGATGTCGACGGGCGGCTGGCCCTTGAGAAGCGTCTCGTACTCGGCCGCCGTCAAGCGGCGGAATTGGTCGTCCAGGCTCACCCTCCCATTCTATCGGGGCGTTCCCGGGGCGCGAGGCAGAAGCTTGACGGCGCAGGGCAGAATGAAGCACGGAAGACCCCGACGAAATCCATGACCCCCAGCGGCGGGGCTGCTAGGCTCCGGGGGACGTGAACGCTTCCACTTTCGAGCGCCTGGCGGAGACCGCGGTCGACCTTCCCGGAGATCGCTCCCTCTTCCTGAAGTCCCTCTTGACCCGCCCGCTTTGGCGCGCGCTCATCGCGCTCTGCGCGTTCGTCTCGGCCCTCTTCGGCCTCGCCGCCCCCTTCTTCCAGAAATTCTTCGTGGATCGCCTCGTCGGCGCCCAGGGACGCTTCCACCTCGAGGCCCTGGACGCCTGGCCCCCTTGGTCGTTGCTCGTCGCGGCGTTCCTTTGCCTCGTCGCCGGGCAGAGCCTCAGCCTGCTCGCGAACTTCATCGGGTTCCGCGAGTCGACGCTCTTGCAACGCGTGCTCTCGCACAAGGTCTTCGAGAAGACCCTCGCGCTCCGGTCGGAGAACCTGAGCGGCCGCAGTACGGGCGAGATCGTCGCGCTCTACGCGACCGACGTGCAAGGCGCCACCGCCTTCCTGGAACTCTCGTTGCCGACGGGCGCGGGCATCCTCTTCCCGCTCCTGCTCGGCCCCGGTCTCATCCACCTTCTCTTCGGCGTGCCGTTCGTTCCCCTCTTCACGCTTCAGCTCGGCGTCGCCGCGCTCTGCGCGGTCCTCGCGTGGCGACAAGCGCGGATGTTCCTGCGCTTCAAGCAGCTCGCGGCGGAGCGCACGGGGCTCGTGAACGAGTGGGTGCAGAACCTCCGCACGCTGCGCGTGCTCAGCTGGGTTTCCGCGTTCGAGACGAAAATGTTCCGCAAGCGCGAGGAAGAAACGATCAATCGCGTCCGCATGGTGACGAACGGGCAGGTCATGAGCTCGGTCGGCTCGTCGGCTAGCTTCCTGTTGAACGTGGTGGCCGTCTCGGCCCTCGTCACGCTCCACGGCGACACCGTGACGCCCGGCGAGATCCTGGCCTTGCTGTGGATCCTCGGGGTTTTCCTCTCGCGCCCCTTCCGTCAGATCCCCTGGGTCTTCACCTTCACGATGGACGGCCTGACCTCGCTCCGGCGGGTCGAGCGCTTCCTGCGCATCCCCTCGCCCAAAGTCGAGAGGCCGGCGGGCCCCGTGCCCGTCGAAGGCTCCGCGCACGCCCTGGGGCTCGAGGTTCGCA
>ERZ761607.5291-NODE-5291-length-10702-cov-3.168216_pt1 | contig 10702 bp, 11 predicted proteins | sample MGYA00511164_ERZ761607 | MGnify/ENA primary metagenome ERZ761607 (study PRJEB28899, sample SAMN02445080) | bioreactor sludge metagenome | biome: EBPR sludge | place: Australia: Brisbane, Thorneside Wastewater Treatment Plant | collected 2011-06-22 ...
GTGTCGGCGCGCGCCGCGGCCGGCAGCAGGACGAGAATGGCGAAGGCGAGCGCGCGCATGGCGGCGGGACTCTCCGGAGCAAGCCGCGCGAAGCTAACGAAAGCCGGCCGCGGCCGGCCCCGCGCGATGCGCCGCAGCTAGCGCGCGCGTTCCCAATACTGCGACTTGCCGAGCAGCGAGATGCCGACATAGCCGCGCACTTCGAGCTTGCCGTCGGGCCTGAGTTTCATCGTCGACTTGTAGGTTTCGCCGTCCTCGGGATTGTAGATGCGGCCGCCCTCCCATTCGTTGGGGTCGGACGATTTCGCGAAGTTCCACAGCATCTGGAGGCCGAGAATCTTCTGCGCGCGCTTCGCTTCGTCGGGATTCTTCCGATCGACCTTGGGCTGGCCGTCGGGCCCGTTGGGCTCGCGCAGCCACACGATCCGCCCGCACAGCTGCGCGCCGCAGGCGTAGATCTGGACGTGGCTCTTGCCGCCCTCGGTCTGCCAGCGGCCGACGGGGTTCGCGGCCGAGGTGGTGGCCTGCGCCAGCGCGGCCCCGGCCGTGAGGACGAGCGCCGCTCCGGCCACGACGAGCTTACGAAGCATGGGCGTCCTCCCGAGGGAAAATGGAGCGGGCGATCGGGATTGAACCGACGACATTCAGCTTGGGAAGCTGACGTTCTACCACTGAACTACGCCCGCGCCGGACGGGAAAATTAGGCGCCCGCGGCGGAGCGCGCAAGCCGGCGCGTCACACCATTGCAATGACCGGCGCCTAATAGCACCATGCCGGTGCGTGCCGGCACCGCGCGTTCGGCGCGGGCTCGACCGCTGTTGGAGGGAGGACACGATGTTCCGGAAATCTTTGTTCGCGCTCGTGCTGGCGGGCGCGGCGGTGGCCAGCATGGCTTCCGCGCAGAACCGCGCGATCTGCTACAATTGCCCGCCCGAATGGGCCGATTGGGGCAGCCAGCTCAAGGCGATCAAGGCCAAGCTCGGCCTCGAAGTGCCGCCCGACAACAAGAATTCCGGCCAGACGCTGTCGGCCCTCATCGCCGAGAAGGGCAAGCCGGTGGCCGACGTGGCCTATTTCGGCGGCAATTTCGGCGACACGGCCAAGGCCGCCGGCGTGCTGGCGCCCTACAAGCCCCAGGGCTGGGACAAGATCCCGGCCGATCTCAAGGACCCCGAGGGCTACTGGTTCACGATCCACTCGGGCACGCTCGGCCTGTTCGTCAACAAGGCGGCGCTGAAGGGCAAGCCGGTGCCGGCCTCGTGGGCCGATCTGCTGAAGCCGGAATACAAGGGCATGGTGGGCTATCTCGACCCCACCAGCGCCGCGGTGGGGCAGTTGGGCGTGATGGCCGTGAACCTCGCGCTCGGCGGCACCTACGAGAACCTCGATCCGGCGATCAAGTTCTTCAAGGCGCTCCAGAAGAACGAGCCGATCGTGCCGAAGCAGACCTCGTACGCGCGCGTGATCTCGGGCGAGATTCCGATCCTGTTCGACTACGACTTCAACGCCTATCGCGGCCAGTACAAGGACAACGCGCCAGTGACCTTCGTGATCCCGAAGGAAGGCACGGTGACGTTCCCCTACATCATGGGCCTCGTCGCCAACGGGCCCAACGCCGCGAACGGCAAGAAGGTGCTCGACTTCGTGCTGTCGGACGACAGCCAGGCGATGTGGGGCAACGCGTTCCTGCGCCCGGTGTTCGCCGACAAGCTCTCGAAGGACGCCGCGGCGAAGTTCCTGCCCGCCGCCGACTATGTGCGCGCGAAGCCGATCGATCTGAAGAAGCTCGGCGCCGCGCAGAAGGCGATCAGCGACCGCTACAAGGCCGAGGTGAATTGAAGCGCCCGGCCCTCACTTCCCATCCGCCGCGAGGGCGGCGGACGGGCCCCTTCTCTCCCACGGCGTGGGAGAGAGAAGAACGGCGCACCGGCGCGAAGCTACTCTCTCCCGCGCAGCGGGAGAGAAGGGGCCCAATCGCCGCTTGGCGATTGGGAAGTGAGGGCCGGCGCCGCGCGGGCGTAGTCTGAGCGATGGCCCGAACTCGCCTGTTCCTGCTCATCCTGCCTGCCGGCATCGTCTTCGCGGCATTCTTCCTGCTGCCGCTGGCTCAGCTGTTCGTCATCGGCGCGGGCGGGAAGGACGGGATCGCCGCCTATGCGGCCATCGTCACCGACCGGAACTACCGCGCGAGCCTCGTCGCGACCGTGCTGCTTTCGGGCGGCGTGACGCTCGCGACCCTGATCATCTCCGGCATCGCCGGCGTGTTCCTGACGCGCAACCGCTTTCCATTCCGGCCCGCCGTCACCGCGATGCTCACCTTTCCGCTCGCGTTTCCCGGCGTCGTGATCGGCTTCATGGTCATCATGCTCGCCGGGCGGCAGGGCCTGGTCGGCGACGTCACGCAATGGGTCTTCGGCGACAAGCTCGTCTTCGCCTATTCGATGGCGGGCCTGTTCATGGGCTACGTCTATTTCTCGATTCCGCGCACGATCCTCACCGTCATGGCCTCGGCCGAGAAGCTCGACCCGAAGCTCGAGGAGGCCGCGCGCTCGCTCGGCGCCTCGCCGCTGCGCGTGGTGTGGGACGTGATCATCCCCGGCCTCATGCCGGCCTTCGTGGCCGCCGGCGCCATCTGCTTCGCCACCGCGATGGGCGCGTTCGGCACCGCGTTCACGCTCGCCACGCGCATCAACGTGCTGCCGATGGTGATCTACACCGAGTTCACCGACCAGGCGAACATCGCGATGGCCGCGGCGCTGTCGTTCATCCTCGGCGCGATCACTTGGCTCGTGCTCGCCGTGGCGCGCACGGCCGCGGGCTCCAGCGTGGCGGCGGCGGGCTGAGATGAAGAAGCGCGGCGGCCTGTTCTGGTTCCAGCTCGGCTTCACGCTGCTGATCGTGAGCTTCCTGATCGTGCCCGTGATCCTCTCGATGCTCGCGGGCCTCACGGTCAACTATCAGTCCGGGCTCGAGAGCGGGCTCACCTTCCGCTGGGTGACCGCGGTGTGGGAGGGCTATCGCCAGACGATCTTCCTCTCGATCGCACTGGCGCTCGCGAGCCTCGCCGCGACGCTGGTGCTCGGCGTGCCGGCGGCCTACGTGCTCGCCCGCGCGCGCGGCGGCTGGGCGCGCGCGATCGAGGAGCTGCTCGTGATGCCGGTGGCGGTGCCGGGCCTCGCCACCGCGCTGGCGCTCATCGTCGCCTACGGCACCTGGGGCGGGTTCCGCACCTCGTGGACGTTCATCCTCGTCGGCCACGTGCTGTTCACCCTGCCGTTCATGGTTCGCTCGGTACTGGCGGTGATGCACGCGATCGACCTGAAGACGCTCGAGGAGGGCGCCGCCAGCCTCGGCGCCTCGTTCGGCCAGCGCTTCTTCCAGGTGATCCTGCCGAACTGCCGCTCGGGCATTCTCGCCGGCGCGCTGATGGTGGTGACGCTGTCGATGGGCGAGTTCAACATGACATGGCTGCTGCACACGCCGCTGACCAAGACGCTGCCGGTGGGCCTCGCCGACGCCTACGCCTCGCTGCGGCTCGAGATCGGCAGCGCCTACACGCTGGTGTTCTTCGTGATGATCGTGCCGCTGCTGGTCGCGATCCAATGGGCCGCGCGCGAACCCAGGGCGCGCCGGATGGAACGCGCATGAGCGGCAACGACGCGCTTCGCCCCGTCTCGGTGCGGCTCGAGCGCTGCGGCAAGACCTTCGCCGACGGCACCAAGGCGCTGGAGCCGCTCGACCTCGAGATCGCGGCGGGCGAGACGGCCGTGTTCCTCGGCCCCTCGGGCTGCGGCAAGACGACGACCTTGCGCCTCATCGCCGGGCTCGAGATGCCCGACCCGGGCGGCCGCGTGCTGTTCGACGGCGTGGACGTCACCGCACTGCCGGTTGAGAAGCGCAATGTCGGTCTGGTGTTCCAGTCCTACGCGCTGTTCCCGAACATGGACGTGCGCGGCAACGTCGCCTACGGACTGCGCGTGCGCGGCATGGCGAAGACCGAGCGCGAAAAGCGCGTCGACGAGATGCTGGCGATGATGCGCATCGAGGCGCTCGCGCACCGGCGCATCGATCAGCTTTCCGGGGGACAGCGCCAGCGCGTGGCGCTGGCCAGAGCGCTCGCCGTGCGGCCGCGCGCGCTGCTGCTCGACGAGCCGCTGACCGCGCTCGACGCGAAGCTCCGCGACGTGCTGCGCGTGGAGATCGACGCGCTCTTGCGCCGCCTCGGCATCACCGCGATCTACGTGACGCACGACCAGGCCGAGGCGATGGCGCTCGGCGACCGCATCGTGGTGATGGATCACGGCCGCGTGGCGCAGGCCGGCACGCCGCGCGAGATCTACCAGGCGCCGGCCACGCGCTTCGTGGCCGAGTTCATCGGCACGATGAACCGCCTCGCCGGACGCTGCGAGAGCGGGCGCTTCGTGACCGCCGCCGGCGCCATCCCGTGGCCCGAGGCGCCGGCCGGCGCGCGCGAGATATTGTTCCGGCCCGAAGCGGTGCGCCTGGCCGCCGATGGCGAGACGCCGCATCTTGCCGGCGAGGTGATTTCGGCCTTCTTCATGGGCGACCACACCCGCCTGTTCGTTGCCGCCGGCGAAGCCGCGCCGCTCGTGGTCGAGGCCGCGGCGCGCCGCCCTTTCGCGCGCGGCGACAAGGTGGGCCTCGTCGTCGATCCGGCCGCCGTTCTGACGCTGAAGGACAACGCATGATCATCGCCCAGATTTCCGACACGCATATCCGCCTGCCCGGCAAGCTCGCCTATCGCCGGGTGGACACGGCGCAGTATCTCGCCGCGGCGGTGGCGCATGTGAACGCGCTCGACCCCCGGCCCGACCTCGTGGTGATGACCGGCGATCTCGTCGATTTCGCGCTGCCGGGCGAATACGAGCATCTGGCCGCGCTGATCGCGCCGCTGAAGCCGCCGGTGTACCTCGTGCCCGGCAACCACGACGACCGCGATCCGCTGCGCCAGGGCTTTCCCGCGCATCGCTATTTTCCGGGCACCGGCCGGCTCAACTACACGATCGAGGACCGCCCGGTGCGCGTGGTGGCGCTCGACACCCTGATTCCGCGCGAGGGCGGCGGCGAGGTGAGCGCGGAGGGCCTCGCCTGGCTCGACCGGACGCTGGCCGCCGCGCCCAACCGGCCGACGATCGTGGCCATGCATCACCCGCCGTTCCGCACCGGCATCAGCTTCATGGACGGGCACGGATTGCGCGATGCGGACAAGTTCGCGGCGGTGATCGCGCGCCATCCGCAGGTGGAGCGCATCGTGGCCGGCCACCTGCACCGCTCGATCCAGTGCCGCGTCGGCGGCACGGTGGCGAGCACCTGCCCCTCACCCGCGCACCAGATCGCGCTCGACCTTCGCCCCGAGGCGCCGCTCGGCTTCACGATGGAGCCGCCGGGCTATCAGCTCCACACTTGGTTCCCTGGCACCGGCATCGTCACCCACACGGTGACGATCGGCCGCTACGACGGCCCCTACCCGTTCCGCGAGCCCAAGGGCGAGCTGATTTCGTGAGCGCGCGCCCCTGACATTTTGTTGAAGACGCTTGCCCGCAACGTGGTTGGCAGCGCGGGCGGCGGCGTGCCTAGATGGCGGCCGTGACGTGGGTTGGGGGTGCGACGTGCCGACGAATCCTGCCGTGGAGGCGCTGCGCAGGCAGAAGCCGGGGCTCGATGCGCGGAAATTCCGCGACCCCGACGTCACCGCCAAGGGCGAGAAGCGCGCCGCGGTTTCGCTCGCGCAGCTCGAGACGCTGTGGTTCAACACCGGCACGCTGTGCAACCTCGCCTGCGCGAATTGCTACATCGAATCGAGCCCGTCCAACGACGCGCTCGCCTATCTGACGCCGGGCGAAGTTTCCGCGTATCTCGACGAGATCGCGGCGCTGGGCTGGCGGACGCGCGAAATCGGCTTCACCGGCGGCGAGCCGTTCCTCAATCCGGGCATCGTAGCGATGCTCGAGGATGCGCTGGCGCGCGGCTTCGACGCGCTCGTGCTCACCAACGCGATGAAGCCGATGCAGCGGCACAAGGCGGCGCTGCTGGCACTCAAGGACCGGTACGGTGCAAGGCTCACGCTCCGTGTCTCGGTCGATCACTACGCGCCGGCGCTGCACGAGATGGAGCGCGGCGCGCGCAGCTGGGCGCCGATGAAGGAGGGCCTGGCCTGGCTGGCCGCCAACGGCTTCGGACTCGCCGTCGCCGGCCGCACCGTGTGGACGGAAAGCGAGGAGAAGCTGCGCGAGGGCTATCAGCGCCTGTTCCGCGAGATCGGCCTCGTGCTCGACGCCAAGGATCCGTCGCGCCTCGTGCTGTTTCCCGAGATGGACGCCACGATCGACGTGCCCGAAATCACTACCGCGTGCTGGGGCATTTTGAACGTGCATCCCGACGCGATGATGTGCGCGAGCTCGCGCATGGTCGTGAAGCGCAAGGGCGCCGCGCGGCCCGCCGTCGTCGCCTGCACCTTGCTGCCCTACGATCCGCAGTTCGAGATCGGCGCGTCGCTCGCCGATGCGGCGGGCGCCGTGAAGCTCAACCATCCGCATTGCGCGCGCTTCTGCGTGCTCGGCGGCGGTTCCTGCAGCGCGCCATGACGGCAAATGGACACGACCTCGGCGATTTGGACGGCCCCGTCCTCGTGTTCGGCGGGCCCTACGGCAATCTCGAAGCGGCCGAAGCGATCCGCGCTGACGCAGAACGGCTCGGCATTCCGCCCGCGCGCACGATCTGCACAGGCGATACCGTGGCCTATTGCGCCGATCCTGGCGCGACGGTCGCCCTGATCCGCGACTGGGGCGTCGCGGTCGTGCAAGGCAATGTCGAGGAGCAGCTGGGCGCCGGCGCCGCCGATTGCGCGTGCGGCTTCGCGCCGGGCAGCGCCTGCGAAACCCTGGCCGCGCGCTGGTATTCGCATGCCGAGCGCGAGATCGGCGCCGGCGACCGGCGCTGGATGGCAGCCCTGCCGCGGCTGATCCGCTTCACGCTGAGCGGCCGCCGTTTGGCCGCGCTGCATGGCGGGGCGAGCCGCATCAATCGCTGGGTGTTCGCCTCCACTCCGGCCGCTGAAAAGCGAGGCGAGGCGTCGCTGGCCGGAGCCGAAGGAATCGTGGCCGGGCATTGCGGCCTGCCCTTTGTGGATATCTCGGGCGACCGGCTCTGGTGCAATGCGGGCACGGTGGGCCTGCCGGCAAACGACGGCACGCCACGGGTCTGGTACGCGATTCTGGCGCCGGAAAGAGCGGGTGCGATCCGGATCGAGCTCCGACCGCTTGCCTACGATCACCATCGGGCGGCGCAAAAAATGCGGCAAACGGGCATGCCCGAAGGCTATGCGGCGGCGCTCGAAACCGGCCTGTGGCCCCCCTCCGATGTGCTGCCCCCGGCCGAGCGGGCCGCGACGGGCCGGGCCTTGGCCGCCACCTGCGACTTTTGGCTGGCGGCGGCACGGGGCGTTGCCGCATAACGTAACTCTTAACGGAACCGGGGCAAACTCGGATCGCCATCGGGAGTACCGGACAGGGGCTCCCGATGGCCCAAGCGGAGACCAGAAGGCTGAAGCAGGGCGCCGGGGCGCCCGCGGGAGAAGAGCGACCGGTGAAGGCTGCCGGCGCAAGATTTGCTGTCGCGTTTCTGTGGCTGCGCCAGGTTCGCTGGCAGCGGTTCGTCCAGGCGCGCTTCCTCGGCGCCACGCTGGCGGCGACGGTGCTGGTCCAGCTCGTGTCGTTCCCGGCCTATGCCCGCCGACGAAGCGCCCTATGTCGGCTTCTCCGCCGCGCTGCGCTACGCCTATCGCGAGCTGGCCCGCGTCGAAGGCGACCTGCTCGGCGCGGATTTCGACCGCTCGGCGCTCGAACGCGACCTGAAGCTGCTCGACGCGCGCATCTGGCCGGAGCCCGAGGCGCCGGCCGCGCGCGGGCTCGTCGGGCCGAGCGGCGTCGCCATCGACGAGGGGCGGCTGCGCCTGCTGCGCCTCTATGGCCTCGGCGCGCGCGAGGCTCATCCGGGCCAGGCGGCCGCCGCGCAGACCGCGCTCGAATGCTGGGCGCTGCGCGCCGAGCTGCGCCGCGGCGCCGCCGCGGTCGAGGAGTGCCGCGAGCGCTTCTTCGCCGCCGTCGTGGCGCTCGAGGACGCGCTGCTGCCGCTCAAGACTCCGGACGCGTTCCACCGCCGCCTCGCGCGCGAATACCTCGCCTATGCGCATTACAAATCGGCGGCCGAGGGCGACCAGATCGATGCCCGCCACTTCGCCGACAAGGGCTTGCGCGCCGCCGACGCGCAGAGCGCGATGGAGCCCGAGGAGCTGGAGCGCTGGTTCGCGTTCGAGCGGCCCGAGTTGCGGGACCTTTCGCTGTGGCGCATCCGGCTCGCGCTGGCGATCGAGAAGCATCGCGCCGGACCGCTCGCGGCGACCGCGGCGATCGCGCTGGCGCGCTACGATTGCTGGGTGGACCGCGCGGCCGAGCGCGCGCGCGCCGCTTATGCTGCGAAATGCCGCGGCGAGTTCATCGACGCGATGAAGGCGCTCGAAGGCGATCCGGCCGTGCAAGGCGGGATGCTGGCGGTGCGCTTCGGCTACGACCGGCTCGCGCTCGACGCCGCCGAGCGCGCGCAGATCGCGCGCGCCGCGCACGCCGCGCTCGAGCGTAACGCCTTCGTTTCGGTTGCGGCGCTGGCCCTGCCGCTCGGGCATCGCGACATCGAGACGCGCCAGGCTTGGCGCCGCGCCGAGACGGTCGCTGCCGCGCTGGCCGCGGCCGGCGTTCCAGCCGAGCGGATCCGCGTGCTCCAGCGCGAGGCTTCCGCAAAGGAAGGCGAATCGGGTTTCCGCCGCGTCGACATCGTCGTCGATTGAGCGCGCGGCGCGCCGTTGCGCGGAGCGGCAAGGATTGCGCCGGGAGTGCATCGCACCGGCGCGGCGGCGCGAGGGCTGGACTCGTCCGCCGCCGGCCCTAAATTCCCTCGACGCCGGGGCGCCTTTGCCGCGGCAGCGTTGAGCCCATGTTCTCCGAAACCACCGCCAACATCACCGTCACCGTGCGCCCGCTCTTCGTCCCCGAGCAGTCCAAGCCGGCCGAAGACAAGTATGTGTGGGCCTACAAGGTGCGCATCGAGAATCGCGGCAGCGAGACCGTGCAGCTTCGCAACCGCCATTGGAAGATCACCGACGCGCGCGGCAAGCTCGAGGAAGTGAAAGGCCCCGGCGTCGTCGGCGAGCAGCCGGTGCTGCGGCCGGGCGAGTCGTACGAATACACCAGCGGCTGCCCGCTCCGGACGCCCTCGGGCTTCATGGTTGGCACCTACGAGATGGAGCGCGCGGACGGCACGCGGTTCGACGTGCGCATTCCGATGTTTTCGCTCGACAGTCCGCACGCGGCGCAGCGGATTCACTGACGCGCCAGGGAGAACGAAAGAATGACGGCGAAGACGGCCAAGGCGCCGGGGCAGGCGCTGGCGGGGCAGCCGGCGGCGAAGGCTGCGCTCAATCCCTCGGGCGTAGCGCTGCCCACGCGCGAAGAGGCCGAGGCGGCGGTGCGCACGCTGCTGCGCTGGGCCGGCGACGACCCGGACCGCGAAGGCCTGCGCGACACGCCGCGCCGCGTCGTCAGCGCCTACACCGAGTGGTTCGCGGGCTATCGCGAGGACCCCGAGGCCTTCCTCGAGCGTACCTTCAGCGAGACCGAAGGCTACGACGAGATGGTGGTGCTGACCGACATCCGCTTCGAATCCCATTGCGAGCACCACGTGGCGCCGATCATAGGGCGCGCGCACGTGGCCTATCTGCCCGACCGGCGCGTGGTGGGCATCAGCAAGCTCGCGCGGCTCATCGAGGTGTTCTCGCGCCGGCTGCAGATCCAGGAGAAGATGACGGCGCAGATCGCCAACGCGCTCGACCGCGTGCTGCAGCCCAAGGGCGCCGCCGTCATCGTCGAGGCCACGCATCACTGCATGACGACGCGCGGCGTGCACAAGCCGGGCGTGACCATGGTGACCAGCCGCATGCTGGGCGCGTTCCGCAACGACCCGGCCACGCGCCGCGAGTTCCTCGCGATGGTGGGCGATCCCGCGGCCCGGCGCGCCGCGGCGCCGTAGCGCCGGCGCCCTCGCCGACGGGGGCTCGAGCGCCGGCGCTGGCCGCCTTGCGCGGCGGCGCCTATAGTCGGCGCCTGTCCCGCGGGCGCCCGCCTTTGCTCGATTTCCGCCAGATCCTGTTCTACATCGGCCTGCTGCTGACCGGCCTCGCGGTGGCGATGACCGTGCCGGCGCTGGTGGAGGCGGCGGCCGGCGGGCGCGGCTGGATCGCGTTCGTCCTCGGCGCCGGCATTTCGGTGTTCGTGGGCGGCGGCCTGATGCTGGCGACGCGGCGCGAGAGCGGGCGCCTCACGCTGCGCGGCGCGTTCCTGCTCACCGTCGCGAGCTGGGTGGCGACCGCGGCGTTCGGGGCGCTGCCGTTCTGGTTCTCGGGCCTCGGACTGTCCTACACCGACGCGTTCTTCGAGAGCATCTCGGGCATCACCTCGACCGGCGCCACGATCCTGAAGTCGGTGGACGGCGCGCCGCCCGGCATCCTGGTGTGGCGCGCGATGACGAACTGGATCGGCGGGCTCACCTTCGTCGTCGTATCGAGCTCGGTGCTGCCGATGCTGAACATCGGCGGCATGCAGATCTTCCGCGCCGAGGGCATCGACACGCC
>ERZ761607.5292-NODE-5292-length-10700-cov-5.992297_pt1 | contig 10700 bp, 9 predicted proteins | sample MGYA00511164_ERZ761607 | MGnify/ENA primary metagenome ERZ761607 (study PRJEB28899, sample SAMN02445080) | bioreactor sludge metagenome | biome: EBPR sludge | place: Australia: Brisbane, Thorneside Wastewater Treatment Plant | collected 2011-06-22 ...
GCAGGGAGACCTTTGGCGTCAGCGGCCCGCACATCAAGGTGCGCCTGTTCGGTGGCTGGGACTACGACCAGCAATTGCTGAACGATGGCGACTGGATCACGAAAGCCTATCGCGGCGGAGTGCCTATGGGAGGCGATTTGCCGCCACTGCAAGGCAAGGCGCCGAGCTTTATCGTGTGGGCAACGAAAGACCCGACCGCGGGCAATCTCGATCGCATTCAGATCGTGAAGGGCTGGACCAAGGACGGCCAGAGCTTCGAGCATGTATACGATGTGGTCTGGTCGGGCGACCGCAAGCCCGACCAATGGAGCAAGAAAATCCCGGCGCTTAGAAGCACGGTTGATATCGACAAGGCAAGCTACAGCAACAGCGTCGGTGCGGTCGAGTTGAAGAAGGTCTGGACCGACCCGGATTTCGATCCGAGCCAGCACGCGTTCTATTACGCGCGCGTATTGGAGATCGAGACGCCGCGCTGGACCACCATCCAGGCCAGGCAGCTCGGCATGGCACCGCCTGACGTAGTGCCGCCGACGGTGCAGGAGCGCGCCTGGAGTTCGCCCATCTGGTACACGCCCACCGACAAGGCCCGTAAGGCCGCGCAGCCGGGGCTTACGGTCGCCACGCTCAAGGGCAAGGGCGCCACGCAATTGAACCAGCAGCAGCTCGAGGCACTGCTTGTCGGCAAGGCGCACTGGTACCGCAACAATGTGACGGGCGAACAGTTCAAGGTCAGCTATCGAAAAGAGGGTCAGCAAACGGTCTACCACGTCGGCAAGAATATTCACCAGCCTAGCCTGGTCGGCGATGTGGCCCGTAACGGCTACGAGGGTATGAGCGCCGGCTATTCGATCAAGGATGGCAAGGTGGTGACCTTGTTGCAGGATCATCCCTTGGAAACGACTTTCTACAAGCTCGGCGACACGGTCTTTGGTGCGCGCAGCAACGAGTTCGGTTACGCCAACTACGAGTTGCTGGCCAAAGGCCCGCAGATGCTCGACCCGCTGCCCAAGGCCGTTGCCGAGAAGCTTGCCAAGAAGAACCAGGCCGATTTCCTTCACTACGACAGCGAGGTAAAGTAGTCCGCTTGCGGTCAATACAGCGTGGCGTCGCAAGACATGTAAGCGAGCCCGGCGTAATTTCTGGCGCGGCCGACCGCTAAGGCACTTTCGCATCGGCGAGACGAAGCGATTGAGCAACTGATTCGGCCAAGTAGTCTGGAGGGTCCGCAAGGGCCCTTCGTTTTTGCGGGAAGAGAGTGAGTCTGTGAATCCAATTTCGATCAAGCGCCTGCTGCGCGAACCCCTGCTGCATTTCATGGCGCTCGGTGCGGTTCTGTTTGTGGGTTACGCGTATCTTGAACCCGACGTCGAGGCTGGGTCGTCCCACGAGATTGCGCTGACGCTCGAAGAGCTCGCCCAATTGCACACGATCTACGAGTCGCAGTGGCGTCGTTCGCCAACGCCAGCAGAATTCTCCGCCATGGTCGAAAACAGGGTTCGCCAGGAGGTCCTCTATCGGGAAGCGTTGGCCATGGGCCTCGACAAGAACGACGAGATCGTGAAACGCCGCATGGCGCAGAAGATGCAGTTCGTCGCCGAGGACCTGGCGGCGGCCCAGGAGCCTAGCACCGAGGAGTTGCGGGCCTGGTATACAGAGAACAGCGACAAGTTCGCGATGCCGAAACGGCTGAGCTTCCGTCATCTGTATTTTTCTCCGGACATTCGCGGCGCACAGGCCTACGACGACGCCGTTCGCTCCCTGGCCGAGCTGGATGGACAAGCGGTGGACTCGCAACTGGCCGAAACACTCGCCGACCGGTTCATGTACCAGGGCTACTACGCCGACCAGACATCAATATCGCTGGCGAAGGAATTCGGGCCGCAATTCGCGGTGGCTGTCGAGGCGCTTGCGCCTGGTTCCTGGCAAGGACCGATCGAGTCCGGCTTTGGCTGGCATCTGGTCTACGTCGACTCCCTTGTTGCGGGCCGGGTGCCGGCTTTCGAAGAAGTGGAGCGGGACGTCAAGACGGCCTGGCTCGGTGTGCAGAAGGAAATCGGGTGGCGGAAGGCTTACGAGGAGATGCGCGGCAAGTACACCCTGCGGATACCCGTGCCTGTCGATGGCGCGGCCGTTGCGGAAAGCAAGGCCGTGCCGGCTGGCGTGCAGCCGCCTGCGCAAGGCAAGGGAGCGCCCCTTTGAATTGTTCATTGAGCCGTTTCTGGTACACGCCTTTCTGGCTCCTCGCCGGCCTGATGGTCTGGGCTGCGGCCATGCCGGTCGCGATGGCGCACGAGTCCCGTCCAGCCTATCTGAAAATCGACGAGACGGCGCCCGGGCAATACAGCATGCTTTGGCGCACCCCGGTGAAAGCCGGCCAGCGTTTGCCGGTCGCGCTGCAGCTGCCGGACAACGCGAGAAGTCTGCAGGACCCGGTGATCATGGAGCTTGCCGATTCGCGGCTCGAACGGCGCCGGATCGATGCCGGCCCCGAGGGCCTTGGCGGCAAGCGCATTGAATTCCCCGGCCTGCAGTACACGATCACCGATGTCGTGGTCAAGGTGAAGCTGCTGGATGGGCGCAGCTGGATGGTGATCGCCAGCCCCTCGGAACCCTGGGTGACGATCGAGGCGTCCCCAGACACGCTGTCGCTGGTAGGAGATTTCCTGCGGCAGGGCATGTATCACATCCTCTCGGGGCCGGACCATTTGCTGTTTGTCCTGGGCCTGTTGTTGCTTGTCAGTAGCGGCTGGATGCTGGTGAAAACGGTGACCGCCTTTACTATCGCCCACAGTATCACCCTGGCCGCGGCGACTCTGGGCTATGTGCAGCCGCCGGGGCCGCCGATCGAGGCCGCCATCGCCTTGTCGATCGTCTTTCTCGGCCTGGAGATCATCAAGGCACGCCGGGGCGGCACCAGTTTCAGCATTCGCCACCCCTGGGTCGTCGCTTTCGCCTTCGGCCTGCTGCATGGCTTCGGCTTCGCCAGCGCCCTGTCGCACGCAGGTCTGCCGCCCGGCGACGTGCCGCTCGCCCTGTTGTTGTTCAATATCGGTGTCGAGCTGGGTCAGCTGGCCTTCGTCGCCGTGGTGTTGCTCGTGATTCGCACCTCTCGCAGCTTCCTGAAGCGCCTGCCGCCACGCGCCGAGCTGCTGCCTGCCTATGCCATCGGCTCGCTCGGTTCGTTCTGGCTGATCCAGCGGTTGGCTACTTTCTAGCGCGGAACTCGGGAACTTCAGGCTAGCACTTGCGCAGCGTCTCGACGGCCTCCTCGAGTGCGGCCACCGTCGGGAACTTGCGGCTATCCATGCCCGCCTTTTCAAGGTTCAGCCGCACGCCCCTGGCCATGGCATCGATGGTCTTCTCGGCGATCCCTGGAACCTTCTTGATGTCATCAATGGTCCTGAAGGGCCGCTGCTCAAAGAGCGCCATGACGCGTGCCTCGCCGACGTCGACGCGACCGGGGAGTTCGCTGAGGAGCAGGAAGCCGTCCTTGTCGCCTTGGTAGGCGAAGACGTTGAGAGCCACGATCAGCAGATCTTCCGTCGTTGGTTCCGCCAGCCTCCGCAGGCGACGCAGGGTGTCGCGCAGTACCGCGACTGTCAGCGGGAGTTCAAGGTTCACACCCGCGACGAGCAGATTGCCATGCAGCCCCTCCAGCATTGCCTCGAAGCTGCGCGTGCCAATGCCGTCAATGGCGACGATATCGTCGGCCCTCATGAAAGGGGCGGCTTGGAACAGCGCTGCCGCACGGGCCTCGCCAATCGCCGCTCCCTCTGGAGGCTCAGTGAGTTGCAGGAAGCCCGCCGTGTCGCCAAGCGCCGCCATGCTGTTGACGGTAGTCACCAGTAGGTCAGCTTGCGAAGGACGCTGAGAGGCTTCGGGCCGGACCACGCTGGGCAGGTATTCTCCCAGTTCGCATTCGGATACCAGTGGCGTCAAAGCGGCCAGCGCAGAGCCAGCGATGTAGCAGTTCTTTTCATTGGCGACCAGCTGCTTCAGGGTATTTACGCCGCGGGCGAGTATCTTCTGCGGTCGTCGCAGATGCATCGACATCGACAGGCCGCACACGGCACCCAGGCGCGATGCATTGTCATGCGCAGTTGCCGCGCGTTCGGCGAGCCCCAGAAAGGCCTCTGTCCGCGCGTCCACCGTGCGAGTGATCGAGCCAAGGATCTCGTAAGCCAGCACGCGTACGATGGGGTCACGATCGTCCCGGGCCGCAGCGAGGCTCAAATCCCAGGCCGCGCTCATCTCCGAGCGGAAACATGCCAGGATGGCCTGCTTGCGTGCAAAGGCGTTGGCCGTTTCGGCGGCGTAGATCGCTTGCCAGAAGTCGATGATCGGCGCGTCTGCAGGCGTCGAAAAATAGCGCGCGCTGCGCAGGCAGAGTCTGCGGTAGCCGTCTGCGTAGCTTTGCTCAAGCCATTGTTCCTGGAAGAAGTGCAGGATTTCGCGCCGCGCGAACGGGTTGGCCGCATAGCGGATTGCTGCCGGCTTGACCTCTTCGAGCAGCTCGTCCGGCGCCATGGCCAAGGCCGCGAAACGCTCGCTGACTTCGCCAACACGGATGCGGCCCATCGAGACCCGTTTGGTCGGGTCTTCGGCCGGCTCGTGCAGCGCCGGTGCATTGCGGGTCGAACCGTAAAACCACTCGCCGATCCTGAGCAGGAAATTGTCGTCCAGCGCGTCCTGCAGCTCGTTGTTGCGGGCGTCGATCGCGTGTTGTCCATCAATGAACGCCCTGGAGATTTGGTCCACCTCCTGTTGGAACTCTGGCTCGGAAAGCAGACCGGCGGTGCGCGCAGCACGCAGCGTTTCGATTCCCTCCATGACTCGGGCGTTCAACTCGTCGAGTGCGTCAGCGAGCCGCCGCTTGCCAACCAGGGACGATACGGCGCTAAGCACGGAGATCACCTCGACCACCAGTACCGCGATGGCTGCCACGGTAGCCGCGGTGATCGCAGCCGCGCCCGCTCCGCCGGTGGCCGCTGCTTCGCCACCCGCGACAGCGGTCGCCGTGGCTTCACCACTGGCTGCGGCACCCGCTCCGGCACCCGCTGCCGCGGTTTCCCCGCCGGCAATGGCGCCGGCCGCCACGGTCGCCTCGACTTCGGCAAGAGCGGCCGTCAGAACTTCAGCGGACAACCAACCCAGACGCGTCATGAGAACGAGGATTCGCTTGATCAGCTCCGTGGGGCCGCCAGCCATGATCATGGCCACGAGGAGTCTCATCAAGTCCTTGGGAGACAGGTTGTGCGTGCCGGCGCGAAGCATGCTGACAAGGTTTTGAACATCTTGCGGAAGGCGGCGGAAGATGGCTTCGAATTCGGAAAGCGTGCTCATGATGTGCTCCTTTCTCTGCTCGTGAAAGTCGCGTTCGCGACTCGCGAATCTCCCTTCGCCGCCGTGCGTGACAGGGGTCGGGGAGGGAGGCGGGGAGTGAGGCGGGAGGATTCGGGGACATGCTCCCTGCCCGCCGAACGATGCCGGCAGCGAAGCCGGAATGTGCACTGCCAGTGAGAGAAATAATGACCGCTTCGAGGATCGGCTTTGCCTCGAGAATTCTGCTTTTCTTTTCCGACCGTCGGGTTGCGGTGATGTTCCGTTCCTTTGAGGCGAGCACGGTGGCCTGTGTGCCAGCCACCGGCGTGTCGGCCGCCAGGAAGCTGGCTTGCCGCGCGCCCTCGGGCCAGCCACAACGCAGTGTGTAAGCTGGCGCGCCTGTAGACTCAGCAAGGGCGATGCGGGTGACTCCCGTCATCCGGTCCGTGTGGGCGATCGTCCGCTCGTCATAGTGAACGCTTTGCACGATGAGCGTGCTCGCCGGAATGAGGAGTGCGGCGCCTTTTTCGGCGGTGAGTGAACAGAAGGGCTCATAGGGGGCCAGCGCCGTGGCCGGCAGCAGCTTCAGGTTCTGGAAGAGCATCCGCCGCTGGTCACCCGGAAATTTCAGCGGTGCCGCCAGGCTGAAGCGGAATCCGCTCTCGATCTGTTGGGGTGCGGGGCCGGTGGTAGCGCGGCATGCTGGCACGCCGCAAGCAGCGCAGTAACGGCGGCCCAGGCCGATGTGAGATTCAGGTCTGGTAGTTCGAGCGAGCGGCGGCAACTAGCCGTGGAAGCGAGCTGGCTTGGCTTTTTGGACTTCGCCGTGACGCGGGCAGCTCGTCAGATGGTCGTTGACCATGCCAGCAGACTGCATGAAGGCATAGCAAATCGTCGCACCGACGAACTTGAAGCCGGCTCGACCCAAGGCCTTGCTCATGGCCTCCGAGCGGGTGGTCTTGGCCGGCACCTCGGCCATCGACGTCCATTGATTCTGAATTGGGGCCTGATCAACGAAGCGCCACAGAAAGTCGCTGAACGACTGACCGTTGGCGGTGAGCGCAAGATAGGCTTTGGCGTTCTGGATGGCTGCGGCCACCTTGGCGCGATTTCGGACGATTCCGGAATCTGCCAACAGCGCGGCCACTGTTTCAGCGTCATACTGGGCGATCCGTGCCGGATCAAATCCATCGAAGGCGCGCCGATAGTTTTCTCGTTTCTTGAGGATCGTCGCCCAGGACAAACCGGCCTGCGCGCCTTCCAGGATCAGCAGTTCAAACAGGGATCGATCATCGTAGAGCGGCACGCCCCATTCCGAATCATGGTAGTCACGGTAAAGGTCGAAAGCTTCGCACCAGGGACAAGCTTGCATGGCTATCATGATCGAGGGGAGGGAATAAGGTGTCAGTCTACTGCCAGGAGGGCGGGAGGGCAGGAACACTGTATTCTGAATTGCGGGCTCCCGGCCTGGCGGGCATGCTGAGAGGTTTCCCTTCTCGATCGCGGCATCGCTTCTTTTCGCGCAGCGCCGGAACTGTTTCTGCTCGATTTCATCTCATTCATCGCGACCCTGCCACCCTCGCAACCCACTATCAGGAGGTGTTACATGGATGCCAACCTACACACCATGAGCAATCTGTTCGCCCAGCTCGGCCTGCCTTCCGACCCAGCTGCCATTGACGAATTCATCAACCGCCACCGCCCCTTGGGAAATGAGGTCGCCCTCTACCGCGCCCCGTTCTGGACGGAGGCGCAACGAAGCTTTCTCAAGGAGGAGATCATCGAGGATGCGGATTGGGCGGCGGTGATCGACGAACTGAACAGCAGATTGCATTAGTTTCTGTTCTTCTTGCGCGCTCCAGGCGAGAGGAAATGCCGAAGGCAGCTGTCCCTTTTCTTGCTGGCAAGGACTCACCGGAAGCCGGCGCCTGGCTAAGTGCCTTGCGGCACGCGATGCCGGACGAACGCATTGTCGCCTTCGAGGACTTGAATGAAGGGGAGAGAAGCGAGGCAACAATTGCCATCGTCGCCAATCCTGAACCCGCCGATCTGAGCCGGCTGCCACGATTGTGCTGGGTGCATAGTGTCTGGGCGGGGATCGAGCGCCTGCTTGCCAATCTCGGCGACTCGCGATTGCAGATCGTTCGCCTGCTTGATCCCCGACTGGCGGCGACCATGGCCGAAGCAGTATTGGCCTGGACCCTGTTCCTGCACCGCGAAATGCCCGCCTATGCGCGACAACAAGCACAACAACTCTGGCGGTCGCGTCCCTACACCCGCCCAGAACAGCGAACGGTCGGCTTGCTTGGCCTGGGCGCGCTCGGATCGGCCAGCGCCGAACGCCTGCTGGCCGCTCGATTCAAGGTTTGCGGCTGGAGTCGGCAGAGGAAGTCGCTGCCCGGGGTCGAATGCTTCGCGGGCGAGGTCGGGCTAGAGGAAATGCTGGGCAAGACCAATATCCTGATTTGCCTTTTGCCGCTGACCCTCGAAACCCGGGGCTTGCTCAACATGGCTCGATTGGCGCTCCTGCCTTCCGGCGCGTCACTGATTAACTTTGCCCGCGGTCCGATCATAGACGATGAGGATTTGCGCGCCGCTCTGGACAGCGGGCAGCTCGACCATGCGGTACTGGATGTCTTCGCACACGAACCACTGCCGGCCGATCGATGGCCGTGGCGACATCCCGGGGTGACGGTTCTGCCGCACTGTTCGGCACCGACCGACCACGAAACGGCGGCGCAAATCGTGGCGGCCAACATTCGTCGCTATCGCGAAACCGGCGAACTGCCAGCCTGCGTCAACGTGGCGCGCGGGTATTGACGTGCCGCTTGCTTTGGCGACGCCGTCGCCGTCCGCCGCTTCGGTCGCAGCGCTCCGCTTGCCGAGAAAGCGGCCGCCGCTGAAGTCCTTGGGAAGCGCTACTACGATTCGCGGGACGCAGAGCTGGTTGCGGTTTGTCGCGGCCAGCCCCCGAGCCGGTCCGGCGGCAGGGACTTCCCCGTCGTCGGGGGCGGGGTCAGGCGTGCAGGCGCCCGAAGGGCTCGCCGCAGGCATCGGCACCGTTCCACACCAAACGACCTAAACCCATTTCAAAGCAAGTGATTGAAAGATCGAGGAAAGGCGTCGTCGTTTGGCAGGAAGTTCAGTTTATAGTGCCAATTGGTCTTACGGGCAGTGTGCATGTTCAATGGCTTATCGCGCTATCCGTCGAATTCTGGACGAAACAGCTTGCCGCCTTTTCCCGAGATCACGGGTAGGCCACGAAACCCAGTATTGTTTCGGGATGCTCATCGGTTACGATCAGAAAACCGCGCTGATCGAGCCGCACCAGACCTTCCCAGTTGCGAGGACGATCCTCTAGATTCAGCTGGATCGGTGGCGTGTTGGTCAATTTGATCACACCCTCTTTCTCGACGTATTGAAGTTCCAGTAGACGCTCGACTTGTTTGCGCTCAGCATGCGTGGTGCCTTTGCCATAGGTGTCCGCCAGATTATCTGCGGCAACTTCGTAGCTATTTTCGCCTTTCTCGCAGGGGAAGTAATAGTTGATTGCCCAGAACTTTCCATCACCATTGGCTGTGGTCGCATCGGTGATTCGGTACTCGATGTGTGGGAGTGGAATGGAGTTCAGTTTGCTTGGCCGAGGCGATAAAGAAAACGCGTAGGCGCGAGGGCCTTCCTGATCGTTGTTTTTTATTTTGGCACCGTTCAATTCAAAAAACGACACCAGAAGATCGTCCATCAACATCAACGACTCATACGAGGCGTTGCCGACTTGCGCCGGCGGCGGCATCTCGATAAGCTCATTATCAAGACGCACTTCAGCCGGGTTCGGATTGACCATTCCACTAACCAGGTAGGCCCTCATGCGACCATCCGGGCCCGGTCGCCCGGCTTCGAACGTCATATAAACGCGGTCTTCCTTGAATGCGATCGCCTCGAAGCCCTGATAGTCCGTAAATTGTTTCGTCACGTGCGCGGCAAAAAACGGAATCCTGTCAACTTTAATGGGTGGAGACGACTTGCCATCCAGGAAGTCGACAATGTCGGCTTTGGCAATTCTGAATAAATAGCCATCGCTTTCCCCTTCGTTGTTCAGCTGCTTCAATTCCGGCAGCAGAATCAGATGATCCTTGTACCATGCCAGACCGGATAGTTGATCTTCGCCATCACCTTGAAATGAGCGGGCGTCCAGCGGAATAGTCTGTACGGTGATTTCCTTGGGGCTTTCTGGCGCAGCCCCATTGGGCGCGGCGGACATCGTCACTGCGGTCGGGCACGTGTTGGGTGCGCGAGCATCGGCTGCCGTTGGTGTGATACAGCCGGAGACCAAAGAGGCAAGGAGGACAGCTTGAATGATGATGGTTTTCACTGTGTGAGACCTTTCCTGGCGTGGCCGAATCCGGTTGGATAAACATGAAAGATCCACAAAGACGGGTAGCACCATGGGGGGCGTCTGGCTGATTCTTGCCACGAGTTCCTGATGGCTGGAAGTCGCCATAGCTTCAGTTGGTTTCGTAAGACACGGGCAGCGCTGCCGGACAAGTGTCGGGCGACTTCTCCGCCAGTTGTCGCGCTCCTCCATTACTGCTGGCGAGTCCGAGGTCGCAGGCGGCGTCTTCCGACAGACCGATCACCAGAAGACGTGAGATGCTGGCGGCCCCTCTTGCCTCTGCGGAGGGCGGCGCTGCCAGTCTCAGGCGGACGATTAGCGCCAGCGGTTTGCCGTGCGCGTTGAGCCGCCATTCAGCCACCTCCGATCCGGCAACATTGGGGAACTGTCCCAAGGCCAAAATTTCTCGGCTATAGACCACGCGCTGCTCGGTAGACCAGGTGTGACCGTTCCGGCGCAGATCAACCCACGATCGGGCGTCAGAGGAGACCACGAACAGGCGATAGGGCGGTGGCGCCGGGCATTCCTCAACTGCGAGCTTACGCGCCGCATACTGCTTGACAAGTCCCGGCGATGGCGCTGCACACGCGGAAGCCGAGATTGGTGTGTAAAGGCTGCTTGGCTCCGCTCCGTCGGCTGCCAGGCAGCTAACTGCGCTGAGCGTTGCGACCAGCAAGATTGCCTGCGATCCGGCCGCAACGTGCACGTCGTCCCGCTCATGCCAAGCCAAGTGCTACGCTCGTCTGGTGGCCGACGACGCCGTCGACGGCGAGGCCCTTGGCACGCTGGAAGGCCATAATCTGAGCCATGGTGCCGCGGCCAAACACGCCGTCAGCAATGAGGGTGAAGCCCAGCGCGTTCAATGCTTTCTGAATCGCCAGGACCTCCGGTCCGCGGTCGCCAATGCTGAGAATCTTGGCAATTGCGGGGACGCCGGTAAACCAGGAGTGGATGGTGTCGTCAGCGACCTCGAAGTGCATGGCGT
>ERZ761607.5295-NODE-5295-length-10699-cov-3.468621_pt1 | contig 10699 bp, 15 predicted proteins | sample MGYA00511164_ERZ761607 | MGnify/ENA primary metagenome ERZ761607 (study PRJEB28899, sample SAMN02445080) | bioreactor sludge metagenome | biome: EBPR sludge | place: Australia: Brisbane, Thorneside Wastewater Treatment Plant | collected 2011-06-22 ...
ACCTACGACCCCTTCGGCCACGTCCTCGAGCAAAAAGGCCCACCCCCCCGCTACCAGTTCTCATCCAAGGAGTACGATGCGACGATGGGGTTGAATTATTATGGGTATAGGTTCTACTCGTCTTTGCAGGGTCGTTGGGTTAGCAGGGATCCAGTCGAAGAAGATGGCGGAATAAACTTATACAAATTTGTAAACAACGATTCGATAGGCATCGTTGATGCTTTCGGTTTGGAATGGTGGCGCGGAATTCCTATAATCGGAGATTTCGTCAAGAGAAGGAAATGTTCTCGCGCAATGGATAAATGGTTTGAAGAGTGTAAGAGCAATATGCCTGATTGCAATAAGTGTAATACTACAGCCGAAGAAGATTTGTTGTGTCTGTCGAGGCGAAACAAAGCAATGGCAGAATGCATAAAGGGCGCTAGAGATATGTTTGATAAATGTATAAGTGCGGCATACTAATGAAAAAATTCATTCTGATGGCAGTTGTGTTGATTCTGTTTTTTTATGAGGCATCATACCGCGCTGTTTCGGGCAGATATGGAGAGTTGATTGTTATAAGTGATCCTCCGGTCGTTTACTACGCAACCCCTTACTTCTTTGCAAACGACTTCTTATATTATATTTTTTGGCCACGGATCAATTTACCACTGGGGATGGTTCGTCTCTCACCCGGTACCGGAGTGTATGTAAAAGGTGGTGATTTTTATAAAAAAAATAAAGATGGCGACTTTGTTTTATTGATAAAAGGGCGTAGCAAACAATGAGGCGATTGAGAGGCGACTGACGGTCACCCTCGGCAAGCAACTCGTGTTGAAAGAGGCGACTGACGGTCACCCTCGGCAAGCAACTCGTGTTGAAGGAATAACGCTGAAACATCCCGTCAAATCATGCCTTGGGCGCGTTTTTTGGCGCTGAAAACGGGCGCCAAGCAAGGGCTCGCAGTTGAAGGAGTTGATCCATGGCGAGAGCCTCGGAACATATGGTGGTCGGATATACGTATCACCTCACCCATCGCTGCCATGACCGGCGGTTCTTGTTGCGCTTTGCGCGGGACCGGGATGTGTACCGGGAGTGGTTGCGGGTCGGGGTCGCACGGCATCGGGTGCCGGTCTATGGCTATTGCGTGACGAGCAACCATGTTCATGTGCTGGCGCGCGCGGAGAACGAGGAGGCGATCAGTGGGTTGATGCATCTGGCGGCCGGGGCAACGGCGAAGTGCTACAACCTGCGTAAACAGCGGCAGGGAGCCATGTGGGAACATCCGTATCAGTGCACCCTGATCCAGGACGGTGAGCATTTGTTGAATTGCCTGTGTTACATCGACCTGAACATGGTGCGTGCGGGCGTGGTATCCCATCCGCGCGCCTGGCGGTGGTGTGGCTACGATGAGCTCTCAGGCACACGCGTGCGATATCGGTTGATTGATCGAGAGGGATTGGTTGAGCGCCTCGGAATGTCCGACCTTCGTTCGTTCAGGATGATGTATGCAGAGGCCATCGAGCGACGGCTGTCTGAAGGCGGTCGTGCCCGCCAACCGCACTGGACCGGAGCCCTGGCTGTTGGGTCGGCCGACTTTGTGCACATCATGGAGTCGCACTATGGTCACCGGCGCACGCTTCAGATCGATCCCTGCACCAATGATCGATCAACCTGGATGGTCAAAGAGCCCGCGGCTCGTTACGAGGCTATTTCCGGGGGTCAAAACGGCCGCTAAGGGTCGTTTTGGGGTCGAAATATGAAGCAAGTCGTTGATCGAAAAGAGCTAGTCTATGGTAACCGTCGATATTCCCTCATATATGACGGATGGAATCTAATCCACGAAACATCGGAAAAGACAACGATGGTGGAGGTGTTGAATCCCAACTTTGTTTCCGGCTTATCCGATTGGACCATCAATGACGCCACCCACATCAGCTGTTTCTTTTCCGGGGCGGTGAAGCTAAGCGATGTCAACTCGTTTGTTGAACAGAATGTTTCGCTTGATCCGGGTGCCGAATATTCGGTTTCGTTTCAGTATCATCCATCAGGATGCGGGGCCGCGCCCGGTTATGGTTCATATCCATATGCCCTGGCCGTCCACCTCGGTGACGACTCCGCTATCATTAGCGGGTACTATGCGCCTTGGACGGCATGGTTTTCTATGCGGGAGTTTGAAGTCACGTTAAACCCGTCCACCACAGGGTCCTTGAAATATGAGATTCCTTTTGGTATGCCGAATGGCGTGATCGATTCCATTAAGGTTATTCGCCGAGAGCAAGCCCGTGTGAGTTATGTCTGGGGGCTTGACCTGTCGCACAGTCTTCAGGGGGCTGGAGGTGTGGGTGGTTTATTGGCCACGGTGCGTGAAGGGAATACGTTTTATAGCACTTACGACGCCAACGGGAATGTTTCCGAATATGTGTCGGGTAGCGGTGCCATCGTCGCGCACTACGAATACGAACCTTTCGGGAAAGAGACCGTGGCTACTGGATTAAGCGCTGATGATTTCTTGTTCAGGTTCAGCACCAAGAAGCTTGAGCCAGAGGCTGATATTTATTATTACGGCTATAGATTTTACTCACCCCAGCTCGGTAGGTGGCTGAATCGGGATCCGATTGGAGAGAGGGGCGGGATCAATCTGTATGGGTTCGTCGAAAATGATTCAGTCAACAAGTGGGATTATCTCGGGCATTATACTCTCCAGCAGGCTTTGGCTTCGCTTGGTGGGTGCAACTCTTCAAGTGGACGAGGACAGACGCGTTGTATTGAATTGGCTCGCGAAAGATTTACCGACCAACAAGTTTTCGATGAATGGTATCGACTCGAAGGAACACAAGGTTCGTGGTGGACGAGTTTGCCTAAATGCCCGAAGAAACTTTGTGTAGGCAAGAGGGATGGACGCGGACCAAATAGAGACTGGGCGAAAAACAGTTTCGCGAAAGACCCTTCGCAATGGCACCAACCCGGGAAACCTTCAAGCGCTGAGTTAAACCTTCATCCTGGTACCGTGTGGAGCATGCGAAGTAAAGCAACGGGCGCAGGGCATGCCAATCAGTGTACATACGATAGAGACGGTCTTCTATTAAGAGAGCCAACTGGTGCCGGTACAGTTGACTGGTATCGCGCCGGTACGTTGGCGCACGTTTACCACGATGTATGGCCCATCTATTTGGCGAACAGTTTAGATGGCGGGGCACACATGAGTCTGATTAGCAGTACAATCAGGGGTGGGCCTGCAATACTGAGTAGCCCGGGCAACAATCTGCGAAAGTATTATGATGTGCGGCCTCTTTGGGCAGAGTCTCCATGAGTGCCCGCAAAGTAGTCGCACTTGCAGGCTATCTGTTGGGAACATTGGCAAGTTGGCCTTTGATGGATACGGCGTGGCTTGCTTCATTGATTTTGGGTCCTCTTCAGCATCTCGCACTTGCAATTCAACGACTCGATAACTCGAATGAATATCTGGACGGAGTGTCTAGGGTTACCGGTGAAGATTACGTGATTTCGCTGTTTCATCTGGTCGTTTGGATCGTGGGTTTCATTGCGGTCTATTCATGTTCACGTCGAGAGCCTGTTCCCAAACAGAGCATTATATTCATTGCCGGGCTCTGGTTCATTATTGGGTTAGTTAATGTAGGGTTGTTTGCTGTCCGAAGTGTCTAGTTGATCTCTTATGGATATGATGGTCACTTCTATGCATTGTGCATTTACAACCTCGGCCCGCTGGTCGCTCGTACCCACCCCCTCCGCGCATCGCCTCGATGACGAGGCCATGCGCTCAGCCCCCGGATGACTCGCTCCTTTCAGTCGCTCTCGTTGAAGCGCGCGCCCCGCAGGAGCCGCGCCGAAACAAAAGGCACATTATGAAGGCATCGGGGTCAGGCATTCACTATTCACTATTAAGTGATCACTACAAAACAGGAGACATGATCGTATGAATAAAAAACTAATCACACTTATAACCGTTGGCATATTCTCTTTCGCGCTATCAAGTACATCGTTTGCCGACAGTGGCACACTTGGCAAATCCTACATTCTCCCGGAAGTCTTGTACGGACAATTCGGGGACAACCAGCTTGATGAGGACTTGGATGCCTATTATGGAGGTGGGGTAACCTTAAATGTGAATTTGGTCCCGCACCTTGATCTTCAGGTTGGTGGCGGCTACTTGTGGGCCGATGGCGACCGAGGTTCGGTTGATCTCTCGTTGGATCAAATGGCAGGCGCCATAGGCCTGCTTGCCTTTATGGACCCTGAGGCCCAAATGACCCCTTACGCATTCGCCTCATTCAACATCGTTGATTGGGAGGTCGAGGCCAAGGGTCCGGGCGGAACAAGCAAACAGGATGATACGGACGAAGGATTTGGCGGTGGCGCTGGCGTCCAGTTCAAAGTTACGCCAAAATTCATCATCGACGCATCCGGCAACTATCTTGATGTCGGAGATTCAGATAGCTGGGGCGCTGATCTCGATTTCGGCTACTGGTTTAGATCGAACATCCAGGGCACACTCGGCGGATCATACAACTTCGACAGCGAAGACATGTCCATACTCGTGGGGGCACTTTTTACGCTGTAGAAATGAGTTTGACGACAAGGTTGTATTCGAAAGCTAGTTAGCCAAATATTTTCGCATTTGTAGCCCTTAAAATAGGAGCTGATCGCACAAAGGGGAGAGCCACGAATCACAGGTGTCGTGCGACGGTGATTGACGGTCACCTTTGGCAAACAGCTCGTGTTGAAGGAATAGCGCTGAAACATCCCCTCAAATCATGCCTTGGGCGCGATTTTGGCGCTGAAAACGGGCGCCAAGCAAGAGCGCGTAGTTGTAAGGAGTTGATCCATGGCGAGAGCCTCGGAACATATGCCGGGTTCGGGGTCGGCCCTTAAACAATAATTACGTGCAACGTATGTGTTTGTCTTTTGATGATGAATAAATTTGGGCTGACCCCGCCACCGAGCGGGATCGTCAGCCTAGTCGTTCGGCAAAATCCCATGAAGCACATTCTGTTCTCGATGCTTTTTGCATGCATTTTGTGCTGCGGAGCAGTTGCCCGAACTAACTCGCAGCGCGTAACGAATGTTGAGCAACGCGTTTCAGCGCTTGAGGGACGTGCAAAGCAGTTCGGTGGCGAAGGCCTTGCGTTATTTCTAGTCGGTGCGTTCTGTGCGTTGTGGGCGCAGAATACAGGCAGAAATGCGTGGCTCTGGTTTTTCCTCGGTCTCTTCTTCAGCGTGATCACAGTGATCGCGTTGTTAATCAAAAACTCCAATGATCGAGCGGATTCTCCCTGCGGCAAGAAACCCTTCGATCTCCACGACTATCGAAAGCTATGAAAAACCTGGAGCTAGTCTACGGTAACCGTCGATATTCCTGCGAGTTACCCGGGTAACCTTACCGGTTGAGCGGGGAGTTCAGGAGGCTTTGTATGAAACGCGGTAAAGGTGAGGAGGGGGTGAAAGAACCCTGCTTGGGTCGACTCGTGACGCGCATCGTCTGGGTGCTGGTGTTGTTCGTGGTTTTGCTGGTGGTGATGTACCAGGGATTCAGCGCCGGAGGCCGGTCGTGAAAAGGTGTCGTCGGTTGCGCCTCGCGGAGGCACTACTACACCGAGGCGCGGGGTGTAGTAGCCGCTCCGTGAGCGGCCGGCCTCGGGCGGGTCGGGAAGGGAGCCGATGATGCGTGCCTGGTCGATCGTTGCCTGGGTGTTGATGTGGATGTGGTTTTCGGTGTCGGTGGTGGCGGCGATCCGGCTGTCCTTCCTGCATCCGGACCGCCCGGGTGGATACCTGGTCGGCATCTGGATCCTGCCGGCTTGTTTTGCCGTGTTGGTCTGGCTGCAGGCCCGGGTGGTGATCGACACGTTCCGGCGCCGACGGCGTTTAGGCCGGTGTGGGGTCGTGCGGATGAAGGGAGGGATGTCGTGAACCTGGAACTGATCCTGATGGCCGTGATGTTGACGGTGGCGCTGCTTGGGTTGTTCGCGCTTCCGGTAGGTGTGGGGTGGGTGGTGAGGCGATGGATATTCCCGAGGGCCCATCCACGTTGGCTGGCGATCGGGTTGGCGGTGGGCCTGGTGGCGGTTTCGTCCTGGTGGCGAATAGCGTCCGGGCGGCTTGAGTTTGAACCGCTATGGATCCAAGTGTTGAGTCTGGTGTTTAAGGTCGCCTTCATCCAATCCCTGTGCCGGTATGGGATCTGGCGGGCCGATGCGCGGGCAATCCAGAAGAGGTATGACCTGTCGGGTGTATCTAATAGTTCAGGCAGGGAGGTCCGGTGATGATCGCGATGTCGATGATGGGAACCATGTTCGGTATGGTTGCGTTTGTGATGGTGTGCGCCACCGCCCGGCGGGTCAAGCGGTTGGAGGAGGAGTTGGAGCGATTGCGCCGGGAACGTTCGTAGAGCGTGGTGGTTGAGTGCGTTGATGTTCGGTGGTTTTGGCGATGGTGGAGGTGGGTCGGGTCGATGGGGTGTACGAGTGGGTGTAGGAGTAGGTGGGGGCGTGGGCGTGGGCGTACTCGTACACGAACTCGTACACGCAAATCGCTGCCGGTACGAAACGCGCGGATCGGCAGGGATGCCGATCCCTACCAGCGCAGGGGAATGTCCGGCCGGTCGGTGCTGTCATTGTCCATGGGTTGGACCATTGTGAAGGCGGGTTGTCCAGAGGCTGGACCCATGGGCGGGTGGGAGGTAGGATGATCCGTGCGATGAGAACCCATCAGGAAATCGATCAGCGCAGCCTGGCGTTGGCTCGCCGTATCGTGGACCGGTTGGATGCCGGTTCGTGGTCGGGCGGGGTTGAGCGTGCGCGGCTGGTGAACCGGCGTTGGCGGGCGATCCAGGATTCCGGGGTGCACCGTGCGTGGGCGGCGTTGCTGGAACAGCCGTGGCCGGCCATTCGCGCTGCGTTGCTTGATCCGTCGGAGGCCGGCGTGCAGCTGCGCCAGAACAATCCGTTTTGCGGCATCCTTTCCCCGCAGGAGCGGTGGGCGGTTTACCGGGAGTTTGCGCGTCATGCGGCGTGACCAGATGGAACATGTGTTGCGGGCGGCGGCGGCGATCACCAAGGAGCGGGAATTCGTCGTGCTCGGCAGCCAGGCCCTGCTGGCTTCGGTGCCGGATCCGGCGCCACCGTTGGATCAGTCGATGGAGCTGGATGTATATCCGCTGAACAATCCGGCGGCGGCCGACCTGATTGACGGCTCGATCGGGGAGTTGTCCCCGTTTGGCGAAACCTTTGGCTATTACGCCCATGGCGTCGGGCCGGAAACGGCCATTCTGCCGCGGGCGTGGCGGGACCGTGCGCGCATCGTCGAAAACGAGAATACCGGCGGGGCGCGGGGGATCTGTCCGGGGCCGGCCGATCTGGCGATCGCCAAGCTGGCGGCGGGACGTGCGAAGGACCTCGTTTTCGTCCGGGCGATGCTGGAACAAGGGATCGTGCACCGACGTGACCTGGATGCCGTACTGCCCGAACTGGATCACGCGACGAGCACCCTCGTCGCCGCGCGGCTCGATCGGCTGTAGCCGGGTCGTCCGATTCGCTGTCGGCGTAAACGCCCGGATCGATTTGGGTGTACGAGCGGGTGTAGGAGTAGGTGGGCGCGTGGGCGTGGGCGTACTCGTACACGCACTCGTACATGCGGATCGCTGCCGGGACGAAACGTGCGGATTGGCAGGGGGGTTGATTTCTGCCGGTGCACACACCCGGATCGATGGGGGTGTACGAGTAGGTGTAGGAGTGGGTGGGGGATGGGTATGTGACGTGTCGGCGGGGTCAGGCGAAGGCGGGGGTGTAGAGGTGGGTGCGGTAGGCGTGGGCGGCTTGTTCCCAGCTGAATTTGTCGAGCAGTTTCCAGCCGTGGTAGATCATGGCGCCGTATTCGTCCGGGTCGCGGTAGAGGGTGATGGCGAGGCGGAGGGCGGCGGCGGCGCTGGCGGCGGTGTGGCGGAAGAGTTCGGTGCGGCGGCGTTCGGCGAGGCGGTCGCCCTTGGGGTTCTGGTTCCAGTAGCCGCAGTCGATGATGTCGCGCCAGCCTTCGACTTCCTCGGCGAAGTTGACGTGCTCGCGGAAGAGCAGGCCGGTGGGGCGGCTGCGGGCGCGGTGGTACTTGCGGGCGATCATCCTGCCGTAGAGGCTGAGCACGGCCTCGTCGGCGAAGCAGGATTCGTGGGGGACGACCTGTTGGACGAGGCCGCCGGTGGCGCGGGCGATGCAGGGCATGCCGGCGAGGTAGGCTTCGTTGGCGGCGCCGAAGGGTTCGTACATCGAGCCCATGACCATATAGGAGCAGCCGCCGAGCAGGGCCTGGAAGACCTCCTTCTCGACGCGGAAGGGGAAGACGCAGACTTCGTCGGGCCGGTCCTCGGCGAGGCGGCGGAGGAAGCGGAGGCCGAGTTGGCCTTCGTCGCCGGGCATGACGGCGAAGAGGTAGCGGGCGGCCCCGCGCGGCATGGACTGGATGGCCTCGACGATGACATCGAATCCCTTCTGGCGGGGGTCGTCGCGGCCGAGCATGAAGAACACCGGGAGGTCGGGGTTGTCGAGCTTCAGCGGTCCGCCCCAGCAGGCGTGGGTGCGGGTGGCGCGGAGGCGGGCGAGGTAGGGGTTGACCACGTCGGCGAGGGCGGCGCGGCGCTGGCGTTTTTCCGCGACGAGCGGGGTCGGGTCGCCGCGGCGCGCGGCGGCGAGGGCTTTGGCGCTGAACGGGGGTTTTTTCTCGCCGAAGATGCCGTTCTCGATGCCGATGAGGCCGGCGCGTTTGAAGGTGCGCTGGAGGTGGGGGCAGAAGATCTGGGTATAGAGGGCTTCGTTGCGGAGTTCGTGGGCGAAGTGGGAGGAGACGGTGGAGACGGGGGCGTCGAGCAGGGGGATGGTTTGCTCGAGCACGGAGTGGTTCAGTTCGAGGCCGAGGTGGCGGGCGAAGTCGCAGGTCAGCGGCGAGTTCATCGCGTGCAGGGGGCGGTCGTAGGGGTTGTGGATGGTCAGCACGCATTTCACGGCGGTGAGGCCGGGTTGGGTGGCGGTGACGAGCAGGGCCTGGGCGATGGCGGCGGTTTCCCAGTCCTGGAGGTGGAGGACGAGTCGCCGGGTGCCGAGGCGTCCGTCCTTGGCCAGTTCGGCGAGCACGAGCGGCGCGGCGATGCAGAAGAACAGGGCGTCCTCGGTCAGTTTTTCGCCGTTGATCGGGTTGCGGTACGGGTCGAGCGGGGTGCCGGGGCGGCACGGGTTCACGTAGGGGTTGTCCACCGCCTGGAAGAACGTGGGCGAGGCGATGAAGAAGGTGCGCAGGCCGTGGCGGTTCACTGCCTCGATGACCTCGACCGGGTAGGCGATGCCGCGCACCAGCACGTGCTGGGTGAACAGCGAACGCCAGGAGGCGACGGTGCCGCGCTGCTTCAGGGCGTCGAGGTCCACCAGGTTGCGGAACAGCGGGGCGAGCACGACGCAGCGGTTCTTGCCGAGCGCGCCGGGGAGCAGCTTCATGACCGCGCCGAGGCCGCCGAGGGCGAAGTATTCGGTTTCAAAGGTGGCGAAGACGACGAGATCGCGGGGGGCGGTGGTGCGTTTCTTCATGGCGGCATGGTACCGCACGGCGAGGGAACCACCCACAGTTTTCTCGGCGGACGGGTGCGGGGATGGGGACGGAAGGTGCACGGCGGGAGACGGGATATGTGATACGGGATGCGGTGGGCGGGGCGGGGATAAGCTTGGTTCGGGGAGCGGGTTGGCGTAAAGATGGAGGCATGATCTTTCGTTCCGCTTCGATGGCGCGGCGGGGTTGGTCGTTCCGGTGGTGGATCCGGTCGGCGGGTGCCTTGGCCCAGCGCATTGTGTTTTACCAGCCGTTGTTCCTGTTGGGCGTGGCCCTTGTGATCGGGGTGGCTTGCGGGTTTGCCGCAGTGGGGTTCCATCACTTGATCGCCTTGTTCCAGGGGTGGTTCTGGGGCATCGGCGAGTGGACGGTCGCGGCGATCCGCGAAGTGCCGTGGTGGCAGCGGCTGCTGGTGCCGGCGCTGGGTGGCTTACTGGTGGGGCCGGTGATCCGGTTCCTGGCGCCCGAGGCGCGGGGGCACGGGGTTCCGGAGGTGATCCTGGCGATGGCGCAGCGGAACGGGATCATGCGGGGGCGGGTGGTGATCGGGAAGACCCTGGCGTCGGCGCTCACGCTGGCGTCCGGCGGATCGGCGGGCCGGGAGGGTCCGATCATCCAGATCGGGGCGGCGATCGGTTCCAAGACCGGGCAGTTGTTGCGGGTCACCGGCCAGCATGTGCGCACGTTTGCGGGGTGTGGGGCGGCGGCGGGGTTGGCGGCGACGTTCAACGCGCCGATCGCCGCGACCTTGTTCACCGTCGAGGTCATCATTGGCGAGTACAGCGTGCTGCAGTTCACTCCGATCGTGATTTCGGCGGTTATTGCCACGGTGGTGGCGCGGCATTTCAGCGGGAGCGAGCCGGTGTTCCGGGTGCCGGACTACGATCTGGTCAGCACATGGGAGTTCGTGCCGTATGTCGCGCTCGGGTTGCTCAGCGGGTTGCTGGCCATCGGATTGATGAAGGTCCTGTTCTACACCGAGGACCGGTTCGAGCGGTGGCGGGCGCCGGGCTGGGTCAAGCCGGCGGTGGGCGGTTTGCTGCTCGGTGTGATCGGCCTGGTCTTCCCGCAGGTGTTCGGCGACGGGTACGACACGGTTGATGCGGTGTTGCAC
>ERZ761607.5296-NODE-5296-length-10692-cov-7.677917_pt1 | contig 10692 bp, 8 predicted proteins | sample MGYA00511164_ERZ761607 | MGnify/ENA primary metagenome ERZ761607 (study PRJEB28899, sample SAMN02445080) | bioreactor sludge metagenome | biome: EBPR sludge | place: Australia: Brisbane, Thorneside Wastewater Treatment Plant | collected 2011-06-22 ...
GCGCCGATGATCGTATGAGCATCACTCATGCTAAAGTAGGTCATCGCCAGGCTCCTTAATAAAGAAGCCCACCCCCTGGTGGGCTTCTTGTTTTAACCGTCCACTGGCCCTCCTCTCTTGTCATTACGCGACATGGCGCGAGGCGGCGTGGGAGCATGGTCGCTGGTCTGGCGCCGCTGACTGGCGGGAGCGAGACGAATCGCCCGATTACGATTATCAGTTGATTCGGGAACGGTTGAACGAGTTGCGTACGCTGCGTCGGCACGGCGATACCGCCCGGCTGGTGTACGCCCTACACGAGGGCTTGCACGGCAACCTCGGCAATATCGCTAATCCGATGCTTTATTCCTAACTGCTTGTTCGGTGCCAAGTGGTTGCTGACCGAGTATCTTGACGAGGTTGCCACCACACTTGACGAACTGTGCGACCGGGATTTCCCTGATTTTCCCTTGGCTGCCAAGCTGCGGTTTTTCGAGCGTGCGGCTCAAAGCTTCGGCCGCTCGGCGCTGATGCTCAGCGGGAGCGCCACCCTGGGGTTGTTTCATTCGGGGGTAATCAAGGCGTTGTGGACCGAAGGACTGTTGCCGCGGATTATTTCCGGTTCCAGCGCGGACTTCGTCGCCGCGGCGACGATTGGCACGCATACCGATGCCGAATTGGCGCGGGCATTCAGCCCGAATGGATTCACGGCGGAAGCGTGGCGTAGCCTCGGGTTCAAAAGCCTGCTCAAGGGCAGCACGCTGATGGACAGCAACCAGATGGAGCTTTGCATCGAACAGAATGTCGGTACGTTCACCTTTGAGGAAGCCTTCGATCGCACGGGTCGGATCATCAATATTCCAGTGTCGCCGCGCCGCGCGCATCAGCGCTTGCGGTTGCTCCATTACCGGACCGCGCCGAGCGAGCCGCCTGGCCGAAACTGGAGCGCATCCGCAACGCTACCCGCATCAGCCGTGCGTTCGAACGCGGCCTGGAGCGGTTGCGGGCGCGCGCCGCCACAACGGCGCCCTGAAGGACTCAGGGCTTGGCCAGATCGTCCAGAAGCAACTGGATGTCCGCCGCGTACTGGTAGTGCAGGTCCAGATCGGCGGCCAGAGCCGGGTCGCGTGAACCCGCCAAGATGGCTTGCAATTTGGTGATCAACAACTTGCCGGCGGGGGGTACGTTGGGGCTGGCCACGATTTGCGCCAACTTGGCGGCCAATGGCGCGGTGTCGCCAGCGCGGATGGCTTGCCCAATCTGGGCGCACAACCGGGAGCCCGGATTGGCGTTGTCGCCGCCAGCTCGCCGGTAGGCCAGGTATTTCTGGATCGATTGTCGCCGGGCCGCATCGGCCACGCCCAGATTTTCGACCGCCTGGCCAACATCGCGCAGACCACGGCGGATGGCCCAGTTGCGAGCGGTGGGGCTTTCAGGCAGGTTGCACTCACTGGCGCGGTACAATTCCTGGCGGGCTTCGTCATGCCGCCGCAGTTGAATCAGCACGTTGGCCAGCTTGTTGCGGCTGGCTTCCTCGCCGCGGCCATCACCCAGTTCCGCGTACAGGTCCGCCATGCGCCGGTAAGCCAGAACCGCTTCCTCAAGCTGGTTGAGCACATGGTGCAAGTGGCCAAGCTCACCCAAAACTTCGGCGATCCCGGCACGGTTGCGGAGTTGCTCGTAAAGATACAGCGCTTGCTGACAAGCCTTGAGCGCCGGCTCGATCTCCCCAAGCAGCTTGCGAGCCAGGCCGAGTTGCCGCCAGGCCTGGGCCGCTTCTTCCGGTTCGCCCAGCGCCTCGAAGGCTTGCCGCGCGGCGTCGTAAAGCGTGGCCGCTTCGGAATACCGGCCCTGCCTTTGGCGTACCAGTCCCAGTTGTAACTGATTGGCGGCGACCATGGGGTGAATGGCGTTCGGCGCGATGTGAGCGAGCGCGGCCTCGTAGGCGGCCGCCGCATCCTGCAAGCGCCGCAGGTAACTCAGACAATCACCGGTTTCGGCGCCAGCCACCGCGGCCATGCGGGCGGCGCTGGCGTTGCCGGCGTCGGCCAGCACCTGGAATCGTTGGCGGGCCTCGTTCAGCTCGCGAGCCGCCGGTTCGGCGGCGCTGGCCATTTTCAGCAACTTGCCCAACAGAAAATGCGCGCGGGCCTGATCGTAGGCGGCGCCGGGGTAGGCGTCGGTCCCCGCTTCCTGGCACTGACGCAGGAGTTGCCGGGCGGCTTGCAGAGCTTCCTCCAGCGCCTCGTTGTCGCGCAGGCGCTCGATCCGTAGTCGTTCGGTTTCAAAACGCGCCCGACTCCAACCCAGCAGAGCCTGACTGGCCCGCTCGCGGGCGGTCTTGGCCTCCTCCAGTGCGGCGGTGATGCCGAGACTGGCCAGCAACTGCTCTATCTGAGTGGCAATGCGGGCGATCCGCTCCGTGGAAATACCCTGTTGATTGTCGCGCAGCAGGGCAAGCAGGTTGGGCAGTTCCAATCGCAGTAACCGCTTGGCTCGAGCGATGTCCTTGAAATGTTGCTGGTAAAGTTCCGCCAGAAACTGCTCCATGCCGATTCGCCAGCGCTCCCGCCAAGTGGCCCGCGCGTTCGAGTCCAGTTGGCCGAACAGGTAGCGCGCCAGGGCCGGATCGAAACGCAGGTGGCCATGGCCTTGATCCTCGGCCAATCCCAGGGCGATGAGCCGCGCGCAGAAGGTCTGCGTGGCGAGCGTGTCCAGTTTCAGGGCATGGCCTAACGCGATGCGATGAGCGCCGTCCTTGAAGAATGCCAAAACAGTCAACAGGTTTCGGTCGCTGGCGGATAGCCGCCGCAGTTCCAATTCCAGCCCCAGGTAAAGCGGCCACTGTAGGTCGTCGCCGTGGCAACGCAATAGGTCGGCTCGGAGTGGGCGCAGGAGCGTCGAGATCGCACTTACGCCCTGGATGCCAACTTCGGGCGCCAGACGGAGCAGGGTGCCGGGATGACAGCCGGCCATGACCACCAGTTCGCGCAGTTGCCGAAAGCTGGCGCCGTTGTCGGTGGAGGGAGGCGCTTCGCCAGCGGCGATCAGCATCTGGCCGAGCAGGGCAAGGGCATCGGTTTCATCCAGCGCCACCAGCTTTATTTCAGCCCAGGGCTGCGCGAAGGACGGTGGTCCGGCGCGGCCGAGCGCCAACAGGTGCAACATCGGCCATTCGCTCATCAGGTCCTTCCAGAATTGATCGAAAGCCTCGTCGTGCTCGGCGGGCCAGCGTTCGATCTGGTCCAGCACAAGCAGGACCGGAATCGGGCGCAGCGCCTGCCGAAGATGATCGAGCGCCTGCCACTGGGTCGGATATTGGCCGACCGTCCAGTGGTCTCCGGCCGGAAGCAGTTGCCGGCCCAGGGTTTCCAGCAGCGCGCGTGGGTTGCCGGCGTCGTCGGCGTGAACATAGGCGCTATGGCGATAGCGGTTGGTGCGCGCCAGCCAGCCCGCCAAGTCCGCCGCCAGGGTGGTTTTGCCACTGCCGCCGGGACCCTTGATGAAGACGGTGGGCCGGTTTTCCAGTAGCCGTTCGGCGATGAGCAACTCGCGCGTCCGCGCCAGATAGCCGTTCAGGGGCAGAGAGGGCATGGACCCCAAGGAGATGGGGCGCGACTGGCTGGCCAGGCGACGCCAAAGCTCCAACGCGGGGCGCAGCGTGAGGCGGGGGTCGTGCTGGCCCAGATACAAGGTGAAAGTGAACCAGTCCCGCAAGTAGACATCGCCACCGCCCAGGCCGGGGCTGCGGTAACTGTCGCCGGCCAGCCGGCGCTGGCCGGCGAACAGGGCCTGGCTGATACGGGCGCCCCGCAGCAACTCCTCGTGGAAGGCGGTCCAGAACCGGCGCAGGGTTTCCGCCGGCGCGTCGGGATGAACGGTGATCACCGCCGCGATCCCGGCCGTCAGAAAGGCGGACGCCAATTGCGCGGGTCTGACGGAACGAGGCGTTTCCTCTGGGCGGATCAGTACGACCAGACGGATACGATAGGTGGCTAGCAGAGTCGCCAGCGCCGCCACGGATACGAACTGGGCGTCACGACAGCGCGGGACATGCAAATCGTAGCTGGCTTCGAAGCCAAACAGGGGGACGTCCTCTTCGGAATCGTGACGGAAACGCCCATCCAAATGCATGGCGCTGAAGGGGCGACCGGCGGACCAGGCATCGTTCAACTGTTTTTCCAGCGCCGCCAGGGTAGGGGGGGTCAACACCCGCGCCTCGACCAGGGCGCCCAGCCCTTCCAGCGCCTCCAGCAAGGGTAGCGCGCCGCGCCGATAATCGGACTGCCCGGTGGATTCGGTATCGGGGCGCGGGCTGAGAGCCAAGATCCGCAGGGGAGGGGGCGCCGGGGGGAAGGCTTCGCCCCCGCCAGTCAGTCGACGCTGAAACTGAACCGGGTGTTTGCCGCGTAGCAGAAAATCGGCGTTATCGCTTAGAAGTTCCCAAGGCAGGTCAAGTAGTGCGGCGGGAGCCGCGTCATCGGTTCGCAGCGTCAGGCGGCGCTGGCTGGAGTCCGGCGCCTGGCGCCATTCGGCGGTCAGCGCCGCCATGGCGGGAGCGCCGAGCGTGGCTTGATACAGGGCCTGGCCCCAAGTCTCGAGCCAGACGCCGACGCGCTGGGCGAGTTGTCGAACCGTATCGGTGGGCCAGACAAGGTGGCCGCGCAGGTACCAGCGCGGCAGGTCTGGAGCGATGGAGCAGGGTAGCGGACCCAGGGTCAGGTGGATGTTGGAGACCGAGGCGGGATCAGGACGACAGTTCAGGCGGGCGGTGATCGGCCATGAGTTGGCGCGAGACGCGGCGGCGCGGTCCAGGATGAGCTCCAGCTCCGCCAGAGGCGGTGGACCCAGTTCGGCAACCGTGTCGCCGGGTGGCGACTCGCCCAGGGCGGCCAGCAAGGTCGACAGAACCGCGCCCAGACCGTCGGCGGGCAATTGAATCGGCGGGGTTTGCGGTGGCGGGGTAAACCAGGAGCCCAGCAAGGTGTTGTCGACGCCGGGCAACAGCAGCGGGATGACCCGATAAGTGCTGGCGCGGCGTCGTTCCATTTCTTGCGCGAGTTCGATCTCCCGGCGCATCCAGCCGGCCTCGCCCGTGTTGAGGCTGAGCACCACGATGACCTGGCGGGCCTGCTCGATGGCCCAGCGCACTTCCAAGGCCAGTTGGTCGCCGCCACGCCGGTCGCGGGTATCGCGCCAGACGTTCAGGCGGCAGGTTTCCAACGCTACCGCCAAATCCTCGGCGAAGGCGGCATCGGGCCGGGCATGGCAAATGAACAGAGAGGTAGCGGCCATCAGGGGTTCCAAAGCGGCAATGGAAGATTAAGGCGATGAATAGCTTAGCGCAAAAACCAGCGGGTCGCCGCCCTTGAAATCGGCCGGCTTGCCCCCATTTGAAAATTAACCCGAACAAGGCGTTCCAGGAACGTCACCACCTGAAATGAGAGGAGGCGTCATCATGGCTCTGATGCGTTATGAACCCTTCGGTTTGTTAAATCAGTTGCAGCGGGAAGTCAACCGCCTGTTCGAAACCAGCCGGTTTGGCGACGAGGAAGCCGGGCACATGCTGGCGGACTGGATGCCGGCGGTGGACATCAAGGAAGAGCCGAACCAGTTCGTGATTCATGCGGACCTGCCCGGCGTGGACCTCAAGGATATCGAGGTCACGCTGGAGAATGGTGTGCTGGCCCTGAAGGGTCAGCGGGCGAGCGAGAATAAGGAGGAAACCGAACAGTATCGCCGGGTCGAGCGGGTGCGCGGCACCTTTTTGCGGCGGTTCTCGTTGCCGGACGTGGCCGACGCCGAGAAGGTGAGTGCCAGGTGCAAGGACGGCGTCCTGGAAGTGGTCGTGCCGAAACGCGAGGCGGCGCAACCTCGCCGGATCGCCATCGAGGGCTGATCAAGCCTTTCACCCAAACCTTCGCCCCCAGCCAGGGGGCGAAGGTTTCGCCGGATTCGCATGGATGCATCTCGACGCCTGCCCACGGGTTGACTACACTTGGCTGAAGCCCCAACAAAACCCATGGAAACCACCATGCGCCGAGTCGTGTTCAATCAGAAAGGGGGGGTGGGTAAATCCACCATCGCGTGCAATCTGGCCGCTATCAGCGCCGCGCGCGGGCGGCGAACCCTGCTGGTGGATTTGGACCCGCAGGCCAACGCTTCCCGCTACCTGCTAGGTGCCGCCTTGGAGGAGCAAAGGAGAACCCTCGCCCATTTTTTCGACGACATCCTGGCCTACAAACTGTTCGCCGACAAGCCAGCCGCCTATGTTGTCCAAACTCGCTTCGCCAATCTGGGTGTGCTGCCGTCCGATCCCCGGCTCGAAGACCTGCAAATCAAGCTGGAGTCGCGCTACAAGATGTACAAGCTGCGGGAGGCGCTGGAAACCTTCAAGGAGTTCGACGAGATTTTCATCGATACCCCGCCCGCGCTGAATTTTTACACCCGCTCGGCGTTGATCGCCGCCGATACCTGTCTAATTCCGTTCGATTGCGACGACTTCTCTCGCCGCGCCCTCTATACGTTGATGGACAGCGTGCGCGAAATTCAGGCTGACCACAATCGCGCGCTGCGGGTGGAAGGCATCGTGGTCAACCATTTTCAGGCCCGCGCCAATTTGCCGACGCGGTTGGTCGAGGAACTGCGTGCCGAGGGGTTGCCGGTGCTGGAGGCGTTCCTGTCCGCCTCGATCAAGATCCGGGAATCGCACGCCCAGGCGCTGCCGATGATCCACCTCGATCCCAAGCACAAGCTGAGCCAGGAATTCGAGGCGCTTTATCGGTTGCTGGTCGCCTGATCCCATCCTCCACACTATGCATCGCAGCGAGGCCGCGCCATGATCGCCCCTGATCCCACCATCGTTGCCCGCGTCGTCGAGGAACTGCGGCGCGCCCGCCGGCTGCTGTTCATCACCGGCGCCGGCATTTCCGCCGATTCCGGTCTGCCGACCTATCGCGGCATCGGTGGGCTGTACAACAACCAGGCCACCGAGGACCACTTCTCCATTGAGACCGCCCTGTCGGGATCGATGCTGGAAGCCAATCCGGCCATCACCTGGAAGTACCTGCATCAGATCGAAAACTCCTGCCGGGGCGCGCGCTTCAACGATGCGCACGCCATCATCGCCGGGTGGCAGGGCCAGTTTGACGTGTGCGTGCTGACACAGAACATCGACGGGTTCCACCGCGACGCCGGCAGCCGCAATCTGATCGAGATTCACGGCGACATCCACGATCTGCATTGCACTCGCTGCGATTACGCGACGACGGTCGTGGATTACAGCGCCTTGGACCTGCCGCCCTCCTGCCCGCGCTGCCACGCTCTGGTGCGACCCAAGGTCGTGCTGTTCGGCGAGGTGTTGCCGTCTCACGCCATCCAGCATTTGTACGCGGAACTGGATCGGGGCTTCGACCTGGTGTTCAGCATCGGCACCACCAGCGTGTTTCCCTACATCGCCGGGCCGGTGGTGCAGGCCAGCCAGATGGGGATTCCCACGGTGGAGATCAATCCCACCGATACCAACGTCACCCGGTTCGTGGACTATAAGCTGGCCTCGGGGGCGGCGGTGAGCCTGCGGGCGATCCAGGCCGCCTATCAGGAATAGTCGCGGTGTGTTCCCGTGGGCGCTGGCCGCCAACCTTACCCATTTGAGGAACCGTCCGCTGGGGGTGGGGTGAACGCTGAACGGTGCCTCTCTTTCAGCCGCCGATAGTTCTGGGCGGAGTATTCCAAAAACTCCAGTTCACGGTCGTTGAGCGGGCGAACCGGTTTCACCGGGCTGCCGACGTAGAGATAGCCGCTGTCCAACACCTTGCCGGGCGGCACCACACTGCCCGCGCCGATGGTCACCCGCGATCGCACCACCGCCTTGTCCATCACGATGGCGCCCATGCCGATCAGGCAGTAATCCTCGATGGCGCAGGCGTGCAGGATCACTCGGTGACCGACCGTGACATCGTTGCCGATCACGGTGGGTTGGCCGCCCGGACAAAACCGGCTGTCGTGGGTCACGTGAATGATGGTCCCGTCCTGGATACTGGTGCGCGCGCCGATGCGGATGCTTTGAATGTCGCCGCGAACCACGCATAGCGGCCACACCGAACTGTCCTCGCCGATTTCGACATCGCCGATCACCACGGCAGTGTCGTCCACATGGGCGGAAGGATGGATGCGCGGGGCATGGTGCTCGAACGGACGAATCGGCATGGCGAGATTCTCGTGGTGGGAAAGTCAACGGTCGTTTTGGAGCAGCCAGCCCCGCTCGGTTTTATGGAAAGTCGCCTTTTCGGCGCGATGACGGCGTTCGCCGGTCTGGAACTGGCCGTATTTCAATCCCAGCGCCACCAGATCCAACCCAGCCAACAAGGGATCACTACGGTCGCGCAGGTTCAGCGCCAGATCGGCCAGGCTTTTCTGGAACACCAGATCGTATTCCACCTCGGCGACATAGACGTTCTGGCTCGGTTCGAAGCCATTGGTTTTTCTAAAATTTTCGACAATGTAGAGGCTGCCGCCCTCGCGCAGCAGCCGCTCGGTGATTTGTCGCTCGATCTCGCTGTCGCCAGGACGGTTGGCGCAGGCGGCCAGCAGGAGCAGGGCCAGGATCGGAAACAGCGCACGTTGCATGGCGGTCCTCCGTGGGTTTCAGCGCAGGGTCACCAGTTCTTCGGCGCTGGTGGGATGAATGGCGACCGTGTCATCGAAATCGCGCTTGGTCGCGCCCATGCGGATGGCGACCGCGAACCCTTGCAGGATCTCGTCCGCGCTCTGACCGATGAGATGGCAACCGACGATTTTTTCCTCGGGTCCGACGCAGACCAGCTTCATCACCGTGGGCGGCTGACGGGTGGTGAAGGCGTGGTACATCGGACGAAATCGGGTCTGGTAAATCCGCGCCGCGTCGCCGTATTGCCGCCGTGCCTCCTCCTCGGTCAGGCCGACCGTGCCGATGGGTGGATGGCTGAAGACCACCGTGGGGATGTTTTCGTAGGGCAGACGGCGTTCCGGCTGGCCGCCGAACAACCGGTCGGCCAATCGGCGACCGGCGGCGATGGCGACCGGTGTCAGGTGGAAACGCTCGGTCACGTCGCCGATGGCGTAAATGCCGGGGATGTTAGTGTTCTGGTAGGGATCGGTGGGAATGGAGCCGTCCGGGTTCAGCGTCACCCCCGCCGCCGCCAGTTCGAGCGCAGCGGTGTTGGGTTCGCGGCCGATGGCCCACAACACGGCGTTGACGTTCGGCACGGACTCCGCGCTTTCGCAATGGAGGCTGAGCGCGCCGCTGGCCAGTCGCGCCACCGCGCGCACCTGGGTACGGGTCATCACATGAATACCATCCTCGCGTAACCGTGCCATCAATTGTTCGCGCAGCATGGCGTCGAACGAGCGCAAGACCTGATCCTTGCGAATCAGCAGGGTGACCTCGGCCCCCAGCGCTTGCAGCATGCCCGCCAGTTCCACCGCGATGTAACCGCTGCCCACGATGGCGACCCGCGCCGGGCAGGCGTTAAGCTCGAAAAAACCGTCCGAAGTGATGCCGAACTGGGCGCCGGGCAGGTTGGGCACCTGGGGCCGGCCACCGGTGGCGATGACGATATGATCGGCGCGGTAGCGTTCATTGCCGACCATCAGGGTGTGGGTATCCAGGAATCGGGCCAAGCCGCGAATCAGCGTGACTCCGGCTTCGGCCAGATAACCCAGATACCACTCGTTGATGCCGCCTACGAAGCGGTCGCGCGCCGTTTTCAGTTTTTGCCAGTCGAAACCGAAGTAATCCAGTCGGAAACCATAACCCGGAGCGTCATCGAGTGCATGGGCGAGATGAGCGGCATGCCACATCGCCTTCTTGGGCACGCAACCCACGTTGACGCACGTACCGCCGAGTCGAGCGGCTTCGATCAGGGCGCAGCGGGCGCCGTACCGGGCCGCCCGTTCCACCACCGACAGGCCGCCGCTGCCACCGCCGATGGCGATGAGATCGTAATGCTGGGCCATGAATCCTCCGGGTCGTCTCCAATGGATCCGCGTGGGAAGCTGGAGTGGGCCCCATAGTCAAGCCGGAATTTAGCCGAATTTTAAGGTGGACACTCCGCGTCTCATGGCGACAGGGCTCGCCTGTCGGCATACACCTCGGCGGGTGTTCGGCTGTTCAGCGCCTGGTGAAGACGCTGGTCGTTCCTGGCCGCCAAGCTGCGGGGGTACTACCGTACCAAATCCGCTCTCTTTCAAAAAGACTAATCGATCATCCGGGGCCCGACAAATGTCTACCTGGTGTGGTTTCATGTCGATATTCCCGTTAGCAACATCCGGTGGCAACCGCGAAAAATGGCGCAGCCGCCCGGAACATTAGCGCGGATATGGTGGGGTGGGGTGGAAAGTTTACACCGAATTGACCGGGCGGCTTGGAGCGTCAGTCCGTAACCAGCCTCTGGGGAAGATCAACGAACCGGCGGATTACGCTTCGCTAATCCGCCCTATGAGCTACCGGGGGTTCTAAGCCCAAACCCCAGAAAATTCCGTAAAGCCTGTTTCGCTTGTTGCTCGCCAAAACTTTCCGTAATTGAACCCAATTACGGAAAGTTTCTGACGGCAATCACGGTCGAATCGGGGCTGAAAGGGCATAAATCGGGCTACCCCAAGCATCGTAAACCGGAACGGTAAGCGTTCACCTCCCCCGCTCGGTGACGGCTGGCTTCCCCGCACGGGGCGGGT
>ERZ761607.5299-NODE-5299-length-10690-cov-6.144241_pt1 | contig 10690 bp, 9 predicted proteins | sample MGYA00511164_ERZ761607 | MGnify/ENA primary metagenome ERZ761607 (study PRJEB28899, sample SAMN02445080) | bioreactor sludge metagenome | biome: EBPR sludge | place: Australia: Brisbane, Thorneside Wastewater Treatment Plant | collected 2011-06-22 ...
GAGCCGATCGATCATCGCGCGGTCGATGGGCATGACGCCGCGCGGTGGCAGGATGAGCGCGACGCGGGTGCCACGGCTCGCCTCCGCGGCCTTGATGGCGCGGCAGGCGTCGTAGCCGTTGCCGCCGGCCAGGTCGACGTCGACCAGGGCGACGGCCGGCGGGTCCAGGGCGATCGCGTTCATGAGCTCCGCATGGCCGGCGACGAGCTCGTAGGTGACGCCGAGGCGGGCGAGCGGCGGGGCGGCGAGATGGCGAAAGATCGCCACGTTGTTCGTCGCGACCACACGCACTCCGGTGCCCATAGGGGCGAATCGTATCGCGAAGGGGGGGTGGGAGGAAACCATTCGGCTTCGTAGTAGGCTGACCGGGTGAAGCTGTACGCCCAGGTGCTCGCCGCGCTCGATGAAGGACGCGGGGTTGCGCTCGCGACCGTGATCGCGACGACCGGGTCCACGCCGCGCCACGTGGGGGCCCGGATGGCCGTCCTCGACGACGGGCGGACCCTGGGCACGATCGGGGGCGGGCGCATCGAGGCCGAGGTCGTCGCCGCGGCCGGTGAGGTCGCGCGCGGGGCGCCGGCGCGCAGGCTCGAGCACCACCTGGTGCGGGACCTGGCCATGTGCTGCGGCGGCTGGATGGAGCTGGTGATCGCGCCCGCCGCGGCGTCGCGGGTCGCGCTCGAGCGTGCGCTCGACGCGTGGCGGCGGCGCGAGCCCGCGGTGATGACGACGGAGCTCGGCGCGGGGGAGGCGCTGGGCGCGATGACACTCGCGCCGGCGACGGCCGCCGATGCGGCGCGCTGGCGCAAGCCCCGGCAGGACGGCGCGGTGCTGCGCGAGGGCGTGGCGGCGCCGGAGCGCGCGATCGTGTTCGGCTGCGGCCACGTCGCGCGCGCGCTCGGGCCGCTCCTGCCGCCGCTCGGCTTCGAGGTCGTCGTGTGCGACGACGGCGACACCGGCGCGATCGACACGCCGCCGCCGTGGGCGCAGCGCGTCGTCGACTCGTTCGATGTCGCGGACGTGGAGCGGGCGATCGGCGCGCTCGGGCCCGGCGATCACGTCCTCGTCGTCACGCGCGATCACGCGGTCGATCAGCGGCTCCTCGAGCAGCTGGTCGGGCGCGAGCTCGGTTACCTCGGGATGATCGGCTCGCGCGGCAAGGTCGGCCGCTTCCGCAAGCGGCTGGAGGCCAGGGGCGTCGACCTGACGCGCTGGGATCGCCTGCGCGCGCCGATCGGGCTCGAGCTCGGGGCCGAGACGCCGGAGGAGATCGCGATCGCGATCGCCGCCGAGCTCGTCGCGCTGCGCCGGCGCGGCGTGCCCGAGGCCGGCGCGTGGAGCTCGCCGCGTGGCTGACGGCGGCGCACGGGTCGGCGCGGTGGTGCTCGCGGCGGGCGCGGGCACGCGGCTCGGCGGGGTCGCCAAGGCCCTCCTGCGCGGCGCGGACGACGTCGCGTTCCTCGCGCGGATCGTCGAGACCGCCGCCGCCGCCGGCGTGGCCGCCGCCGACGTCGTCGTCGTGGTCGCCGCGCCGTTCGCCGACGAGGTCGCCACGCTCGCGCGCCGGCTCGGCGCGGGTGTCGTCGTGAACCCGGCGCCGGCCCGGGGCATGGCGTCGTCGGTCGCGCTCGGCTACGCCGCCCTCGCCCCGGCGGTCGACGCCGCGTTCCTGTGGCCCGTCGATCATCCGCGCGTGGCGCCGTCGACCTTGATCGCGCTCGTCGCGCGGGGCGAGGGCGTGCCGGTGTGCGGCGGGCGCGGCGGCCATCCACCGCTCGTGCCGCGCCGGCTGTTCGCGTCCCTCGCCCGCTGCGCCGACCTCCCCGGCGGCGCGCGCGACGTCGTGCGCGCGCTCGCCCGCTTGCCCGTCGACGACCCCGCCGTGATCGAGGACATCGACCTCCCCGCCGATCTGGAGCGCGCGTGCTAGTGCGCGCGATCGTCCGCGTCGCCGCCGTCGCGGCCGTCCTGCTCGCGGCGTGCAACGGTCAGAAGCCGGCGATGCGCACGCCCCTGGTCGACTCGGCGCCGGTGAGCGAGGGGGACACGTCGGGGCGGCTCGTGCGCGAGCTCGAGCTCGAGGTCCTCGCGAGCTACGAGCGTCAGGTGCTCGATCACGTCGCGGCCAGCGCCGCCGTCGATCCCCTGGTCGGGCTCAGCGGGTTCGGCGTCGGGCCCGGCGATCTCCTGCGCGGCGCGACGCCCGCGCACGACCGCTGGCCGGTGTCCGAGGTGGACGGCCAGCGCGTCGAGATCGTCTCTCGCCGCCTCGAGCTCTTCCTCTCGACCGATCGCACCGTGGGCTGGAGCTACGACGACATCAGTCTGCGGCTGCCGGTGTGCGGGCGCATCGCGAGCATCCCGCTGCGCGTCGCCCAGGTGTACGTGCGTGACAGCGAACGGTGGACGCTGGTGGCCGAGCACGTCGCCTACGCGCAGCCGATGGGCCGCTGGCTCGACGGCGCGCGCGGCCCCGACGGCGACAAGCTCTCGCCGCAGCTCGAGAACCAGCCCGACTCGAAGCAGGCGCAGGAGGCGCTCGTCCAGCTGCTCACCGGCCAGGGCGATCGGCCCGCGATCTGGGCGGAGCAGGCGAGCGTGCTCGCGGTCTGGCCCGACCCGCTCCACGTGCTGCGCGGCGGCGCGGCGCGCACCGGTCCGACGCTGGCGCGTACGCTCGGCGACACCGGCGACGTCGGCGTCGATCTCGACGGGCTCCGGCTCGCCCTCGGTCCAGGCCGCAACGTCGCGATCGCCAACGCGACGATCCTCGCCAGGGTGACGCGCCTCCGCGCCGGCGCGGAGGAGCCCGTCGACGTGCGCCTGCGCGGCACCTTCGTGCTCGAGCGCATCGGCGAGGACTGGAAGGCGCGCTTCGCGATGGTGTCCACGCCGATCACGACGGGCGCGCTGGTCGGTCGCTCGCTCGGCACGGTGGCCGTGCTCGAGCCGGGCGGTGACGTGCGGACGAGCTGCCGCGTCACCAGGTAGCGCCGAGTCGCGCCTCAGTCGGCGCGCGCGGCTTCGGCCGGCTCGCCCGACGGCAGCTCGAACCGCGACACGTGCGGATCGTCGAGGTAGACGTCGGTGAGCCGCTTCTTCCTCGGCCAGAAGGGCAGGAGTCGCAGCGGCAGCGTCACCAGCGACAGGAGGCCGCCCAGCGCCTTGCCGCCGTACGCCTCGGCGACCAGCGCCGCGCGCTTGAGTGTGCCCAGCTCGGCGAGCGGGCGATCGAGGACGCCGATGCGCAGGAGCCGCGTCTCCGCGCACCGGTTGCTGAGCGCGAGGAACTCGGGGAGGAACTTGAGCACCGGGTGGTCCTTGGGCATGCGCTTGCCCATGTACGCGGCGAGCCGGCGCACGCCCCACATCGACACCAGCGAGAGCCCGAGCAGGCGGCGGCGCAGCCAGGCCTTGCCCTCGATCGCCTTCCGGGTCTCGATCTCGCCGAACTCGACGTGGCGCTCCTCCTGCTTGACGGCGCGGCGCAGGATGTCGGTCGACGGCTTGTGATCGAGCGTGTCGATGACGCCGTAGAACGCCATCAGGACGAAGCCCTCGCCCTGCGCCATCTCGAGGGCGACGTGCTCGGCCCAGCTGCCGCCCATCATGCCGGTCGACAGGAAGCGCACCGCCCAGTGCGCCTTGCCGGGGCGCAGGTCCATCATCGTCATGATGCGCAGGAAGTTGTCGACGTGCTGCATCTCCTCGAGCGACTGGCGCGCGAGGAACTTGGCCGCGTTGAGATCGGGGGCGTCGTAGAGCCAGTGGCCGACCTGGATGCCGGTCATCTCGCCGTAGAGGAACTGGTTCATCGACCACTCGATGAACGCCTTGTCGCGGACCGGGTCGAGCTTGCCGCCCTGGAAGTCGAACGTCATCTCCTCGCGGGTCAGCAGCATGGTCGGACCTTACCTCCCGCGCCGACGGCGAACCAGCAGCATGACGAGGCCGGCCAGAGTCGCCGTACCGGGAGCGACGGGGACGGGCGCGGTGCCGCAGCAGCCGCCGTCGTCGTCGTCGGGCGGGAAGACGTGGTCGCCGGGGAGGTGCTCGAAGCCCTCGCTCGCGTCGGTGGGGCCGCCATCGCCGCCGCCCGGCGGCGGTGGCGGTGGCGCGCCGAGCTCGATCAGGAACCCGTCGCGCGTGCCGCCCAGCTCGTCGTCGCCGCCGGTGACGGTGGGCAGATCCGCGGAGCTGGTCTCGCCGACGACGTGGCGCTGGAGGAGCGCCGTGCCGCGATCGTAGCTCGAGCCGCCGACGAACGTGGCGGCGTGCCGGCTGACGGTCGTGTTCACGTGGGCGACGAAGCCCTCGGTGGCGCCGTCGAGCGTCGAGCAGGTGGGGCCGAGCCACTGGGTGCGCGCGCCGCGGTTGACCGGGAACGTCGTCGACGAGGTCGACCCGGTGAGCGCGACCACGCGGCCGAAGGCGCTGTCGATGGCGTGGAGCCCGCCGAAGCGCTCGCCCTCGCCGCCGCCGAGGTAGGACGCGTAGAGGAGCGAGGCCGAGCCGGCCTGGTCGGGCTGGAGGACCGCGAACCAGACGTCGCCGCGGCCGCAGCCGAGCGCGCCCGACGCCACCGGTCGGCCGTGGATGCCGTTGCGGTAGGGCATGTCGTTCGAGGTCGTCGTCCCGCCGACGGCGACGATCTGGGTGCCGTCGGTCCAGCCGTCGAGGCCGTTGCCGGTGGTCTCCTCGTCGCCGTCGCCGCCGAGGTACGTGCCGTAGGCGAGGCCCGTGAGCCCGGGGGCGTAGGTCGCGAAGAACAGGTTGGTGCCGGGAGGCGCGGTGGTGAGGAGGCCGTTCGGCACGGGCACGTCGGTGCTCGAGGTGCCGGCGAGGACGTGGAAGTAGCTGCCGTCCTCGACCAGGCTCGCCGGGCCGAACTCGTCGCCGGTGCCGCCGGCGAAGGTCGCGCTCACGAAGGCACCGTCCTGGGGCGCGAGCGAGAGGATGACGATGTCGGCGCCTTGCTGCGTGGCGCGATGGCCGCCGGCGAAGGCGGCGGCGTAGTCGGCGTCGAGGTGGAGGTCGGCGCCGGCGGCGACCGCGAACGCGACGTAGACGTTGCCGCGGAAGGCGATCGCCGTGACGCCGCCGGGGCCGGCGCCGCCCACGTACGTGCACCAGTCCACCGCGCCGGTCGCGGTGTCGAGGCGGCAGACGAAGCCGTCCTCGTCGCCGCGCTCGGGCGTGCTGCCGCCCGCGAAGGTGCGATCGCCGGCGCCGGTCGTGGTGGGCAGTCCGCCGCCGGTCGAGCCGGCCACGAACGTGAGGCCGCTGTCGAAGACGATCGTGGTCGCGCGATCGAAGCCGGGACCGCCGAGGACGCGCGACCAGCGCACCGAGGTGCCGTCGGCAGACAGCTTCGTGATCGTCGCGTCGTGCGGGCACGCGCTGCACCCGGTCTGCGCGGTCGTGTCGAGCGTCGAGCCGTCGGTGGTCGGGAAGTCGGTGGAGGACGTCCCGCCGGCGAGGAGCAGGTCGCCGTCGCCGGTGACGTCGAGGTCCTCGATCAGGTCGCGACCGCTGCCGCCCAGGAAGCGATCGCCGCGGATCGCGCGCAGGTCGTCGAGGCCCTCGGGCGCGTCGCCTGGCGACTCGTGGGCGTAGGGGGTGGTGCCGACGTCGGCGGCGCAGCCGGCGAGCGCGGCACCCACGGCGAGCGCCGCCGCTAGAGAAGGTCGAAGATCCGCGGCGCGTGCAGGCGCGCGCTGCGGACGACTTCCGGAAGCTCCATCGTCAGCAGCTTGCGCTCGCATACGACGAGCTTGCCATCGACGGCGACGTGGCGGACGTCGGAAGCGCGGCACGCGTAGGCAAGGGACGACCACGGGTTCGTGCTCGGGGTCACGTGGGGGCCGGTGGTGTCGACGGCGATGACGTCACCGCGCTTGCCGACGGTGAGCTGGCCGATCTGGTCGGCGAGGCCGAGCGCGGCGGCGCCGGCGCGCGTCGCCAGGCGGACCGCCGCGGGCGCGGGCAGGGCGCGGGGGCCGACGCGCGGCTTGTGCAGCGTGGCGGCGAGGCGCAGCTCGAGGAAGCCGTCGAGGTTGTTGTTGCACGGCGCGCCGTCGGCGCCGAGCGCGACCGAGACGCCGCGATCGAGGAGCTCGGGGATCGACGCGATGCCGCTCGCCAGCTTGAGGTTCGAGCTCGGGCAGTGGAGCACGTGCGTGCCCCGCTCGGCGAGGTTCGCGACCTCGGCGTCGGAGAGGTGGATGCAGTGGGCGACGCAGACGTGCGGGCCGGAGAGCCCGAGGTCGTGCAGGGCGAGCAGGTTGCGCTTGCCGTAGCGCGCCTCGACCGCGGCGATCTCGCCCTTGTTCTCGCTGGCGTGGGTGTGGACGACGAGGCCGCGCGCGCGCGCCCGCCGCCCGACCTCGACGAGGAGCTCGTCGGTGCACGAGAGCACGAAGCGCGGCGCGTAGGCGTAGCGCAGGCGGCCGCCGGCGGCGCCGTGCCAGCGATCGGCGAGGCGGTCGGACTCGGCGAGCGACGCGGCGGTGGTCTCGCGCAGGCCCGGCGGGATCCTGGGATCCGGCGCGTCCATCATCGCCTTGCCGATCGTCGCGCGGATGCCCGAGGCCTCGGCGGCGGCGAAGACCTCGTCGGTGTGGTGCACCGAGCCCATGTCGAGGATCGCGGTCGTGCCGCCGAGCAGGAGCTCGGCCATCGCCAGCCGCGCCGAGGCGGCCATCGCCGGGCCGTCGAGTGCGCCCTCGTACGGCCACACCACCTTCTCGAGCCAGTCGAGGAGCTCGAGATCGTCGGCCTTGCCGCGCGCCAGCGTCTGGCAGGTGTGCACGTGGGCCTGGACGAGGCCGGGCATCACGATGCACCCGGCGGCGTCGACGATCTGGTAGTCCTTCGACTGCGGCGTGTACGCGCCGCCGACGTGGGTGATGACGCCGTCGACGACGGCGACGTCGCCGGCGGTCACGGTGTGATCGTCGGAGAGCGTGACGATCGTGCCGCCGCGAAAGACGAGCTCGCCGGCGCTCGCGCTCATCGCTTCCTGGCCGACTTCGGTGCCTTGACGCCGGTCACCGGCGGATCGAGCTGCTTGCCGGTGAAGCCGTGGGGGATGAGCTCGGCGACCGTCCACTCGGCGCGCGCGTCGTCGGGGCCGAGGGCGATGACGCGCACCTGGGTGGGATCGGGGGCGAACTCGAGGAGCGTCTGGCGACACATGCCGCACGGCGACGCCGGCGGCGAGGCGTCGGTCACGACGCAGATCGCGCGGACGTCGCGGTGGCCGGCGAGCGCGGCGGCGATGCACGCGGTGCGCTCGGCGCACACGGTGAGGCCGTAGCTCGCGTTCTCGACGTTGGCGCCGGTGAAGATGTCGCCGGAGCCGGTGAGCAGCGCCGCGCCGACCTTGAAGTTCGAGTACGGGGCGTAGGCGCGCGCCTGCGCCGCGCGCGCCGCACGCTCGAGCGCCGCGAGGTCCGCGGCCTTCGGCGCGCGGCCGGCGCTCATGCCAGCTCCTTGCGCTCGACCAGCGCGGCGAGGATCCCGTCGAGGAGCCCCTCGAACGTCGAGCGCACGCGCGTGGCGGTCTCCGTGACCTCCTCGTGCGAGAGCGCCTCGCCCGTGATGCCCGCGGCCTTGTTGGTGATGCACGAGATGCCGATCACCCGCGCGCCCATGTGCCGGGCGACGACGACCTCGGGCACCGTCGACATGCCGGTCGCGTCGGCGCCGATGATCTGCAGCATCCGCACCTCGGCCGGCGTCTCGTACGTCGGCCCGGGCATGGCGACGTAGACGCCTTCCTCGAGCGTGATGCCTTGGGCCCTGGCCACGTCCTTGACCAGCGCGCGCAGGGCCGGCGTGTACGAGGTCGTCATGTCGGGGAAGCGCGGGCCGAGCCGGTCGTCGTTGGGCCCGCGGAGCGCGTGATCGCGCAGCATGTCGATGTGGTCGCGGATGAGCATGAGCGTGCCCGGCGGCCACTCGGGGCGCAGGCCGCCCGCGGCGTTGGTGACGAGCAGGACCCTGGCGCCGAGCGCGACCAGCACGCGCGCCGGGAACGATACCGTGCGGGCGTCGTGACCCTCGTAGAGGTGCACGCGGCCCTTCATGGCGACGCACATCGCACCGCGCCGGGTGCCGACGACGAGCCGGCCGGCGTGACCGTGGACGGTCGACCGCGGGAAGCCCGGGAGCTCGTGGTAGTCGATCGCGACCGCGTCCTCGAGCCGGTCGGCGTAGCCGCCGAGGCCGGAGCCGAGGATGAGCGCGACCTCGGGGGTGCGCGCGCCGATCCGCGCGCGCACGACGGAGGCCGTGGCCTGGACGCGGTCGTAGAGGTCGTCGCCGGGGGCGGGGCCGGTTGCCGTCATCGGATGATCTCGAGGATACGCGTGCTGCGCGTCGCCGGGGCCTTGTCGCCGATCTCCACCGCGCCCAGGAACCGTGACGCCGCGGCGGCGACGCGCGGATCGTCGTCGGCGAGGTCGTGGTGGAGCTCGGCGAGCGGCTGCCCGGCCTCGACGCGATCACCGAGGCGGCAGGCGAGCACGAGGCCGGCGGCGGGCGCGATGACGTCGTCCTTGGTGGCGCGGCCCGCGCCGAGGACGAGCGCCGCCATGCCGACGTCGTCGGCCGCGATCGCGCGGATGGCGCCGGCGCGTGGCGCGGGGATCGGGACGCGCTTCTTGGCCCGCGGCAGGACCTGCTCGGGGCGCTCGCAGACGGCGGCGTCGCCGCCCTGCGCCGCCACGACCTTGCGGAAGACGTCGAGGGCCGAGCCGTCGTCGAGCGCGGCGGCGATGCGGCGCTGGCCGTCCTCGGAGGACGAGGCGACCCGCGCGAGGACGAGCATCTCGCCGCCGAGGACGACGGTGAGCTCGCGGGTGTCGGCGGGGCCGCCGCCGCTCAGGACGTCGATCGACTCGGCGATCTCGAGCGCGTTGCCGACGGCCTTGCCGATGGGCGCGTCCATGTCGGTGAGCACGCAGGTCACGCGCTTGTCGGCGGCGTGGCCGATCGCGCGGATCGCCGCGCACAGGGCGCGCGCCCGGTCGGTGTCCTTCATGAACGCGCCGGTGCCGACCTTGCAGTCGAGGACCAGGCCGTCGATGCCCTCGGCGAGCTTCTTCGACATGATCGACGATGCGATGAGCGGGATCGACTCGATCGTGCCGGTGACGTCGCGCAGGGCGTAGAGCCGCTTGTCGGCGGGCGCGACGCGCGCGGTCTGGCCGATGAGGCACACGCCGAGCTCGTCGACCTGGCGGGCGAAGCGCGCGGTGTCGAGGTCGACGCGGAAGCCGGGGATCGACTCGAGCTTGTCGAGCGTGCCGCCGGTGTGGCCGAGGCCGCGCCCCGACACCATCGGCACGGCGACGCCGCACGCGGCGACGGCGGGCGCGAGCGGGATCGAGATCTTGTCGCCGACGCCGCCGGTCGAGTGCTTGTCGATCTTCGGGCGCGGGATCGAGGAGAGATCGAGCACGTCGCCCGAGCGCACCATGGCGTCGGCCCACGCGCCGAGCTCGTCGTCGCTCATGCCGCGGAAGTAGATCGCCATGAGCATCGCGGCGATCTGATAGTCGGGGATGGCGCCGTCGGTGACGCCGGCGACGAAGCCGCGGAGCTCGTCGGCTGACAGGGATTCACCGTCGCGCTTGGCGCGGATCAATTCCACGGGGAGGCGGCCCGCGCTCACGTCAGTAGCCCTTCTTCGCGTCCTTCGCGTCCGTCTTGCCCGTGACGATCGCGACCGACGCCGACGCGCCGATGCGGTTGGCCCCGGCCTGGGCCATGCGCACGACGTCCTCGGCGGTGCGCACGCCGCCCGAAGCCTTCACGCCGACGTCGCCGCCGACGATCGCGCGCATGAGCGCGACGTCCTCGACGGTGGCGCCGCCCTTGGCGAAGCCGGTCGAGGTCTTGACGAACGCGGCGCCGGCGAGCTTGGACAGCGCGCAGGCGATCACCTTCTGATCGTGATCGAGGGAGCTGGTCTCGAGGATGACCTTCACGCCCGCGGGCGCGGCCGACTTGACCACGCGGCAGATGTCCTCGAACACGGTCTCGTAGTCGCGCGACTTGAGGGCGCCGATGTTGATGACCATGTCGATCTCGCGCGCCCCCTGGCGCACGGCGTCGCGCGCCTCGTAGGCCTTGGCGGTCGGCGTCATCGCGCCGAGCGGGAAGCCGACCACGGCGCAGACCATGACGTCGGTGCCGGCGAGCAGCGAGCGGCAGAGGGGGACCCAGTGCGTGTTGACGCAGACCGACGCGAAGCGGTGCTTGCGGGCGTCGTCGCAGAGCGCGACCACGTCCTCGCGCGTCGCGTCGGGGCGGAGCAGCGTGTGATCGATGAGCTTGGCGAGGTCGGCGGGCACGGTGCCGACGCCGGCCGCGGCGCCGACGCGCATCGCGCCGGCGTCCTCCATGGCGCGCACCGACCAGGGGCGCCGGACGACGCAGGAGCCGCAGCTGGCGCAGTCCTCGCCCGGGGCGGTGTCGTCGTGGCAGTCGCCGCGGTCGCGCGGCCGCACGGCGGCGAGGCTCGGCCCGCTCAGGCGCTCGCGCACCTTGGCGGTGATGAGATCGACGAGCTTGTCGACGTCGGAAGACATCCGGTTGGCGACTATATACCCGTGGCCGCGGGCGTGCCCGGGGGCGGGGCCGATGATTGGGGCCGGAGACGGAGAGGGAGACGGAGAGGGAG
>ERZ761607.5300-NODE-5300-length-10686-cov-388.838867_pt1 | contig 10686 bp, 7 predicted proteins | sample MGYA00511164_ERZ761607 | MGnify/ENA primary metagenome ERZ761607 (study PRJEB28899, sample SAMN02445080) | bioreactor sludge metagenome | biome: EBPR sludge | place: Australia: Brisbane, Thorneside Wastewater Treatment Plant | collected 2011-06-22 ...
GGATGCCTTCGTTGGCGAAGGAGTGGCTGTAGCTCTTGTTCTCGTAGGGCAGGAACGACAGGATATGGACGCCGAGCATGTACGGTGGCACGAGGATCACCGGCTTGAGATCGCTGCGAACCTCGACACCCTTCTTCAGTGGCAGGACCTGATAGAGCTCGAAGGCGTCGGTTTCATGCACCAGCTTGTAGTCCGAGGTATTGAAGTGGAAGCCAAACTCGTCGGCGATCGCTTCGATCTGCTCGTTGAAGTTGGAAACCGCCTCCATGATTTCGGCCTCACGCCGCATGTAGCCACCGAGCTTCTCGCCTTCCGAGTTCATCACCGTGTTGAGGAAGGCGCGGGTCGCTTCCTCCATCTGGTCAAAGGCGTAATCGGCCATCTTGTCCTGCATTCCGGACAGGCCCTTGCGCGCCATGCCGACGTTGTGCTCGAGGATCTCGAAGGTCTCCAGCATGCTCAGCGGATTGTCACGGGCGGCGGTCATCGCGATGTGCGCGGCAATGAACAGGTTGTCGTTGAACTCGCTGACCTCGCGGTTCGAAGCGCGCATCATCGCCAGCGTATACCTCCACCAACTTGTGGTGAAATCGGGCATTTCCCTTAGCAGTGCATTCATTTTTTCCAGCCTCCAGCAGTTAGACGTGATACCTGAGTCAAAAAAGGGTCGGCCCGCGACGGGCCACCCACGCTTACCCTGGTTCCACCGCGAGGGTGGACACCGACGATTTCCTGAAACCGCTCCAACCGACACGCGGATGTCGCCAGCCGGCTGCCGCACGCACCAGCACCGACGGCCGGTGGAAACCGCCGTCGTCCGCGTGTGTGCAGCTCGCTTGAGTACCAGCCATGTGCCGGCAGGATCCGCTGGGCCACGCTCGATTGCGCAGCGCACAATACATTCTACTCCTCTGTGCGGGAATTGTTCACGCCGTTTCACGCCGTTCAACGCCGTTTCGCGGTGGCGCGTGCGGGGCGTCGGCGGCGGCCGCCCGGGCAGCGTCAGGCCGCTCAAAAGCTGGCCCGCAGTGTCCTGCACGGGGTCCCGATGGGGCTCCGCGGGGCCGACTGCAAGGCTCTCGCGCGGCAGCCGTGTCGGCGCGCAGGCAGGCGATGTATAGTACGCTTCTGTTGCGCTGCGATGCGGCTAGCCCGGCGACACCGGAGTTCAGCAAACGGAACCGCCGCAGCCTTTCCGGAGGGACACCACGATGCTCCAACTTGCGACGCTGATCCGCCACCACGCGGCGTTTCGACCCGATGAGCTGGCGGTCGTCTTTGAACACGAGCGCCTGAACTGGCGCGACTTCGCTGCGCGCGTCGATCGCTGCGCCTGTCTGCTGCAGTGGCTCGGCGTGCGTCGGGGCGATCGTGTCGCCACCGCTCTCACCAACTGCCGCGAGTTGCTCGAGATCTACTGGGCGGTGCCGGCGATCGGCGCCGTCCTCGTGCCGCTGAGCCCGCTGCTGCTGGCCTCCGGCCTCGCCAGCCTACTCCGCGACGCGGGTGCCGTCTGCCTGATCACCCAGCGTTCGCTGGCGCCGATGCTCGACGAGGTGCGCCACGAGCTGCCGCAACTGCGCGCCGACCACATGCTGCTGGTGGATGGCGCCAGCGGTGATTTCCCCGATTACCGGGCGCTGCTCAAGAGTTGTCCCGAGGGCAGTTACAGTGCGGCGCCGGTAGGCCAGGACGAACTGTTCAACATCATGTACACCAGCGGCACCACCGGCCTGCCGAAAGGCATCATGCACAGTCATTTCGTCCGCGCGATGTACTGCACGCTCTTTGCGGCCGCCTGGCGGATGCGGCCCGAGTCGGTCGTCCTGCATACGGGCGCGATCGTCTTCAACGGCGCCTTCGTCACCCTGATGCCCTGCTTCTACCTCGGTGCGCGCTACGTTCTGCAGCGACAGTTCGACGCGGTCGAGGCAATCGAGATCATCGCCCGCGAACGCGTCACACACACCATGATGGTGCCGGCGCAGATCATCAACCTGCTCAACGCGCCGAACTTCTCGCCTGACAAGCTCGCCTCGCTGGAGATGATCCTGTCGCTCGGCGCGCCGCTGTACCAGGAACACAAGGATCAGCTCAACCGTCTGCTGCCGAACCGCTTTTACGAGCTCTACGGTCTGACCGAGGGTTTCTGGACGATTCTCGACCGCACGCAGTCGTTGCGCAAGTCGGGGTCGGTCGGCTCGCCGCCCTGCTTCTACGAGATGCGCATCGTGCGCGACGACGGCAGCGACGCCGAAGCCGGCGAAGTCGGCGAGATCGTCGGTCGCGGCCCGTCGTTGATGCTCGGCTACTACGGCCGGCCCGACCTCACCGACCAGGCGATCCGCGATGGCTGGCTTCATACCGGCGATCTCGGCTACGCGGACGGTGAGGGCTACCTCTACCTCGTCGACCGCAAGAAGGACATGATCGACAGTGGCGGCGTCAAGGTCTACCCGAAGGACATCGAGGAGGTTGCCGCACGTCACCCGGCGATCCGTGAAGTCGCCGTGTTCGGGGTCGCGCACGAGAAATGGGGCGAGACGCCGGTCGCCGCCGTCCTGCTGCGTGCCGGTGCCAGTGCCACCGCCAGGGAACTGCGGGACTGGATCAACGACCGCGTCGGCGCGCGCTACCAGCGGTTGCACGCCGTCCAGATCATGGACGACTTCCCACGCAACGCTGCCGGCAAGACGCTCAAGCGCGAGATGCGCGACGCCTACAAATTACGGGGACAGTATATGTAATTCTCTGGCGGCTGGCTCTCCGGCCGCCTGGCTGCCGTGTCCCGTGCGCTGCCGGCTCGAGGGCGCTCCGTCGCCACGGATCCACGTTCGCTCGATCGTTGCCGCGTTCGGGCCATTGGATTGTCTGCCGCGCCGATGCATGGGGACGACCCACGGGTCGTGGTGCGTGCCCGGCGTAGCGATTGGGCTGTGCTTCGCAGCGAGATGAGCGCAGTCGAACGGCTCGAGCGCGCCCGCATCGGTGCAGCCGGGAGGTGTCCGAATTCTTGGCATCGCTGCCCGGTTCTCGCTCGACGCCAAAACAGGAATCTCTTGAAAACCATCAGCTGAACGACATGTCCGGAATCTTCCTTCCGCCAGAGCAAGGGGTCAGGGAGTGTGCGCGCCAGGGGTTCTGGCAGGGCCGGTTGGAGGGGTACCGCGCTGGTCTGTGGGCGGTTTCTGGCAAGTGCTGCCGCGGCGGCTGCAGTCAGCTATTCCGACGTTGGTGACACGGTGGCCGACCTGACCGGTGCCGGCGACGCGCTGACGCGCTTTCGCAGCGATCTCGGAGCCAACAACGGTGCCGCACCGGCGCCGGGCGTCACCACCGGCAGGCGCGAGATCGCTGCGAAAGCGCGGCGGCGCTCGACGCCGTTGCCGATCCAAACTTCATGCCGAATGATCAGTTCAACCGACTGGCAGCGCCTTTCGCGCGCGGAGCGCAATTCAGTACGCCCGGCAGCGGTTTCTTCGTCAGCCGACGCTGCGAGCAGGACGGTGGTTCGCCAGGTTGCGGCGGTGGCAACATCCTGCTCGGCCTGGGTTCGGGACAGTCGAGCAACGTCAACCTGAAGGCCTTCAGCGAACGGCGGGTCTTCGCTCCGGTTGGCAGCAACCAGATGGATGTGACCTTCGATGTCGCTGGTTCGCCAGGCACGCGTGGCTCGGTCAGCGCCTTTGGCGCGATCTTCTCGATGTCAAAGTCGCGAATCTGACGACGATGGCGTTCTTCGACCTGTCGGGGGGTTCGCTCGGCGTCTTTGCGGCAGACTCTGGTGCCGACGGTTCGTTCAGCTTCCTTGGCGTCCGTTTCGACGCTGGCGAGGCCATCGGCCGCGTTCGGCTGTTCCTGGGAGACATGACCCTACAGGGCCACGGCAGCCTCGGTCCAACCCTCACCGATTATGTGGCGCTCGACGACTTCATCTACAGCGAGCCCAAGGCTGTTGCCGAACCCGGCGCCCTTGCCCTGATCGTGGCCGGCTTGCTGGCAGGGGTGGCGCGACGGCGGCGCAGCTGAACCCGGCCAACTGCCGAGCGAAGGTCGGCGCCGCGGTCGGACGCTGGCGAGACGCCGGCGCGGACGAATGCGTGCCGGACGCCGTCCGCTGACCGCTCACGCGCGCGGGGTGCTGCTGCCGGAGTTCGCGTCCGGCTGGCAGAGGAAGTCCAGCAGCGGCATCGCGGCAGCGAAGCGTTGCGTGGCAAGGCTGACCAGATCCTCGGCGGTCGCTTCGGCGAACGACAGGGGCGCCAGCCCGATGAAGTCCTTGCGTCGGACGTCTTCGATCGCCGGGTGGTCCGCGGCATGGCCGCGCGGCGGCCGGCTCAGGCTGTCGCCTGCCAGCACCCAGTGCGCCCTGAACTGCGGGTCGTCGCGCACGGCAAACCAGCGCTGCGGGTGATTGGCGATGCGGACGCGGATGCCGGCGAGCGCGACGGGATCGGGATGCCAGTAACCGGCACCGAGAAAGCAGCCGTCGCTCGCGAGGTGCATGTGGAAGCCCGCTGAGTGGACGTCCGTGCCGAGTTCGTGCCGGAGCTGGACGCCGACGTTGGTCTTGTAGGGACGCTTGTCGCGGCTGAAGCGCGTGTCGCGGTGAACGCGCATCAGCGAGCCGCCGGTCGGCCGTGGATCGGCGCGGAAATGCCGGGCGAAGACCCGCAGCTCGGGCGCCATCGCGGCGATGAAGTTGAGCGCGGGCGCGCGGACCAGCGCTTCGTAGCGCTCCCGACTGGCGGTGAACCACGAGCGCTCGTTGTTGGCCGCAAGCCCGTCGAGGAAGTTGAACGGGGCTTGGCTGAAAATGGCAATCCCTCCTTGCCGGCAATCTGTTGGGGAAGCGGGCGCTTTGCGCCCGCATTGTTGCGCGTGCCGGGCAGCCGGCAAAGACCATGCGCGTTGCCGCTGCCCGTCCGGATTCCGGCCGCTTCCGGTAGGGGCATTGACCGCAGATGCTGCCGGCGATCGCCGCGACGGAGGGCGAGCGGCGCATCCTGCTGGCAGACCCATGTGCCGTGCGAGCGCCCGTTCGGCTGCGCGCGACGGACAGCGACGACGGACAGCGACGACGGACAGCGACGGGCGGTGGCCGGCGACGGCAGCATTGGCGTAAGATCGCGGCGCAGGTGGCAGACACGAGGAGCGTTGCATGCAAGCGATTCTTCGCGGCGATGAGGGGGTAGAGACCGTTCGCGTTCCCGACGCCGCGCCGATCAAGATGTGGACCGAGGGCGTGCCGGTCGAGGACGAGGCGCGGCAGCAGCTGATCAACACCGCCCGCATGCCGTTCATCTTCCGCCACCTGGCGGTCATGCCCGACGTGCATCTCGGCAAGGGCTCGACGATCGGCAGCGTCATCCCGACGCGCGGGGCGATCATTCCGGCTGCCGTCGGGGTCGACATCGGCTGCGGCATGATCGCCACGCGGACGACGCTGATGGCCGCCGATCTCCCCGACAATCTGCACGCACTGCGCAGCGCGATCGAGCACGCCGTGCCGCATGGTCGCACCGTCGGTCGCGGCCGGCGCGACGAAGGCAGCTGGGAGAAGCCGCCGGCGCTGGTCAACGCACTCTGGGCCGAGTTGCTGCCGCGCTTCCGGCGCCTGGTGGAAAAGTACCCGGGCCTGCAGAACACCAACAACCACAAGCACCTGGGAACGCTGGGGACGGGCAACCACTTCATCGAAGTGTGCCTCGACGAGGCAGACCAGGTCTGGTTGATGCTGCACTCGGGATCGCGCGGCGTCGGCAACGCGATCGGCAGCACCTTCATCGCACTGGCGCAGGCGGACATGCGACAACACCTCGCCAACCTGCCCGACCGCGATCTGGCGTACCTCGAGGAGGGTAGCGCCCACTTTGACGACTACGTCGAGGCGGTCGGCTGGGCGCAGGACTACGCGCGTCACAACCGCACGGCGATGATGGCCAACCTGATCGCCGCCACGCGGCAGGTGATCGCCAAGCCCTTCAGCGTCGACGTCGAGGCAGTGAACTGTCACCACAACTATGTGCAGAGGGAAAGGCACTTCGGCGCCGACATCTTCGTCACGCGCAAGGGCGCGGTGTCGGCACGGCGCGGTGAACTCGGCATCATCCCCGGCTCGATGGGCGCCCGCAGCTACATCGTGCGCGGCCTCGGCAATCCCGAGTCGTTCTGCTCGTGCAGCCACGGCGCCGGCCGCGTCATGAGCCGCAACGAAGCCCGCCGCCGCTTCACCGTCGCCGACCAGGAACGCGCCACCGCACACGTCGAGTGCCGCAAGGACAGCGAGGTGATCGACGAGATTCCGATGGCCTACAAGGACATCGACGCCGTGATGCACGCGCAGCGCTCTCTGGTCGAGGTCGTGCATACGCTGCGGCAGGTGGTGTGCGTCAAGGGTTGAGACGCCCCTCGAACTCGTCGACGGCATCAGCGACACTGGTCCGGCGGCCGAAGTCGCCGACGCTCTCCTCGAGTCCCTCGGCGCGCAGGATGTCGCGTACCGCGGCGTGCGCTGCCACCAGCCGCAGCCGTATGCCTGTCGCCTGCAGCTCCGCATGCAGCTTCGCCAGCATGCGTGCGCCGGCGAGATCGACAGACGGGGACGCGGATAGATCAAGCACCGCCAGCGCCAGTGCTTCAGGCGTGGAGCGGATGCGCTGCCAGATGAGCTCACGCACGTGCTCGACGTTGAAGTAGAGCAGGGCGGACTCGACACGGACGAGCAGCGCTCCCGGGACGGCCACGTTGTCCGGGTTGCGCCCGATGTCGGAGTAACTCCGCGTTCCCGGAATGCGACCGAGGAAGGCGACGTGCGGGTGCGCGGCGCGCCGGATGAGGAGCAGGAGCGACACCAGGACGGCGACGATCACGCCCTTGAGAATGCCGAGTACCAGAACACCGGCGAAGGCGACCATCGAGACGCCGAACTCGAAACGGCTGACACGCCACAGGTGCCGCAGTTCGCCGATGTTGATCAGGCCCTTGACGGCAACCAGTACGATCGCTGCCAGAACCACGTTCGGCAGGTTGTACAGCAGCTCCGTCAGGAACACCAGGCAGAGGCCGATCGTCACCGAGGCGAAAACCAGAGCGAGCGGTGTCCGGGCGCCGGCCTTGTCGTTTACCGACGACTGCGACAGGCCGCCGGCAACCGGATAGGCCTGGAAGAATCCCGCAGCCAGGTTCGCCGCGCCGATTCCGAGAAGTTCCTGGCGCGCATCGATCTCGTAGCCGCGCGACTGCGCCAGCGCGCGTGCGGCGGAAACACTTTCGACGTAGGCGAGCAACAGGCAGGCGAAGGCGAGTGGGATCACCCCGTCGACATCGCGTACCCGCAACTCCGGCAGCCGGAAGTCGGGCAGACCCTGCGGCAGCGCGCCGACGATCCTGAAGCCGAGCTCACCGAGTGGGGTCAACGACAGCAGGACGATCGAAATCACCACCACCAGGAGCGCGACCGGGCGCCCGGGCAGGAACTTCTCGCCGAGCAGCAACACGGCGAGCGCGGCCAGACCGAAAACGAGCACGGCGACGTTGCTATCGGGGATCTGGCCGGCGAGGACGACGACGGATTCGAAAAAGCCATGCCCGCCGCCCTGGACCCCGAACAGCTTGGGCAACTGGGTCATGGCGATCGTCAGCGCCGCTCCGGCCTTGAAGCCGAGCAGGATCGTCTCGCTGATGAAGTTGACCAGTGAACTCAGGCGGAACAGCCACGCCAGAACGCACATGGCGGCGATCACCAGGGCCGTCAGTGCGGCAATGTCGGTCCAGCGTCCCGGATCGCCCTGCGCCATGCCGGCGACGGTGACGCCGACCAGCATCGAGATCGCCGAGGTGGGGCCGATCGCCAGCTGGCGTGACGACCCGAACAGCGCATAGAACATGCCGCCAACGAGATAGCAGTAGATGCCGTATTGCGGCGGTAGTCCGGCGAGCGAGGCGTAGGCGAGCGACACCGGAATGCCGTAGGCGGCCAGCGTAACGCCCGCCACCGCGTCGTTCGCCAGCCAGGTTGTCCGATACGAGGCGAGCCACTGTGCCGGGGGAAAGACCGCGCGCCAGCCGGCAACCGGGGCTTCGCGTGTCTGGGCGTTTGTGGCCCGCGATGCCTCGGCATCCGGCGCAGGACTCACGGACCGTCCTCGACCTGAGCCTCGAGTCGTCCTTCGCGGACTGCCTTGACGAAAGCTCGGTAGTCACGCTGATTCTGGTCGCTGTACTCGACGGCGAACTCGCAGATGGCGTCGTCGAAGGCGGCGTTCGAGCCCATGTAGCCGGCGATCAGTGCCGCGTCGCCGGAACGTGCATGCGCCCGCGCCAGTGCCCAGGCACAGAGTCTGCCGTAGGCCAGCAGGAGATCGATGTCCCAGCCCTCGATGATCGCGCTGATCTTGACGTCGCGCAGTTGGCGGATGTAGTAATCCCGGCCATCCAGTCCTCTGGTCCAGCCGAGGAAGATGTCGGACGCTACCTGCATCAGGCGCTGCCCGGCAATCACTCGCTGGCCATGGTTCGGATGCAGGCTCTGCCCAGCGTACGGTTCGAGCACCGACGCCCTCGCTTCCTTGATCTGCAGGAAGAGTGGGTCATCGTCGGTGGCCATGAACAGGCCGATCGAACACCGGGTGCCGACGCTGCCGACCCCGACGACCTTGGCTGCCAGATCGAAAAAACGGAAGCGGTCGAACAGCACGCGCACGTGGTCGGCCAGCGACTCGCGATAGCTGGCCAAGGCGTCTCTGTACTGCGTCGTCAATCCCGGGCTCTGTTCCTCGCTGTGGTGAAAGATCAGCGGCGGATCATCCTTGATCCGGGGCAGCGCGCCGTGGTGTTCGGCAAGCTTCGGGAAGATGAATTCGGCAGCGCTTTGCTGGCGGGCCTTCTGCAGCCGCCTGGCGATTCGCTTCCTGACCTCCTCGCTGCTGACTTCGGCCATCACGCGCTCGACGGTAATGGTGTCGTACCAGACCTCGAGCGCACGCATCGAAGAATAGTCGGCCATCCGTTCCCGATACGCGCGCACCGTCGCCGTCGCCGCTCTTGCGGCCTCGCTTTCGTTGAGCCGAAGATGATGTGCGGCAATAACGACACTCGCCGTCAGACGCTTGAGGTCCCACTCCCAGGGTGCTGGCAGCGTCTCATCGAGGTCGTTGATGTCGAACACCACCTGTCGTTCGGGTGTGGCAAAGCCGCCGAAGTTCAACAGGTGCGCGTCGCCGCAGGCCTGCACCCGGATGCCGGAGGTCGGCGTCGTCGCCAGATCGGCGGCCATGATCGCAGCCGAGCCGCGGTAGAAGGCAAACGGCGACTGCAGCATGCGGCCGAAGCGGATCGGCACGAGTTCAGTCAAGCGGCCGACGTTCGATTCGACCAGCAGTTCGAGCGGATCGCGGCGCTTCTTCGGCGCCTTCCAGCCGCCCTGCGCGTCGCGCGGCACTGCGTCGCGCAGAGCCTTCCCCTGCGCGCGACGCTCATCGGGTGAAAGGACTGCCGCCTGCAGATCGTTGCCGGCAACTGCCTCAATGTCATCAAACTTGCTCTTTTTCATCAGAGAACACCTTCCGTAACGAATGTCTGCCGGAACATTATAGGCGATCCCAGGCGGTATCGCTGCTGCCTGTGCGGGTACCAGGCTGTCTGCCCGCGCCCGCTTTGCCCAATCGCGCAACCCGCCCGCCATCGTCTTCAGTTCAGCCGCACGGTGAGCGTTCTCGTGCAGCCTCGCCGTCGCCTCTTCGGTCATCTGTGGCACCTCGCCACCGACGATCCGGCCTATCGGTTTCTCTTGGCACATCGGGATCGCCTCTGGCCGGGGATTCCGATCCTGTTCGCGGGCGTCAACAACATCGAAAGCAAGGACCTCGCTCATCTTGAACGGGTGGCCGGTGTATCGGAACGTCCGGATTTCTTCGCCAACCTGGCGTTGATTCAGTCCCTTCACCCGAAGGTCGATCGGCTCGTCGTCGTCGGCGACGAAACCAGGACCGTCGCGTCGAACCGCAAGGCCCTCGAAGACGCCAACGCGACGCTCGCCCGGCCGTTCACCGTCGAGCTCATCGTCCGCCGTTCGCTGCGGGATGTCCTGGCCGAGCTGCGCAGCCTGTCCGGCGATTTCGTCATCTTTCTGATGGGTCGGCCGTTCGATGATGAGGATCGCCTTGGCGCCGAGGCCGCCGTGGCAGAGGGGGTCCGCGGCGCTACCCGGAACGTGGTCTATTCCGCCTGGAGTTTCTTTCTCGGCTACGGCATCGTCGGCGGCAAACTGGTTTCCGGCAAGGAGCAGGGGCTGGCGCTGGCCGGTCTGTTGACCGACCTGCCGCGCGTGATCGACAGTCCGAACCGCTACCTGTTCGACTACACCGAACTCGATCGCCTGGGGCTGTCCGGACACCCGCTTCCAGTGGGCTCAGTGGTCATCAACCGGCCGGCCAGCATCTGGGAGTCGTACCCGAAGAGCTTTGCCGCTTCGCTGGCGGTTTTTGTCTTCCTGCTGGCGCTGCTGGCCCTGGGCCCTGCAGCGACGGAATCTGCGCGTCAGGCGGGCGCTCTCGGCGGAGATCGAGAAGGAACTGCTGCTGGTGCAGGCGCTGATCAACGCCGCTCCCTTCCCGATGTTCTTCAAGGACGTGGCCTTGCGCTACCAGCGCATCAACGATGCCTTCGTCGCCTTTCTCGGCAAGT
>ERZ761607.5301-NODE-5301-length-10683-cov-6.621095_pt1 | contig 10683 bp, 13 predicted proteins | sample MGYA00511164_ERZ761607 | MGnify/ENA primary metagenome ERZ761607 (study PRJEB28899, sample SAMN02445080) | bioreactor sludge metagenome | biome: EBPR sludge | place: Australia: Brisbane, Thorneside Wastewater Treatment Plant | collected 2011-06-22 ...
GTCGGCGGGCTCGTCGACTCCTTCGACCGCCACCTCCATCGCGTCGAGCGCCACCTCGCCGACGCCGACCCCGACCTGCCCCCCGGCGGCGCGCGCGCCGCCGCCGCCATCGCCGCCGTCTCCCTCACCATGCTCGGCGTCAAGGCCCTCAAGATCCTCCCGGGCATCCCGTTCCTGCCCGGCTACAAGGGCGTCATCCTCATCCCGCTCTACCTCGTCGCCGCGCGCGTCACCCGCACCCGCGCCGGCGCGACGCTCACCGGCCTCACCATGGGCACCGTCGCCTTCCTCCTCGGCGACGGCCGCTACGGCGTCTTCGAGATCGCCAAGCACGTCGCCCCCGGCGTCATCGTCGACCTCGTCTACCCGCTCCTCCGGCGCAACCGCGGCGTCGTCGCCTGGTGCGTGCTCGGCCTCCTCGCCGCGCTCGGCCGCTTCGCGACCATCACGCTCATCGCCCTCGCCGTGCAGCCACCGGCGCTGGTGTACGCTGTGCTCCTGCCCGGTCTCCTCGTTCACGGGATCTTCGGCGTCCTCTCGGGCGTCGTCGCCGCACCGCTTCTTCACGCATTCGATCGCAACCCGGAGTCCACATGACCAAGCTCGTCGAAGGCGATGGCCGTACGCACATCCAGTCCCGCCTCATGCGCGAGTCGCTCCAGGACCGCCGCGTCATCGCCGGCACCGACAGCGACCGCGACGTCCACATCTTCCCCGACGCCGCGCTCGTCGGCATCGGCGGCCAGAGCATCTTCGACCGCGGCAAGGACGCGATCCTGCCCCTGGTCGAGGAGATCGCCGCGATCAAGGAGCGCGGCGACAAGAAGCTGGTGATCGGCGTCGGCGGCGGCACCCGCGTCCGCCACACGCTGTCGGTCGCGCTCGACCTCGGGCTGCCGGTCGGCGGCATCGCCCAGCTCATCGGCGCGATGGAGGAGCTGAACGCGATCCTGCTCAACGCGCTCCTCGCCAAGCACGGCTCGATGCCGATGCAGCGCGATCACTTCTGGGATCTCCCGCTCTACTTCGCGTCGGGCATCCTGCCGATCGCGATCTCGATCCCGCCGTACCACTTCTGGGAGCCGCCGCCCGACGACGGCATCCTGCCCCAGCACGGCTCCGACTTCGGCCTCTTCCAGCTCGCCGAGGTCCTCTCGATGGGCCAGCTCATCTTCGTGAAGGACCAGGACGGCCTCTACGACAAGGACCCGGCCCAGCACGCCGACGCGCGCCACATCCCGCGCATCACGCTCGAGGAGCTGCTGGCCAAGCCGCCCCCCACCAACATCCTCGACGAGGAGCTCTTCCGCGCGTGGGCGTCGGCGAAGAACGTCCGCAGCGTGCAGATCGTCAACGGCCTCAAGCCCGGCACCCTCACCGCCGCCCTGCGCGGCGAGGCGGTCGGCACCGTGATCGTGAAGGAGGCCCCGTGACCACCGAGCGCAAGACCATCGACTCGGCGCTCGCCGGCGCCACCCTCACCGGCCACGACGCCGGCAACATCGACTACCGCCCGATCGCGGTCATGCCCGACGTCCGCGTCGTGAAGATCGGCGGCCAGAGCGTCATGGATCGCGGGCGCGCCGCCCTCTTCCCGATCCTCGACGAGATCGTCGCCGCCCGCCGCGAGGGCATCCAGGTCGTCGTCCTGGTCGGCGGCGGCACACGCGCGCGCCACATCTACAGCATCGCCAGCGAGCTCGAGATGCCCGTCGGCGTGATGGCGACACTCGGCAAGTACATCCCCATGCAGAACGCGCGCATGGTGCAGATGCTCCTCGCCAAGCACGGCGGCCTGTACATGCTCCCCGACGACTTCGAGAAGCTGCCGCTCTACCTCCAGCTCGGCTGCGTCCCGGTGATGAGCGGCATGCCCCCGTTCGGCTACTGGGAGAAGCGCGAGGAGGGCAGCCGCATCCCGCCCCACCGCACCGACGCCGGCGTCTTCCTCTCCGCCGAGTTCCTCGGCGCGCGGCGCGCGATCTTCATCAAGGACGAGGACGGCCTCTACACCGACGATCCCAAGAAGGACCCGTCGGCGGTGCACATCCCGCGCATCTCGGTCGCGGAGCTCGCCGCGCGCAACCTGCCCGACCTCGTCGTCGAGCGCGTGGTCGTCGAGTACCTGCCGCGCGCGCGCGCCTGCAAGGAGCTGCAGATCGTCAACGGGACCAAGCCCGGGCAGGTCCTCGCCGCGCTCCGCGGCGAGGACGTCGGGACGATCATCCACGCCTGATCCGGCGCCGGCGCGCCGGTCAGCGGGTGGTGTCGAGCGCCTCGAGCAGATCCGAGAAGGTCCCGGCGTCGCCGTTGACCGAGCGGAAGAACGGATCCACCACGGTCTCGACGATCGCGCGCGACGCCTCGTCGGTCGTGATCGTCCGTTGCAGGACGTAATCCTGCGCGATCGTGAGGCTCCAGTCCTTCGCCAGCTCGAGCTTCAGCTCGAGCGTCAGCTTCACCCCGTTCGCGACCGGCGCGGCCTTGACCTTGGCCGGGCCCCAGCTCAGCTCGGGCGTGAACGCGACCGCGACGTCACCGGTGGCGCCGTCGTAGGTGAGCTTGACCCCGTGCACCGTGGCGCTCACCTTGCCGCTCGAGTCGGCCCCGAGCTTGAACGGACCGAAGGTCGCCTCACCCGCGATCTTGCCCTCGCTGTCGACGGTGCCGGACACCGGGCCGAGCTTGCCCCCGGCCTCGACCTTGGTCCCGTCGGTGCTCGCGTTCAGGTTGCCGTCCTTGATGCCGAGCTTGAACGCGCCGTCGCTGCCCAGCTTCGCCGAACCGAACGGCGTCGCCAGGGCGATCGACGTGGTCCCGGCGGTGACGTCGACGAGCGGCAGATCGGCGCCCATGCGAACCAGCAGCGGTTCGGGCAGACCCCACGTGTTGGCGGCGCTCGGCCCTCGCGGCGCGCACACCTCGCACATGGATCTCCGCACCGGCACGCCGTGAAACATCTCGGGCTCCTCGGCGGGCAGGTCCTCGCCCTGCACCACCGGTGACGCCGCGACACCGGCCGCGCGCGGCCGCCCGAAATCCAGGAAGGCGTCGAGGTCGAAGCCCTGCACCACGCGCTCGCCCGCGGCGTCGGCCTCGGCCTCGAGCCCCGCGTCGCGATTGGCCGCCATGCCGCCCGCGGTGCCGGTCGCGGCGACGCGACCCTCGCGCTGCTGCGCGACGTGCCCCAGCTCGTGCCCCAGGAGCGACAGTCCGGCCTCCGACGCTGGATCGTACGCCCCGGCGGCGACGTGGATCTCGTCGCCGCGCGCGAACGCGCGGGTGCCGAGCGCCTCGGCCTGTCCGTCCTGATGGATCCCGACGTTGCCGAAGTCATGACCGAGCAACGCGCCGGCGTGAGCCGCGAACCGCGGCGGCAGGCTGGCGGTGAGCGTGGACTTGCCGGGCGCCGGAAGCTGGCGCGACGTGCTGGAGGTTTCCGTCGACGAGATCGTCCGCTGGTGGTCGTACATGGCCGCGACGAGATTGCAGCCTCGGTGCCGCGGCAACCGCGCGGACCTGCGCCACGACCGGGAACCCGAGGTACCGGCGGCGGCACCGAGCGGTGCCTCGCGCGGGATGTCCGGGTCCCGGGCCGCTCAGGCGTCGACCAGGCCGCGCGTCACTGGGGCGGCTTGGGCGCGTCCTTGCCCTTGCCGTCGCCCTTGCCGGAGTGGTTCCCGCCGTGGTCGCCCTTGCCGCCGCCGACGCCGCCACCACCGCCCGAGGCGTCCGTCGCCTTGATGTTCGCGGACGTCCACTCGCCGAGCGCGGCGATGCGCTTCTCGACGTCGGCCTTGAGCGCGTCGAGCGTGAGCGCGCCGCTCGGCTCGATCACGACCTTGCTACCGCCGTCGACGTCGCTGGCGCTGACCTTCGCGTCCTTCGACGTCACCACCGGGCACTTGCCCGTCGACGCGCCGCCGGTGCCGTCGCCGGTGTGCTTCACCTCGGCGTCGGGCGCGCCCTGCACCTCGACGAGGTGAGCGACGCGCTTGCGGATCGTCGTGGTCGCCTCGGCCTCCTTGGCCGTGATCGTGAGGACGAGCTTGCCGGCGTTGCCGGCGTCCTCGACGATCGCCGTGGTCGCGCCGGCGACGGCGCTCGGGCAGTTGCCCGCGCGGTTGGCCATCGCCGGGTCCGCCGCGGCCGAACCGGTGGCGGCGCCCGTGCCGGGGTCGGCGCCGGTGGCGGTCGCGGTCCCGGCGCCGGTGGCGGCGCCCGTGGCGGTGGCCGTACCGCTGCCGGCTCCGGCGTTCTCCTTCTTCTTGCAGGCGGCGAGCGTGCAAACCGCCGCGAACAGGGCGATCGAAAGCGTGCGCATGAGTCCCTCCGGCCGCGCATGGTAGCGTAGCCACGTGCCGCGCGTGTGGGCCTGGGCCGTCATCTGCGCGATCCTCCTGGTCGCGCATGCCCCCGCTCCGGCTTCGGCCGACCCGCACGGCGTCCCCCTGCCGCGCGGCACTCGCCTCGTCGACGGCCGCCACGCCTCGGGGCTCGGCTTCCGGGCCACCGTCGATCACTACGCGAAGCGCTGGAAGGCGTCGGGGATCCCCGTGACCGAGATCGGCCCGTACCGCGTCCGCGGGGTCGACGTCATGCGCTTCGTTCGCACGGACAAGGCCGGGGAATGGCTCGCGGTTCACGTCTGGCGCACCGGCGGAGTCACCTGGATTTCCGTGGTTCCGCGCCCCCTTGACGAGCCGCGGTCGACCGAGTAGAGATTCACCCGACGCTCCCCTCGGGGGGCGGCGTGACAATCGGGGATCGTCTAATGGCAGGACGTCAGTCTCTGGAGCTGACTATCTTGGTTCGAATCCAAGTCCCCGAACGACAACGGTCAAAGCCCTGGGGCTTGACGGAGCCCCCTCCGTCTGGCACAAAGCACCACCTCTCGGCCCCATAGTCTAGCGGTCTAGGACGTCGGCCTCTCACGCCGAAAACAAGGGTTCAAGTCCCTTTGGGGTCACTATCTAAACTGCACATCGGCACCCCGTCGCCCTCGACGAGGCGCCCAAGGTTCACGGATCCTTCAATTTCCCACACCTGAACGCCCTCGACGCGGGCCGGGTGGAAGCGGATGCCCTCCGGGAACAGCCGGAGGAAGATCGCGCGCAGGTCCGCGCGATCGATGAGCGCCGTCCGGACGTCGCCAAGCCGCTCGCGGACCGTCGCCTCGGCTCGATCGACGATCCCGCGCAGCTCGTCCGGCGCGCGGCGGATGGCCGCGATCCGGACCTCCAGGTTGCGCGCCCGGGTCGCCCGCTCGCGCAGCTCGGTGACCAGCTCGGGCACGTCATCGGCCAGCGCGACGGCCTTGGTCAGCTTCTTCTGCTCGGCCTTGACCTGGCGCAGCTCGGCCTCCAGCGCGTCGGCGTCGGCGTTGCGGCTGGGAATCGTCGCCTCGATCGCCTCTCGGATCGCGCTCGCGTACTGATCGATCACCTCGACCGTGAGCACATGCCGCTCCAGGTACGTGACCAGCGCGTTCTCCACGTCCTCCATCGGCTGGCGCACGCTGACCGCGCACGCGCGCGGCCCGCGCTCGTGGTGGCGGGTGCAGGTGTAGAACTTCCGGTAGTCGCCTGCCGTGCGCGTCGACGCGCAGCCGACGGCGCCGTCGCACGTGCCGCAACGAGCGATGCCGGTGAGCGCGTAGCGCGCCCTGGGCCTCGTCATGCGGCGCGTGGGCGACTCCGGCGCGAAGCGCTCCTGCGCCCGCGTCCACGTCTCGTCATCGACAATCCGCCACTCGGGGATCTCGACCGTCATCACCTCCGACGCATCCGCCCGGACACGCTGCGCGCCGGCGCCCTTGCGCACCTTCTTGATCTTGCCGTGGACGTACAGCCCGCGGTACCGCGCGTTGAGGAGCATCGCGCGGATGCACCCCGGCGACCACGTGCCCGTGCCGCGCTTGCCGGCCGCTGGCGATGGCACGCACTCTTCGTTCAGGACGTGTGCGATCTTCTTGAATCCGAGCCCGTCAGCGCGCATCAAGAAGATCCGACGCACGATCGCGGCCTCGTCTTCCTTGACGACAGCGATGGTGTACGGCCGCCCGGATCCGTCGGACACGCGCTGAAGCTCGTAGCCGTAGCAGCGCCCACCCGCCACCCGCCCCGCCTGAACGCGCGACCGGAGCGCCTCCGTCACGCGCCCGCGGAGCGCCTCCACTTCCATCTGGTGCCCCGTGCCCTGGATGAAGGTCATCGCCTGATCCATGGCCGTCTTGAAGAGCACCTCTTGACGGGTCGTGTAGTAGAAGAGGCGGCAACCACGATCGCGCACGATGTCCCGGATCGCGAGCGTCACTTCCAGTGCATCGCGTCCGAGTCGCGACTGGTCGCGGCACACCACGATGTCGCCGGCCCGCAAGTCGTCCAGCAGCTTCCGGAGACCCACGCGCGTGAAGTCGTCGCCTTCCTCGCCGTCGTCGACGTAGTCAGGCACCTTCCGCGCGGTCGCGAAAGGCGACGACGCGATGAAGGCCGCGCAACCGTCGGCCTGCGTATCCAAGCTGAACTCTTGTTTGCCGGCGTCGTTCTTGGATCGCCGCCGGTACGTCCTGACGGTCATCGCTTGCTCCTTCCCTTGAGCGTGTCGCGACGCTCGGCGAGCAGCCGGATCGCTTCCTCGATCAGTGCGGTCTGCGTTGGCGCGTCCTCACGATCGATCCCGAGCGACGCCCAGCCGTGCCGCGCGGCGTACGCGGCCAGTTCTCGCAACGTCTCGTGTGCCTCGGCCGGAATCTTCACGGGTGTTGAGGTCTCTCTCTTGGTCGCCACGCGTTGGTTGTACCACCGAGGGCCTACCGCGCACTACTCGGGTATTGCGTTTTCGTTCTCGGCAAGCACACCCAGCTCCACGAGGGCGCGTCGGGCGTGTTGCTCGATCAGGAGCCGCATCACCGCGTCTCGAACGGCTGCGCTTGGCGGTGGCAGGCGGACGATTGGTCCGGGGCGAGCGCGCCGTCCGTTCGCGTCGGCGCTCACGGTCGCCTCCGACGAGCGCGGACCGGCAGACGCGGCGGCGGCGTGACGAACGCGATCCGAAGACCGCGGTCGCGGCCAGACGATGCGATGCTCGGCGCCGTGGCCGGCTGCTCGTCCTTCGGGAGGCCCGCCGACAGCTTCGCGATCAGGAGGTCGAGCGCCTGGCCCGGGTCGACCTGCGAGAGCGGGTGCGGCTTGGGCGCGTTCGGCACGTTGAGCGGCTTCCCTGACTCGGTGTCGAGCGCGGTCAGGATCGTGCGGCATGCCTTCGCGCCGATCGCCTTCTGGTCTGCGGTCGCGCCGTTGGCGACGGCGGCGCGGATGGCTTCGATCAGTTCGTTCATCGGTGACTCCTGTCTCGAGAGTGCTGTGTCCGAAGATCAGAAGGGAACGTCCTCGGGTTGACCGATCAGGTTGTCGCGCGGGCGAAGGCGCGCGATGAGTCGCGCCTCCTCCTCGATCGCCTCGTCCGGCGAGGTGACGCGGGCGGCGACCTCGACGCGCGCGCGGTTGTAGGTGAGGCCGGGATCGTGGCCCTCGGCGTACTGCCCCTTCCAGAAGCCTTTCCACCGGCGCCACGTCTGCAGATGCCGCGTGAGTGTCTCGAACAGGCGGCCCGTGTTGCTCTGCCCGACGTAGACGATCGTTGGCTTGCCGCTCGCGCTGCGCTCGCGGATCACGTAGACGCCAGACTTGCCCTTGAGCGCGTGGAGCCAGTCGGGGTACCGCTCGCCGGTCTTGCCCACCGGGCGATACGCAAGCCCCGCGTTACGATGCGCCGCCGCCGGCCACGTCCACGCGACGCTGCGGCGTTCCCACGCATCGAGGTACGGCTGTGGGTTCGTCGCGCCGCCGCGATCGTTCCGACCGCGCCACAGCTCGAAGTGGAGATGTATGAGCTTGCGCGGATCCTGCGGGTCGTAGCCGATGGTCCCGACGGGCGCACCGGCTAGGACGGCTTGCCCCTCGGCGACGGCGAGCGAGGACAGATGTGTGTAGTAGGTCGTCCAGCCCTCGGGGTGCGCGATCTTGACCGTGCCGCCGACGCCGGTCCGACGCGCGAAGATCACGACACCGGCGCTCGCGGCGAGTGCGGGCACACCGTCGGGCATGAAGTAGCGATCGGTGCCGTTCGGCGTGCGCGGCCGGTAGACGTCGGCCAGCTCGCCGAGCTGGTGGCGGCGGAACATGATGTCCGCGCCGAGGTGAAGCCGCCGGATCGTGGTGTTGGTCGTCTTGCTCGTCGTCGTGCGCGTCGACGCCCAGCCGTCCGAGACCTCGGGCCGGCGCGCACCAAGACTGGGGACCGGAAAGACCCACGCCTCGCGGCTCGGGGGAAGCGTCGACAGCATGATCACACCGTCCCCGTGAGCGCGTCGCGCACCACGTTCGCGGCGTCGCCCTTGGCGTAGATCGCGACGCCCGCCGAGTTGAGCGCACGCGCCACGTTCGAGAGCGCGCCCACCGTCGTCATGCCCGCGTAGTCGAGATGCGCCGAGCCTGCCGCGCGACAGGCCGCGACCGTCGCCGGCAGATCGGCGGCGTTGCCGTTCAGCCGGATCTCGTTGTCACGCACGATCACCTTGCACGGCGACGAGGCTGGCGCGGCCAAGGGCACCACGGCGACGGCCGGCGCCGCTTGCGGAGCGCCGCTCGCGCCGCCGCCGAGGCCCCGGCCGCGGAGCAGCCACCAGAGCAGGAGCGCGCCGCCGCCGACAGCGCCAACGCCGATCATCGCGTCGTTGTAGTCATCCTGGGTTGCCATGGTCGACTCCGGGTCACGGCGTCTTGACGACGGTGGGCACGCCTGCCGCGAGGAGAGCACCATAGAGCTCGCGGTTGACCGCGAGCGGCGCATCGGAGGCGACGGCCAGCTCGGCGCGGCCGGCGACCTTGCAGCGTGCGACGGCGGTGGCGACGTCGACTCGTTCCCCTTCGAGCGTCAGCGCGTTCTTGTCGAGCTTGAGCGAGCATGCGCCGGGCATGCGCGGCGGCGTCGCGGTCGTTCCCGACCTGGTCGGAACGGCCGGCGGCGCCGTCGTGGCGCTCGTGTCCGCGGCGGCGCTGCCGGTCGGTGCGCCGTCGTCGGGCTTCTTGTCGTCGCGGGTGAGGTGGTAGACGGCGAAGCCGGCACCGGCGCCGAGCGCCAGGGCGAGGGCCGCGGTGGTTGCGTTCGACATGGGAGACTCCTTGGCGCGTCAGGCGCGCGGGTCGTTGGTGCGGTTGGGAGCGCTCGCGCCGCGCTCGCGGAGGTACAGCGCGACCACGCCCTTGCACCACGCGATGCGCTTCGGGTCGCGGAGGTGCGGCCCGCCGCCGAGCTGGCCGGCGTTCTGATGAACGAGATCGATGTCGACGTCTCGCGCGCCAAGCTCCTTGAGCCGAGCGACAACGCGCATCACGCCGCTTCCCGAGGACCAACCTGCGTTCCAGCCGAGCACAGCAAGCTCGGCGAAGCGCGGGTTACTCCAGTCGGCGCGCATGTTCCGCAGGTCGCCGTGGCGCCGCTCGTAGCGATCGGCGATCAGGCGCAGCAGCCAGCAGCCGATCTCGATGTTGATCGCAGGTTCGAGCAGCCGCTCGCGGGCGTGCTTCGTGCCGTGCGCGTCGTTGAAGTCGACGCGCACGACTTCGGTGATCTGGAGCAGGCCCCACGCGGCGCGGCCCTTGATCGTCGGCTTCATGCCGGATTCGCGCATCGCGAGCGCGCGAAGCAGCTCGATCGGAATACCGCCGCGGAAGCGCTCGAACAGCGGATCGAAGGTGCGAGGCAGCGCGCCCGGCGGCGGCTGAGTCGGCGCGTCGACCTGGGCAGGCGACGATACGGGCGCGGCGTCGAGCGGATCGTACGAGGACACCGGGGCGTCCTCGTACGGGTTGGGCAGAGGCGACAGCGGCGTCGCCGTCGGTGCCGGTTCAGGTCGCGGCCGGACGCGCGTCGAGCTGGCGCTCGTCGAGATCACGAGTGCGTCAGGAGGCGCTGCGACGGGCGCGGCGCCGCCCGTCGTCGGCGCCGTGGCGGCGCTCGCTTCCTTCGGGCGCAGCCATCGGCTCCCGAAGTAGCCGGCAAGTCCGCCGCCGACGAAGAGCGCGCCGGCCAGGATCGCATCGGTGGGTGTGTCATCGGCCACGGGTTGCTCCTGTTGGATCGAGTGGGTCGGATCGGGGTCTGGAGTCGCGCGAGCGATCGACGGACCCTCACGGGTTGGTCAGTTGGTCAGTCAGTCGCTCGCAGTCGTTGACGTCTGGCTGCGGTCAGCCCGGGTAGATGTGGATCTCCCGCGGGATGACCTCGGGCTCCTCGCACGGGCACTCCTCGGCCGCGGGCTCGTCGCACGGCGACGGCTCGGGCTCCGGCTCGCTCGGCTCCAGGGGCGCCTTGTACTGCGGGGTTTGCGAGAGACCCGCGAAGCACAGCGACGCACCCGGCGCCGTGGCGCCGCTCGTCTCACCCTTGTTGCGGTACGCGGGCGCCGCCTCGCCACCGAACAGCGAGCACCAGAGGTCCGCGAGGAACCCGAAGGCGCTCGACGTCGACGGCGACACCTTGCCCTTGCCCTTGCTCCGGTAACCCGGCGCGTTGCTCTTGAAGAGGTAGTCCATGTGGGTTCCTCCTCGCGGCTAGCGCCGGATCACCTTGCCGATCACCTCCGCGAGCACGCGGATGCGATCGACCTGCTTGGCGTGG
>ERZ761607.5303-NODE-5303-length-10681-cov-4.957745_pt1 | contig 10681 bp, 12 predicted proteins | sample MGYA00511164_ERZ761607 | MGnify/ENA primary metagenome ERZ761607 (study PRJEB28899, sample SAMN02445080) | bioreactor sludge metagenome | biome: EBPR sludge | place: Australia: Brisbane, Thorneside Wastewater Treatment Plant | collected 2011-06-22 ...
CCCGAATCGTCAAATTATCCCGCCGGGCGGTATCAAGTCCGACAGGCTGCTAGGCAATTGGCAGTCTGAATCGCATCAAGATATTCAGACTTCGGTGCATCGGCTTTCTCGACGTAGGAAAGCAATGCGCGAAGTTCAACCAGCATCATCGTGCGGGCGGTATGAACACCGCCACGCTCGTAACTGAATCCGTAGCGCTCTAGTTTTTTGTTGTGCTTATTCTCTTCGTTCACGTGGCATTAAGTCCAAATTCAAATCGCGGTTACCAGTTGGCAACAAACATCGGGCGTAGTGTGGAAATCCTGTCCGGCAATGCGCTATCGCATGTCCAGCCGAGATAGGTGGCTGCCCGCGTCGTTCCAACGTAGAGATACTTGTCGAATAGCTGAGGGTGAATTGTCGCCAGGCGATCGACCCCAACGAAGAACACCGCTTCAAACTCCAACCCCTTGATGTGCTGCACGTCAAAAACACGGACGTCGTTGTCCTGGCCCATGACTTGCCCCTTGGGGCAAGCGACAACCTGCGCGTTCTCTGCAGCCAAGGCTTCATTCAACGCGTCAGCAAGCGGCTGAACCTCGGTTTCGCTTTCAACAAAGATGGCGATCGAGGGCATTTGCTCGAGAAACTGTTCGATCTCTCGGATTCGTTGAGCCAGCCAATCCACAACTTCATCCTGCGCAGCAGCGTTCTCCAGTAAGGTAGGCGGGACGCCTTCGTTGTCGACATGTGCAGGAAGCGTAACGCCGCTATCAGTACCGCCGGCCGCCACAATGATTGCTCTGGCCAGATCATTGAGTTTTCGACTCTGGCGGTACGAGACCGTGATTTCCTTGATATCGATTTCCGGGAGAACCCATTTCACGTCGTCGACGGATCGACTACCCCAGGTCGTCAGACGCTGATTGAAGTCACCACAGGCAAAAAAGGATCGGATCTTCGGATTGGCAAGCGCAGCCATACAGGCCAACTGGATAGGCGAAAAGTCCGTCGCTTCATCCACGACAACTTGATTCTTGTGCAAATCGAGAACTGGTTTCAGCGAAGACCAGGCCGGGAGATCGATATCGCGAACGATGGTTGTGCGACTCAACAATTCATTCGCCCCACGGAGGATGCCGAGCAGCACGACATCCAGCTCCAACGGGTGAAGGTCGGTCGGACTGAATCCGTCCTTCCGATACCAGCGACCTTCTTCTTGGCGAGTCCGGCGATATGCCCGATAACGGCGGGGAATGGCGTCCAGGTAACGCTTTACTGGATTGGTGAAGCGACGTGCGCTGGCTTGGACCAGCAGACTTGCTCCCACTTCAGCTCTGTCGGACTCACCGAGACCGCGATCGCCGAGCCATTCGATGATCTTGCCATTGCGGGTGTTCTTCCCCAACGTGCGCTTTCGGGCCTGGGTCCGTGCCTGGGCACGAACCGCCTGCATGTAGGCAGTCACTGCAGCCGCGCGACCGGTCCGAGGAGATGTGGCTTCTTCCTCATCAGCATCGAGATCATCCGGGTCGTCGGTATCAATATCCGGTGCCTGCTGCAATCCATCGATGAATTTCGCCAGCGCATCGATGAATCCCTTATCTCGGTTGAGTTGGAGGTTCAATGCGGCATGGATCTTCTTGTCCGTAACCTCCTTGAGGCCTGACACCAGGGATTGGATACCACTGACTTCGCCGACCAGTGCTGAGAAAGTTGCCGCCAGACTGTTGCTGTTGGCGCGCTCAAGAATCTCGACCAGCCTCCGACCGACCGATGAGATGTTGGCAGAAGCGTTTTCGCTCAGGCCTACGGCTGCCTGGCGCAGATCATTGATGAACGTGGTTTTTTGCCAGGCATCGAAATCCTCAAACCACTTGATTGGGGTGTCGGATGCATCAGGAAGCAGAGTCTCGGCCGATTCCTTCAATACGAATGTGCCACCGCCAGTTGCTGTGCGCAGAACGCCGAAGGTGCTGCGGCCCAGTTCGCGACGGTAGTCGGTCCATGTGCGAATCCGCATATCGGGTGCGGGAACGCCTTCACGGGCAAACGCCTCTTTGAGGTACTGCTTGAGCAATTCTGTTGGCGTGAACATCACCCAGCTATTTGAGTGGGACACGCCAGTCGCGCTGGAAATGCTTTCAACTGCTCGGCGCTCTCCTTCCTCAAGGTAAGCGCTGTCGAGTTTTTGGCCGAGCCGGCGAATCAATGTCGTGGTTTTGCCCGTCCCGGGTGGGCCAAGGATCAGCAACCGCTGGTCGAGGGGCAAACGGAAAATCTCATCCTGGTATTGGTCGAGAATCGGCTGGTCGCGAAGCCCCATCTTGGTGATGACGCTGCGGCGCACACCTTCAATGATGTTGGCAGTTTCGCTTTCCTCCGCCAGCAGTTGCTCCAGCAGATCTTCGGTGACTTCTTCTCCGGCGACCTTATAGACCAGCGAGCGAAGCGACTCGATGGTGAAGGGGCCAAGATTATCCGCCTCGATGATCGTGTCGCGGGAATCCCAACCTTCAACAAGATGCGATGGACGGAGTTGGGCGCGCTCGACAACCTCAACCACATCACCATTCGGCAGGGAAAACTCTGTTCCGACAGGCAGCGATGCCAAGCGGCCAACCGGGGCGCGATAGCTGGCGAGGTTCGAAACAGCGGAGATGGGCGTCGTGCGGCAGATGTAATAAACGCGCTGCCGGCCTTCTTCGTCGACGACGGCCACTCTGGCAATGGCGGGTTCCCTGGCAAGGATTTGGTAGCTTTCCAGGTTTTCCTGGTTGATCTGCCCAAGCCGTTGAACAGCAGCTCCGCCCGTCAACGTGTTGACTGCCGCTAGAGCGTCGGTGCCGAGATTGGGTGCATTGCGAATCGCAGTCTGTGCGGCTGTGGCGACCTTGTCGAACTGATCTAGCGCATCCCTGGCGACTTGCTCGACGTGTTGTTTTGATTGTTGTGTCAGATCCATCATTTCTCCCCTAACCAATCAGCCTCAGCTACCGGTTGTTTGGTCCTTGATCCATTGGTCGATATCCGATCGCAAAAAGCGCCAGGTTCCCCCAACCTTGAAGGCCGGTATCTTCTTTGCGCCAGCGAGTCGATACACAGTCCGCTCGTTGACCTTCAGATACTCAGCAACTTCCTTGATGGTCAGGATGGAGCCATCGATGGACTTTGTTGTCATGGCGGTCGTCAGTTGGAAAAAACGTCAAGATAGTGCAAACCAGTACAAATGACAACGCGTTCGAATGCCTTTCGATGGGGCTCCTATGAAATTTTGAAAGCGGAGGGCGATATACCCTCCGCCCGCGCTCAACTATTGGTTTGTATCGTCGGGCCGTTGCTCGAACTGAGCCTTGCCTTGAGACTTCTTGCGCCGAAGGAAACTCGGTGCGGCCGACTCAGCGGCCATGCTCATCAGCAGCTCCTCTTTTGCCGAAACGCGCGATGACATCTTGCGACTGGAGTACATCGCCTCCTTGCGGAAGCGGGCACTGTCCATTTCCTTGGCGATCTCGGCCATGCCTTCCAGCACTTCCATGACCCACGGGTGGTCTGAAAAACGCTGCCGGCCTTCGGCGATCATCTTCTGGATGGTGGCCCAGTCACCATGCTCAGCGGCAGCGCGGGCCTGGTCGAGGAATTTTCCGGCCTCGAGTTCCGTCAGACGTGCGACTACCAGCGGATCCTGCAGAAGCGCTTCCCATGCCTGGATGGACAGCGATTTCAAGGTCAGCGTGGCATCCGGAATGGCGATGGGCGCTCCATCCGGCGTACTAGCCGTCACGCCAGCTTGCAGCAATTGGTTTCCGGACTCCAAAGCCATCCCTGCCGGGATTTCTAGTTCGACAAGTGCCCAGGCTTCAGCGCCCAGGGGAATATCCGGGAGACGGACGAGCGGAAAACCTTCTCGTTGCTCGACCGGATAGTCGTTCAACAGCGTGATCTTGACGCCCTCGGGAGCGGCCAGGGCCAGGCGTACATGCCGCGCATATAGGTTCGAAATGAAGTCAAACTCTTCTGCGAAGGGCTCGAAGAGGTCGGCTGCGGTATCGCCGTAGTAGTGATTGCCACCGCCACGCTTGCCCATCTCCACCATCAACTCTTCGTTGAAGTCGCGTCCCAAGCCATACGTCGAAGTGGTGACGCCCTTTTCGGCAGCGTCGGCGCAGAGCGCGGCGATTTCATTGGTGTCCGTCGTTTCGCCCACGTTAGCGTTGCCATCGGAGAGCAGAATGACGCGGGCCAGGGCCGCCTGCTTCACGCCATCGAGAATCTCGGCGGCACCCGTCTGCCAGCCGCCATGAAGATTCGTCGAGCCGCCCGATCGGACATGGGCCAGCGCGGCATAGAGCGCCTTGCGGTCGCCAACGGGCTTTGCCGGTGCCAACGTTTTGACGCGGTCGTCGAAAACAATTAGCGAGGCCACATCGGTGGACTCCAAACGATCGACGATGTGCTTGGCACAACGGACCGCCTCGAGCAGGGGCTCCCCAGACATCGAACCCGAGCGGTCGATGACCAGCGACAGATGGTAGGGCTTGCGCTCCTTCTTGAGCGCGGGATCCGGATCCTGTGCCTGCACACGCACCAGGACGGGCAGTTTCTGAGCCATGCCCATGATCAGGGCAGGCTTGAGCGGGGTGATCAGGACTTGCGGGGTATTGAGGTTTTGCATCTCATCTCCTGTTCGTCCGGCCCTATTGCCGGAGCATGGGAGACAAGATACGGGGTGGCGGGCTCACGGAATGCGCCCGATGCAGCCGGGTGGGAATTTATTCGTGATTCATCCTGAGCCGGCGTCAGCGAGGCCGTTGGACTTTCCGGCGGTCGCGTACAAGTCCTGCAGGACGACCCGCATTTCAGTCGGCAGAAAGCGCCAGGCCTCTGCAGCAACATCGTCGCTGATTCCAAATAGGGCTTCGGCCACAGCGCCAGCGATCGCGGCAATCGTGTCGCTATCGCCACCGATCGAGATCGCGTTGCGAATGGCGTCCTCGTAATCACAGGCTTCCAGAGCGCAAGTCAGCGCTTGGGGTACGGTGTCCTGGCTACGCTCGTTGTAACGGTAGGTTGGGCGAATCTCGTCCACCGATGGCGTGAGATCGTATTGAAATCCTTGGGCGATTACCTGGCGTATTTCGCCGGCCCCTCGGCCCGACCTGGCCATATGTATCGCCACGGCAGTCGCGGCACCGCCCCGCATACCTTCCGGATGGTTGTGCGTCACTTCCGTAACACGGTCAGATAGGGCAATGGCTTCTTCGATACTCTTCGCCAATAGCCCGGCTGCCGAGACGCGCATGGCCGCGCCGTTGCCGAGGCTGTTGTAAGGGCCCATGCCGTCGGTGGCAATCCACAGGGCGAATCGCTGCCCCCAGCCGCCGTTGTCCCAGTACCGACGTCCCCATTCCCGCAATGTTGTGGCGGGATCCTTGCCATTGACCAGTGCATCGGCAACGGCGATGGTGCAGACGGTGTCGTCGGTAAAGAACGCTTTCGGGTGGAAAAATGGCGTGAAGTCCTTCGCCCGGTAGTTGTTGAACTCGTAAACAGACCCGACGATGTCGCCGATGATTGCGCCCAGCATCAGCATTCTCCCTGTTCGCTGTCTTTGTCGATAAACACCCAGCGGGTGAGAAAGTGCGCGCCGATCGTTTCTCCGCGCAGGACGACATACCCATCCCGAACTTCCTCGCGTCCCCACTCCGAGGTCCAGGGCGCGGAGAACGACCACAGCTGATCGCCTTCCAGGATCGACTGCTTGAAAGTTTCCCATGCCGTGTTGAGATGGCCGAAGGGAGTCCGGGGAGCTGCCCCCATCGGATCCACGACCACCTCTGCAGTTTCGATTTCAGCCACCGTCCATTGTTTCTGCAGATGGTCTCTGGTCACCGTGAACTCCTTGAGTGGCTCCTCATTCTTGGGGCGACGGGCGTCGAACATTTCCTTGGCCTTCCAGTAAATCGCGATGGGCCATACCGTCAAAACCATCAGGGCAGCCAGTATTGGCACGATGACGTTGTTGAGCGGCTTCCACCACCATCGATCCCGCCGTGGATCAGCGGCCAGCAGCAAGTCATTGAGTCGGCCGTCGTCAGGTGATTTCGTCAGCTGGTGGGAAATGAAGATGACCGCGAGGAATACGGCGCCGATGCCGAGGTACCAGTAAAGGTAGATCATTGATCGTCTGCCTCCTCACGAGTCCGCCGGGGGAATACCGTCATGGCCCCGATGCCGTATCCGTCTGGACCGTCGTCACCCTCGGCATCACCGTTGTGGCGCACATGGGAGCCGATCACGACGCCTTTTTCGATTTTGAGGATACGGTCGCGTTCGTAGGTGCTGGCATACCCCATGTGGACATATTCAAGCTGCTTGCCTTCTGGAATCCTCAACGTTCCGGAATACCAATGGGCAAATACCCGGTCGGGATAGCCAGGAAAGACGGTCTCCAGCGTTGCTTCGGTGCCATCCTTGAGCGTGCCGGTCAGACCGACGATGTAGAGGCGGTCGTTGACGATCTCCCATGTGCCGACATAGCCCCGCCAGAGCGCGGTACAGGTGAACTCAAATTCGGGGTGATGGCCTCCGAAAGCGAAGTAGTCTCCGAGCGGCTCGGTGCACATGGAAACCTGCCGCCCGTCATAGATCAATTTCTCGCCAATTTGCGCTGTCATGGGGGCCTCTCAATGCCGGTTGATGCGCTGTGTTCGGTGACCGACGGTGACGATCACGCCATCGGCGCCAAGCACGGCATAGGTGTCGAGATGGGACTCGATCTGTTTGTAGGAGTCGCTGGCAATCTGTCGGCGGAGTTGGTTCCTGGCCTTATGGTCGAAGAAGAAGATTGTTCCGCCCCGGTGGTCGTAGGTGTGACGGCCAAACTTGAGTAGGTTCTCGACGACGTTAGCTGGGATGCCTCGCTGTTGAAGCCGTGCTTGAGCGTGATGTGTGATCGGTAGCATGGTCCATCTCCCTGGTGGCAGTTATGACGAGTGCCATGCTACGGGGCGCTGGGCTCACAGAATGCGCCCGGCTCAATTTCTGTATGAGCCTCGATTTTGAGGCCGGAAAAGCTGCCCATCAGATCAGGCGTACTGCGACAAGCCCCGCTTAAATTCGGCCACTACGCGTTCACGCAGGGCCTTGGGCTCGATTACCTGACAATCCCCGCCGTACTTGAGGATGTCCATGATCAATTCCCGATCGTCTGCGTAGGGAACCCTGAGCTCGAAGGAGCCGTCCTTGTTGATCTTGGCTTGCTGGTTCGAATGCCAGCGCTCAGACGAGACCCAGCGGGATCGCTCAGGTGAGAATCGCAACGTTGCCCAGGACACTTCTTCACCCGAGAAGATTCCATACCCCGACCCCAAAACCTCATCGAGACGCTTGTCTGCGACGTCCTTTGCGCGTTTGTCGAGGATCTCAGCGTGCTTGATGGCATCCACCGAGAAGGCTCGCAATCCGTCGCGCAGGTGACACCAGGCATCGAGATACCAGTTGTCTCGGTAATGGACGAGACGTTGCGGGGACACTTCGCGCTCCGTGACCTCATCCGTGCCCCGGGCGTGGTAACGGATGACGAGTCGCTTGCGCCGCAGCAGGGCTGAACCTACCGCTTGGAAGTGGTCGAGATGAAACTGTCGGGCACCGACGGTCTCGATGCGGATGCGCCGCTGAACCTCTTCGGCAGGGTTGTCGGCTGAGCCTAGCAGTCCTGTCAGGCGGGCAAGCAGCGGTTTGATCTGCGGCCCGAGTAGGCCGCCCGTGTCGAGATTCGAAAGCAGGTGCTGCATGGTCAGCAGGGCGTGGATTTCCTCGGCGGAAAACCAGAGGCCTGGGAGTTCATATTGTGGGCCGACCCGCTTGCCTTCGGTCTCGAATCGGTAGCCACCGAGATCGCGGTCGAAGATGATTGGGGCGTTGAGGCGGTCCTTCAGATACGCGAGATCTCGCTTTAATGTCGCCCAGGACACGCCCAGGCGATCTTGCAGCTCCTGGCGCGGGACGAATTTCCGTCCAGCCAGGATCTGGTCGATTTGATAGATCCGCTCCATCCCACCCATGCCAATCTCCAAAGATATCGCAAAGAACCATGGGCTTACGTCGTGAGCCCGAGGATTGGCATCATGACATGGAAATGCAGGTAGTAGGAGGATGCTACTTGCGTGCGAGGATCGTTGGCTGATGCCGTGCGGTGAAAAATGGCTGACCATAAAACGAGCCCTGTTCGAGAGGTGGCTGCCATTCTCGATAGTCTTGGGCGCACCTGATGAGCCTACGCGCATCCCGCTGTGAAAATCGCCTCCTTGTCCCTTTTGGACGGGAAATCCATCTGACGCAATTCAGTGCCAACGCGCCGATGGCGCACAAATGTCTCGATCGGGGGTGCCTATCGGGGGCGATCAGCACTTGGTGAATGACGTAGAAATCATTACCGAAAAATAAACCTGCAATTCCTATTGCGTGCTGTTTCGATCAGGGACTCGCAGTCACCATCGGGTGATTGCATTTGCCTGCGCGAACTAACTACTTCTGCTGAATCACTTCGTCAGCAACGTACTCGACCAGCTGTCCCACCTCGCAATTGAAATAGCGGCATAACTTTTCGAGCGTTTCCGCCGTCGGGTTGGCATCGCGCCGGTTGTTCACCAAGGCCGACAAGATGCGACGACTGACGGCAGTGGCATCCGCGATCTCACTGATGGTGGTGACCTTACCTTCGTTGAATTTTTTCTCTGCGATTAATTCCGCAACCCGGTACCGAAGCATTTTGCGTATCCAACATGAACGAAACGCTTGACAAAATGCAAAGCGTTCATTATGGTGATCATACGTTCCGTATAGGGAACACGTGTTCATTCAATGAAAGGATACATCATGACGACTCAAACCGCAGCGAATACCGTAACTCATCGCGTTTACATCCTCCCAACGACCGACGGTACCCAATCAAAAGTTGGCCAAACTGGGACGGAGCTCGATCGGGTTATGACCATGAAATGCCTCTATCCCGAAATTGACCTTGCACGCAGCGTAATCGTTGAGGTCGATAGCCACCAGATCGAAAGAGCCCTGCACATTGCCTTCGGGCCACGTCGGCAGGTGCGGTCTGTCCGCTGTGACGGCTTTACGGAGTGGTTTCGTGGTGATCTGGTGGACGAGGCGATTGATTTTCTCGCAACTATGGCGGCTTGCCGGGGCGTCAACTACCGAGTGATCAGAAACATTGACGCACTGATTCGCGAGCAGCGGCTGCCCATGCCACGACTAGTTGAGCGAGCCCCGCGTCTTAGTGGTGTCGAGAGAAGCGCCCGCGCCGAACAGGCCAAGGTCCGCATGCGCGAAGCAGCAATCGAGCATGCTCAATCCCTTTGCGACCGGATCGTTGAAGCTAACTTCGATTCGGTCGTGCACTGCTGTGGTCAGACTTACTTGGCGCGCACGGTTTCCCGGGAGGATGCCCCCGAGTGTTGGGATCCAAAAACCGGGCACCACGGCTCCACCTGGGGAAAACGATTTGCTCGCGAGAGCATGGCCAACATTGAAATTGACGGGGCGCATTGTCTTTTCCATATGTTGAATCCGCCGGTATTTGGGGCGATCGACGAGGATGTCGGCCGTGAGTACTTCATGATTTACCAGGACCGGCCGCTTACCGACTGTGACGGCAAATACGACTTGTTCAGTCCGGCGGCATTTACCGAGCTCTGGCGCGTACTCGATGAGCTCCCGGTGATTGAGTTGCCCGGCGAATGGCCGGAACTGCCTGAAGCTGGCGTCGATGGTCCGCAGTAATCGGCGGAACGGCTATGACCAAGAATATTCGCACCAAAATCCAAAGCCTCGGTCGGGCCAGCCCCGCCGAAGCTATGCCTGCCCAAGATGCAACGCCGGCTCTGCCGGTGCTGCGCGAACATATCGCCGATCTACGCGTGCGAGCTGACGCAGCACGACAGCTGAACGCGTCCGGACTTTCATTCCCGGAGGCCAACGTCCCCATGGTGCCGGTCTTCGCGACGCCTATACCAACCGCTGAAATCTTGACCTGCGATCGCGACGTCGAGAAGCGCGAGGAGAAAATTCGCAAGGTATTGCGCGAGCGCGGGCCACGGCGCTTGCTCGGCGCGATAGCCGGTCCCGCACTTGCAGAGTCGCTGAACGATATGCACCGGACGCATCCAAATTTCGCGGAGGCGATCGATCTCGTCGTCGGTGAAGAAAGGCTGGCGCGACAACGAGGATCGGCGCTTTGTGGCCTCCGGTTCATACTCACCGGCGCACCCGGTGTTGGAAAAACTGAATTTGCGCAAACTCTCGCCACCAAGCTTGGTGTGCCACTGATTGTGATTTCGATGAGTGCGGCGCAGTCGTCGGCAAGCTTGGCCGGCTCAGAAAGTTTTTGGAGCAACAGCCGACCCGGAGTCGTTTGGGATGCCCTGGTCCAGGGAACGCACGCGAATCCAATAATCGTGTTGGATGAAATCGAGAAGCCCCCCTCAAACTGGGGTGATCCATCGGCGGCGCTTTATCAGTTGCTGGAACCCAGGACTGCCAGCCAGTTTATCGACAAATCGGTACCCTGGCTGCCGGTCGATGCGTCGAGGATTAACTGGGTGGCGACTGCAAACGACATCACTCCACTCCATGCGGCGGTCACGTTTTTTTGGACAGTCGGATAAGCTAAGGCCGACCGATTGAA
>ERZ761607.5306-NODE-5306-length-10673-cov-8.549539_pt1 | contig 10673 bp, 8 predicted proteins | sample MGYA00511164_ERZ761607 | MGnify/ENA primary metagenome ERZ761607 (study PRJEB28899, sample SAMN02445080) | bioreactor sludge metagenome | biome: EBPR sludge | place: Australia: Brisbane, Thorneside Wastewater Treatment Plant | collected 2011-06-22 ...
TCGAAGTCATCCCTGCCCCCCAAGCGGATTGGTTCACTCCAGAAGGCATCCGCACGTTTTATGAAAGCGAATACACCCTCAGCCCATCTTTCGACCGCATGGGCTATCGTTTGCAAATGCTCTCTTCGCCATCCTCGGCGAAAGGAATCGAAAAAGCCATCACCAAAGAACTCATCTCCGAAGGCATGACCATGGGCAGCATCCAAATCCCAGTCGATGGTGAGCCCATCGTCATGATGGCAGATGCTCCCACCGCTGGCGGCTATCCCAAGATCGCGAATGTCAAGCGCGCAAGTCTGCCGTTGCTCGCGCAATGCGAGGTGGGTGTGAGTCGAATTCGTTTTAAAGAAACAACTGTGGAAGAAGCACAAGACGCATTACGAAAGACCTCCGAGGTTTTAAGAACCTCGGAGGTCTGATTGGAGATATCATGCACATCGACCTCAACTGTGACCTCGGCGAAGGCATGGACAATGACGAAGCCATCATGCCATACATCACCTCTGCCAACATTGCCTGCGGATTCCATGCAGGTGATGAACATACCATGCGCGAGACTCTGCGGCTGGCGAAACGATTTAGCGTGAATGCGGGCGCGCACCCAAGTTGGAATGACCGTGAGAATTTTGGGCGTAAGGAAATGAACGTTTCACCCCAAGAAGCGGAGAAGTTGGTCGTTGAGCAGATACAAATTCTGACGGTGATCGCAAAAGAAGAAGGCGTGACGTTGAGCCATGTCAAGCCGCATGGGGCGTTGTATAACCAATCTGCAAAGGATATTGAATTGGCAAATGCGATTGCGCGGGCGGTGAAACGCATCAGTGTAGATTTAATTTTGGTTGGGCTCGCAGGCTCAAAGTCGATGGAGGCGGGGCGGGCGATGGGGCTGAGAGTTGCGGCGGAGGGATTCCCCGATAGAGGCTACAACGCTGACGGGTCGTTGATGTCCCGCCTTCTTCCGGGAGCATTGATCGAATCGCCGGAGGACGTGGCAAGACATGCGATTGAATTGGTAAAAACAGGGAAGATGGATACCCTCTGCCTGCACGGCGACCACCTGCATGCGGCAGAGAATGCAAAGTTGTTATGCGTTGTATTGGAAAAGAGTGGAGTGGAAGTTAGACGACTGTAGATTGTACAGGTTAAGAAGCAGGGCTTTCAAGTTTGCGGATCAGTTTTTTGCCAAACTCCATGCCGGGGAGTTCGATAAGGCGATAGGTGACGTATGAAATTCCCGAGGAAAGAGTGAACAGGAATATAAAGTAAATCGCGAATTGCGCGGTCTTTCCAACATCTGAAGTTAATGGAATCCACGTCTTGAGATATGAGAGAAATATGAAGTGAACCAGGTACAGGCTGTAGCTAATCTTTCCGATCCATTGGATCAACGGATTGACTAATAGTTTGATCGGGTTGAAGTAAAGACCCATCGTCAGAATGGAAAAGGCGATACCATAGAGAAAGTAGACTGGCATCACATTAAGGTAGGTGGTCGATTGTAGGAACACTATATACAGAAACAAGGATAGTGATACAAGCGCACTGCCCAGCCGAAGGTCGCGTTCTGGTTGGCCGCGTAAAATTTGGTAAAGCAGGAGCCCGATTCCAAATACGGGGAGTTGGGCGAAGAACCATAGATATAAGTACGGCTGTACAACATATCCGGTGACATGTTGAAGCAGGAACGGCCTGACTGCTGCCGCCAGTACAACCTGCATGATCAGGCTGACAAGGATGAAGAGAATGGCACTTCCCGAATCTTTTATTTTTTTATAAAGGAAAGGGATCAATGGATAGAACGTCATTTCAATGGCGATCGACCAACCGAGCGGCACAATCGCATTAATCGCTTCGGGATGCCAGCCATTCAAGAAGAGCAGGGTCAGGGCATACTGCCACCATGCGATGCCATTGGGAGCCCAGTAATTGGGTCCAGTTCCCATTTGCAGGCTGTAGGCGAAAACGGACAGATAGAACAGGGGAACGATCCTGAACAATCGGCGAATAAAAAAATTGAGCGCGGGTCTTTTTTCGACACGGTTGCGTTGATCCATTGACAGGAACAAGGTCAGGGCGCTGACGATGTAAAAGAGCTGCACACCAAAAGCGCCGCTTCCGACGATCATCCTGAGCACAGACAGGCTGGGAGGGGATATGATAGCAACATGGAATACGATCACCAGGAGGATGGCAATCCCACGTAAGGCATCAATGAATTCGTATTGATTGATTTCTGCTTTTTGCAACATGAAGGGTACGTTCCAGGTGAAAGTTTCGGGATTATATCATTCGCGTCATGTACAAAACAACCAGGTATCATCAAAATACTATGCGTTTTGCGATTCGGCCCGCCAAATTATCCACCCCGTATCATCACAAATATAACGAAATGGAAGGTGAGCTTCTTGTTTTCGATTTATCAACTCGAACCAGAAAAGAAGAGGATACCCACTCCCATTCAATCATTCAACAGATCAGCCAGGAAATCGAACAAGCCGCCACGTTCTTCATCTTTTTCAGAAGGCAAGTCGCTGGCAACCACTCCGCTCTGACCGTTGATGAGCACGAGATGTTGACGCCCATCGAAGGGAAGTTCGGTCATCCACACGGGCAGGAGTGCGAGCTTGAACGACTCGACCATCATGCCTGCCGAAGATATACTGATCGGCTCAACGCCACCCAATGAATGCGGCAGGCGTTTTTTTACTTCTTTGAATGCGACACTTCGCGCGTCGAGCGAGGCTTCCGCCATCGGCACATCATAGACTTCAGCAAGCCAACCGGAGAGATAACGTGGATCGTAATTCTCGAGTGCAGATAACTCGAAAGCGGGGATCAACTTCATGAACACGGCGGAAAGTTTTCGCGAAGCAGGAAGCGTTACCCCGCTCACCATGACGGGATAATCCTCATTGACCCGAGTCACTTTACGTTCGCGACGATTATTATTAAATTCGCTGTCTTCGTAAACGACGATTTCGGCTGTGTAGTTGGCAAAGCCACCGATATCGAACACCCAGACAGGCAGGTAAATGCCGCGAGGCAGTTCCACCTTCTTTTCGGGCTTTATTCCATTCCCCTCCACCCAGTCGATCAGGGCGCGCGCGGCTTTCTTTTGGTTGAAAGCATGTGGGAGGATCGCATCCGGAGCGACAAGGCCTCTTGCATTTTCGAGGTTGACCACATGCGGAGAACTACAATAGGCACAGGTTGCCGATATTTGTTCGGGCGGTAAAATGAATTCCGCACCACAACCGTTGCAGTGAAAGATCTGTTCCTGAAGCGGCTTGCCGTGTCCCTTCATAGTTGCCATTGCCGTGATGAAATCGTTTCCCGGGTCGGCTTTGTCGTCGACGCCTAACGGGTTTTGGCGCAAACAGTAATCGCATACAAGAGACGAACCATCCGGAGCAAAAGACATCCGCCCGCCGCATTTGGGGCAGATGAAGCGGTCCGCTTGGGCTTCACGCAGTCCTTCCGGCGCGGCAGGGAGCTTATCGGGGTCGATGATCTCGTCGACCTTGATCTTGCCATCGAGAATGGCAAGCGAACGCCGGGCGCGTGTATGGTAGACATCGTGTGAAAGACAATTTTCCAGGGCTTTACGTTTCTCCGCAGGTACCCCCACCACTTCACTCATCCAAAACCAGGCTTCAGCTAATACATCGTGTGATTCCGCCATATAGATCGCGCGGTCCAAATACCGCCGGGCAGATTCCTTGTTCCCGGTCTTTGCATCGATAATACCCGAACGAAGCAGGTCTTTTGCGTACTCGGCCGAACTCATTTCACCCTCACAATCGCATCCGTCATCTTTGCCACACGCACCATTTCTTTCACATCATGCACGCGGATGATATCTGCGCCGCGCGTGATGCCTACCGCCACCGTTGCAGCCGTTCCTTCCACGCGCTGGTCAGGTGGCAAATCTAAAGTAAAACCAATAAATGATTTTCTGGATGTACCCAACAGGATGGGATAACCCAGCGAGCGGACCTCTCCGAGTCGGTTGATCAGCTCGAGATTGTGCTCGCGCTTCTTTCCAAAGCCGATGCCTGGGTCGAGCATAATTAGCTTTTCTTCCACCCCAGCCTTAAGCGCGATCTTCACACTGTCCATTAATTCCCGTTTCACATCTTCAAGCAAGTCATCATACTCTGCGCCGATATATGTCCCACCCAATTTCTCGCGGACTTCGACACTGACAGGGTTGCTGCGATTATGCATGAGAATGACCGGCACCTTATGTTTCGCCGCCACCGATGCGAGTTCTGAATCCGCGCGGAAGCCCCACACATCGTTGATGATGTTCGCGCCCGCTTGAATTGCCGCATCTGCAACTTTTGCTTTGTAGGTATCAATGGAGATTAAAACTTGCGGAAAATTCTTTCGCAATTCCTTGATGACGGGAATGACGCGCTCCATCTCTTCTTCCGCATTGACCGGTTCGGAGCCGGGTCGCGTAGACTCGCCGCCCACATCGAGAATGTCCGCGCCATAGAGGATGAACTCGCGCGCCTGGTCCACTGCCGATTTGATCACATCCCCTTTGGCAATGATCCCATCTCCAGAAAACGAATCGGGAGTCACATTCAAGATTCCCATCACGTAGGTACGGGAACCCCAGTCTAATGTGAAACTCCCGATCTGCAAAGTTGATGATTTCATGGATAAACAAAACGCTCTGTTCGGGGCTTAGCCCCGAACAGAGCGAGATTCACACATTACGCAATTTGATCCAACGGACGCGCCAACCAGGCTTCGGCATCATTGATATCGGTGAAGATCTTCATCGCCGCCGCAGACTCGGTGTCTGCCAGCGCCGCCACCTTGCGGATCTTGTCCACCACGGCTTCGTTCGCCACCACCACTGCCACGCGGATGTTACGCGCCGAAGGGTCGCTGTTGGCTTCCACTGCCATGCGGATGGCTTTTTCGGGAATGTCAGCCACGCTGCGCAGGTCGTAGAGGTTGCGCGTGCGGCGGTCTGCGCCCATGAGATGGTCGAAAGCGAATTGACGCCAGTGCTCCACAGTCACATCGGAGAGGTCGGTAAAGGTCAGAGTCATGCCGCCGTCACCGCGCCGGATGACTGCATACCCAATACCAGGTGCGGATGTCCAATTGAGAGGTTTCGAGTCGCTCATGAGTAATCTCCTGTGATTCTGTTTCCGAAGGGGTGCTGCCGCAGTTCTTACAGGCAAAACACCGCATCCGCAAAATGAGTTTATCAATCCATTATAACGCAGGGGAATTTCAGTTCCTGAATTTTTGAAACGCATGTATAATGCTCATCGTTGGGCGCTTAGCTCAGTTGGTTAGAGCGTCTCGTTTACACCGAGAAGGTCAGGGGTTCGAGTCCCTTAGCGCCCACAAAGTCCTGCTTTGTGCAGGGCTTTTCTTTATACCGAGCCTCATCAAGGGATGATAAAGGCAAGAGTGCTCCTAATTCTGAGTTTCAATCTCTTGCCAGATCCGTTTCGATAGCCAGCGAGATGCTGCGTTGACTCCCGCACCGATATAGACGAAGAAAAAGCCCATCAGGGCGGGGATGGCAGCCAGGGTCAAAAAAAGTCCGGTCCCAAAGCCCCTGCTCGCTTCATCGCTCGGGATGGCAGATTGAAAGAAGAGGATAATGATCAGGGCGGGCAATCCTATGCACAATGTTCCCGGCAGGATGAGGTACACGCCCAGCGAAGCAAGGATGCGAACAGAGCGTTTTTGGATACGGGAAAGAAGCGCGTCGATCCCAGCTCCAAACCAGATCAAAACGATCAACGCAATCCCTGAGGGAATGCCAAGTTGCAGAGTCGAGACAGCTTGATCCTTCACTCTCGGTGAATCCGCATCCATGAACCAAAGAAATACAAGTGCAAATATCATCGCGCCGACGGACGCCAGCACCAATATAAAATATGGAAATGTCTTTTTGCTCATCATGGGGCGGAATTTTACCTGGAACAGAATTTTCTCCCATCCCCCGCTAGTGGGAAGAATTAAAGTGAAAGAGCCAGGTCTCCAAGGCTGGCTCTTCCGGTCTGTCTCAGGAGGAGAAGAGAAATCGTCTTACGTTGGTAAATTTATCATGGGTATGACAACCCTGCTTGACGCATTCCCTACGTCATGCAAACGAAAAAACAACGCTTTCCATGAGTATTTATTAACCCTGCATGCAGGGTGCGTTAATCAAAAGGGCAGCCCGTTCTGAGCTGCCCTTTCATTTATTTTTGCGGTGTCTGTTTCGCCAGCAGGCTGGCAATGCCTTTCAACTCCAGCCACCATTGTTCCTTTGGACGCTGATATTCGGCGTCGATCAATCGGTCAAAATCGCGCATGTCGTGGAACTGGATCTTGCCGTTCTGCATGCCGATAAAGGCGCTATTGTATTCCTGTTTCTCACATTGACCGATCAGGTATTCAAGACACATGCGCGAGAGCCGCGTCGCCTGAATGCGGTCAAATGGTGAAGGGTCGCCCCCCTGCTGAAGGTGACCAAGGATGGCAGGGCGCACATCGAACACGTCCCGTCCCTCCTCTTCGAACAGCGAGCAGATGAACTCCGTGTTGTAGACGGGGTTGGCTTTTTCATTGCGGATCATCAATCCAAGCCGTTTGCCTGAGTGGAATCCGTTCAGCAATTTTTCCACATCCTCCTGAAGGTCGCGCAGTTTGATCCCCTCTTCATGGAGGTAAACGCGTTCCGCGCCCGTTGCCATGCCCCCCATCAAAGCCAGGTAGCCGCAGTAATGCCCCATTACTTCCACGACAAAGCAACGCCGTGTTGCCACCGCCGACTGTTTGATCTTGTCCACCGCATCCACGATGCTGTTCAACGCCGTGTCGGCTCCAATGCTGAATTCGGAACCGGGCAGATTATTGTTGATGGATGCTGGCAGGCAGACCATCGGAATGTTGAAAGATGGGAAGTTCGGACGGCTGCTCAAGAAATTGAAAGCAGCTTCGTAGGCGTTCCACCCGCCGATGATCAACAGGGCATCGATGTGACGGTCTTCGATCACGCGCGCGATGGAGTACAGGTCGCGTCCTTTCGGTACCCTGCGTGTGGTCCCCAATGCCGAGCCGCCGCGCCCGACCCATCCGGTCACGCTCATCCAATTCATTTCCTCAACGTCGTCATCGATCAACCCCTCGAAGCCGTTGCGGACTCCCAGCATCACATGCCCTGCATCCATTCCGAGGCGGATGGCAGCACGTCCTGCTGTGTTCATGCCCGGGGAGGGCGCTCCGGCGTTTAATACCGCAATGCGGAAGCGTTTCTTTTCCGGGTCAACGGGATGTGGCAGGGCGCGCACCATTGTCTTGAACGTAGTGAAAGCATCTTTGAATGATGAACTGCGTAGTGACATGGCGCGTTCGTAGTCACCAGAGTTGATGGCTTCTGCCACTGCCTGGGTTTTTCGTATGCTTTCCATCAAGGGCAGACGCGTCATGCGGTTGTTGTGGATGCCGATCACCGTGGGCTCTTCCTCGGGCTTCGCTTCGAGAATGGCGTTTACTGCCTCGTAACCCATCAGTGTGCTGAGCGTGCGGTCAAATGCGCTTGGGCGTCCGCCGCGTTGGACATGCCCAAGGATCGTCACGCGGACTTCCTCTTTAAGTTTCTCTTCCAACACACGCTGGACGTCGCTGGAGCCGATGTAATTTCCATGGCGATCGCGTGCTCCCTCAGCCAGGATCACAATGCTGTCGCGGCGTCCCGCTTTTCGCCCTGCGCGGAGTCGCTCGGCGAGTACTTCGCCCCAATCTTCCACATCAGGTGGCGATTCGGGGATCAAAACCCAGTCCGCTCCGCAAGCTAACGCGCCCATCAATGCCAGGTAACCGCAATTGCGTCCCATCACTTTGACGACAAAAGTGCGCTGATGACTCGCCGCTGTGCTTGTGATCGCATCCACAGCCTCAGTGATGCGGTGTAAGGCTGAGTCAGCGCCGATGGTCATATCCGTGCCGGAAAAATCGTTGTCGATGGAACCGACCAGCCCGACGATGGAAAAATTTGGGTAGGCGGCAGCCTGTTCCGGGGTGACCTCGCCTGAGGCGACCAGGTCTGAAGTGAGCGAGGTCCATTCCTGGCGAAAGATATTGGCGCCGGTAAGCGAGCCGTCACCGCCGATGACGATGAGACCGTCGATACCGGTGAGGATGAGATTCTTGGCAGCCTTCCTGCGTCCTTCGCGGGTGCGAAATTCCTCGCTGCGAGCTGATCCGATGATGGTGCCGCCCACCTGAAGGATTCCCCCCACTGAGTCCCAATCCATATTCTGGATGTAATCACCGTCCTTGATCAAACCTTCATACCCCTCTCTGATGGCGTATACTTCGGCTCCCTTATCCAAAGCAGTTCGGACGATGGCGCGCACAGCGGCATTCATACCCTGGGCGTCGCCCCCGCTGGTCAGTATTCCAATTCGTTTTGTCATAATCTACCTGTCAAAATAATCTGGAGATGATTCTACTTTATCCATCGCCAAAAGGTGAATGTCAAATATCACCTTGTGCTTATGAACATATCCGCGTTTTCAGTGTGGTAAAGGAAGGAAATCAGAATCGAACTCCGCTCGGAGTTTCGAGGCGAGGTTTTCGTTAATATCCAAAATTCAAGACGAGACCCTGTTTACTTTTCCCGACTCTCTTGTTGCCCCCAGGCAGAAAGCCCGTTCTCGCGCAGGAACTCGATCTGTGGACCCGCAATCGCCGGGTCGAAATGGATCTGGGCAAGGTCTTCATCCGAAATAGGCTGACTAGAAAGCACGGATTGATACGCGGGCAGAATGCGAAGGTGGAGGCGGACATATCCCACCCAGCCCCCGGCGAAAGTCAGAAGGGTCAGCGAAGCTGTTAGCAACATATACACCCAATTAATCCGCAGTCGTTTGAATTGCACAAAAGGCAGAAATGCCAGTAATGATGCCCAATACCAGGCAGACAAGGTCAGGTAGCGCGAAACGGTCGATTGTCGCAGTCCGAACTCCATGCGTCCAAGGGAGATGGAAAATGCAGTCGCAAGGACAAAAAATGTGATCGCAAAGTAGGGGAGCATTACCTTCCATTGTCCGCTTTGATAGGTTTGGACGATGACAGTTCCATAAACGAAAAGGCTCAATGCGCCGAATGCCCAGGCAATGTACCAATACGCAAAGATCGGTGCGCCGAGGAAGTTGAGAATCCACACCATCCATTCGAGGGGATGAGTGAACAGGTAGGTCAGGTTGATCTGTGAAGAGGATGCCCAACCGGAGAAGAAGACCCACAGGGAAGCGGCGCTGATCGCAATCCACAATGCACCTTTGACAATTCGAGTCTGTTGGTCTTCGTTCAATATCAGAATGAACAGCCCAAGCGCCCAGAACAACACACCGGTCACCATCGAAAAATTTGCAACAACACCGAGAACCATGGCAATGCCAAAAGATATCCAATTCCGGTCGGTGAGCAGGAAAAACCCGATGACCACACATGCCATGCAGAGGAACATGATGGTCTGGAATCCCTGGACCCAGCTTTCGCGATGACCGAGGTTGAAGATGAGCAGGGAAAGTAACGGAACCAAGATTTGTGGGACTTCCATCCCGTTTCCCATCCATGTTCTTTGAGCGCGGCGGATAAAGAAAATGAAGACACCGACAGCAATGGAAAAATTCATCCATAGTTCGGCTTTGATGTTGTAGTCTGTCAATGAGGCGAGGAACAGCCAGATCAGTCGCGGGAAGAACGGGCGGTGTTCATTTACCTGCGCGAGCAAAGATGCCGGGGTGAGTTGTCCCTGCCATGCCAGCATCAGATAAGAAACAAAATTCCACTGGTCCCAGAACGGGATGTTCAAGCCGAAGAAATGAATATACAAGCCGACGGAAAGGATCGGTACCGCCGCTAGCGCCGCGGTCTTTTTCGAGAGCATTTCAGTCACCCATGCCAGACTGCGGCGTCACAGTCCCGTTCTTGACATCCCAAACTTCCGCACCGTCTTTGAATCCAGTGGAAAATAACGAAAGGTCGGTCGTTGTGAAAAGAACCTGTTTCTCAGGGCTTGTATATTTCAAAAGGTCGGCGCGGCGGGAAGAGTCAAGTTCTGCCATCACTTCGTCTAGCAGGATCACGGGATATTCACCGGAGCGTTCCTTCATCCATTCTACTTCGGCAAGTTTGATCGCCAGCAATGTGGTGCGTACTTGTCCTCGCGAACCGTAGTCGCTTACATCTGCTTTGTTAATAATGAAGCGCAGGTCGTCCCGGTGCGGACCGACGGTGGTCACGCCGCGTGCGATCTCTTCGCCGCGAATCTGTTTGAGCCGCTCAAGGAAACCAGATTGAATATCCTTCAATTCAATGGAGGACCGGTCGATGGCGGTATCCAGCTTCAACCCAAATTGCCCGCTGGGTTTGGGGAGGGGATCATACGCGGGTTCATAGGCGAGGCGTAGAATCTCAGCTCCGCGAGTCAATTCGTGATGGATGCGGGAGGCGAGGCGTTCGATCTCCTGAACCGCCTGAATGCGCCACTGGATCAGTTGTGCGCCCGATCTCACCAGCGCCTCATCCCAGACCTGGAGTTCTTCCCTGTTTCCCCCAAATTCGTTCAACGCCTTGAGCAGGGCATTGCGTTGGGTAAGCGCTTGCGAATATTCACTGAGCACGCGCGCATACGAAGGGAC
>ERZ761607.5308-NODE-5308-length-10667-cov-6.686204_pt1 | contig 10667 bp, 10 predicted proteins | sample MGYA00511164_ERZ761607 | MGnify/ENA primary metagenome ERZ761607 (study PRJEB28899, sample SAMN02445080) | bioreactor sludge metagenome | biome: EBPR sludge | place: Australia: Brisbane, Thorneside Wastewater Treatment Plant | collected 2011-06-22 ...
CGCGCGGCGCGGGTCAGACCGGGGCTCGATCTGTTAGAATTCGCCGGCGCATTTCGCGATGCCCGGGGTCTGTTGCTGGATGCGTTCGTCGAGGGTTACGGCGGTGGCGGCGAGGTCTTCGACTGGTCGCTGATTCCGCCCGGACTTTCCGGCTTTCTGGTGCTCTCCGGCGGGTTGACCGCAGCCAACGTCGGTGAGGCCATCGAACGGGTGCGACCTACTGCGGTTGACGTGTCTTCCGGGGTCGAAACGGGAAAGGGCATCAAGGATCACTCGAAAATCGCCGCCTTCGTGGCGGCTGTACGGAAAGCTGATGAATCATTATGACTTCCCTGACGCCAAGGGCCATTTCGGGCCCTACGGGGGCGTTTTCGTGGCCGAGACGCTGTTCGCGGCGCTCGACGAACTGAAGGCCGCCTATGCCGAGGCGCAAGGCGATCCGTCATTCCGGGCAGAGTACGAATACGAGTTGAAGCATTTCGTCGGCCGGCCGTCGCCGATCTACCACGCCAGGCGCTGGTCCGAGATGCTTGGCGGGGCGCAGATCTACCTCAAGCGCGAGGATCTGAACCATACCGGCGCCCACAAGGTGAACAACTGCATCGGCCAGGCCATGCTCGCCCGGCGCATGGGCAAGCCGCGGGTGATCGCCGAAACCGGTGCCGGCCAGCATGGCGTGGCGACGGCGACGGTGGCCGCCCGCTACGGCATGGAATGCGTGGTTTACATGGGCAGCGAGGACATCAGGCGCCAGGCCGCCAACGTTTATCGCATGAAGTTGCTCGGCGCCACGGTGGTGCCGGTCGAAAGCGGTTCGAAGACGCTCAAGGATGCGCTCAACGAGGCGATGCGCGACTGGGTCACCAACATCCACAACACCTTCTACATCATAGGCACGGTGGCTGGTCCGCACCCGTATCCGATGCTGGTGCGCGATTTCCAGAAGATCATCGGCGAGGAGTGCCTCGTGCAGATGCCGGAAATGACCGGCCGCCAGCCGGATGCCGTGATCGCCTGCGTCGGTGGCGGCTCCAACGCCATGGGTATCTTCTATCCGTACATCAACGTCGAGGGCGTGCGCCTGATCGGCGTCGAGGCAGCGGGCGAAGGCGTTGACACCGGTCGCCACGCGGCGTCGCTGACCGCCGGCGTGCCGGGGGTGCTGCACGGCAACCGCACCTACCTGCTGCAGGACGAGGACGGACAGATCATCGAGACGCACTCGGTTTCCGCAGGCCTCGACTATCCGGGCGTCGGCCCCGAACACGCCTGGCTGAAGGACATCGGGCGCGCCGAGTATGTGGTGATCAATGATGGCGAGGCGCTCGACGCCTTTCACACGCTCTGCCGGATCGAGGGCATCATCCCGGCGCTGGAATCCAGCCACGCGCTGGCCTATGCGGCCAAGCTGGCGCCGCTGCTGGCCAAGGACAAGATTCTGCTGGTCAACCTCTCCGGCCGGGGTGACAAGGACATACACACCGTCGCCGAAAAATCCGGGATCGTCTTCTGATGTCGCGCATCAAGTCCGCTTTCGATCGTCTCGCTGCCGAAGGCCGCAAGGCGCTGATTCCCTTCATCACCGCCGGCGACCCCGATGCGGCGCTGACCGTGCCGCTGATGCACGCCCTCGTCGAAGCCGGCGCCGACGTCATCGAACTCGGCGTGCCCTTTTCCGATCCGATGGCCGATGGCCCGACCATTCAGCGCGCGTCCGAGCGCGCCCTGGCCGGGGGCATGAGTCTGCGGAAAGTGTTCGAACTGGTGCTTGCCTTCCGCGCCACCGACAAGACAACGCCGGTCGTCCTGATGGGTTACGCCAACCCGATCGAGGCAATGGGTCTGGAGCGGTTTGCCGTAGCTTCCGTGCAGGCCGGCGTCGATGGCGTGCTGGTTGTCGATTATCCGCCGGAAGAGGCGGCGGCATTCGGCGCCACGATCAAGGCGCAGGGAATGGACCCCATTTTCCTGCTGGCGCCGACGTCGACCGCGGCACGCATCGAGCAGGTCGCGTCGGTGGCGAGCGGTTACGTATACTACGTCTCTCTGGCCGGGGTGACCGGTTCCGGGGCGCTGAACATCGAGGCGGTGGCCGAGCGCCTGCCGCTGATCCGGGAGAAGACCGGGCTGCCGGTTGGCGTCGGTTTCGGCATCCGCGACGCGCAGACCGCTGCGCGCATCGCCCGGATCGCCGATGCCGTCGTGGTCGGCAGCCGGATCATCGAGGAAATCGAGAGATCGACTTCGGAAACGGCTTGTGTCAATGTCAAGGCGCTGGTGGCGGAGATTCGTCGCGGTGTCGATGAGGTGATCAAATGAGCTGGCTGACCAAACTCCTGCCCCCCAAGATCAAGCGTGAACAGGGCGTGCAGCGCCGTGGCGCGCTGCCCGAGGGCCTGTGGAGCAAGTGCCCGTCGTGCGAGGCGGTGCTCTACGCGACCGACCTCGAGAAGAACCTCCAGGTGTGCCCGAAGTGCGGTCACCACAACCGGCTTTCGGCGCGCCGGCGTCTCGACCTGCTACTCGATGGCGAGGGCCGCGCGGAAATCGGTGCCGAGGTGGTTCCGGTCGACTCGCTCAAATTCAAGGATTCCAAGCGCTACCCGGACCGCCTGATGGAAGCCAACCAGGCGACCGGCGAGAGCGATTCGCTGGTCGTCCTTCAGGGCGCGATCAAGACCATGCCGGTGGTCGCCACGGCCTTCGAGTTCGACTTCATGGGCGGCTCGATGGGCTCGGTTCTCGGCGAGCGTTTCGTGCGCGGCGTCAACACGGCGGTCGAGCAGAAGATCCCCTTTGTCTGCATCAGCGCCTCGGGCGGCGCGCGCATGCAGGAAGGGCTGTTCTCACTGATGCAGATGGCCAAGACGACGGCGGCGCTGACCCGGCTTGCCCAGGCCGGACAGCCGTTCATTTCCATCCTGACCGATCCGACCATGGGTGGCGTCTCCGCGTCCTTCGCTTTCGTCGGCGATGTCGTGATCGCCGAGCCGAAGGCGCTGATCGGTTTCGCCGGCCCGCGCGTCATCGAGCAGACGGTGCGCGAGACGTTGCCGGAGGGCTTCCAGCGTTCCGAGTTCCTGCTCGAGAAGGGCGCGATCGACATGATCGTCGACCGTCGCCAGTTGCGGGACCAGGTTGCCCGGGTCCTGGCGCTGTTGCAGAAATTGCCTGCTGCCGCTTGAAAAGTCTCGCAGATTGGCTGGTCCACCTCGAAGGCCTCCATCCCAAGGGGCAGGCGGGTATCGAGCTGGGACTCGAGCGCATCAGTCGGGTCAAGGAGGCGCTGGGTCAGAGCCAGCACTGCCCGGTGATCGTGGTCGGCGGCACCAACGGCAAGGGTTCGACCTGTGCCTTCCTGGAATCGATGATTGCCCATGCCGGCTACCGGGTTGGCTGTTACACCTCGCCGCACCTGCTGGCCTACAACGAGCGTGTGCGGGTGAATGGCGAGGAGGCGAGCGACGCCGCGCTGTGCGCTGCCTTTGCCCGCGTCGAGGCGGCGAGACGGGATGCCGGCAATGTCGCGCTGACGTATTTCGAGTTCGGGACACTCGCAGCGTGGGAAGTCTTTGCCGGCGCCGGGGTCGAGGCGGCAATCCTCGAGGTTGGTCTGGGCGGCCGCCTTGATGCGGTCAACGCCTACGAACCGGATGTTTCCATCGTCACCACCATTGCCCTCGATCATACCGAGTGGCTGGGGCCGAACCGGGCGAGCATCGGTTTCGAGAAGGCCGGCATCTTCCGGGCCGGCAAGCCGGCCTTGTGCGCCGATGCCAGCCCGCCGCAGACCCTCCTCGATCATGCAGCGGCCATCGGCGCCGACCTGCGCCTGATCGGCCGGGCCTTCGGCTTCGAGCGTGACCCCGGGGATCGTCGCCAGTGGCGCTGGTGGTGCACCTCCGGCGACAGGCTGGTGAAGCGTTCCCTGGCCTATCCCGGCCTGCGCGGCGTGACCCAGCTGCGCAACGCCGCGGTGGCCCTGGCGGCGCTGGACGCGCTGGGCGAGCGACTGCCGGTAACCATGCAGGCGATTCGCACGGGATTGATCGCAACCGAGCTGTCAGGGCGCTTCCAGGTGATCCCGGGAAAGCCGGCGATCGTCCTCGACGTCGGTCACAACCCGCAGGCGATCCAAGTTCTCGCCGACAATCTCGCGAGCATGGGCTTCTTCGATCGCACCCATGCGGTGGTCGGCATGCTCGCCGACAAGGACATCAGGGGCGCGCTCCAGCCGCTCAGGGACAAGGTCGATTTCTGGCATGCGGCGACGCTGGGCGGGCCGCGCGGCGCGCGGGCGGAGTCGCTGGCGGCGGTCATCAACGGCGGCGGGCTGGGCGGCGAAGTCATCTGCCATGACTCGCCGCGCGTTGCGATGCAGGCGGCCAAGGGACAAGCCTCCGAAAGTGATAGAATCATCGTTTTCGGATCTTTCTTAACGGTGGCCGGAGCGCTCGAAGCGTTGCGTGCGAAATCCTAGTCATGGAAGACAACGACGCTCAGTCTCAACTCAAGAAGGTTGCCCGCCGTCGCCTGGTCGGTGCGGTGGTCTTCGCCTCGGTGGTTGCCGTGGTCCTGCCGATGGTGATGGATCACGCACCGCGGCAGGCGGTTCAGGAAGTTGAAATCCGCATACCGGGGCAGGATGAAAAGCCGTTTGCCCCGAAGTTCGCGGTGACCCCGGTGGAGAAACCTGCAGAGAAGGCGGCCGAGCAGGCGGCCGAGAGCAAGTCGGCGGCGCCTGCCGAGAAGGGTGCCGGCGAAGCCGGGGGAGTGAAGCCCGCAGCCAAGCCGGGCGAGGCCGCCAGGGAAAAGCCCGAAGACAAGGGCGCCGGGAAATCGCCTGAAAAGACGCCTGAAAAGACGCCGGCGAAGCCCGAGAAACCGGCTCCCAAGCCGGAGAAGACCCCCGAAAAGGCGCCGGAAAAGCCTGCCCCCAAGCCGGACAAGACTGCGGAGAAGCCCCCGGAAAAGGCCCCGGAGAAACCTGCCGCCTCGGAGTCGTCGGCGGAAGCCAGGCGGGCGGCGGCCATCCTTGCCGGGCAGGCCGCGCCGGCTGCGGCGGCGCCGGCAAAGACGGGCGAATTCGTGATCATGATCGGCGCCTTTGCCAATGAGGACAACGTCAGGAGTCTCCGGAGCAAGCTCTCCGAGAAAGGCGTCAGAACCTATGTCGAGCCGCTCGACACGCCGGGAGGCAAGAAGACCAGGGTGCGGGCAGGGCCGTTCGCGAGCCGCGAGGCGGCCGAGCAGGCGCTCGACAGAATGAGGCAGGCCGGTGTTTCGGGCGTGATCTCGGGCAAGTGATGGCAGCTTTCGACTATGCTGTGATCGGCATCGTCGCCCTGTCCCTGGTGCTCGGATTGTGGCGCGGCGTGGTCAGCGAAATGATGGCTCTGGCTGCCTGGGTGCTGGCTTTTATGGCCGCGCTGGAATTCGGGGCGCAGAGCGGGCAACTGGTATTTCCCGGGATCGCCGATCCGGCGGTGCGCGCCCTTGCCGGTTGCGCATTGGTCTTCTTCGGGGTGCTGGTGGCCATGTCGCTGGTGCGCGTGGCGGTGCGCAGCATGGTCAAGGCGTTGGGCCTGAGTGTCTCGGATCGCCTGTTGGGCATGATCTTCGGCCTGGCGCGCGGCGTGCTGCTGGTCATGATCCTGGTTGCAGTCGGTGGCATGACCGCGGCGCCGCAGCAGGTCTGGTGGAAGCAGGCGACGCTGGCGCCACCCTTGCAGACGGCCGTGCTGGCGGCGAGGCCGTGGATGCCCGACGATCTGGCAAAGCGAATTCGGTTCAGTTAGGCGGATAGGACTATGTGCGGGATTCTTGGTGTGGTGGCGACATCGCCGGTCAACCAGCTGCTCTACGATGGCCTGATGGTCCTGCAGCATCGCGGTCAGGATGCGGCCGGCATTGCCACGGCGGAAGGCAACACCTTCAACCTGCACAAGGGGCCGGGGCTGGTCCGCGACGTCTTCCGGACCCGCAACATGCGTGCCTTGCCCGGCAACTGGGGGATCGGCCACGTCCGCTACCCGACCGCCGGCTCGGCCTACAACTTTGCCGAGGCGCAGCCGTTCTACGTCAATTCGCCTTTCGGCATCGTGCTTGGTCACAATGGCAACCTGACCAACGCCGAGCAGTTGAAGGGCGAGATGTTCCGCCTCGACCGCCGCCATATCAACACCAACTCCGACTCCGAAGTCCTGCTCAACGTGCTGGCGCACGAACTGCAGGCATCGGCACATGGCTACGAACTCGATGTCGACAGCATCTTCCAGGCGGTGGCCGGCGTTCATCGCCGTTGCCGGGGCGCCTATGCGGTGGTTGCACTGATCGCCGGCTACGGCCTGCTTGCCTTCCGCGATCCTTTCGGCATCCGCCCGCTGGTCTATGGCAAGAACGAGACGGAGACCGGGACGGAATACCTGGTCGCCTCCGAATCGGTGGCGCTCGATACCCTAGGATTCGAAATGGTGCGCGACATCGAGCCGGGCGAGGCGGTGTTCATCGATCTCAACTACCAGTTCCGCAGCCTGCAGTGTGCGCAGCAGCCGACCCATGCGCCGTGCATCTTCGAATACGTCTATCTCGCACGACCCGATTCGGTGATCGATGGGGTTTCGGTGTATGAAGCGCGTCTGGCGATGGGCGAACACCTGGCCGAAAAGATCCGCAAGAAGATTCCGGTGGGGCAGATCGACGTCGTCATCCCGATTCCCGATTCGAGCCGACCGTCGGCAATGCAACTGGCGCAGGCGCTGGGCATCCCGTTCCGCGAAGGCTTTGTCAAGAACCGCTATGTCGGTCGCACCTTCATCATGCCCGGCCAGTCGATGCGCAAGAAGTCGGTGCGGCAGAAGCTCAACACTGTGGGACAGGAATTCAAGGGCAAGCGTGTGCTGCTCGTCGATGACTCGATCGTGCGCGGAACGACCAGTCGCGAGATTGTCGACATGGCGCGCGCTGCGGGTGCGGTGAGGGTCTACTTCGCGTCGGCGGCGCCGCCGGTGCGCTTTCCCAACGTCTATGGCATCGACATGCCGACGCGCGCCGAACTGATCGCCACCGGTCGCACCGATGACGGCATCGCCCGCGAGATCGGCGCCGATGCGCTCGTGTATCAGGACATCGCGGCACTCAAGCAGTCGGTGACCAGGATTCGCTCCGACCTGACGGATTTCGAGGCCTCGTGCTTCGACGGTTGCTATATCACCGGCGATGTCGATGCGGATTACCTTGACGCCATCGAGGGCAGTCGTGGCAGCAAGACAGCGGGACACGAAGACGACGGTGACGGCCCGCCCGTCCAGCAACTCGTCCTGCAACTGGCATCGGCAGATCAGGACTGATGTCTGAAGTGGCCAGCTACCGCCCCGATACATTGGCCGTCCGCGCCGGCCAGGAACGCAGCCAGTTCGGCGAGCATTCCGAGGCGCTGTACCTGACTTCGAGCTTCGTCTTCAAGGACGCCGCCCAGGCGGCCCGGAGATTTTCCGGCGAGGAGGAAGGCAACGTCTACTCGCGCTTCACCAATCCCACCGTCGCCATGTTCGCCGAGCGCCTTGCCGCGCTCGAGGGCGCCGAGGATTGTGTCGCCACGGCGAGCGGCATGTCGGCGATCATGGCGCTGGTCCTCGCGCACCTCAAGCACGGCGACCACATCGTCGCCTCGAACGGTCTGTTTGGCGCAACCGTCCAGCTGTTCTCGAACATTCTGCCGCGGGCCGGAATCACCGCGACCTTCGTGCCGCAGATCGACCCTTCTGCCTGGGAGGCGGCAATTCGGCCGGAGACGAAACTGTTCTTCCTCGAGACGCCGTCCAACCCGCTGACGGAAATTGCCGATATTCCGGCGTTGACCGCAATCGCCCACGCCTGCGGCATCCTCGTCGCCGTCGACAACTGTTTCTGTACCCCGATCCTGCAGAAGCCGCTGGAACTCGGCGCCGACCTCGTCGTGCATTCGGCCACCAAGTATCTCGACGGCCAGGGACGTGTGCTCGGCGGCGCGGTCTGCGGCCCGCGGAAGCTGACCGAGGAGGTGTTCAAGTTCCTGCGCACCGCCGGCCCCACGCTTTCCGCGTTCAACGCCTGGGTGCTGCTCAAGGGCATGGAGACGCTGCGCATCCGCATGGAGGCGCAGGGCGCCAGCGCGGCGCGCTTCGCTGCCTGGCTCGAGGCGCACCCGAAGGTCGCGCGCGTCTTCTACCCCGGCCTGCCGTCGCATCCGCAGCACGCACTGGCGCAAAAGCAGCAGAGGGGCGGCGGCGCCATCGTCTCGTTCGAGGTCAAGGGCGCGCGCGAGCAGGCGTGGACGGTCGTCGACCACTGCAGGCTGCTGTCGATCACCGCTAACCTCGGCGACACGAAGACCACCATCACCCACCCCGCCTCGACCACGCATGGCCGCATCACCCCGGAAGCCCGGGCTGCGGCCGGCATCGGCGAAGGGCTGCTGCGCATCGCGGTCGGCCTTGAAGCAGTGGAGGATCTTCAGGCCGATCTCGAACGCGGCCTCTCTCTGATCTGACACGAGAACGGCGCCGGTTCGATCCGGGGTCAACTGGAGTTTCCATGCTATTCACCGAACTCGGCCTCAGGGCCGAACTCCTGCGCGCCATCGCCGAGCAGGGCTACGACACGCCAACACCGATCCAGCAGAAGGCGATTCCCGCCGTCATGACCGGCCGCGACCTGATGGCGACGGCGCAGACCGGCACCGGCAAGACTGCCGGGTTCACGCTGCCCATCCTGCACCGCCTGGCGAATTGTCCCAAATCCCGCGCCTCCAGGCGTCCGCGGGTGCTGGTCCTGGCGCCGACGCGCGAACTGGCGATGCAGGTCGAGGAGAGCGTGCGCACTTACGGCACGCATCTGGCCCTCAACTCGCTGGCAGTGTTCGGCGGCGTCGGCATCAACCCCCAGATTGCCGCGCTGCGCCGCGGTGTCGATATCCTCGTCGCGACGCCGGGCCGATTGCTCGACCACGTCCAGCAGAAGACCGTCGATCTCGGCGGCATCGAGATCCTCGTCCTCGACGAAGCCGACCGCATGCTCGACATGGGTTTCATCCGCGACATCCGCAAGATCATCGCCTTGCTTCCGAAGCAGCGGCAGAACCTGCTGTTCTCCGCCACCTTCTCGCCGGATATCCGCGAACTGGCCGGCGGCCTGCTGGACCAGCCGGTATCGGTCGACGTCGCGCCGCGCAACACCGCGGCCGAAACCGTCACCCAGCGCGTCATCGAAACCAACCGCGAGCAGAAGAAGGACCTGCTGCTGCATCTGTTCGCAACGCTCAGTCTCAATCAGGTGCTGATTTTCGCGCGCACCAAGCATGGCGCCGACGCGTTGTCGCGTCACCTGGAAAAGGCCGGCATCAAGGCGGCCGCGCTGCACGGCAACAAGTCGCAGGGGGCGCGCACCCGCGCGCTCGGCGACTTCAAGGACGGCAGGCTGGTGGCGCTGGTGGCGACCGACATTGCGGCACGCGGTCTGGATATCGATTCTCTACCGCATGTCATCAACTTCGAGATTCCCAACATCCCTGAAGACTATGTGCATCGCATTGGCCGCACCGGGCGCGCCGGCCTCGAAGGCGAGGCACTGTCGCTGGTCAGTCACGACGAACGCCCCTTCCTGCGTGACATCGAGAAACTGATCAGGCGCGATCTCGAGCGGGTTGTGGTCGCAGGATTCGAGCCCGCTGCCCACGCCGCGCCGCGTCCGGCGCCGCCGCCACGCCCGCCGCGCAAGGCTCAGGTGCCGGACAGGACGCCCAACCGGAATTCGCCGCAGAAATCGTGTGGACCGCAACTGCATCGCAGTGGCGGGCGGCACCGCTGAAGGAGCCTTTCAGGGGAACCCGGCATGCTGGCTGGATTACACGGGCGGGGCAACCGCCCGGGTTCGGCCGGGGCCGGCTGCGCTAGACTCGAATGCCCTTGACGCGAGAGTGGCAGCAAACCCCATCAGCTGCCGGCCATTCAGCCCAGTCAACGATCAGCCCAACGGACAGCTGCGACGGAAACCAGCGAGAAGCGATGGCACACCCGTCGATCGCCGGGGCGCAACCGCTCAATACAGTCGTATGGCCGTGTCAAAGTGCCAGGTCCGGCGGATCTCGATCACGTCGAAGTCGCGCGCCAGTGCCGGTTGGAACGGCAGATTGGGAGTCTGGCCGTAAATGATGCGTCGTACCGCATCATCGATCGCGGCCACACCGCTGGAGCGAACGAACGTCACCGACTCGATCGAGCCGTCGCTTCGTATGGCCACGGTCACGATGGGATCAGTGTGAGGCCGCTTTGCCGCTTCGCGGACCATGTCGAAGGTCATGTTGAATTGTATCCGCCGGCTCCAGGCTTCCGCGTACAGTATGAGTTCGGCGTTGGGGTCGCTGCGCCCAAAAAGCCTCGCGCGGCGCAGGGGGCTTGAAGACGGTGAAGGACGCGATGCATCCTGAGTCGCCTGACGGCGTGCCGCTTCCTCGTCCAGCTGTCGGCCCATCGCCCGGCGCACAGCGTCGCGTCTGGCATCCTGCTCTCGCCCAGCCTCAACTCGTGCAGCCTCTGCGCGAGCCGAATCCTGTCTTGTTGCTTCCTGGCGGGCGGCTTCCTGACGGACTGCTTCCTGACGGACTGCTTCCTGACGGACTGCTTCCTGAC
>ERZ761607.5312-NODE-5312-length-10662-cov-5.635241_pt1 | contig 10662 bp, 3 predicted proteins | sample MGYA00511164_ERZ761607 | MGnify/ENA primary metagenome ERZ761607 (study PRJEB28899, sample SAMN02445080) | bioreactor sludge metagenome | biome: EBPR sludge | place: Australia: Brisbane, Thorneside Wastewater Treatment Plant | collected 2011-06-22 ...
GCTGCGTCTGGAAGTTGGCGTTGGACGTTTGCAGCTGCTGGCGCGCCTGGTTCAGGCTGGCCTGGGCGGTGCTCAGCTCCTCGGTGGCAGCGGCCAGTTCGCTGGCGGCGGCTTCCCGCTGCTGGCTGATCGGCGGCAGCTCGATTTCCACTTCGGCTAGGCGGCGCTGGATCGATTCGCGCCGTTCCTGCATGATGGCCACCTGCCGCCGCGCCGTTTCCAGCTGGTCGCGCAGGGCGTCCCGCTTGGTTTGTGTTTCGCTCACCTGCTGCTGCAAGCGGTGAATCTGGCGGCGCAAATCGTCGCCGTTTTCTTGCTGGACGCGCATTTTTTGGCGGCTGGTTTGCCACGATTTTTCGGCAGAAGCGGCCGTTTCTCTTGCCCGGCGAATCTCTTTTTTGGCCACTTCCCAACGATAGCCGTACCAGATGCGCAGCAAATTTTGCAGATCGACCGAAATTTGCTCGTAATTTTGGGCGCGGGTCGCCTGCCGCTTGAGCGAGGCGAGGCGTGGCCGAATTTCGGCCAAAATGTCATGCACGCGCTGGAGGTTGCGCTGGGTTTCCTGCAAACGGCGCAATGTTTCGGCGCGGCGCGATTTGTAATGGTTGATGCCCGCCGCCTCTTCAAACAACGCCCGCCGCTCTTCGGCGCGCAAAGACAGCGCCTGGTCCACCAGGCCCTGGCCGATGATGGTGTAGGTGCGTTCGGCCAGGCCGCTGGTCGCCAGCAGGTCGGTGACGTCTTTCAGGCGCACCTTTTGGCCGTTGAGGATGTACTCGTTTTCGCCGGAGCGGTAGGCACGACGGCCGATTTCCACTTCGCTGTAATCAATCGGCAGCCAGCCATCGCTGTTGTCCAGGGTGAGGATGGCCTGGGCCATGCCGGCGCGGGAGCGGCTTTGGCTGCCGGCAAAAATCATGTCGGTGGTGCGCTTGCCGCGCAGGGTGCTGTAGCTTTGCTCCCCCAGCACCCAGCGCACGGCGTCGGCAATGTTGCTCTTGCCGCTGCCGTTTGGCCCCACAATGGACGTGATGCCTTCATCAAACACAAATTCGGTTTTACTGGCGAAGGTTTTGTAACCCTGGAGAACGAGTTTCTTCAGTCTCATAAGAAGATAAGTATCCGTTACTTTTTTTTGGCTTAAGGCGGCGCGCAGTATAGTTACATCTGGTAAACTAGGCAAGTTGAGGGGAACGGCCGTCTCTCTCAACTCAGACTGAAAACCATGTTACAATTGGGCTGGCAAAGCCATTTCGCTGCCATTAGCCAGATTACATATAATACTTGTTTGGGAAATCAAATTTCGACTACCTGATTGTGCAACCTGTCAGCCCACTTTGTTACTCTGAAACCCACCCTGGTTTCTAAGAGTCTGTGGTTGTGGTCTACCTAACTGAAGTCAAGCCTGAGCGGAACTGAGTGGTGTGATTCGTCAAGAAATCGAACAAGCCATTGTGACCTTAGAAGCACAGCGCGCTTTGCTGCGCCCTGAAGTGGCCAGCGTGGCGATTCGTACGCTGCGCGAAAAGCTGGCCACCCTGGTGGAGCCGCTGCCGACGCCGCAGCAAGCCCAGGGCGCTGTGCTCATCGCCGACATGTCGGGTTTTACCACCATGTCCGAATTTATGGACGCCGAGGAGGTGCGCGACATGATTAATGCGGTCTGGCAAAAGCTGGACAGCGTGATTGTGTCGTGGGGCGGCCGGGTGGATAAACACGTGGGTGATGCGGTGATTGCCTTTTTTGGCCTGCCGGTGCCCCGCGAAGATGACCATGAGCGGGCGGTGCAGGCGGCGTTGGACATGCAAATGGAGCTGGCGTTGTTCAACGACGGCCCATTGCGGCAGACGGTCAATTCGTTGCCGCAGAACCAGGCGCTGCGTATGCGCATTGGTGTGCATTATGGGCCGGTGCTGCTGGGGCCAATGGGCAGCAGCGGCGAGTTCACCATTTTGGGCGACACGGTCACCGTGACGCACCAGCTGGAGCAGCTGGCTCCGGTGGGCGGGGTGCTGGTTTCGCACCAGATTTTTGAGCAGGTTCATCCCTTTTTTGATGCCGAAGTTAAAGATGGGTTGGCGTTTAACGGCCGTTCCGAAAACGGCCGTGCTTACGTGATCACCCGGGAAAAACCACAATCCTTCCAGCGCGGCAGCCGGGGTACCAGTTTCTTGGAAACGCGCATGGTGGGTCGCACCCAGGAAATGGGCCGTTTGCAAGACGTACTCCAGGCCACCATCGAGGCGGAACAGGCCCAGGTGGTGACGATTGTGGGCGAAGCGGGTCTGGGCAAATCGCGGTTGCTGTACGAATTTGAGCGGATGTTGGGGCTGTGGCCCGACCAGGTGGCCCTGTACCGAGGTGGCCCGGCGCGGGGATTGCTGCAACGGCCGTACAGCCTCATCCGTGACCTCTTTGTGAACCGGTTTGAGATTCACCACCGCAATAGCCCGGCCGTGGCCCGCGAAAAGCTGGTGCGCGGCCTGGTGCACCAGCTGGCCGACGGCGAAACGCGGGCGCTTACCCGGGCCCACTTCATTGGCCAGCTGCTGGGTTTTGATTTTTCCGACAGTCCCCTGCTGGGCGAAAGCCTGCACGATCTTCGTCAGCTGCGCGAGTACGCCTTTGAAGATTTGGTGACCTATTTTACGGCCGTTTGCGAACAAAATGACGCCGTCGTGCTTTTCCTGGAAGATATTCATTGGGCTGATGAATGGTCGTTTGATTTGCTCGAATATCTCATTGGTGAGTGCCACCACCTGCCGCTGCTCATCGTTTGCCTGGCGCGGCCGGAACTGCTGGAGAAACGGCCGTCGTGGCACGTCAGCGAGGACCACAACCAGCTCATCTACCACCACCTCGATTTGCAGCCGCTGTCGCTCATCGACAGCCGCCATTTGCTGTCTGAGCTGCTCCAGCAGGCCGACAAGGTGCCGCTGCGCCTGAGCGACATGATTGTCAACGGCGCGGCGGGTAATCCCAGCCACCTGGAAGAATTGGTTAAGATTCTCATTCAGGAAGGGGTTATCGACAGCAGCGGCAGCCGCTGGTATGTGCGTATGGCCAACCTGACAGATTTGCCCACGACGCTGGCGCTGTCCAAATTGATCGGCAGCCAGCTAGAGCGGCTGCCAGCGGCCACCAGCCGGGTGGTGCAGCGCGCGGCCGTGATGGGGCCATTTTTCTGGGACATGGTGCTGCTGCAGCAAAGTGCCGAAGACGAAGCAACCGTTACCTGGGAAGAGTTGATGACGGTTTTGGGCGAACTGGTTGATTTGGGCTGGATTTACCGGCGCAAAAATTCGGCTTTCCCCGGCACACAGGAGTACGCTTTCCGCAACGATTTGATTCAGCAGGTGGTGTACGGTGCTTTGCCTGGGCGCATTAAGCTGACGGCCCATGCGCGGGTGGCGGCCTGGATTATTACACATGCCAGTGCCCAGACGACGCAGTATGCCAGCGTGGTGGCGCATCACCTGGAGCAGGCGGAAAAGTACGCGCAGAGTGCCGTCTGGTACGGCCGTGCCGCCGAAAACGCACGCCAGGATCATGCCCCAGAAACGGCCGTTTACCACTACTGCCAGGCCTTAAACCTGCTGCCGGTGGCCCCGGAAACGGCCGTGCCGCGCATTGCTCTCAACGAGGGGCTGGGCGAAATGCTGCGCCTGTTGGCCCAGTTTAAAGACGCCACCGACGCGTACCAGGCGATGATCAACACCGCCCTGGCCGCTGGCGACACGCCGTCGGCGGTGCGGGGGCATTTGGGCCTCTTTTTCTGCCACTTTTTGCAGGACGATTTAACGATGGCTCTGGAAGCCGCCCAGGCTGCCGACACCCTGGCCACCCAGACCAAATTGACCGACTTGCAGCTGGTGACCCAGGTGGCGGTGGGCTGGGTGCTGGTGCTGATTGGTGACCAGTATACGGCCGTACAAATTGGCAAGACGCTGTACAACAATCTTAAGGAAGGGGCCGCGCCGTTGCCGCGTGCCTACATGCAGGCGCTGCTGGGGCACATTGCCCGCGAGTCGGGCCATTTTGAGCGGGCTGCCAACACCACCGAAGCGGCCCGCCAGGGTTTCCGCGAGCAGCAGCAGCGGCTGTGGGAAACGTTGATGCTGGCCCAATTGGGCCACACGGCCCGCGAAAACCACGAGTGGGAAACGGCCGTCAAAAATTACACTGCCTGCCTGTATTATGCCCGCGATTTAGGCGATGTGTACGGCGCGGTTCTGGCCCTGCGCCATTTGGGCATGATTGCCATGCACCAGGGTCGCTACGCCCAGGCTGATGCTTACCTGCATCAGGCGCTTACCCAGGCCGATAAAAGCAGCAATGATGTGCTGCGTATGCAGGTTTTTTGCTGCCTGGGGCAGCTGCACCTGCTGCAAGCGGTGGCCGATCCGCAGTCGGCGCTGGATTTGGCCAGCAAGGAAGAGCATTTGCAGCACGCCTATACCTGGTGGGAGCAGACCTTGCGCCTGGCGCGGGCGTTGGAACGGCCGTTGGCCATCAGTACGGCCGTGGCTGGCCTGGCGCAGCTCTTTTTAGAGGATCATTTGCTGGAAGAGGCGTTGGCCCAGGCCACGACGGCGGTGGAAACGGCGCTGCTGGTGCGGCGGCAGCAGTTGGGCCGAGAAGCCAAGCGGGTAACGGCCGTTGCCTGGCGCGTTTTGGGCATGGTGTTGGCCAAAGAGCCAACCAAGCAGCGCACCGTCAACATCCAACAGCGCGACGTGAACGCCGAAGAATGTTTCACGCGCAGCTACAAGCTGCTGTACGAAATTGGTCCGGCGGCGCTGGACGAACTGCGGCAAACGCTGCATCACTGGGCCAATTACGAGCGGCTGCGTGATGACACCGAGCGGGCCAATGCGCTCATGCTGGAGGTTGAACGAGTCCAACGGCAAATGAGTTCGGCGGTGCTGGAAACGGCCGTTGATTCGTGATCGGTTAAGCAGGAATGGGCCAATCCCCCGGCTTGGCCCATTCCAAAACGGTGCAATCTCGGCACGAGCCCGGTAAGTTTTGTCGCAAAAAATTGCCGAACCCCCTTGTTAAATCAGCCTGAAACGCGCATAATCAGAACCGAAACTGTAATGTAGCCATTAGTTTGATAGGCAACCACTTCCAGCTTGACAAAACTGAGCTGTATCGATGACTGAGCAGGAACAACTACAACTGGCCATCACGTCCCTGGAAGAACAGCGGCTTGCCTTAGGCAGCGCGGTGGTTGATACTACCATTGCCGCTCTGCAAGAAAAGCTGTCTCAGATCGATCAGACCTCGTCTAACCACCACGCCAGCCGCACCGCTCAGCGTAAACAAGTCACCATCCTTTTTGCCAACATCACTGGCTTTGCCACCGTCGCCGAATCTTTGCCCAACACCAACAGCCTGGACCTGATGAACGGGTTGTGGCGGCGTTTGGATGGGGCCATCACCGCCCAAAACGGCACGATTGACAAGCACATGGGCGAGGCGGTGATGGGTCTCTTTGGGGTGCCAGTGACCCACGAAGACGACGCCGAGCGGGCTATTCGCGCCGCTCTGCAAATGCGGGCCGCTCTCAGCGACTTTATTTCGGAATTTTCGGACGCAGAGGGGGAAAACGGCCGTCAACTTCCCGACCAGCTCCGTGGTATGCAAATTCGCATAGGCATTAATACTGGCCCGGTCATGCTCGGTCGGGTGGGCAGCAGCGACGAATTCACCGTGATTGGTGATGCGGTCAACGTGGCCAGCCGTCTGGAAAAAACCGCGCCGCCGGGTGGTATCCTCATCGCCCACGATACCTACATGCTGGTCCACGACCGTTTTAATGTGGAGCCGCTGGGCCTGGTGTCTATTCGCGGCCGTTCCGAGCCAATTCAGGTGTACCTGGTTCTGGGCATCAAGCCGCGCCTCTTTTACGCTTCTGGACGTGGGGTGGAAGGTGTGGAAACCCGCATGGTGGGGCGTGATTCCCAGCTGAAGCAGCTCCAGGCGATGCTGCACCGGGCGGTGGAAACACGCGTTGGCCAGGCGCTCACCGTTTCCGGGGATGCCGGGGTGGGCAAGTCGCGCCTCATTCACGAGTTCAATAACTGGATTCGTGCCCTGCCATATGAAGTGCCGGTGTTTAAGGGGCGCACCTACCAGCAAATCAGCCAGCTGCCGTTTGCCCTTATTCGCGATATGCTGGCCACCTATTTTGAAATTCAGGACAACGATCCAGCGGCCGTTGCCGAAGAAAAGCTGGTGCAGGGCATGGCCCAAATTGTGGGGCTGGGCCAGGAAAATGACGATATTCGCATGCGGGCCAACGTCATTGGCCAGCTCATTGGGCTGGACTTAACCACCCGGGTGCAGTCGCTGGCGCAGACGGGTGAAGCGCCGCAGCTGCGGGCAGCGGCTTACGAGTATGTGGCCCACCTGTTTGAGGTGATTGCGGCGCATAATTCGGCCGTTTTGATCTTTTTGGAAGATTTGCACTGGGTTGATGAGGCATCGCTGGACATGATCCGGTACCTGGCCGAAAGCTGCCGCCGGGCACCGCTGCTCATCATTGGGCTGACACGGCCGTTAGATGGCCAGCCTGGCAGTGGTCGTCGGGAACGGCCGTTGCCTGGCCCACACATCCACCTCCACTCCCTCTCCAAAGAAGAGAGCCAGCAGCTGGTCGTCGAAATTCTGCAAAAGCTGCCGGAAATCCCCGCCGACCTGTCTGATCTCATCTTGCAGCGGGCTGAAGGCAATCCATTTTACGTGGAAGAGCTGATCAAGGTACTGATCGAGGATGGCGTCATCATTGCCGGGCAGGAGCAGTGGCAGTTGCGGCGCAACCAGCTGACCGAAGTGCGCGTGCCGCCCAACATCAATGCGGTGCTGCAAGGCCGCCTGGACCGGCTGACCAACATGGAGCGGGTGACGCTGCAGCGGGCGGCGGTGGTGGGACGGGTGTTTTGGGATACGGCCGTTAGCCAAATGAACGAAGCCGCCGAAGAACCGCTCACCCCTTCCCAGACCCGCACCGCGCTGCAAGCCCTGGAAAAGCGCGAATTGATCTTCCAACGTCAATCTTCTGGGTTTGCTGGAACCAACGCCTACCTGTTCAAACACGCCATCTTGCACCAGGTGACCTACGAATCGGTCCTGCTGCGGGCGCGGCCGGTTTACCATCGGCAGGTGGCGGATTGGCTGGCCCAGCAGAGCGGCGAGCGTGTGGCCGAATACGCCGGAAGCATTGCCGAGCATTATGAGCTGGCCGAGGAAAAGTCGCTGGCCGCCGAGCTGTATGAAATGGCCGCCGTGCGCGCCCACGACACCTACAACCTGGACATGGCCACGGTTTATTACTGCCGTTCGCTGGCCCTGCTCACCGACATGCCTCATTACGCTATCTGGCAGCTGCGCTTGCAGGAAGATATGGGCCAACTGCTGCTCAATCAGGCCCGATTGGTTGAAGCGGCCCAAACCTACATGACCATGCGCTTTACCGCCGAAGAAGATGGCGATTTGCTGCTCCAGGCCCGGGCCTGGAACGGTCTGGCTGAAATTCAAAGTTACCAGGCCGATTATGCTGGGATGCTGCAAAGTGCGCTGCACGCCGAACGGGTTGCCTGGCTGGTCAATGCCGAGTCGGCCTGGGTGCGGGCGCTGCTGCACAAAAGCAAGGCCCTCTTGCACCAGGGGGATGTCGAGATGGCGCTGCTGGCCGTGGGCAAGGCGCTGGACACCAGCCAGCAGCTAGATGAACCGGAACTACTTACCCTTTGTTTGCAGCAGGTGTGTGAGCAGCATATCCACATCGGCCGTTACCGTCCGGTGGATCAATACCTGGCCCAGCTCAAGGGGCAGGTGGCGCTGCTGGACCGCCTGGACAACCGACCCGTGTTGGCCCTGACACACCGTGCTTTGGGCGAGGTAAACATTCGCCTGGGGCGGTTTGATAAGGCGGTGCACTGGCTGCTGCTGGCAGTGAATACTTACCGCGGCCTTGAAGATCAGCTGGCCATTGGCCAGACGTTGAACCTGCTGGGAGAAGTGTCCCGGCTGCGGGGGCAGTCGCGGGCGGCCATTCCGCTGTATCGCAAGGCGCTGGCCATCGTTAATGGCCTGGACCACCGGCTGAGCGTGATGCAGGTTCGTTTGAACCTGGCTGCTGCGCTGATTGACATGGGCAGCTATGATGCGGCTGACCGGGCGGTGCGTCAGGTGGCGCGGGTGGTAGAGGACTTTAGCAAAATGGCGGGCTGGTATGACAGTTCGCGGGTGTATGTTTACCAGGCGCTGGCGCATTTGGGTAAGGGGGATTTGGAGTCGGCGCTGCGTTCAGCCAACCGGGCGCACCGCAAGGCGGCGATGCAGGAAAATGACGCGGCGTTGGGCTTTGCCTGGTACGGCCTGGCGCGGGTGCTGGCTGGTGGGTTAAGGGAGATACGGCCGTTACAAATCGACGGCAACATCTACAACGCCTCCGACTGTTTTGCCGAAAGTTTGCGCCTCTTTTCTACCATCAATGGGGGTGGGGTGGCTTCGGCACGAGACCAGGTACGCACGCTGTGGGCGTGGGCCGCTCACGAAGCCGCCATCCACAACGAAAGCCAGAGCGAACGCCTGCGCCAGCGGGCCATGGAGCTGGCCGAAGCCCAGGGAATTCAACTGCCAGAGGGGTAGTTACGAAGAGTGGCCCACTCTGAACAAGGGCCTGGTCTTTAAGGCTGAGGCGGTGTTCCCGCATCGGCGGGAATGGGTGTTCCATCTGGCACCCGGCGTAAATCGCCACACGACACAAAATCGACATCTCCCCACACGTAACCCAGCTCATTAAACGTCTCGATATCGGCAATCCATCGCTTTTCACCCCCGGCCAGCAGGTAGATGTGCGGACTCTGGAAGCATTTCAGCAGCACCGGGCTTGGCTCTTCATAAATGATTTGCTGGATGCTTACGGGCAGGCTGGCCACGTTCTCCTGGTCCACACCAAACAGCCAGGGCAGGGCCAGAACCAAAACGATGATCCAGATGGCGTAAACGGCCGTACCCACACTAAATGTCTGATACAACCCGGCCAACCATTGACCCTCTCTGGCGCGCCACTGCAAAATCAGCAGCAGCGCCAGCAGACCAATATTGATGGTGTTCCAGCCAATAAACGCCAGCCGATTGGGCGTCAGACGGTCGTTGATGGTACGAAAAATGATGGCTGACAGGGCGTAGAGGCTGACAATCAGGGTCAAAATGGTCACGCCAACGATCAGGCGGCGCAGCCAGCGATCCCGGTCTGGCGGGCTTTCGGCTGGGCGCAAAATGGTGGCACCCGCCAACAGCCCCACCACGGCAAACAGCATCACGTTGTAGGTAATGAGCACGTCGCGGTTATCAAATGGGGCGCGAAAGTTAGCGGGAATGAAGCCGATGTAGATGAGCAGAACCAAAAACGTCAGGGGGAGCAAGACCTGCATCACGGCCGAAACAAGCTGGTAGAAGCCCTGAAGAAACAGCTGTTCATCAGGTGCCAGGTTGGGGTTGTAAATGATCGCAGGTGTGATTACCCCAATCAGGCCCAGGCCGCCCCCAAACAGGAAGCGCAGCAAATTCTCGGAAAATTCGACGTTGAGGGCGTTAAAAAGGCCAACGGTGATGCCTAAAAAGGCCCCCAGGACCCCGGCAAAAACCCCACCTACGACGATCACTTCCACGGACTTGAGCAAAAAACGCAGGCGGTTGGTGGCATCGCGGTGTTTGGCCAGGAAAAACAGCCCGACGCTTACCCAGGCCAAAACCAGCAAGTGGATGACCATCAAGATGAGGTATTGGTCTTGAAACGGCCGTATCCCCATCCGCTGATAGGTGAAATAAACATAGGCGGCCGCCAGCAGGGGCAAGGTGGTGGAAACGGCCGTAATCAGCCAATTTTTCTTCGCCACCAGCGTAAAATACACCAATAGCAACAGCGCCGTGAAAGGTGCCGCCAATAGAAAAATAATCGGCACGGTGTCTTGGGGGGCACTGGGGCCACCCACAATCTGCATCATGTACCGCTCATCGGAAAACCACCAGAACAGCAAGCCGTTGAGCACAGCCAGCGGAATCACCCAGCGCCATTCGATGATAAACTGCTTGGCCTGCCGGGCCGCATAATGCAGCCGATGAAACCAGCTGGCCAACAGCAGGTTGTTGGGTGCATTTTGGTAATGGTCGTCAATGGCCTGCTGGAACGCCTTTTTGTGCCCGGCTTTAACGGCGTCGTGATAAAGTCCTTCTAAGGCTTCTGGATTTTCCGCAAGGGCAGTGATAGATTCGTGGTATGACATGGTTCCACCTTCCAGCCTGATATTAAAAAGCTCTTCCAGGTGCTCAACCAGCACCGTTTTAGTGAGATCAAACGCGGTTTGTAAGAGAAATTGGAGGAAAACGGCCGTATGCCCCTCTTGTAAGAGCATACGTGTTTCGTCGCGAAACACCTGCGCCATGCCCGCGCCATACTCCCGCCGAAAATGTGTCGGATAGGCATAGAGCAGCATTCCATAGCAGCGATTCAGGAACGTCAGCAGCGTTGAGGGCACCTGGAGGTTCCGCTGCATTACATGCTCGCTGCCACCTGGACGGATAAGCTGTTGGGCATCAGCTGCTTGTTACGCGCCTGCTGCACCTGCTCTTCCAGCCGGGCCACTT
>ERZ761607.5313-NODE-5313-length-10659-cov-7.313278_pt1 | contig 10659 bp, 12 predicted proteins | sample MGYA00511164_ERZ761607 | MGnify/ENA primary metagenome ERZ761607 (study PRJEB28899, sample SAMN02445080) | bioreactor sludge metagenome | biome: EBPR sludge | place: Australia: Brisbane, Thorneside Wastewater Treatment Plant | collected 2011-06-22 ...
AGCGCACCGGTGGCCTATCCGATGCGGGCGTATCAGGTGGTGCGGCAGCGCTAATACCTTAACAACAGCGCTTTCGTTGAAAGGCGCGAGTCGGCGGTTTCCCCGCTTTGACTTCGCGCTTTTTAGTTTGAGAGCAACGGAGATATTGGTCGTCACGCGCCAACAGGGCAATCCAGGCGCTAGTATCCACCAGAACGGTCATGGTGATCGGTGATAAAGATCGTGGTCATGACGTGACGAGCCGTCCGTAATATCCGCTTCAAATCGCCCAATCAGAGCAAAGAGGGTGTCATTTTCCCAGGCGGTGTCAGTTTCCGCTGGATCGGGTCGGGTCAGCACTGTTTCAATCACCTGAGCAATGCGGCGGGGATCGTCCTGAAGCAGCCGCGCACGGGGAATGCGGACAAGGAGATCGCCGCGCTCATCGAACTCCACGGAGGGCATTGGGCTAGCACTGATCATCGCTTTTCTTGTTCCATTGAGTATTTTTAGATAGTAGCCAAAATACAGAACAGGTTGTCAGGGATGCGCCGCGCAATTATCACAGTCTTCATCATTGGAATCGTACTTGTCCTTTCCGCCTCGTACATCGTCGGTGACAGACTGAGCGGCCCAGCTTTGCGCGCAATTGGCGCGCCGCCGCCCGATTTGCAAGCCCAACCAGTGAGAATTCCCACGAACTCCGGTGAATATCTCGCAGGTTGGTTTTCTCGCGGCAATCCCGGATCGGGCGGTGTGTTGCTCCTTCATGGCGTTGGTGCGGATCGCCGCCAGGGGCTGGACCGAGCGCGATTTCTTCATCGGGAAGGGTATTCGGCGCTGCTGGTGGATTTGCCCGCGCACGGAGAGAGCAGCGGCGCTCGGATCACCTTTGGCGCTCGCGAAGGCAAGGCCGTTCGGACGGCGCTGAATTTTCTGCGAGGACAACTTGGGCCTCAGGAAAAAATTGGTGTGATTGGGGTCTCTCTCGGCGCTGCTTCGCTCGTGCTCGCCAAGCTTGATCAACCACCAAATGCTGTCGTTCTCGAGTCGATGTACCCCACCATCACGGAAGCTGTGGCCAATCGGCTCGACTTGGCTGTCGGCCCAGCAGCCAGACATTTTACGACTTTGCTCACATGGCAACTTCCGCTTCGGCTCGGCATTTGGCCCAGCGAGCTTGAACCGTTAACGGCGCTACCCTCCCTGGGCGCCCCGGTTCTGATCGTGTCTGGTGATCGCGATTTGCATACCACGCTCGCTGAGACCAAGCGTCTCTTTCAAGCTGCCTCGGAACCAAAGGATTTGTGGATCGTTGAAGGGGCCGCGCATGTGGACCTTTACGCTTTTTCCCCGGAAGTCTATAAGTCAAAAATCTCTGGGTTCTTATCAAGGTACTTGCGGAGTTCGAATTAAATAGGTATGAAAATCATAAATTTTACTAAAAGAGGCATCTCCGCGCATTTCTATCGTGAGGCCAAGTTTATGGCCGCTATGCCTTTTGTCCTCATAGGCTTGGGTTTGTTGATAGGTCTGCTGGCGCCACGCGCCGCACTCATTTTGCGATCCGCTAAACTTTGTTTTTGAGAGGATTTTTCATGCCCATCACCGTCAACGGCGTCGAAATCACCGATGCCGCCATTCAAGCCGAGATGCAACACCATCCCGCGCCCTCTCGGGACATCGCCGAATACGCCGCCAAGCTGGCGTTGGTCGCCAAAGAATTGCTGTTGCAAGAAGCTGATCGGCTGGAAATCGCCGGCGATGATGGAGACCAGCGCATCGCGGCGCTCATTGCGCGCGAGGTGGGAAACCCCGAGGATAAACCCGGCCAGCCCAAGGCTGTCAGCCAGTATTTGGCGAAGCTGCTCGGTCGCGCCTCGATCCACGGCATTGATATGCTGGGCTCGGGTTCGCCGCTGGCGCGCTAGCGGCAATGAAAGTTCTCGGCATCACCGGTTGGAGCGGCGCTGGCAAAACCACGCTCATCGTCACTCTGATTCCCCGATTGCGGGCGCTCGGCCTCACCGTATCGACGCTCAAGCACGCTCACCACGATGTCGATTTGGATAGGCCCGGCAAAGATACTTTCCGCCATCGCGAGGCCGGCGCGTGTGAGGTCATTTTGGCGACAGGCCGGCGCTGGGCGCTGTTACATGAGTTGCGCGGAGAGCCAGAACCCGAGCTATCCGAGCTGTTGAGCCACTTGCGGCCGGTGGATCTGGTGTTGGTCGAGGGTTGGAAAACCGGCGTCTACCCCAAGCTGGAAGTCTGGCGGGCCGGCGTTGGTGATCGACCGCCGCGTTTCGCCGATGATCCGACCATCATCGCCGTCGCCAGCGAACCTTCTCTCGATCCCGCGCGCCACGGTCGGCCCGCGTTACCCGTCCTGCCCTTGAACGATTCTGATCGGATCGCCGATTTCATCGCCCGGTTTATCCGTGAGAGTCAACTCACGCTTTGATCATGAGGTTCGCCATGTCCGATTGCTGCGCCGAAGATCGGTTGTTGACGTTGGCCGAAGCCGTTGCCCGGATTCTGAAGGTCGTCCAACCTGTTCGAGAAACGGAAACATTGCCGCTGCTTGAAGCGTACGGCCGGGTTTTGGCCGCCGATTTGCCGGCCCGGCTGGACGTGCCGCCGCGCGATAATTCCGCCATGGACGGTTTTGCCTTGTACCGCGCGGATTTGAAAGCGGATCGGATGACTCGATTGCCGGTGATCGGTCAGGCGTTGGCGGGTCATCTTTATGCGGATACGATCCCGCGCGGCGCGGCGGTGCGGATTACCACCGGCGCGGTCGTTCCGGACGGACCGGATGCGGTGGTCATGCAAGAGCAGTGTCGGATCGCCCCGGATGAAAGTTGGATCGAACTCGAACCGAAGATCGCCGCCCGGCTCAAACCCGGCGAAAATATCCGCCGGCGCGGAGAAGACGTTCGAGCCGGGGCGTTGCTGCTGGAGCGCGGGCTGCGGCTGCGCCCGCAAGATGTGGCGCTGGCGGCGGGACAGGGCATCGCCGCGCTGGAGGTCATGAGATCGGTGCGGGTGGCGGTGGTTTCGACCGGCGATGAGCTGTATCCGCCGGGTGAAGCGTTGCCGCCGGGTGCGATTTATGAGTCGAACCGCTACGCCCTGATCGGGTTGTTGCGGCGCTTGGGCTGCGCGGTGACCGATTTAGGCATCCTGCGCGATGAGCGAGCCGTGTTGCTCCAGACATTGCGGGACGCGGCGGCCCATCACGATGTACTGTTAAGCTCCGGCGGGGTGTCGGTGGGGACGGCCGATTGGGTCAAGGATGTGATTGCGGAACTGGGAACCATCGAATTCTGGCGATTGGCGATCAAGCCCGGCAAACCGGTCATGTTCGGGCGCATCAGCGACTGCCTGACCGTCGGCTTGCCCGGCAATCCGGTATCGGTCATGGTGGCGTTTCTGTTGTTGGCGCGGCCTTTGCTGTTGAAATTGATGGGCGCGCAACCCAGCGATCCGCCGCGGTTATCCGCCGTGGCGGATTTCGATTTCAGGCGCAAGCCGGGAAGACGCGAATGGCTGCGCGCGCGGCTACATTTTGACGCCGAACGCGGACTGGTGGCGAGCATTTATCACACGAACAGTTCCGGCGTGTTATCGTCCTTGTCCTGGGCGCACGGTTTGGTGGAATTACCGGAAGACTGCGCCCGCGTCGCGCCGGGTGATCGGATCGATTATCTGCCTTTCGACGCTTTGAACGCGAACTGACACCGTCAGACGGTTTCAAAATGAACCACGTTGCACGTTTCTTGAGACTCGTTAGGGCAGCCGCCTGCTGGGCGGTGTCACACAGGGTCAGCTTTGAACCTGAATTTTAGGGTTGCGCGCTGGCATTAGGCCTGGTCCAGCATAAAATGCGAATTGGCACGATTGATGTAAGATTGGACGTGCGGAATTAAAAGTCCGACTTTTTTGCGCGCGGTTTCAGGTTGTCATAACAATAGATGCGAAATACGTTGATGTTTTGCAGGGCGGTAGCGTGCCCGATGGGGGTCCACCCACCGATGTTTAACGGCTGAGACGAACGAATCGACCCATGCAAAATGCCCTGACGGTCGATGTCGAGGATTATTTCCACGTCGCGGCCTTCGCGCGTCAGATCGACCCTTCGACTTGGGATCGTTTTCCGCTGCGCGTCGAACGCAATACCCATCGTTTGTTGGATTTGTTCGCCGAGCGCGGTGTTCGCGCCACCTTCTTCGTGCTGGGATGGGTCGCCGAGCGCTGTCCCGATCTGGTGCGGGCCATCGCCCAACAAGGCCATGAAGTCGCCTGCCACGGTTACTCCCACCAGCTCGTTTACGGCCAGACCCGCGAGGAGTTTCGAGCCGAAACGGCGCGCTCCAAGGCTTGCCTTGAAGATCAGGCGCGACAGCCGGTGCTGGGCTATCGGGCGGCCAGCTATTCCATCACCAAGCAATCGCTGTGGGCGCTCGACATTCTGACCGAACTCGGTTTCAGCTACGATTCGAGCATTTTTCCGGTTCATCACGACCGTTACGGCATTCCCGGCAGCCCGCGCTGGCCTTATCGGCTCGAAATGCCGAACGGGGCCTCCATCATCGAATTCCCACCCTCCACCGCGCTAGTCGGGCGTCAGTCGCTGCCGGTGGCCGGTGGAGGTTACTTCCGGATTTATCCCTATTGGCTGACGCGCTTTGGCTTGACGCGCATCAACCGCGCCGAAGCTCGCCCGTTTATTTTTTACTTGCACCCTTGGGAAGTCGATCCGGAGCAACCCCGCATCCGGGCGGGTTGGCTGTCCACGTTCAGGCACTATACCAACCTGGGGCGGTGCGAGGAGCGTTTGAGACAGTTGTTGCGGGATTTTCAGTTCGCGCCGGTCAAGGAGGTGCTGGAGCAATCAGCCATTCCCATGCTCGGCGATAGCAGCGTTCTCGCTAACGCCTGACCGGCCATGTGTGGAATAGCGGGTATCGCGGCCCTTTCGCCCGTGGCCGTTCGCGTCGATGAGCCGGCCGTCCGCCGCATGTTGCCGCCGCTGCGCCATCGCGGTCCCGACGGCAGCGGCGTCTACCTCGATCCCCGCGGCAAGGTCGGATTGGGACATACCCGCCTGAGCATCATCGATCTTGAAGGGGGCGCGCAGCCGTTGCCTAACGAAGATCGAAGCGTTTGGGTATCGTTCAACGGCGAAATCTTCAATTATCTGGAATTGCGCGAAATTTTGGTGAAGGCGGGGCATCGCTTTCACAGCCGAAGCGACACGGAAGTGATCGTCCATGCCTACGAGCAGTACGGCGATGAATTTGTCCAGCAGCTGAACGGGCAGTTCGCCATCGCGTTATGGGACGCCAGCCGCCAGCGGCTGCTGCTGATCCGGGATCGGGTCGGCATCTTGCCGCTGTTTTATACCGTGCAAAACGACCGCTTGGTATTTGCCTCTGAAATCAAGGCGCTGCTTCAGGCTCTCGACCACTCTCCCCGGATTTCGCCGGCCTCTCTCGATCAGATCTTTACGTTTTGGGCGACCCGCAGCCCCAATACGCTATTTGAAAACATTTACGAAATTCCGCCGGGCCATCGCCTGGTGGTGGAAAATAACCAGCTGCGCGAGTCCGCGTACTGGGATTGGAGTTTCCCGGAGCAGGGGGATTACCTAAGCGGGTCTGACGCCGAACTGAGCGAACAGCTGTACGCGCTGCTGGCCGACGCCACCCGGATCCGCTTGCGCGCCGATGTGCCGGTCGGGGCTTATCTTTCCGGCGGTCTGGATTCCTCGGCCTTGGTGGCGCTGATCCGGCGTCATTCCGGTGCGCCGCTGAAGACCTTTTCCATCGGCTTTGAGGAAAAGTCGCTGGATGAGTCGGCATTCCAGCAGCAGATGGTCGAGCATCTAGGCGTCGATCACAGTCGGATCTTTTGCCGGAATGCCGATGTCGCCGAAGAATTCCCGGCGGCGGTCTACCACGCGGAAACCGCCATTTTGCGCACCGCTCCGACGCCGATGCGACGGTTGTCCGGTCTGGCGCGCGCTTCGGGTTACAAGGTGGTGCTGACCGGCGAAGGCGCCGATGAAGCGCTGGGCGGCTACGATCTGTTCAAGGAAGCCAAGATCCGCCAGTTCTGGGCGCGCCGGCCGGACTCCGAATGGCGGCCTCTGCTGTTAAAAGCCCTGTATCCCTATCTGGAAACCTCGGGCGCTCAAGCAAAAAATTACCTGCGCACCTTCTACGGCATCGGGTTGAGAGACCCGGCGCAAGCGGGTTTCAGCCACCTCACCCGTTGGTTCACCACCGCCCAGTGCAAGGCCTTTTTCGCCGCCGAGTTGACGGAGGCGCTGCGCGAAGATGCGGCGGAGCGATTGACGCGGCAGCTGCCGCCGGCGTTTTGCCGCTGGCATCCTTTCAATCGGGCGCAATATTTGGAAGCCAAGACCTTATTGGGCGGCTATTTATTGTGTTCGCAAGGGGAGCGGATGTTGATGGCCAATTCCGTGGAAGGGCGATTTCCTTTTTTGGATCACCGCGTTATCGAGTTCGCCAACCGCTTGCACCCGCGTTTCAAAATGCGCGCCTTGAACGAAAAATTTCTGCTCAAGCGTGCGATGTCGCCTTATTTGCCGAAGACCATCATCGAACGCCACAAACAGCCTTATCGCGCCCCGGATATTCCGGCGTTTTTCTCATCGGCGCCGCCCGCTTACGTCAACGAGTTGTTAAGCCAGGAGCCGTTGCGGCGCTACGGTTATTTCGATGCGAAAAAGGTCGGTTTTTTGGTGAATAAAGCCCGTCGCGGCGGCCAAATATCCTATAAAGACAATATGGCGCTCGTCGGTGTCCTTTCCACGCAATTGTGCCATTATTATTTTATTGAACGCTGTTCGTTATCGGCTTTTGAAATTTCCAAAGCATCCATTTGCTAAGAAATAGTTATGAATATCGAAAAAAAAATCCGGTGTTACATCCTTGAAAATTTTCTATTTACCGATGATGAGTCGGTTCTCAACAACGATGCATCGTTCCTTGGCGCCGGTTTGATCGATTCCACGGGAATTTTAGAAATTATTCTATTCATTGAAGAAACCTTCGATCTCAAGGTCTTTGATGAGGAAATGCTGCCGGACAATCTGGATTCCGTGGATAAGCTGGTTGCGTTTGTCAAACGCAAGCAGGCAGCCATGGCGGCGGCGGCTTAGAGAGTCATTGACCGTGATCGCCGTCCCTCGCCTGCTTCAAGACATCCTGCTCATCACCGCCGCCCGCCGCCCGCAACACCTTGCATTGGTCAGCACAGATGCGCGGGTGAGCTACCGTGAAGTAGCGGATTACGCCTGTCGCCTCGCCCACGCGCTGCGAGCGCGCGGCATTCAGCGCGGCGACCGGGTGGTCGTTTTTATGGATAACGGTTGGCAGTGCGCGGCTGCGATTTTCGGGGTCTTGCTGGCGGGCGGCGTCTTCGTCACTGTCAACTGTCAAACCAAGGCGCGGAAACTGGCGTTTATCTTGCGCGATTCGGGCGCGCGCGCGCTGCTTGCCGAACCAGCTTTGGCGCGGGTTTTCCAACCGGCCGTGGAGCAGCTGCCCGATCTGACCGTATTGTGCGCCGGCGGCGAAGAGTTGCCGGCTGGCGTGGAAGATTTGGCGGCCATCTTGGCCGATCAACCTGCCGTTCCGCCAGCGCAATCAGCCATCGGTTTAGATTTGGCCGCCTTGGTCTACACCTCCGGCACCACGGGCCATCCCAAGGGGGTCATGCACACCCACCAGTCGTTGCTGTTCGTGTTGGACAGCATCAACCAGTATTTGGAATTTTCTCAGGAAGATCGCCTGTTTTCGATCTTGCCGCTGAACTTCGGTTATGGCTTGTTTCAATGGCTATCCGCCGTGCGAGCCGGCGCGACCTTGGTGCTGGAGCGTTCATTCGCTTACCCGGTCCAAGTGTTCAAGCGGATGCAAGATGAAGGCGTTACCAGCTTCGCCAGCGTGCCGACCATCTACGCCATGATGTTGGCGCACGACGCCAAGTATCCCTTGTGTTTTCCTAGCCTGCGCGTGGTGACCAACGCGGCGGCGGCGTTGCCTGCGGAATTTATCCCAGGGATCCGGCGCCTGTTTCCCCAAGCCCGGCTTTACAAGATGTACGGTCAAACCGAGTGCATCCGCAGCGCCTATCTTGACCCCGCCTTGGCGGAAATCAAGCCGGATTCGGTCGGCCGGGCGATTCCGGGCACTGAATTGCTGTTATTGGATGAGCGCGGTCGGTCGGTGGCGCCGGGCGAAGTCGGTATCTTACATGTGCGCGGCCCGCATCTGATGCGCGGCTACTGGAATCAGCCCGAGAAAACCGCCGAGGTTTTGGTTCCTGGGCTGCTTGCGGGTGAAGTGTTATTGAAAAGCGGCGATCTGTTTCGCCAGGATGCGGAAGGCGATCTGTATTTCGTGGCGCGCAACGACGAAATCATTAAAAGCCGCGGCGAGAAAGTCAGCCCCGATGAAGTGGAAAACGCCATTTACAGTCTGTCCGCCGTGCGCGAGGCGGCGGTGGTCGGCGTTCCCGATCCGGTGCTCGGAGAAGCGGTGTGCGCCTTCGTGACGTTGCGCGACGACGCTCAGGTTACCGCCCAGCAAATCAAGCGGGCGTGCGGCGAACGGCTGGAAAACTACATGGTGCCCAAGTACGTGCTGATTTTACCCGAACTGCCGCGCACCCTGAACGGCAAGCTCTCCCGGAAGTTGATTCTGCAACAGTACGGAGCCTTGATCGCTAAAGCAGCCTGAATATTTTGAAAGGAGTTTTGTTAATGTCACTGGATCTTGCCGCCGCGCTCAAACTCGACGAAGCCGCCGAAGTCGCCAAAATCGCCGAACGGATACGCGAATTGTTGCGCGATCACCTGCGCCGTCGCGGGTTGATCGTGGCGATCTCCGGCGGTATCGACAGCGCGGTCTGCGCCGCGTTGGCCGTGCGGGCCGTGGGTTCCGAACGAGTGTTCGGACTGCTGCTGCCCGAACGCGATTCGGCTTGTGAAAGCACGATTCGGGGCCGGCAAATGGTCGAACATCTCAATATTGCTTACGAGCAATTCGATATTGCGCCGGTACTGGAGGCCTTGGGTTGTTACCGCTGGCGGGATGACGCGATTCGCGCGGTTTTTCCAGATTACGGCGCCGGTTGGAAAAACAAAATCGCCATTGCGGGGGGGCAGGGTGGAAACTTTAATTATTTCAACTTGGTGGTGCAATCGCCGAGCGGGCAAATTTTTGAATCAAGACTCGATTTGAAGCGTTACTTGCAAATCGTCGCCGCCACGAACTTCAAGCAGCGAGTCAGGAAGACGCTGGAATATTTTCACGCCGACCGGCTCAATTACGCTGTGGTCGGTACCCCTAACCGGCTCGAATATGATCAAGGCTTCTTCGTCAAAAACGGCGATGGCGCGGCCGATCTGAAACCCATCGCGCATTTATATAAAACTCAAGTTTACGCGCTCGCGCGGTATCTACATCTCCCAGAGGATGTCTGCAACGCCCAGCCGACGACCGATACCTACAGCATGACGCAGGGACAAGATGAGTTTTATTTCGCGCTTCCCTACGACAAGATGGATATCGCGCTGCTGGCTCACAACACCCAACAACCCGCTTCGACATTGGCGTCCGAATTAAATATTTCCCTGGAACAAGCAGAATTTATTTATCGTGATATTGAAACTAAACGGAAAACAACGTCGGTTTTACACTGGCCTGCTATTCCCATGGAATCCGTTAACGGTCCGGTAACCAGTCAGCCCGTCTTTCATTGAATTCTTAGAGTTGCTTTACGGATAGCGAAGAAAATGAAACTGAGCGGAAAAATCCTTTCTGGTTGGCTTCTGGTTGGAATTGCGACGAGCTTTTTAGGATGCGATAGAGTGGATCAAGCGGAGTCAACTAAAATGCCGATGGTGCAACTGAGTGCTGAAGAATGGCGGACGCTGCTTGCAAGACGTGTAGTATTCGGCCATCAATCAGTGGGCCAAAATATCTTGGAAGGCGTACAGACTTTAGCTTCTCAAGCGGGTGTCAAATTGCCGGTGGTCAAATTAGCGGATTCCGCGGGAACCGACAATCAGGGATTTTTCCATTTTTTTGTTGGCCAGAATGAAGATCCTTCGTCTAAATTGCAGGATTTTGCGAAAGCATTCGAATCTGGTAAGGCTAAAGGGGCAGACGTTGCTTTGGTGAAGTTTTGTTATCTTGATTTCAGTGAAAAGTCTAACGCGCGGGCGCTTGCGGAACAGTATGGCGGTACTCTGGATCACTTGAGCCAAAAGTTTCCTGAAACTCGATTTGTTGCGGTTACCGCTCCGCTCACGGTCGTTCAAACGGGCCCCAAGGCTTGGGTCAAACGCTTGCTGGGGCGGACGCCGAGCGGTTTAGCGGATAATTTGCGCCGTCGGGAATTTAACGATCTAATTAGAGAGCGTTATTCAAAAGAAAATAGAGTTTTTGATCTCGCTAAAATCGAATCAGAAGGCGTAGGCCCCCATGAGTATGAGAAGCGTCAAATTGAAGTTCTCAATCCTAATTATACCTATGATGACGGCCATCTGAACCAGCAAGCTAGAGAGTTGGTGGCGAGTCATTTGCTCAAATATTTAGCCTCGATGCCTCTAAATTAAAACTATTTTTTGATTAATTTTTG
>ERZ761607.5315-NODE-5315-length-10652-cov-3.017269_pt1 | contig 10652 bp, 10 predicted proteins | sample MGYA00511164_ERZ761607 | MGnify/ENA primary metagenome ERZ761607 (study PRJEB28899, sample SAMN02445080) | bioreactor sludge metagenome | biome: EBPR sludge | place: Australia: Brisbane, Thorneside Wastewater Treatment Plant | collected 2011-06-22 ...
AATCAAGGAGCGCACGGTGAGTTCGCGGTCGTTCGAGAGTTCCAACGTCGCGCCGGAAAAAATGTCCTCGTTGAGGAAGCGCACGACCGCCGCCGAGATCGCGGCCTCGCGGTTGAGCCGGCCCAGCGCGGCGTTGCGCTGTTCCTGCACAAGTTCCAGCGCGACCCGCTGCCGGTACTCACGGTTCAAGTGCTGCACGGCGAGCAGCTCCGCCCGCGCGGCGCGGACGGCCTGGTAGCTGGTGGTCACGATGCCGGCGACAAGCAGGAGCAGGATCGCGCTGCCGGCGAGCATCATCGCCCGGTGCCGGGCGGTGAACTTGCGGAAGCGATAGGCGACACTGGGCGCGGCGGCGGTGACCGGTTCATCACTGAGAAAGCGTTCCACATCGCGGGCGAACGCGGCGGCGGACTCGTAGCGCCGGGTGCGGTCCTTCTCCAGCGCCTTCATCACGATCCAGTCCAGTTCGCCCCGCAGCAGCGAGTCCAGCCGGTCGGCATCTTCACCGCGCGCCTGGGCGATGGCCTTGCGCGCCGCCCCGGCCAGCGTCTTGACGCGCGTGGACGGCTTGAGCGGTTCCTCCTCGCGGATGCGGCGGCGCATCTCGTCGTAACCGGCGGTGACCAGTTCACGCCCGTCGAAGGGCGTGCCGCCGGTCAGCAGTTCATAAAGCAGCACCCCGAGCGAATAAATGTCCGTGCGGGTGTCGATGTCCAGACCGCTGAACTGCGCCTGCTCCGGACTCATGTAGGCGGGGGTGCCGATGAGTTCCTGGTACCGGGTGAAGATGGTGATCTCGGTCAGCTCCTGCTGGGTCGCCTTGGCGATGCCGAAATCGATCACCTTCGGCACCGGCCGGTCGTCGTGCAGCGTGACCATCACGTTGCCGGGTTTGATGTCGCGGTGGAGGATGCCCTTTTGATGCGCGTGATGCAGCGCCTCGCACACCTGGATGAAGAGCTTCAGGCGCTCGACGGTGCCGAGATTGTTCTCGTCGCAGAATTCGGTGATGGGCACGCCCTTCACCAGCTCCATGACGAAGTACGGCCGGCCGGTTTCGGTCGCGCCGCCGTCGAGCACCTTGGCGATGTTCGGGTGGTCCATCATCGCCAGCGCCTGCCGTTCGGCCTCGAAGCGGCCCACCACCTGCCGCGTGTCCATCCCCAGCTTGATGATCTTGAGCGCGACGCGGCGTTTCACCGGTTCGCGTTGTTCGGCCATGTAAACGACGCCAAAGCCGCCTTCGCCGATTTTCTGCAACAGCTTGTAACGACCGATCACCGAGCCCGGACCTTCCGCCACCGGAACCGAACTGTGGCCCGAGACCGTGGCGGGCTGGTTGGGGTGGCTGGATTCCCCCTTGAGAAAATCACCCGCATCACCGTGCGCCGCGAGCAGACCGGCCAGCCGATCCCGCAGGGCCGGGTCGTTTCCGGCAAGTTCCTCGAGCAACGCCCGTCGCGCCGCGTCGGAATCGCAATCGAGCAGTTGATTGAAAAGTTGTCGTTCGTTGGTCATCGGCCGGACAAATCATCCCCGGTTGCCAATTCGAAGCCTTCAGCAGCGAATCGTTGTCGCATAGGAATCGCAAGCTTCAAGTCACTCGCGCAATGGAACTGAAGGTGCATCGGTTTCACCCGGCACAGGCGGTTGGTCGGTGGCTTGTGGGGTTGCAGCGGGTTGGTCGGGGGACAGGGTTTGCGGGGTGCCCAGCACGAGATCCCCCCGACCGGGCCGGTGTAGCCGCAGTGTTTGATACGTCAATTTCTCGATCGCGACGTTTACCGGGGGCCGAAACTGCGCTTTCCATTCCAGCAGACGAATGGTGGCCTCGGTCAGCGAGCCGGCTTGAAACTCGATCTCCGCACGCCAGACATCCGCCGGCCGCGCCGCCACGTAACCCGCCGCGCTGCGCCGATACCCGCTGATACGCGTTACGGCCCGCCGCACCTGTTCCTGTTGCGCCGCGTCCAGCCCGCGGAAGGCCACCCGCGCCACGGCGTGATTCAGGTCCACCGCCCGGATGCCGGACCCGAGCGTGAGCAGCGCCCCGGTGAGGACCAGCCCCGCGACCACCACGAGGAATCGGGCTTTCGCCGACCGGAATGAGAGTTTGAAGTTCATGCGAATTCAGGGAAGCGACTTGAATCCGTGTGAGGGGACCGGCAAGCAGCTTCAAAAGGACATGCGAAAGCCGGCCCCTGATTCGGCCAGAAATCTTTCAACCTTAAAACGGCCGTTCAGCCCACGAACCACACGAAAGGCACGAAAGGAGAAGGAATTGAACTCAGAGATACGCTCACCCGCTGTTTGAGAGCGCTTCCTTGCCGACTCGTTTGGTTTTGGTGTGGTTGGTGTGTTTCGTGGGCCAACGGCTTGTTCCAGGTTCAACCCCGGTCGCCGGAGATTTCCTTGTAGAGCCAGGCGCGGGCGTAGGCCCAGAGCCGGGTGGCCGAACGCACCGCCAGCCCCATGGCCTGGGCGGCGTCCTCATTGCTCAGGCCGGCGAAGAAACGCAGCTTGATCAACTGCGCCGCCTCGGGATCTTTCGCCGCGAGCTTCTCCAGCGCTTCATCGACCAGCAACAGGTGTTCGTCGTCGGTCTTGATGGCGACATCCACGGAGGAAAGGTCGATGCGTTCGAGGTCGCCGCCGTGTTTGCCGGCGCGTTTGCGGCGGGCATTGTCGATGAGGATTCGGCGCATGGCCTCGGCCGCGGCCCCGAAGAAGTGCGCGCGGTTCTCCCACTGCTGGTCGCCGCCCACGAGCCTGAGATACGCCTCATGCACGAGTGCGGTGGCCTGAAGCGTCTGCCCCGGCCGCTCCTGCGCGAGTTTGCGCCCCGCCAGCGTGCGCAATTCGTCATACACGAGCGGGATCAACTCGTCGTTCGCGGCGGCGTTGCCGTCTTGAATCGCGTTGAGGATGCGGGTGACTTCGCTCATGGCTCGGGGTGAAGCGGTTGCCGGAAGGTTAAGGACCAGACAACCGGCCGGCAATGCGGCAGTGCGGCGGGTTCACAGCTTGGGAAAGGTCAGCCCGAAGCGGGCGCACAGGCCGGGCACGCTGTTGAAATCCATTTCCAGTTCGTATCGGGCGTTGATCTCGGCAAAACGTTGCACGTCGCCCCAGGCGGCGGCGACTTCGCGAAAATAATCCTCGAACCCGCCGGGGGAGATGACTTCGATGATCTCGCAGGGCGCGTCGCCGGCGTTCCAAAAGGTGTGCCATTCGTGCCGCGGTTTGCGCACCCATTCGCCGGGGCCGGCGGTGACGACGCGCTCCCCGAGCAGCGCGCCGAGCCGGCCGCGCAGCACATACGAAAACTCATCTTCACGGTGATGGCGGTGCAGCGGGGCCGCCAGCGCGCGGGGCGCGAGCGGATGATGCACCACCGAGAAGCGGCCGCCGGATTCGGCGGCGTTCAGTTTCCAGACCACGCCCAGGCCACCAAAGTCGAAGGACTCGACACGCGGCGGGGCAGGCTTGTGGAGCAGGTTGTCGTTCATAAAAGCGGCTGGCCCGGCCGGCTCCCGGCCTTTTCCATTCATGCGAAGCGGCGGGGGGAATTGCGCCAGAAAAGTTGCACAGCGCAGTTTGTGTCGAGAAGCTCTCTCGCCATCCATGCAACAAACGGGCTCGACAGAGCGGGGTTTAGCCTGTTTTCCATTTGAGCTTTGGAACGTATAACGCGGAGGAATTCAGCTCATCCGCTAAGTTCAAAATGAGTACAAGTGCGCACACCTGGGAGCTCGGTCCGATTTCGTCGGTACCAGATTTTCTTGCCGCCATTGCGCAATTCATTCCATGCGCCCATACCTCGAGTTTCGAGATTCGTGGAGCCTGTTCTCTGGCTCGGCAGGTTTATGCGCAGCACCGCTCAGCTATGAAGTATCGCCCGATCCGGGACACGATTGCTCCGAGAACCCATTTATATTACTGCAAAGTCACCATGACGCTCAGTGTTGCGCTTGCGCGTGTTCTCCACGAGCACGAAGCGCCCAAGGTATTCTGGCACATAAAAGGATTTGGCAATCGCAAGATGATATTCTCATTTCATGACGCAGATTCTGGCGGTTCAGTCTGCTTCTCCCCGGAAGTTGATGCTAAGACGGTTCGCGCAATTGGTGCTGCGCTGAACTGCAAGCCAAGAAAAATTGAAACCAGAAATATATGGCAAGAGGACTACAGCAGAAGCTAACAAATCTGCGACAGGATCAACCGACTGTCGCAGCTATCCGGCGGTCGAACAAACCGGCCGCGCCCGCGTCCAACACCCGTCGCCGGATTGATTCCGGCCTTGCGAATCCGCCGGTTCCGCACAACCTAGCCGGCAACGACATTATGAAACCGCTTATTGCCACTTCCCTCGCCGGACTCGCCGCCGGTGCCGTCCTGTTCACCGGTTGCGCCAGTCAGGGCGTCAAGAACCCCTCGGGCGCGCCCGTCACCGAGATGCGCGCGGATGAACGCGGCTTCGTCGCCGGAACCGGCATCGAGTCGCAGGACATCGTGGCCGTCACCGACAAGATGGCGCGTAGCATCCTCGGCGTGCCGGAGATCGCCAACGCCACCACCACGCCGCGCATCGCCCTGCTGTCGATCAACAACGACACGCGGTTCCCGATCAACAAGGATGTGTTCCTCACGCGCCTGCAAACGCAGCTCATCTCGAAGACACAGGGCAAGGTGCGTTTCCTCGCCCGCGAGCAGATGGAGGCGCTGGAGCGCGAGCGCAATCTCAAGCGCGAGGGCGCGGTCACCAGCACCACCGACCCGAATGTCCAGGAATTCCGGGGTGCGGACTATTTCCTCACCGGCAAGCTGACCGGTGTGCCCACGCGCACGACCGCCGGCACGAGCGATTACGTGCTCTACACGTTCCAGCTCATCGAAGCGCGTACGAGCGAGATCGTCTGGTCCGACATGGCGGAGATCAAGAAACAGGGCCTGGAAGACGCGGCGTATCGCTAAACAGCTTGTTCGATGTTCAGCGTTCAATGTTCATGGTTCGAGGTTGAACGCCTTCGCGGGGCGTCGCTCCGCCTGCTCTTTGTCTTCGGTTCCTGGTTCCTCGTTGCGGGTTGCACGACCACGGCGACGAGCCCGCAGATTCCCTACACCGGTGATCCGGTCAAGGACGGTCAGGCGTGGATCGAGCAGGGTCCGCCCAAGGACAAGGTGCTCTGGCAGTACCGCACCGCGCTGCACGCCATGCGCCGCAGTGATTTCCCGCTGGCGGCGGGCCTGCTGGATGACGCGATCCTGAATCTCGGTGCCATGATGCAGCCCGACCGCGCCGCGCGGCAGGCGCGAAGCTTGTTCAACGAGGAGGCGAAGAAGACCTTTTACGGCGAGCCCTACGAGCGCGTGATGGCGTGGTATTATCGGGGCATCCTCTACTGGATGCAGGGTGAACTCGACAACGCCCGGGCGTGTTTCCGCAGCGCGCAGTTCCAGGATGCGGATGCCGAGAACAACGAATACCGCTCCGACTACGTGCTGCTCGATTACATGGAAGGCTTCACCACCGCCAAGCTCGGCGGCGATGGCGGCGACGCCTTCAAACGGGCGCAGGAACTCAGCAAGCTTTCCAAGCTCCCGGAATACAACGCCCAGGCAAACGTGATCCTCTTCATCGACTTCGGGGCCGCGCCGCAGAAGTACGCGGGCGGCGAATACGGCGAACAATTGCGTTTTCGGCCGGGCAGTTCGGCTGTCAAGTCCGCGCGGCTGGCGTTCGGCGATCAAACGCTCGTGATCTCGCCGACGGACGATTTGTATTACCAGGCCACCACGCGCGGCGGCCGGGCAATGGATCACGTGCTGGACAACAAGGCCGTGTTCAAGCGTGCGACCGACACCGCGGGTGATGTGGCCATCATCAGCGGGGCCGTGCTGGCGAGCAATCGCGACACCCAGGAAGCAGGGCTTGCCGTGCTGGGCGCCGGCATCCTGGCCAAGATATTTTCATCCGCCACCCGGCCCGAGGCGGACACGCGCGCCTGGCAGAACCTCCCGCAATACCTGAGTTTTGCCGTGCTGTCCCTGCCGCCGGGCGAACACCGGTTCACGGTGGAATTTCTCGACGGTCGCGGCCAGCCGGTCGCCCGCCACACCAAGACGCTCGACCTGAACGTGATCGCTGGTCGGGACAACGTGTTTTACCTCAGCGATCAATCCACCGCGACGGCCACCGCCGTCGCCAGTCCAATCACACCATGAAATCAATCCTCCCTTGTCTCGCCGCCCTGGCCCTGTTGACCCTCGCCACCGGTTGCCGCAGCACCGGCCCGTACACACCGACGCCCACCGCCGATGTCGAAGGCCGGGAGCCGGTCGTCCTGATGGATCAGATGGTGCAGACGTCCGTCACGTCGCAGGGCGTGCATTATCGCCAGTTGCCCGATGGCCGGCTGGAGGCTATTGCGATCATCCAGAGCCGTGATCCGCGCCGCATCCAGGTGCAGATTCAGTGCGTGTTCAAGGACGCCAACGGCATCACCATCGATGACGAGACTCCGTGGCAGACGCTGATCCTCACCGAAAACGGCCAGGAACAGGTCAGCTTTAAGTCGATAAACAACCAGGCGAAGAAGGCGACCATCCGCGTGCGCCAGGCGCGGTGATCACGTCGTCTGGCCCACCCCGCTCTCAGATGCAACACAAGTGCCCCCACTGCGGTTCGGTGGTCTATAGCCGGCGAAATGTGTTGTGCGGGGTTTGCGGCCAACGGCTGCCGGACAGTGTGCTGTTCACCGCGGAGGAACGCGCGGTCGTCGAGCGGGAACTGGCCGAGGCGAAACGGCGTGCCCGTCAAGCGCGGGCAGCAGACGGTTTTGGGAGTGGCGACGCCGGTGGCTTTGGCGGCGGGGACTTCGGTGGGGACTGTGGCGGTGGCGATTGATGTCTGCCAAAGAGCTGCTCGGGCGTTGAGCCAGCCACAATGTAAAATCTTTGTAACTTTTGCCCGTCTGCGCTGTATTAGCTCCCATGCAACGCAACGCCTCACGGGTTCTCGCTTTAGCGGCTTTGGTCGCCCTGACCGGCCTTCCCACCACTTCACCCGCCGCCGATCCGCTCACATATGAATCCGTCTTCGATCCGCAAACGCTGCTCCGCGTGGACATCACCATTGCTCCAGCGGACTGGGAGGCGCTGAGCACGCAGACCCGGTCGATGGCCGATGCGCTGGCCCGGGACCGGCATCCGGACACGGCCAAGAACCCGTTCTCCTGGTTCAAGGCGGACGTGAAGGTCAACGGCGTCGCCATCCCGAACGTCGGAGTGCGCAAGAAGGGCTTCATCGGTTCGCTGGACCGCGACAAGCCGTCGTTGAAGGTGGATTTCAAGCGGTTCGAGAAAGGCCGCCGGGTCGCCGGGCTCAAGCAACTGACGTTGAACAACAACAAACAGGATCCGGCCGCCATTCATCAGTTCCTGGCCTACAAGACATTCCGCGACGCCGGCCTGCCGGCGTCGCGCGCGAATCACGCCTTGGTCACCGTCAATGGCGAGACCCTGGGCATTTACTCAAACGTCGAGTCGATGGACGACGTGTTCACCGAACGCCATTTTCCGGGTGAACCCGGCGCGCTCTACGAAGGTACGATCACTGATTTTTTGGACGGCTGGATCGAAAAGTTTGAAACCAAGCTGGGTGGCGGCGACAACTACGCCGATGTCCGGAAAGTGGCTGCGGCTCTCACCACTGACGACGACCGCCTGCTGGCGGAACTCGACCAGCTGATCAACCTGAAGCAGTTTTACCGCTTCTGGGCATCCGAGGTGTTGCTCAGCCATTGGGACGGCTACGCCGGCAATCGGAACAACTTTTTCATCTACCGCCCGAAGGAGTCCGGCCGGTTTGTCTTCCTGCCGTGGGGCATGGACCACATTGCCGACCGCCACCCGTTCTGGCAGTTCAACCCGCCGGCGTCGGTCTTCGCCGCTTCAAGTCTCACCCGGCGGCTATATCAACATCCCCAGGCCCGCGAACAGTATCGGGCCGCGCTGCGCGAGCTGGTGGAACAGATGTGGGACGAAAAGGAGCTGCTGGGCGAGGTGGATCGCATTGAGAAACTGACCGGCGAACACCTGCCGAAAACTGAAGCCGTCACGTCCGCCTACCGCCGGGTGCGGGAGTTCATCGCCGGTCGGCGCGAAGCCGTTCTGGCCGAACTGAACGGCCCGGCCCCCGAATGGTCCTGGCCGCTCACCGAGCCCATGTCCGTCACCAAGGTGGGCACCGTCTCCGGCACGTTCAAAGGGAAGTGGGGCACCTTGATGGGCGATCCTTTTGCCGCGTCCGAAGCCACGCTGGACCTGCAACTGGACGGTCAACTGGCGGCGAAGTTCGCCCGGATTGGGGCGACGGCCGGCGAGAGCCAGCAACCGAACGATCGCGGCAATTCCGCCGTGCGCATCATGGCCAGCCGGGAAGGTTCCCCAAAACTCCAAATGGTTGGTCTCAGTGTCAATCCCCGGCGTTTCAAGCCGGGTGTGCTGGATCTGGATATGACCACGGTGTCCGGGGCGGTGCTGGAGATTGATCCGTCCAATGGTGGCTTCAAGTTTCAGGGGCTGTTGCAGGGCACCGTCACCTTCACGGAAACCGGCATGGAAAAGGACGCCCCGGTCGCCGGCAGCTTTGAAGGCGAGATCGTCGGGTTCAGTGGGATGGAGTAAATGCAGGCTAAGAGGTGTAACGCCCCTGGAGCGGTCGGCTATTGCCAGCTCAGAATGTTGTCGCGGTTCACCCCTTGATCCGCCGGGATGGTGGGATCGGCTTTCCCGTCGGGGCCGAGTGACCAGATCAGAACCGGGTACGGCAATTCGATCATCCCGAATTTGTTGGTACGCACTTCGATGCGACGGAGATGTTGAACCATGGAAGGCCCCACCGCTGGCTGCGAATAGACAGGATCAACGCAATAGCCATCGTAGTCGAGGTCGAGGGTGACTACATAGGGATTGCCCCACGGATCGCGGTAATTGCCATCCTTACCAATGCCGGGCGACTGGTTGTTCGACGCCATCTTGGCATAAAAGAACGGAATCTTCATGGGATTCCGGGTTCCATTCTGGTTCGCAAGAACCGGACTTCCATCAGGAAAGTTCTCCAGGGCCAAGATTATTGCCATCAAGTCAGCATTGCTAGCGATTGCTGTTTCAGCGGAAGCATCGGAAAACCACCCGTAGGTAAGACTGCCTTGACTGGATGCACTGACTTGCGCATCGCTTTTGGAATGGGGGAATTGGCCATAGCTGGTGCGGTAGGATGAAATCGCAGTGAACAAGCTCGAAATCTCGTGCTTCACCCGGACCTTCCTCTGCCGATCTCGATTTCCTCGTTCCATAATCACCTGAAGAACAACCGGGACAACCATCACAAGAAGCGCGATCGTCACTACCGCGATTGTTCCATGCTTCGTCCAGCCGAAGAGCTGGAGTTTTCTGGCTGGCACACTGGTTTGGGGTTCTGCTTCCATTGCCGTCAGTTTCACCTGCCGCCGTCCTGCCTGCAACTGACTATTGAAATGGTAACGGTTGCCCCCACAGGCGCAAAACCAAAGCCTCCGGCAGAATTGACAATAGATAGCATCTATTCCAAGTTCAGGACATGAATGTGGCCCTCACAAAATACTTTGAAGATCTGATCCACCGCCTGATTTCCTCCGGCCGGTACAACAACGCCAGCGAGGTCGTTCGCGCCGGATTGCGCAAACTCGAAGACGCCGAGCAGGGTCAGGTCCTGCCGCCCGGTTCGCTCAAGCAGGTGTACACCGCCCAGGCGAACGCCGCCGAGCGCCGCACAGCCCGCGCTTCCACCCGGAAGGTCGAGGCGGAATGAAACAGTGGGACATCTGGACGTGCGACTTCGACGAGGCGGGGCCGCATCCAGCCGTCGTGATCAGTCACCCTGACCGCGTGGCCCGGGCACCGCTGGTCAACGTGTTGATATGTTCGAGCCAGCGTGCCGGTCGGCCGCCCAAGGCAAACGAGATTCTGCTGGATGCCGCAGATGGTCTCGATTGGGAAACTCTTGTGAAGTGCGATCTGAGCTATCTGGTTGAAAAGGAGTCGCTCTACAACCGCCGGGGAACGGTCTCCCCGGTCCGGCGAAAAGCGCTGGCGCAAAAGATCATTGGTTGCTTCGGCTTTAATCTGGTTTGAGCCCGTCCTCCGCCCCGGGAGAGAACGCCGCGCTCGAACCCAGGCCGGTCGCCTTTGAGCTTCGTTCGCCTAAACCATTGCCATTTTCCGGCCGGCCCTCTTACGATGCCGCCTCCCGGAAGCCCGCGTTCCGGCCGGTCGCATGTCCGAATACAAAGTCAAATTCGAGGTCTTTGAAGGCCCGCTCGATCTGCTCCTTTACCTGATCAAGAAGGAGGAGGTGGACATCTATGAGGTCAACCTCACGAAGCTGGCCACGCAGTTCATCGAATACATCGATCTGATGCGCGAGCTGGACCTTGAGGTGGCCGGCGAGTTTCTCGTCATGGCCGCCACGCTCATGTACATCAAGAGCAAGGAGCTGCTCCCGGTCGATCAACAGGTCACGCCCGAAGGCGAGGAGGACGAGGAAGACCCGCGCTGGGAACTCATCCGCAAGCTCGTCGAGTACAAGAAATTCAAGGACGCCGCCGGCC
>ERZ761607.5316-NODE-5316-length-10649-cov-4.900699_pt1 | contig 10649 bp, 7 predicted proteins | sample MGYA00511164_ERZ761607 | MGnify/ENA primary metagenome ERZ761607 (study PRJEB28899, sample SAMN02445080) | bioreactor sludge metagenome | biome: EBPR sludge | place: Australia: Brisbane, Thorneside Wastewater Treatment Plant | collected 2011-06-22 ...
ATATCCCGATGGAATCCCTTGGGGGCTTTTACAGAAAAGAAGTTGCGCTGCCTTCTCGGGGATCTCGATGGGGGAATTCTGGGCAGAAACCCAGTTTTCATGCGGGTTGCAGGTTTATTGCAGGGCCGACTACATACCCTGTCGCCATTCGGAAAACTCCGAAGCTCGGGATCTGTGCCGAGATTACCGATCAGGATGACTTTGTTAACGGAAGCCAATGCATTTCTCCATCAATGTAAATAAGTACGTTCGAAAAAATTCGTCATCGGTTGGCAACAGTAATCATGCTTAACACCGCACGCGCCCTGCTCATCCCTACATAGTGGAGCGACCGCAGGTCTGCGCGTGATCCTGGTGTAGGTAGATCAATAAGCACGATGACCTCGCTTTCCAGTCCTTTGAAGTCTGGGATCTGGGCAAAGCCGATGGATTGTCTGGTTGAATTGAGCGGAGAGGCGCCATCGAGAATGGAAATCGCTTTTTGCCAATGCTGAGACAAGGAGGAAGCCAAAGAATCTGAAAACGGCAAATGCGACAATATAACGATGTCGCCACGAACGAACCCCTCCTTCTCTGTGAGTGTTTCTAGTTCATGCTCAATAAGCCGGACTGTTTCTTGACGATCGTTTGCAAAAGATTCGCGGACGGACGGCCCATCTCCGACACCAGAAGTGCCCATGTCAGCATGAAGTGCGCTTTGGATACGATTCAAAATTGGCAACGAATTCCGGCAATTCGTTCTTAACGGAATTTTTGTCGGTGAAAAACTTCGCAGATATTCGTAAGCATCAGGCACATAAGCGCCACACAATCCGGATTGGTTGTTGACGTCATGAAAAAAACACCAGCGCCCCTGATCAAGTCCATCTTTCAAGTACGCATCTAGCTTTGACAGGCTTTCCATGTTCAATATGTCCTGCCCTTCATCGACGATGAGAGCATCGAACTTATCGATGCCGGATCGTCTTGCTGCGAGATGTATGGAGTCAGATAAACAAACCGTTAGACCGACTAGCGGGTTGCGCTCAAGAAAGCTTTTCAGCCATGGTGAATGGCACGTCATTGCGACGTTCATTCCGGCTGCCGTCCAGCGCTTCGCCAACTCCAGCCCGAGCATCGTTTTTCCTGTTCCCGCACCGCCAGAACAAATGACCCGATCATTGGCCTCAACGGCATCGATTAACCGCAATTGGTCTTCTGTCAGTCTTGCGATGAGGGATTCGACCTTCCCGGCAGTGACGTGCAGCGGAACGACGACCTCGAAGTCGGGACGCAAGTGCTGCCGCAACTGCTTAAGCTGATCGGAAGTCGCACGTGGTGTGCGAGCATCTTTTTCCCGCCAATGCTTGATGAGTCGGATCAGCCACTTCTCGAACTGTTTGAAGTCTTTGGCGTCTGCTAGCACCGCACGATCCCACTCAGCGCTCTCGGGCAGGTTATCCACATCTGGCATCACAACGCCGTAACCTGAAACAAATACATGATCCAGCGTTTGCGGCAACTTCTTTAGCATGCCATGCATGGCACCTTCCGCCTGTTTAAATGGCGACTCTTTCAGCCGATTAGTCTCACCAAAGCGATTTTTTGTTTCCCAGAAGCCATCACGGCATGAAACGCCGCCCCCTTTCACCTCCAGGACAAAGACACCATCAGGACCGCATACGATGAAATCGATCTCGCCGAATCGCTTGTATTCGTGCTGGGGGAGACTGAGTGAGTGCATGGCAAACCACCCGGTCTGATCCGACCCAGAAAACGAGGCCCGTAATTGGTCGAATACTCGCTTTTCTGCATAACTATCTGTGTGCAGAGGCTCGCAGGGAATCATCCTCATGCTTGGCCGATCTCATCTTTTCTTGCCGAGTTCAAGTCATTCCTTATCTTCGACTCCAACTTCCCATCAATTGACGGCCACTGTCCAAGACGCTTCAGAAAGGCGTCCTGCCGGATTTTTATCGTCAAACTTGCTTCTCCGGGAAAGACAAACTTTCCGTTCTCATGCCTGGGATTTTCCAGGGGAGAACTATCAGTCGAGGCAACAACCGTCTCGATGCAATCACTCCACTTGCTATCTTTGGCAATTTCTATGGCGGCGTTGATTTGACTCTTGTGCCATGACTCCGCTCCACAGGGGAATAGAGCGCGCAGAGGTTGTGGGCTTGGCGTTTCCGGGAGAGATATAACATTTTCTTGTTTTTGATGCGCGACACCTGCCATGCGGTACATAACATAAGCAGATAGTGCTTGGTCGCGCATCCCGCAAGGCAGCCTCAGCCAACCATCCCGGACTCCGAACAGTATGCCCGCTAGCAGATACTCGGCATCGCTCAATAAAGGGTGTGAGAATTCCAATAGGTCTTTGCAATGTTCACGCAAGCAAAACAAGAGCAATGGTCGTGACAGGGATCCTTTGTTGCGCTCGAATAGTTCAGTAATGGTTCCTCCACCTAGGCTGAGAAAACCCCGCATGTCTGAGACCAATCGCTGCAGACGGGACTTGTATTTTTCGTCATCTAACTGCGTGATTTGAGTGTCGAGGTATTCGAGCACCGCGTCCACAGGTTGTGATGAGTGGTTGCCTTCCTGTGCAGAAACAAGGGCGTCAATCGCCCCCCAAAACAATTTTGCAGGAGTACTTGAGTGCTCCGATACTCCACCTCCGCTTAACCAATTTGGCAACTCTGCCAATATTGGGTCCTCAATAAAGGCGTTGGTCGTATTGTGTGCGGAACCTGATATCAGTTGGAACACCTTTACGCCCAACTCACTGCGGTTGGCACAGTGGTAAAGCATGGAAAGCAATCCACCTAATGCCTGTGAAGAGATGAGGCGTTGCTCGACTTGAGGAGCTAAGCCTTGCGGCATCCCTTCCGTTTCATCAAAAAGATCGCCTGACTGGGAGTCGGGTTCTTTTTGGCGAGTGCTCCGACGCAGTGGCTTACCTGTTTGCACAGGTGGCCAGACACTGTCGGTCATATTGCGAAATAAGGATTCTTCAATTTCCAAACGATATGGCTTCAAGTCCACATTGGAGACATCCTTGGCAGCTGTCTCAAACATCTGTCGGTCTTCATCCGACTGAAAACAGATGCGAGAAACCAAAGTCAGCGGCAACGGCGCTCGGCAGAGAATGCCAATTCCTTCCTTTCCAAGTCGAATGTTGGGGAATTTGGCATCTCGAATCTTGCCTTCTCTGGATAACACTTGCACGTAGCCGGAAACTTCTGACAGGTCAAATGACACAATACAGAGGCGCAGGTGCCTGCGTTCGCTGACAGCTTCATCTAATGTCTTGGCCGGAACCGCGTCACGGAAAAAGGGAACCCAGCCGGGGATAGCACCCAACGAATCAACATAGTGTTTTCCACGGAAGCCGGAGGGCTCCATCACCAGACCGGCTGCCAGCATATATAGCAAGTTCAGATGGTTGGTGACCAGATACCATTGCTGTGGGGTTCTCGGCGCATTTGATTTTTTCGAGTTTGTAGTGCTCATTGATCTTTCCTGGCGAGAATGGCTAACTCAGTGGGAAGCAAACTTTCTACGACTGGGCAAATTTCTCCAGTGCGTAGCAGAATGACTTGCTCCCGGCCACGAGCCACCATCACGTAAAAGCGTGATTTGAGCGCATGGATATCGAGTTTGGGTTTGTGCTGATCAATATCGGCAAGAATGGCGATATCAAATTCCAGCCCTTTGCAGGACTGAGCATTGATGATCATGATTCCACCCTGACCAAAATCCAGTGATACTTGCTGCCCCGAAGCAAAGGTTTGTATCGGAGGCTTGCCGTTATCTAGCGTTGGATTCGCTTTGCCGAGCGCGGCATAAAATTTTTCTCGAACGCTGTTGTCCGGGGCAACAATCCCAATCAATTTGTTTGGGAAGCGATCGCTCAAATGAAGGATTCTGTCTACGATTTCATTCAATGTAGGCTGACCGGTTGTGCCGTATTTCCAGAGTTCCGGAGATGTCGCTGCGGGTTTTGGATCGGGGAGCTCAGGCCTAGGACTGGCGGGGTCTGCGGGGTAAAAGTGCTGCGCTAACTGTGCGATGGGATGAGTATTTCGATAATTTTTCTTTAGTTCCAGAGTGTCTGTAACCCAGATTCCCAGTGCTTTTTCGATGTCTTGACGTGAGCTGCATTTGTCAGGATAAATTTGTTGATTCTGATCAGCTACGACATAGAAATTCCTAAGCCCCCACTGCCAAAGCGTGTCGTAGAACTGGGGAGGCATATCTTGTCCTTCATCAATGAGCACGAAGTGAGTGCTGTTCAAAGGTGATTCCGTCCCTTCTTCAATGTCAGATGTTTGCTCGACGGCCTTCCAGTCAATAGGCCTAAATGCACTCGGATTTTCTTGGGGAATTGTAGGGGCCGCTTCTTTAAAGATGTGCTTGTACATATCCCTGAACCACTTTTCCCAAGTACTTGAGATCAGAGTGTGGGTGGAGCCGAATAGATGTCGGTTCGAACCATTCAGGAGGTGGTTGTAAACAAGGACTCGATATTTCTTCTGGTCGATAGCCAGTCTTCGTGCGCGAAGCAATGCCACCACTGACTTGCCAGTTCCTGGCCCTCCAATGACGAGATGCTGCCCCTCCAATGGAAGAGCTAGTGCCTCGTCCTGATCTTTGTTTAGATCCTGAATGCCGGGCAAGGTAAAGCGGCGAGTGCGATCTACAGACATGATCACGGCGCTCCGAAGAATGAAGGCAGTCCGTTACTGTCATCACCCTTAACGAAACTGCGATCCAGCAAAGTATTGCCGTATTCACAGGCGGGTTCCGGAACCAAAGTACACGCATGGCAGGCCGCTCGGTTCAGCAGACCCGGCCCTTGCCCATCGTGCTCACTGCATACAGGGTCAAGTGAGCACCAACGGGCATGTTCGATTGCGCGGGACAGAATACCCAGAAACCGTTTGGGCTCGGCCAGTTCCGCTAAGCCGCCAAGCGAGCCAGCGATGTCAGGAACGGCGACATGAATGAGAATGCCAGCCATGCGATTCGGCGCATGGGAGCAATAAAGCCGCTCAATAAGTGATGCCGCCGGATAGCCACCTTCCGATTCGATCTGCCGCATCAGCAAGTGAGAGAGCGTATGCAACAGCATGAAGCGTGGAGTTAACGGGTTGGGTTCAATGCGCGCGGATTGGGCAAACCTGTGCTGCAGTTTCTCCAGTCGCGCGTGCACCGCTGGATGTTGTTCCCATCTTTCCAGCCTGCTTTCATTCAACGCAATGAAGATTCCCTCTCCGTACAATTCAATGGCCGGTAGCCAGTCGGACTGCCCGATGATGTCTGGCGGGACTATGTCTTCGCCGCCAAGGCGCGTAAATCCGCTGAAAACTCTCACTGCCTTGAGGCGATCTACACGAACAAGATGCTGAACGCAACGGACAACCGCTTTTGATGCTGTGCACAGTTCATCGGCGGCCTCCAGTGAACGCCATTCTTCACTTCTGTTTCGCGTGACAAGATCTTCGTCATCTCGCTGATCTGGCAGTATTTCCAGAAAGGCCTCGAACTCGCTTTCTCGTATTTGTCCTGGCGTGAGGTTTTCGCCATACAAGGGATAGCCACGATCAAGATCAGACAATGCTTCCTCGATATCCTGTGGTTGGCATCGGTAATCGGTTGCCAGCTTATTGATGGCACGTTTTCTATCCGGTAGTGTTTTGGCAGTATCGATTTTTTTTCGCTCGGCCGAATTTCGATAGAGAAGATCGACGACTGTGCCTTTGCGGACCCGGGATTCCGGCGGAATGATCAGCACTGATACCACTGCTGGCGAATAGACGCGGGTGTCATTAATGGCAAGCACTTGGGCCAGATTTTGGCTGCCCTCATCGGAGTTATCAGACTGGTTAACATCGGGTGGGGCGAGATCATCTTTTGTCCATGGCTGCATGCGTTGCTGGCCGAAGGGTAGTCGTTCATCGCCACGAAACCGAGTTTCGGCACCGCACGCGGCACAACGCAAGATGCGCAGGTCAAAGCTACGATCGATCAATTGAAGCTGGTCTCGTATCTTGCAGTTCTGTTGGGTTGGGGCGCGTGCATCACGATGGGCAAGAAAATGCCATGGCACATCGGCCAAGTAGCCAGCCTGGTGCGCCAAGACCCAGGTGACCTGCTCCAATCTGGTTTTTTTTTCACATATCGTGGAGCGGCAATGAGAGATATCTTCAGTCGGAGTATCTTTCCAGGGGCGTTGGTAGAGCACGCCGCACTTCGGATTTGGGCAGCGCATCCAGGATGGAAACCGCATTGCAGGTACACAGGCACCATCGACCTGGCCATGGGCCAGTTCCTTGGCAACAGGCGGCTCGCGCAGCATTTGTGAAATTCCCAACGCAGCACGGACACGCTCGACATATGGAATCAGTTTGCCGGCGGGCTCGTCTTGACGATCGGTCCACTGGCGGGAGTCCTGAACGACCACCAGACCATTCGCGCCACGGACAATTGCGCCGACGCCGCTCTGGCCCAACACATGCGACAAACGCACTGGAATCAATTCATTGGACATGTGTTAGAACGCCTTGAGCAGAGCACTGTTTTCGACATTGCGCAAAGATTGCAATGTCGGCCATAGTCCACGAATCCTGTCGTCGTGGTTGTAGAGCAAACGATCACGCCCGGTGTCTCGGTCCGGTACCTGGTACTCCAGTTTCCTGCGTGAATCACGACAACGCTCGACCTCGTTCTGCCATCCAGCGACGAGGGCATCGATATGCGCATCCACTTCGCTAGGGCTCCCTGAAATGGACAACCTGCAACGTCGCTTCAAGCGATCAACGGTTTTGGCAACCAATGCATTGCTCGGATCGAAATCTCCCGCACTCTCGTTGCTCAACATCCCTTGCCCGGTGTGGCGAATTACGATGACCAATGCGGCATGGAGGGCGCGCAAACGCGCCTGGTAGGTATAGGGCGTGACGCTAGTGGGTTCAACGAAGCGATAAAACGCATCGTGATATGGACGAAAACTTTCGTAATGCGAGAGGCTTCGAGCCTGGTCGCGATAATAGTTGGCGAATACCACGCCGGGGACTTCGCTCCGCCCCACGCGACTGCTGGCCTGTATGTATTCCGCCGTGGTCAGAGGCTGGCCATTTATGATCATCAAGCCAAGTCGCCCCACATCCAAGCCAACTGAAATCATATTAGTAGCCAGCACTGCATCCAGGCAGCCCTCTTCATCCCGCCGCCTATTCAGTCTCGCGAAAATATCTGCATTTTCCTCGGCAGTCTGCAGGCTGGTGAGCTGGGCAATGCTGGGAGTAGCCCGTTGGCTGGCGGCTCTCCTTTCGGCGACGTGCGAATCATTGGTGTATTCGATATCAGGCTGTGCTTGATTGTCGTTCTCCGTGTTCGACCCCAATAACCGCATGAAATCCCGAACGGCACTGGCAAACGCTGTATGGCTGTTGCCCACGCCTTTCAGGCTGCCATGATAGACCATCTGCGTCCACCAGGCGTCCAATAATTCACGCTGATCCTGCTCATTCTTAAACAAGGCGTTTGGGGCTAGCAAAAGTGCGGCGGCAAGTGGCGCCATGCACGCTTGGCGGTTCAGCATGGGAGCCAGATAGCCCACATAAATACGGCCTGGGCGCTGGCCCAAAGGCACGGTTCTGGCAAAGAAGGAATCATCGCAGCTTACGCCTGGCGGAGGGAATACGGCAACGTCGCGGCCGTACAGACGTTTGACCTGTTGGCTCGCCATGCGGATGGTAGCGGTTGATGCAATGTACTTCGGATACAAGCCACGCGATTGCACGACGGTGTCTACGGCTGCTTCATATAGCCCGGCAATAGAACCGAGCGCGCCCGCAATCAGGTGCAACTCATCCTGGATGATGAGTTCGGGGGGCAAATGCCTCGCTCCGCCAAAGAAGGCATTGGCGCGTTCCTCCCAGGCCAGACGAGCGAACTTATCCACGGTGGCAACTAGCATGGTCGGCGGTTCAGCATACAAAGCTTCGTCGACGACATTGCACGGAAGCCTGCCTGAGCGTGAGCCACCAAAACGGCAATCTGTATTTCTGCATAAGAAATGGAAATGCTGTTCCGAGCTGTCGTAATTGCGCTCTGCCGTAAAAGCACTGCCACACCAAGGACAACGGTCGAGCACCAGTGCGGGTTGGTCGCCAGTGGATCGAGCCCTTGCCACAAGCTCGGCGGCTTTCTTGAAGGTGTTTGGGCTCGTGGCATCACCGACCCACATACCAACAGAGATCGGCTCCGCACCAAGGTCATCGCGCTCACGACGAATCAACTCCAGCGCACAGATTAAACGTGTGGCGCGGATAAATTGATCGCGCGTCAACAGGCGTAATGTGTAGCGCATCAAGACCGTCGTTCCGCCACCCGTATCAGTATGGCGCAGGCGCCTAAGTGTGATCTGGATCGCGATCAGGCCGAGATAGGCCTCTGTCTTGCCACCTCCGGTCGGAAACCAGATGAGGTCAAGCGTGTCGCGGAATTCACTTTCCGGATTTGCAGCAGATTCCAAAGTGGTCAGCAGAAACGCCAATTGGAAAGAGCGCCAACGGTAAGCGTCGTCACTGCGAGGCTTGCCTTGCAACTGATCGTTTTGCCGCATTTGATTCTGCATGGCGAGATTAGCCAGAGAGAAAGCCAGCCGAACCCGAGCATCATTACTCAGCAGATACAGCCCCGCGCGCATACGCGACACTGCAACATCCATGCGATTCACGATGCGCTTAGCCGCTGCGCGATCGTCTGCTGATTGCTCGGATATGCTGCGCTCTTGCTCGGCAACCCACGTAGCGTATCCATCCACGAAAGCAGCGAGTTCAGGTTGAATGTCTGAATGCAGGTTATCGATATCAGACAGCCTAGTAAGTGATAGAACGGGATCGCCGCGTGCGCCCGTGTCGGCTGTCATCTGCGGCACCTCTACCGCTGGCATCGTATCCGAGTAAACCTCGGTCACTTTGCCGTTTTCGATTTTCCATTCAGCGGCGCAGCCATGTCCGATGGCATAGGCATGCCGACGGGCATATTGCAGTTCGATCTCTTGTTCTTCCTCGTCGAGCAAACTTCGATCTACGCGAGGATAGGTCCCCACTTCGCCAGTATCGATCACACAGCGCAGAGATGCTTCGAACAAGGTTTTTTCGGCGCGTTCGAAGGCAAAATCTCGTCCAGTTTGTTCTTCGTAAAGAATTTCATTCGAATTACAAAGGGAGGTTATGACAATCCAACCATCAGCGAAACTCCGCCACTCGATATCTACGCGTGCGCTACCATCAAGTTTCTCAAAGCTCTGGCGCGAATTTTTCGACGGAGACACAACGTTTACAAACTCTTCGCCTTCGCCAACATCAGTGCTGCGCGTCCAGTCGTTCTTGAACTTCCCTTTCTCGTCCCTCCCGGTGCTTTCGTATCGGGCCGCACGGCAGAGGATTTGGAACCGAATATCCTCACCTTTGATGAAGAACGAGAATCCGAGTGATGATGGCGGTATGTAGCGCCGAACAACCGCTGGCTCTTCTTTCGCTTCTCCTGTTGTGTCGGGCAGAGTGTCGTCTTCGCTTCCATCGTCACCCGCGGGATCAATGCCTTCTCCGGCTGGCGAAATAGGGTATAGGGCTCCACAGGGGAAGCGTTCAGTTGGCGACACGCCAACGAGATGCGGGCCTTCGTTTTCCGGCTGATCGGGTGGGCCGATCAGTTGCTTGCGTACCCAATCAATTAGGCGTTTTCTTGGCTCAACGAAGATGTTTTTCTCAGAGTTTTTTTGATTTTCCATTGCAGCCAGCCTCAACCGATCAGGATCTTGAAACTGGTTGCCAGCGCGATAGGTTCAATTTCGCGCACGCTCTTTTTTAACTGCACCAGTCCGTACCCCTCCATCATTCTCAACGTGCGCGACAGGTTAGGCACCTGCCGCCCAGTTAGCTCTGCCAGTTCGGTCAGTGACTTGGGACGCTGGTCGCGGATGAGGCGCAGCAGGGCCTGGCTGTCCTCGGAAAGTACTGCCGCCATCGTGGCCATTGAGGGAAACCAGACTGTCGGCGTTTCTTTGCCCGGAAGCGACTCCGGGTCACTGGGACGGCGAATACCGACGATGCAGCGTTTCATCTTGGGCGTCCTGATTGACATGGCATAATTTAAGCATTTTATCAATGTGGCACAACTGCAGCCAGCTTTTGATGAACAACTTGGCTTGTTGATCATTCAGTGCGTGAATGGGGTTGTGCTCAATCAATCCGGAGCCTGCCATGAGCACCCAGCCCAACGCCCTTTACACCTACCACCAGCGCCTGCCGATGATCCTCGACAAAATCGAGGCCCAGCGCAAACTGGCCGACGACTTCGGACATCCTCCAAACCCGATCCACTGGGGGGCACGTTGGTGACCTTGACCGCCATCGGAGCTAGAGTGGCGGCTAATTGACGCACTGCCGTCGGAACCTGATCACCGGCCCAAGGTCTGCTTTGGCCGACAAGCAGCCTAACAATCTAAAGGATCGATCCGATCACGCACCAAGTAGGCCAAATTCGCCAAGGAATCGAAAATTTCGGCATGCCCGACGGATACCATGTCATTAGTCTGTTATGACTCAGATCTTTACATTTTTTGAGCCATTCTGTTACGGGGTAGTGTGGGC
>ERZ761607.5317-NODE-5317-length-10648-cov-16.818276_pt1 | contig 10648 bp, 9 predicted proteins | sample MGYA00511164_ERZ761607 | MGnify/ENA primary metagenome ERZ761607 (study PRJEB28899, sample SAMN02445080) | bioreactor sludge metagenome | biome: EBPR sludge | place: Australia: Brisbane, Thorneside Wastewater Treatment Plant | collected 2011-06-22 ...
ACCCTCCAGAGGGGCGGGTCCGGTGCCGGGGCGAGGGTTGAAAAGGCGCCTTCGGGGGCTGGGAGGGGCGTGTTTATCGGGGGCGAGAAGACACTGTTTCGAAGGGGTGCGCTTGTCATCCCGGCCGAAGCGAAGCGGAGAGCCGGGACGGTGGTCGCAACCCCACGACCGTCCCGGAAGCGGCGCCAGCCGCTATCCGGGGCAAGGGTCAGGAGGACGCGCTGGTCGCCGCCCTGCTCCCGGCTCAGCCCTGCGGGCTGTCCGGGAGTGAGACATTGAGCGCTGTCCCGTCCCCGCTCTCCGCTTCGCTTCGGCGGGGATGACAAGGGACCTGTGAACGCCGCAGTGGGTCAAAAGAACAAAAAGGGAACATTCCGATTGACTCCGCCTCCTCCAATTGGCTGGATCGTCCCGGGTCGGCGGTTCATTGCGAGGAATAGAGATCATGCGTGCCGAAGACCGCATCGCCGCCCGCCTGCTGGAGGCCCTGGAGGGCCTCGACCTGACCAGCGCCGATGGCCGCGCCGGCATCAGCACCCTGCTGTCCGAGATCGAACGCGCCTGCCCCGGAGCCATCCTGCAACAGGCGGCGCGGATGGAGCTGCGGGCGGTGGGATGGCGGTCCCATTCCCGATTGGTCCCGATCATCGACGTTGAGCCCGGCGTCGGCAGGTCGGCGCTTTCGCCGGGTGTCTGAAGCCCCGGGACGGCTCTGCGACCTTGCATAGCGACGGTCAGTCGCGCAGGAACAGGGTGTCGCGTCGCGGCCGGGAAGATCACGACATGCGGGCTATTTCCAAACCGGTCTTGTACGCGATCGGCCTGGTGCTGGTCATTGCGGTCGTGGCGGGAGTCGCCCTGTCCCGACGCCCTGCCGAGGTCGCCGTTCTCGAGATCAGACCCCGGACGGTCGAGCAGGCCCTGTCAGTGGTCGGGCGCGCACGCTCGGCGCAGCTGGTGCAGGTCTCATCGCCCAACCCCGGCCAGGTCACTCGTCTGTTTCAGGATGAGGGAGACCGGGTCGCGGCGGGAGCCCCCCTGGCAGTCATTCTCGCGGCGGTCGAACAGGCGCAGACCGAGGCGGATGTGGCCCGGCTGCGCGCCGCCGAGGCTGAGGCGAGGGAAGCGCGGCTCAGCCATCAACGCACCCGGACCCTGTACGAGCGAGGCTTTGCCGCCAGGGCGGCGCTCGACGCCGCGCGTGCAGCGCTCGACACGGCGGAGGCCAATGTCGCGGCCGCTTCTGCCGCCGTGCGCGCGTCGGCCGAGCGAGCGCGGGCATTCACCATCGTCGCCCCGATGGCCGGTATTGTGCTGGTTCGTCCGATCGACAACGGCCAGGTGGTGGCGGCCGGCGAGACCCTGTTCGAACTGGGCTCGGCGACCGGCGTCGAGATACGCGCCGAGGTCGAGGAGGCCTATGCCGACGCTTTGAGGCCCGGCCAGATGGCCCGTGCTGCACTGTCCGGATCCACCGTCATCTTTTCGGCCCGGGTCACCGAGGTCTCGCCGAAGGTGGACTCCAGCACCGGCGGACGCATGGTCCGGCTATCGGCGGACGGCGGGCCGGATCTTCCGCCGGGCCGCTCCGTAGACGTGACCATCGTCGTGGATCAGCGCGAGGGTGCGATCGTCGTGCCGCGCAGCGCCGTGGTGGACGCCTCGGCTGCGGCCAAGGTCTATGTGGTGGATGCGGACAATATCGTTCGGCTTCGACCGATCACCATGGCGCGCTGGCCTTCGGTCAACGCGATTGTCGAAACCGGGTTGAGACCGGGCGACCGCGTCGTGCTGGATCCCGGTTCGACAAGCCCCGGCGCCCGGATCCGTCCCGTGGCGCCGATGTCGGGTGGATGACCCATGTTCGTCCTGCTGGTCGCGCGTCGGTATCTTTTTTCCAGCCCGTCACAGACCCTGCTTCTGATCACGGGCGTCGCGCTTGGCGTCACGGTCTTCGTCTTCATCACCGCCCTGATCGCCGGCCTGGCCACGCTGCTGACCGAACAGGTGACGGGCGACAGCGCCCACATCAGTCTTGAGCCGCCCACGCGTGTTGCGCGGGTCCTGGCGGGGCCGGACCTGCCGGTCGAATCCGTGGCGCTGGTTTCCACCTTCCAGCGGGAGCAGATCCGGAATTGGCCGATGGTGGTCGAGCTCCTGCGGTCCGATCCTGCGGTGACCGCCATCAGCGCCCGGATTTCCGGCAGCGCCTTTCTCGTCAAGGCCGAGGCCGTGAGGCCCGTATCGATCATCGGGCTGGAGCCACAGGGCATCGACGCCATCTCCGAGATCAGCCCGAACATCATTGAGGGCGATGGCGACCTGGGGGCTGACGGTCTGTTGATCGGTGTGCGGACGGCCGAACAACTGGGGCTTGGCGCCGGCCAGTCCGTCCTGCTGCGGACCGAGCGTGGCGTGGACCGACAGTTGACGGTCAAGGGTGTGTTCCGCACGGGCGTCCAGAGTCTGGACGAGCGCATAGCCTTCGTCTCCTTGCAGACCGCCCGGCCGCTTTTCGTCCTGCCCGAGGGTGTGACGAACATCGAGGTCAAGCTGAACGACCCGGAGGCCGCCCGCGCCAAGGCCCGGTTCCTGGGTGAGGCGACCGGTCTGCGCGCCACGCCCTGGCAGGAGAAGAATCTCGGGCTGGAGGACGCCCTGCAGGCCCAGGGGCGGACCGGCACCATGATCCAGGTCTTTTCGCTGATCTCGATCATCATCGGCGTGGCCAGCGCCCTTGTTCTTTCGGCCTACCGGCGCCGGAGCGAGGTCGGGATCATGCGGGCGTTCGGGGTGCCGAGCCGCTTCATTCTGCTGGTCTTCGTCCTTCAGGGCCTGTTGATCGGCCTGATCGGCGCCCTGATCGGCTGCGCCACGGGCTATGGCCTCTGTATCTGGATCGAGGGCATCACAAGGCCCGACGGCACATCCATCCTGCCGATCGCGCCGGAACAGGGCGGCTATGTCTGGGCCCTGGTCCTCACCACCCTCGGCGCGGTGGTGGCTTCCATCCTTCCCGCGCGCTCGGCGTCCAGGGTCGATCCACTGGAGGCGATCCAGCAATGACGAGAGTTCTGGAAGCGCTGGGGATCGAGAAGACGTTCCGCAACGGCGACGAGGAAACGCCCGTGCTGAAGGGCATCGACCTGACCCTCGACAAGGGCGAGCTGGTCGCCCTGCTGGGCGCGTCAGGGTCGGGAAAGTCGACGCTGTTGTCGATCATCGGCCTGCTGCTGGCCCCGACGGCCGGAAGCCTGACCATCAGCGGCGAACGGGTGGACGGTCTGTCGGAGAAGATGCGGGCGCAGTTTCGAAACCGCCGCCTCGGCTTTGTCTTCCAGTTCCATCACCTCCTGCCGGATTTCACGGCGATGGAGAATGTGGCCTTCCCCGCCGCCGCCCCGGCCGGCGGGATATCGCCGGCGATGCGTGAGCGTGCGCGGGACCTGCTCACGCGGGTGGGGCTGAAAGACCGTATCGACTTCCCGGCCACCCGCCTTTCAGGCGGGCAAAAGCAGCGCGTCGCCATCGCCCGTGCGTTGATGAACCGCCCGGACCTCATCATCGCCGACGAGCCGACCGGAAACCTCGATCGGGACTCCGCCAATCTCGTGCTGGATCTCATGCGCGAGGTTAACCGGGATGACGGCGCCACCTTCCTGATATGCACCCACGATGAAGGTGTGGCGGAACGGTGCAGCCGGCAATTGACCCTGGATGACGGGCGGTTGGCGTCCAATGTCAGTGAGCCTGTCGACGGCTTTACCGGCTAACCGGCCCTCAATGCGCCTCGTCCCAGTTCCCCGCCGCCCGCGCATCCACCACCAGCGGCACCGTCAGGGCCACGGCCGGTTCCGCCGCCCCCTCCATGGTGCGTTTGATCACGGCGATGGCGCGCTCGGCCTCGGCTTCCGGGGCCTCGAAGACCAGTTCGTCGTGGACCTGGAGCAGCATCTTCGTTGAGAGACCGGCCTCGACCAGCGCGCCCGGCATCCGCATCATGGCGCGGCGGATGATGTCGGCGGCGGCGCCCTGGATGGGGGCGTTGATGGCGGCGCGTTCGCCGAACTGGCGCTCGGCCCCCGACTTGGAATGGATGGCGGGGATGTGGATGCGGCGGCCGAAGACGGTGCTGACCATGCCGGTCTCCCGCACCTGGGCCTTGGTGGCGTCCATATAGGTGCGGATGCCGGGGAAGCGTTCGAAATAGGTCTTGATATAGTCGCCGGCCTCGCCCTGGCCGATGTTCAGCTGGGCGGCCAGGCCGAAGGCGCTGATGCCGTAGACGATGCCGAAATTGATCGCCTTGGCGCGGCGGCGGGTCTCGGGGTCCATCTGGTCGACCGGGACGCCGAACATCTCGCTGGCCGTGGCGGTGTGGATGTCGATGCCGGCGGCGAAGGCGCGCTTGAGTTCGGGGATGTCGCCGATGTGGGCCAGCAGGCGCAGCTCGATCTGGCTGTAGTCGGCGCTGATCAGGACATGGCCGGGGGCGGCGATGAAGGCCTGGCGGATCTGGCGGCCGGTCTCGGTGCGGATCGGGATGTTCTGCAGGTTGGGGTCGGAGGAGGCGAGGCGGCCGGTGGTGGCGGCGGCGAGCTGATAGCTGGTGTGGACCCGGTCGGTGGCGGGGTCGAGCGCCTCGATCAGGGCGTCGGTATAGGTGCCCTTGAGCTTGGCCAGCTGGCGCCAGTCCAGCAGGACGCGCGGCAGGTCGTGTGTGGGGGCCAGGGTCTCGAGGGTGGCGGCGCCGGTTTCCCACTGGCCGCTGGCGGTCTTCTTGCCGCCGGGCAGGTTGAGCTCGCCGAACAATATGTCGCCGATCTGTTTCGGGCTGCCGATGTTGAAGGGACGGCCGGCGATCTGGTGGGCCTGGGCCTCCAGCTCGGCCATGCGCAGGCCGAACTCTGACGACAGCCGCTTGAGGCGGTCGGGATCGACGCGGATGCCGGCCTGTTCCATGGCGGCGAGGACGGCGGGCATGCCGCGCTCGAGGGTCTCATAGACGGTGACGAGGTGGTCTTCGGCCAGGCGCGGCTTGAGGAGGCGCCAGAGCCGCAGGGTGACGTCGGCATCCTCGGCGGCATAGGCGGTGGCCGGTTTCAGGGCGACGTGTTTGAAGGATTTCTGCGCCTTGCCGGCGCCGGCGACCGCCTTGAAGGTGATGGGGTCGTGGCCGAGGTGGAGCCTTGAGAGCTCGTCCATGCCGTGGCCGTGCAGGCCGCCCTCGAGGACGTAGGAGATCAGCATGGTGTCGTCGATCGGGGCGACGCGGATGCCGCGCCGGGCCATGACGGCGAGGTCGTATTTGCCGTTCTGGGTGACCTTGAGGACGGCGGGGTTTTCCAGCAGCGTCTTGAGGCGGGCGAGGGCCGCGGGTTTGTCGATCTGGGTGAGGGGTTCGCGCTGCTCGGTCTCGCCGCCGAAGTCGAGGCCGCCGGCGTTGGCCGCCGGCTCGTGCTCATGCGTCAGGGGGATGTAGCAGGCGTCATTGGTGCCGATGGCCAAGGAGACGCCGCACAGGCCGGCGTGGGTGGCGCTGAGGGCGTCGGTCTCGGTGTCGAAGCCGATGACGCCGGCCTCGGTGGCGCGGGCGATCCACCGGTCCAGGTCTTCGAGCGTCTGGACGCAGGTGTAGGCGTCGGTGTCGAAGCCTTGCACTTCCGCCGGGCCGGTCGCGATCTGGCCGTAGCGGGGCGTGGCGACGGGGGCCGAGGGGACCTTGGGCCGGGTCACGAAGGCGGTGCCGTTGGTGGCCGGGGCCTTGCCGTCGCCGACGCGGTTGCGCAGCGAGCGGAACTCCATCCTGTCGAGGAAGGCGGCGAGCGCTTCCGGGTCGGGGTCGCGGATGGCGAAGTCGGAGATGGGCTCGGGGGCGGGGGCCTCGCAGTCGAGGCGGCAGAGCTCGCGGCTGAGCCGGATCTGGTCGGCGAATTCGATCAGGGTCTCGCGCCGTTTCGGCTGTTTGATCTCGCCGGCGCGGGCCAGCAGGGTGTCGAGGTCGCCATATTCCTCGATGAGCTGGGCGGCGGTCTTGGGGCCGATGCCGGGGGCGCCGGGGACGTTGTCGGTGCTGTCGCCGATCAGGGCCTGGACCTCGACGACCTTGTCCGGGGTGACGCCAAACTTTTCGAACACGGCCTCCTCGGCCAGGCGGCGCTCCTTCATCGGGTCCCACATGACGACCGAGGGGCCGATCAGCTGCATCAGGTCCTTGTCGGACGAGACGATCACGGCCTCGCCGCCGGCGTCGCGGGCGCGGCAGGCATAGGTGGCGATCAGGTCGTCGGCCTCCCAGCCCGGCAGTTCGATACAGTGGACCCCGAAGGCGGCGGTGGCCTCGCGGACCAGCGGGAATTGGGGGATCAGATCCTCGGGCGGGGCCGAGCGGTTGGCCTTGTAGAGGTCGTACATCTCATTGCGGAAGGTCTTCTCCGAATGGTCGAAGACGGCGACCAGATGGGTCGGGCCGTCGTCGCCCTTCATGTCGCGGATCAGCTTCCACAGCATGTTGCAGTAGCCCTGGACGGCGCCGACGGGCAGGCCGTCGGACTTGCGCGTCAGGGGCGGCAGGGCGTGATAGGCGCGGAAGATATAGGCCGAGGCGTCGATCATCCACAGCCGGACGGGAGAGTCCTCCGGGGCGCCGTCCTGCGAGGCGTCGGGTGAGGGCGAGTCGGGCGCGGCGTCGGTCATGCGGCGAACATAGGCGGGCGCGCCGCCGCCGTCACCGGCTCTACTGGCTTCGCAGGCCGGTGATCGTGCGGTTGGGGGCGATGTCCTCGGCCGAGGTTATGAGGTGAACGAGGGCCGGGCGGCCGGCGGCGCGGGCGGCGGCGAGGGCGGCCGGGAAGTCGGCGGTGGTCTCGCAGCGGATGCCGAAGGCGCCGAAGGCCTCGGCGTATTTGACGAAATCCGGGTTCACGAGATCGGTGGCCATGGTCCGCTGCGCGCCCGGATAGTGCATCTCCTGGTGCATGCGGATGGTGCCGTAGGTGCCGTTGTCGACGACCACGACGACGGCGTTGATGCCGTACTGGACGGCGGTGGCGATCTCCTGACCGGTCATCAGATAGTCGCCGTCGCCGGCGATGCAGATGACCTCACGGTCGGGATGAACCGATTTGGCGGCGAGGGCGGCCGGGTAGCCATAGCCCATCGCCCCCGAGGTCGGGGCCAGCTGGGTGCGGCAGGCGCGGTGGCGGTAGAAGCGGTGCAGCCAGGCGGCGAAATTGCCGGCGCCGTTTGTGACGATGGCCGTCGGCGGCAGGCTGTCGTGCAGATGCGCCATGCATTCGCTCATGTTCACCGCGCCGGTCACCGGCACGGGGGTCGAGAAGGCCACGTAGTCGGCATGGGCGGCGGCGGCCTCGTCATGCCAGGTGCGGCCGGGATCGATCGCCGACAGGGCGTGGGCGGCGAGGGAATTGTCGGCCGTGGCGCTGATCAGCGGGGTCCAGACCCGGCCCAGCTCCTCGGCGCCGGGGTGGATGTGGATCAGGGTGTCAGCCGTGCGGGCGCGGTCGAACAGGGTGTAGCCCTGGGTCGGGTTCTCGCCGAGGCGCGCGCCGATGGCGAGGATCAGGTCGGCGGCCTTCGCGCGGGCCGTGAGCTTCGGATTGCAGCCGAGGCCGAGGTCGCCGGCATAGTTGGGGCGGGCGTTGGACAGGATGTCCTTGCGGCGGAAGGACAGGCTGACCGGCAGGCCGATGCGCTCGGCCCAGTCGCCGATGGCGGCGGCGGCGTCTTCGGTCCAGCCGGAACCGCCGAGCACCAGCAGGGGGCGTTCGGCCTTCGCGAGACGCGCGCGCACCTGTTCGACGAAGCCGGGGGCCAGCGCGGCCTTCGCCGGCGTCACCGGACGGATCGGGGCGGGGCCGCCGTCGGCGTGGAGGATGTCCTCGGGCAGGGCGATGACCACCGGCCCCATCCGGCCCTGCAGGGCGGTGGCGAAGGCGCGCTCGACCACCTCGACGGTGCGTTCGGGGCTTTCGATCTCGGTGGCCCATTTGGCCAAGCCGCCGAAGACTTCGCGATAGTCGACCTCCTGGAAGGCGCCGCGGCCGCGGTCGGTCAGGGCGATCTGGCCGACGAACAGGATCATCGGGGTGGAGTCCTGGTGCGCCGTATGCACGCCGATCGAGGCATGGGTCGCCCCCGGCCCGCGGGTGACCATGCAGACGCCGGGCTTGCCGGTCAGCTTTCCATAGGCCTCGGCCATGTTGGCGGCGCCGGCCTCGTGGCGGCAGGCGATGACCTGGATTTTGTCGCGCACGTCGGCGAGGGCGTCGAGGACGGCGAGATAGCTCTCGCCCGGGACGCAGAAGACGCGGTCGATGCCGTTCATGACGAGGGTGTCGACGATGCGGCGGGCGGCGGTGTTGGCGGGCTGGCTCATGCGGGAGCGGTTAGCAGATCAGACCCCCGCTTGGCCATGCAACCCCACGGCCACGCTTGCGTTTATGGCCAAGGTTCAACGCCTGGAACGGAACACCCATGAAAAAGATCATCACCCTGACCCTCGTCGCCGCCGCCCTGGCCGTCTCGGCCTGCAACACTGTCGCCGGCGTCGGTCGCGACGTCTCCGCCGTGGGCAGCGCGGTCGCCGCGGGCGCCGAGGACGCGAAAAACTAGGTCGAACTTGTCATCCCGGCCGGAGCGAAGCGGAGAGCCGGGACGGCACTGGGCATCACCTTCCTCACCTCCCGGACAGCCCGCAGGGCTGAGCCGGGAGCAGGGTGGCGACCAGTTCGTCCTCCTGACCCTTGCCCCGGATAGCGGCTGACGCCGCTTCCGGGACGGCCATTGGGTTGGCTCCACCGTCCCGGCTCGCCGCTTTGCGGCGTCCGGGATGACAAGGGGTCCGGACCTTCGACGAACGTGCGCTAGTAGACCACGCCCGTCAGATAGAGCCCTGTGGACGGGGCCACGGGGCCGCAGGCGGCGCGGTCGCGGGCGGCCAGGGCCGCCGCCACATCCTCCACCTTCCAGCGGCCCAGCCCGACCTCGGCGAGGGTTCCTGTCATCGACCGGACCTGACGGTGCAGGAAGCTGCGGGCCTCGAAGACCAGATGCACCTCGTCGCCGATGCGTGAGACACGGGCGACATCGAGCGTCTTTTCCGGCGATTTCGACTGGCAGTTCACATCGCGGAAGGTGGTGAAGTCGTGCAGGCCGACGAGGCTCTGCGCCGCCGCCTGCATGGCGTCGGCGTCGAGGGATTTCCGCATATGCCAGACCCGGCCGGCGTCCAGCGCCGGCGGACCGGGGCGGTTGAGGATGCGGTACAGATAGCGCCGGCCGGTGGCCGAGAAGCGGGCGTGCCAGTCGTCCTCGACGCCCTCGCAGTCCAGCACCGAGATCGCCTCGCCGACCAGATGGGCGTTGAGGGCGTTCATCACTGTCTGCGCGGGCCAGGCCTTTTCCAGATCGAGGCTGATGACCTGACCGGTGGCATGGACGCCGGTGTCGGTGCGGCCGGCAGCGGCGAGGCGCACGGTCTCGCCGCAGAAGGCGGTGATGGCGGTCTCGACGGAGCCCTGCACGGTCGGCTGGTCGGTCTGGGCCTGAAAGCCGTTATAGGCCGAGCCGTCGTATTCGAGGGTGAGCCGGTACCGGGGCATGCCTGTTTCCCTATCGCTCGCCGCGCGGCGGCTCGCTGCTTGAGGGAAGGAGCACCGTTCCGGCCGGCAGCGGGAAGCCGCGCAACATTTCTTCGGCGGACTGGGCCGCCTTGCCTGCGCGTTGGACCCGGAGAAGTTCGACCGCGCCGTCGCCGCAGGCGATACGCAGGGCGCCGTCCAGCACCTGTCCGGGGGCGCCCGCGCCGTCGGGCGCGACGCGCGACATCAGGACCTTGATCCGCACCGGCCCATCCTCGCCGGGAACCTCGAACCAGGCGCCGGGGAAGGGCGACAGGCCGCGGATATGGGCATCGACCTCCGCCGCCGGCCGGGACCAGTCGATCCGGGCCTCGGCGGGGGTGATCTTCTTCGCATAGGTCGGCTCGCCGACCTGTTCCGTGCCTTCGACGCCGCCCCGCTCGATGGCGGCCAGCGCCCGGGGCCACAGCCCGGCGCCGATGTGGGACATCCGCTCGCCGAGGCTGGCGGCGGTGTCGTCGGCGCGGATGTCGAGGATTTCCGACAGGAGGATCGCGCCCTCGTCGAGGCCCTCGGACATCCGCATGATCTGGACGCCCGTCTGGCGGTCGCCGGCCATGATGGCGCGCTGGATCGGGGCCGCGCCGCGCCAGCGGGGCAGCAGCGAGCCGTGCAGGTTGAAACAGCCGAGGCGGGGCGCGTCGAGCACCTCGGCCTTGAGGATCTGGCCGTAGGCGACGACGCAGGCCGCGTCGACCTCGAGGCTGCGGAAGGTCTCGATCGCTTCGGGCGACTTCATCGAGGCGGGGGTGAAGACCGGCAGGCCCATGGTCTCGGCGAAGGCCTGGACCGGCGAGGGCGTCAGCTTCTGGCCGCGCCCGCGCGGCTTCGGCGGCTGGGACCAGACTCCCACGATCTCATGCCCCGAGGCGATGAGCTCGGCCAGCGATGGCACGGCGAAGTCGGGGGTACCCATGAAGGCGAGGCGCATGCCCGCGCTTTGCCCTATGCGCGGGGCGGGGACAAGGCGGGGGGCGGGACGGGGC